>Ga0272446_1005628_pt1 | contig 13639 bp, 15 predicted proteins | sample YNPCB0061_FD_194587 | JGI IMG/M metagenome (GOLD analysis project Ga0272446, IMG submission 194587) | Hot spring microbial mat communities from Yellowstone National Park, WY, United States - YNP-CB-006-1 | ecosystem: Environmental > Aquatic > Thermal springs > Hot (42-90C) > Sediment | place...
GCTTGTGGCTGAGCCGCCGGACGAACTCCCCGCAGGGACCTGCATCCACTGCGGTAAAACCTACTGTATCGGCTGTGCAAAAAACTCTCTGGATCCAAGCGGCAGATTTGTCTGCCCTACCTGCGGGGAGCGGCTCAAGCTGTACGATGAGGGGTTAAAAAAACTGCTCGCAGACTGGGCAGCGGGACTTAAAGGTTAAAGAGAAGCACAAAACCTGTCGCAGGACCACTCAGGCAGCCTCATTGCGAAAGTTTCAAAAAAATGCTAACCTGATTCCTATGCAAGTTGATATTAATCCCCGCGGAAATGGAGCCTGTCCGCTCTGCAAACAGAACGGCCAATGCCGTTTTCAGAAAACCTTAGTTGAATCCATGGAGCCCTTCGAAGATAAAAATATGCCCATGGAACTGGTGATATACTCCTGCCCCTATTTTAAGGAGAAAATGTAAGGTGAACGAACGATTAGTGTCCCTTTTAAGCCGATTCGAAACCCTTGATAAAGAAGTTCAGGACCCCAATTTAAGCAAGGATCAAAAACGATACCGGGAAGTAATGCGCGAACATGCCCAGCTTTCCGAGGTTGTCGCCGCTCATCGGGAATGCGAAGCCTTAGAAGCCAGTATTGCCGAGACCCAGAGCCTGGTGCAAAATGAAAAAGACCCTGAAATGAAGGAACTTGCCAAGGAAGAGCTAAAAGAGCTCGAAATTAAACTTCAGGAAGCCCAAGACCGGCTTAAATTCCTTCTTATTCCCAAAGACCCCCTGGATGAAAAGAACATCATCATGGAAATTCGCGGCGGTGCCGGAGGCGACGAGGCTGCCCTCTTTGCGGCGGATCTTTTCCGAATGTATTCCCGGTATGCGGAGAATAAGGGGTGGAAAATCGAAGTAATGAGCATGAATGAGACCGAGCTTGGCGGTCTTAAAGAAATCATCTTTTCTATTTCCGGCAAAAATGTCTATGAAAATTTGCGCTATGAATCGGGGGTACACCGGGTTCAGCGGGTACCTGCCACAGAAGCTTCCGGCCGAATACACACATCCACGGTTACTGTGGCGGTTCTTCCCGAAGCAGAAGAAACAGAAATTGATATTAAGCAGGAAGACCTCAGGATTGATGTAATGCGGGCCGGCGGTCCCGGAGGCCAGTGCGTTAACACCACCGACTCTGCGGTTCGTATAACCCATATACCGAGCGGCATTGTAGTCCACTGCCAGGATGAAAAAAGCCAGATTAAAAACAAAGCCAAGGCCATGCGTATTCTTCGAGCCCGGCTTTACGAAATGGAAGAACAAAAAGCCCAGGCAGAGCGGGCAGAGGCCCGAAAAAGCCAGGTAGGTACCGGCGATCGGTCAGAACGTATCAGAACCTACAATTTCCCCCAAAACCGGCTAACGGACCATCGCATCAATCTGACCCTGTACAAACTGGACCTCATCATGCAGGGAGACGTGCAGGAATTGTTTGATGCATTAAAAATGTCAGCCCGGGAAGAACTGCTTAAGGCCACTGCATCATGAACATCGGGGCTTTACGGGCTGCAGGGGTAAGCCTACTCCGACAGCACGGCGTAGAAAGCCCCGAACTGGATGCCAGCATTCTGCTTGCCTACCTGTTTAAAAAGGATCGTACCTGGCTCATTTTAAACCAGGAAGCGGTCTGTGATTCGCAACTGCAAGAAGCATATTATTCACTGCTTTCCAAACGCACTTCGGGGCAGAGTATAGCCTATATCACCGGCACAAAAGAGTTCATGGGATTAGACTTTGCCGTAAGCCCCGCGGTTCTCGTTCCCCGGCCTGATACGGAAGTATTGGTAGAAAAAACCCTGGAATGGCTTACGGTTACAGCTCAGCAATATGCTCAAGAACGAAAGGTCATTGACCTCTGCACCGGCTCGGGCTGTATAGGCATTTCTATGGCTTATAATTACCCAACGATTAAACTAACCCTGTCGGATATATCAACGGAAGCCCTTGCATTAAGCAAGAAAAATGCAGAAAAGATCCTTGGTTCAGAGCGAGCCCAATCGATTCGATACATTCATTCAGACCTTTTAGCCTATTTTCTAGAACAACAGGAGCAATTTGACCTGATAGTTACAAATCCGCCCTATGTTCCCCGCCACATAATTCCCTGCCTCGCGAAGGAGGTACAACAGGAACCCGTCTTAGCCCTGGATGGCGGCGAAGACGGCCTGGATCTTATACGCAAAATTATTATGCAGGCGATGGTCCTTCTTAATGAAGGCGGAGCCATCTTTCTTGAATCTGATCCGGAACAGATACTTTCTATTCAGGAACTCTTGAAAAACAATGGATTTCATGCCATAGAGTCCTATCCGGATTTGTCTGGAGCCCTGCGTTGTACCAAGGGGAGTAAACGAAGTACATGAATGGCCGTATCGAAGAATTTAAAGACAAAATAAAACTCTATGAGCCAGCGGATCAGGAGAAAATACTCTCTGCCCTGGATTGGGCAAAAGGTCTGCATCAGGACCAGAAAAGAGCTTCGGGGGAACCCTATTTTATCCATCCCCTTGGGGTTGCATCCATCCTGGTAGACCTAAAATTAGATGCAGACACCATTGTAGCCGCCCTTCTGCATGATGTCCTTGAAGATACGGCCACCACCGCAGATTCAATAGAAGAACGATTTGGCAAGGATGTCCGTAAATTGGTAGAAGGGGTCACCAAAATTGCCGATATTCACGCTAAAAACAAAACCATACAAGAGGCAGAGAATATCAGAAAGATGCTCTTTGCCATGGTACAGGATATCCGTGTTATATTGATTAAACTGGCGGACAAACTTCATAACATGCGAACCCTGGAATATCTGCCACCGGATCGGCGAAAAGCAAACGCCCAGGACTGTCTGGATATTTACGCCCCCCTGGCAGATCGGCTCGGTATATCATGGATTAAGGATGAACTGGAAGACCTTTCACTTAAACATCTTAATCGGGATGCCTATGATCAGATTAAGGGCATTGTCGCTCTAAAGAAAAGGGACCGTGAAAGTTTTTTAAACAGAATTCAAGAAGCCATCCTATCAGAAACAAAAAAGCTAGGCATTGAAGTAGTTGTAAATGCCCGGGCTAAGCATTTTTATTCTATCTACCAAAAGATGAGGAAACGCAATAAGGGTCCGGAAGAACTCTTTGACCTTTTTGGTATCCGAATACTCTGCAATACCGTCGATGACTGCTATAACCTTTTAGGAACGGTTCATCATCTTTGGAAACCTATAGAAGGCCGTTTTAAAGATTATATTGCCATGCCGAAATCCAATGGTTACCAGAGCTTACATACTACGGTTATGAGCTTTGACGGCAAACTGCTGGAAATACAAATAAGAACCAAGGAAATGCATCAAATAGCGGAATTTGGCGTCGCGAGCCATTGGCTTTATAAGAAAGGAACCACCGCAGAAATTATAAAACCTGAAGACCTTTCTATTGTAAACCGGCTTAAAGATTGGAACAGCCTTGATATGTCTACCTTCCTGGATGACATTAAACAGGAACTTCTTAAAGATTCAATCTTTGTCTTTACCCCCCAGGGTAAGGTAATTGAACTACCTGCGGGCTCAACCCCCATCGATTTTGCCTATCATATACACTCAGCCATTGGGGACCATTGTGCAGGAGCCAAGGCCGATGGCAACATTATTCCGCTTACAGGGGAACTAAAAAACACCCAGGTAGTCGAAATACTCACCACCCAGAATGCCCATCCCCATGTAAACTGGCTTCGGGCTGTAAAAACTGCCAAAGCTCGAAGTAAAATCCGTGCATGGCTTCAGCAGAACGATGAAACTCTTATAATAGAAAAAAATATTGTTGCACGGAAAAAAAATCCTGTCCCATCTCCGTTGCCTCCGGCCCAGTCAGCTCCGCCCACTCAGAGCGGACTTATGGCTAGTCAGAAATTCGAAGGTGCTATCCAGACCGTTATCCAAAATCAAAATCTATCAAAGGGCATACTGCAAGTTAAGGTTGAAGATGAACGGAATATGATGATTCGCTTTGCCCAATGTTGCAAACCCGTAACAGGAGACCCAATCATCGGTTATGTATCCCGGGGCAGGGGAATCATAGTACACCGCAGTACCTGTAAAAATATACACTATATCCCCGATTTCGAAGAGCGCAAAATTGAAGTTGAATGGGAAAAGGCCAACTCCCAGCTTGTAAAACGATTTAAAATTGAAGCAAGAAAGGCAAATGACCTATTTTCAGCGATTGAAGGCGCAGTCCGAAAACATCAGGGCCATTTGCTAGAAGGAAGAATAGAAGAGACCAGCCAGGAACATTTTACCGGCTTTTTTACATTACAGATGGAGCACCGGGAAGACTTAAAACAGGTCATAAAGAGCCTTAAAAATGTCCCCTCTGTACTCCATATACAGGTTATATCCTAAGGATCAGGATCTAACTCTCCCGTACGTCCACAATCCGTTCTACCAGCGGAGTAACCGCATTAACCAGGTTGGTCTTATCAACAGATTCAACCTTGAGGGTACAATAGGAATTTGTTGGATCCTCTCCTTCAAAGGTTGCAAGGGAAATGATATTTCCGCCAATCTTAGCAATGGCACCCGCTACATCGGCAAGCTCACCCTTGCGCTCAGGCAACAACACAGTAAGACGGACTCCCTTATGACGGGCACCAAAAAGTTCAATAAAGAGTTTAAACAAATCGGACTCTGTAATAATCCCCACCAGAATATTATTCCGCACCACAGGAAGTCCCGAAATATTATTATCAGCCATAATTCGGGCCGCTTCTTCGATCGGAAGGTCTTCAGTAACAGTGATGACATTTTTAGTCATCACCGCTTCTACCTTCAGTTTAGAAAGCAGATAGTGGAGTTCATACATATCCAGCGAGGTTGCTGGTGACGGGGAAGCATGGATAAGATCCAGACTGGTAACAATCCCAACCAGCTTTCCCTGCTTATCCAAAACAGGAAGTCTTCTTATTTTTTCACGGCGCATGATGGCCTGTGCTTCAGGAACCGATACATCCGGTGTTACCGTAACCGGATTTTTAGTCATCCGTTGTCCAACATTCATGGCAAACCTCCTGTCTCTATTATAATCCTAAATACGCTTTTCGCACCTCTTCATTTGATAAAAGATGTTCTGCGGTATCGGCCATTTTAATTCTTCCGTTCTGTAACACATAGCCCTTATTTGCAATCTTTAAGGCCATGTTAGCATTTTGCTCGACCAGGAAAATGGTAGTCTTTCGTTCTTCATTGATTTTTTTAATTATTTCGAAAATATGCTGGACAATAAGCGGGGCCAGACCTAAGGATGGTTCATCGAGTAAGAGAATTCGAGGCCTTGCCATAAGGGCACGAGAAATGGCAAGCATCTGCTGTTCACCACCGCTTAAGGTCCCCCCAGCCTGGTTTCGCCGTTCTGCTAAACGAGGAAATAAGGCAAAAACCTCTTCCATATCCTGTTTAACTTTTTCCTTATCAGTCCGAAGGAATGCTCCCATATCAAGATTTTCAGCTACCGTAAGCTGAGGAAATATACGCCGCCCTTCCGGAACCTGGGAAACCCCCATCTCAACAATCTTATGGGGGCTCATTCTGGTTATATTTTTACCATCTAGATAGATTTCACCGGACCGTACAGGGGTAATGCCGCAAATACTCATTAAGGTAGTAGTTTTACCCGCTCCATTGGCACCGATAAGGGTAACAATTTCGCCCTCTTCTACCGAAATAGATATATCATGCAAGGCCTGGATATTGCCATAAAAGGTACTGATATTCTTTATTTCCATTACCGCCATACTATTCTCCTAAATAGGCCTTTATTACTTCTGGATTGCTCTTTATTTCCTGAGGACTACCTTCAGCAATGAGCCGGCCATAATCGAGCACATAGATCCGTTCTGAAACATTCATTACAAGACTCATGTCATGCTCAATCAACAGGATGGTTACCTGTTCCTGGTCTCTTATTATATTGATGGTTTCTTCCAGCTCCTTGGTCTCTTGAGGATTCATACCAGCAACCGGTTCATCGAGTAAGAGCAAGAAGGGGTCGGTAGCTAATGCTCGGGCAATTTCCAATCGCCGTTGGGCACCGTAGGGAAGATTACAAGCCATTTCATTTACAAACATATGTAAATTAAGCTTTTTCAGTATTTCATAGCTTTCTTCTATAACCCGTTGTTCTTCTTCTCTCGTACGGGGATCCCGTACTATAGCATTAAAAATACCAGCCTTTAAGCTATTGTGACGGCCAATCATTACATTCTCTAGAACACTCATATTGCTAAAAAGGCGGATGTTTTGAAAGGTCCGGGCTAACCCCAAATGGTTAATCACATTGGGCTTTAATCCTTGAATTTTCCGTAACGATTCTCCAGATGCAGTTCCATTTCTAGCAATAGAAATAGTACCCTCAGTTGGTGTATATACACCGGTAATACAGTTAAAAATTGTAGTTTTCCCAGCGCCATTAGGACCAATAAGAGCTGCAATTTCACCTTTTTTGATATACATGGAAACGGAATCAATAGCCCGTAATCCGCCGAACACCATCGAGAGGTTTTCTATAACTAAAATTGCATTTCCATCAATATTCATTTGGCAGCTCCCGCAGATGCATTACTGTCCGATTTTTCTTCAAAAGTATATTGCTTTCTATGCCGGGGTAATAATCCATCGGACTTAAAGATGATAACCAAAATCATTGCTACTCCATAGATGAGCATACGGTATTGGGCAAGGGGCCTGAAATATTCCGGCAATAGCTTTAACAACATTGCACCGCCAATAGCTCCAGGAATGGAGCCGGTACCACCGATCACTATAGCCATCAATATGATGATAGATTCCCAAAGGGTAAAACTATCAGGATTTATATAGGTTGTTTGAGCCGCGAGGACCACCCCTGCAATACCAGCAAAGAAAGCACCTAATGCAAAGGTTATTAATTTGTTCCGAACCAAATCAATGCCCATGGCTTGACAAGCAATTTCATCTTCACGCATGGCTTCCAGCGCACGGCCTACCCGAGAATCTTCAATTCTACGCACCACATAAATCGTGAATATCACAAGCACGACAACAATATAATAGATATAAACGGCAGCTTGTTTCGGGGCGAGTTTCATACCAAAGAACCAGGGCCGGGGAATAAGGCTGATACCCGTAGCACCTCCGGTAATTTGGCCGGAATTTTGCAATACCATACGAACAATTTCCCCAAAGGCCAGGGTAATAATCGCAAGGTAGTCACCGCGAAGACGCAAAACAGGAAGGCTCAATAAAATTCCAAAAATAGTGGCAATAATACCTGCTAAAGGTAAGGCAATCCAAAATAACCAGCCCGTATCTACGCCGGCACTCACAAAGCTCGGACCAACGTACTTCCATAAAAGACCGTAGGTATAGGCTCCTACAGCAAAAAAAGCAGCATATCCTAAATTTAATAAACCGCCCAATCCGACAACGATATTAAGGCCAAGGGCAAGAATAACATAGATAAAGGCGGTAATCATAACATTTGTATGGTACATGCCAAATAAAAATGGAAATACCCCAACAAAAGCAATGAGCAATAATGTACTGCCAATTTTAATAGCCTTATTTTTAAAATAAAGCTGTAATGTAACTTTAATTTTATAAGAAAAAGTTTGACTTGGTATCTTATCCTGCCGGTGCTCATTCCATATCAAAGCACGTTTCCATATAAAGGAAAGCACAAATGCAGTAATAAATAGTACCGGTACAAAATTCCAACGAAATGTTACTAAAGCCTTTCCGCCGATAACATTCACCTTCATTACCATAAGGGGGAACAGCAATACTAAAAACCAAATTGCATTACCCAAGGCTTTTGCTAATTCTGAAAACAAAGTACGTATTTTCATGCCCTACACCTTCTGCTTCTGGTTTTTCCCGAGGATCCCATCAGGCTTTAAAACTAAAATGAGTATAAGAATTATAAAGGCAAACGCATCTTCATAATCGCTAGAAATATATCCTGTTCCAAGACTCTCGGTCCAACCAAGAATAAAACTGCCTAACACGGCGCCAGGAATACTGCCTATACCGCCAAGAACTGCAGCAACAAAGGCTTTTATACCGGCGACAAACCCTATATAGTAGTTAATTTGTCCCATATAAGAGCAGATAAGAACCCCGCCGACTGCTGCCAAAGCTGAACCAATAATAAAAGTAATAGAAATTACCTGGTTGATGTTAACACCTACCAGTTGTGCCATATATTTATCTTGAGCTGTAGCTCGCATTGCTTTTCCTATACGGGTAAATTTTATCAAGATTGTTAAGAATATCATAATAATGGCAGTGACAACCAGGATGATGAACTGCGTAGAGTTTATATATTGCCGAAAGGGCTGCAAGAATGCAAATTCAGGTAAATATGATGGATAAGAAAGATATTTTTCAGTTTGGGCTAACAATACAAAATTTTGTAATATCATAGATATACCGATCGCACTTATTAATGCAGAAAGCCGAGGTTTATTACGTAAAGGTCGATAAGCAATTCGTTCTATTGTAAAACCAAAGGCGGCAGAAAAAAGAACTGCCAGGATCACCGATAGAAGTAAAACCATCCACACAGGCATTCCCATGGTATAAAAGAAACCACCGAAAATTAAGGCGGTAAAACCACCAATCATATACACTTCACCATGAGCAAAGTTGATTAACTGGATTATACCGTATACCATGGTATAACCAAGGGCAATAAGCGCGTAGATTGAGCCCTTCGCAGTGCCACTTAAAAAAAGTTTAAGAAAATAATCCATACTATGATCCTTCAGAAGGCCTTTCAAAAAATGAGCCGTTCCAGCCAATAAGCCAGAACGGCTGTTTCTTAATTACTAAGTAATTACTTTAGTTCTACGTACTTTCCGTTCTGAACCTGGAATACGGAGAATCCGAAACCGATAACATCACCCTTCTGATCAAAACTGATTTTTCCGAGTGGAGTATCAACATACTCAGAACGTAGTGCAGCACTTACCTTATCATAATCGGTGGAACCGGCTTTAGCTATTGCATTGGTAATAGCCAGAGTAGCGGCATAGGCATTGAGGAAGAAAGCACCGGGTTCTTCACCGAACTTCTTTTTATGCTCTTCTATAGCCATGATTGCTAAAGGATTGCTGGTTGTATCCATTGGGCCAGTAGCATAAACTCCTTCAGCATATTTTCCAGCAACTTCAATAAAGGTATTATCCTTTACACCGTCATCGGAAATAAAGGGAATATTCATTCCCTTATCCTTCATCTGCTGAACGAGCTTGGAAGCTTCTGGGTGATAACCGCCCCAAACAACACCATCAACCTTTGCATTACCAATCTTGTTAACAACAGCGGAATAGTCGGGGGCACCAGGATTAACACCTTCAAACAGTGCAACGGTTACACCCTGCTCTTCAGCAAATTGTTTCACAAGCTCGGCAAAGCCCTTTCCATAGTCTCCCTTATCATGGAGAACAGCGATGGTTTTAAGCTTTAAAGTCTGAGCCAAGAAGGTAGCGGCCAATTTTGCCTGAGCATCGTCTGGAGCAATGGTCCGGAAGAAATTGGGGTATTCGCCGCTCTGAGTAAGCGGAGGATTCGTAGCAGAGGGAGATATGGTAATAATCTTAGAATCTTTATAAATACCCAAAGCAGATTTAGTTGCACCAGAACAGATGTGTCCAATTACAGCGACCACATTACTGCTCACCAATTTAGAAGCAGCATTGGTGGCGAGTTCGGGCTTACACTGATCATCTTCAATGACAAGCTCAATCTTGCGTCCATTAATACCACCCTTAGCGTTGATCGCTTCTGCAACAAGCTTTGCAGCGTTAACAGAAGGTAAGCCATAGGATGCCAAATCACCTGAGTGGGCTCCGGCTACACCAATTTTGATGGCACTGGTATCTTTTTTCTGACAACCAGTAGCAACCAGAGCGATACACACAGACATTACAGCGAGAATGACAACATTACGTTTCATGCCATTAGTCCTCCTATTTATGGTATACTCAATTTTTATACCATTTGTCTAGGGTATTTTGTATAATTTTTGCATATTTATTTAATTTCTTAATTAAAACTGTACCAATATTATTATTTATAAATGTTGGGGTATAAAAAAACCCTGATCTATGTAAGACCAGGGTTTCTCAGTAATATGTTTTAAGCTTTACACAGCCTTACCATGCTTAAGTGCAGCCTTGCAGGTCTTGCAAATCTTTACTTTTGCACCATTAACTTCCTGTTCATACAGGACTTTAACATTGCTGCGCTTGCAAACAGGGCATACACCCCGTCCATGTGCAGGTAATTCTCGTATGCCTTTACCTCTATGAGCCTTGGACATCTGGGTTTCCTCCCTTACTTTGCTTCAGCTTTCTCAGCCTTAGATTTTGCAGCCTTTTTGGTTTCCTTTTTAGGCTCTTCCTTCTTGGCTTTTTTTTCAGACTTTTCTTCCTTTTCAGGAAGTTTATAGTCTACCAATTCCAGGATAACCATTTCTGCAGCATCGCCAGAGCGTTCCCCCAGTTTTAGTATCCTGGTGTAACCACCGGGCCTATCTTTCATTCTGAGCGCTATATTGGTGAACAACTTTGTTACCATGCTCTCATCAAATAACCTGCGAGCTACTAACCGCCTATTATGAACGGTATCTTCCTTCGCCCTTGTAATTAACTTTTCAGCAGAGCGCCGAATTTCAAGAGCCTTCGCTTTTGTGGTAGTAATCCGCTCGTATTTAAACAATGCGGTCACCATATTGCGATGAAGGGCTTTCCGATGAGCCGCGGTACGCTCCAAGCGATTAAAGCCAATTTTATGCTTCATCTTCTTCTTCCTTCTCAGCGGTTAATTTAACTGAATTCTTGAGAACACTATAATCGGTCATTCCAAGAGAAAGATTCCATTCTTTCAACTTTTCTTTAATCTCCTGCAATGACTTTTTCCCGAAATTCCGTGTTTTTGCGATATCATCTTCGGTTTTCTTTGTTAATTCACCAATAGTTCTGATATTCGCATTCTTTAAACAATTAGCTGAACGGACAGAGAGTTCTAGCTCTTCTACAGGAGTGTTCAGGATCTGACGAATCCGCTCATCTCCCTCATCCATATCATCTTCAGAACCCAGGTTGTTCTCATCAAAATTGATGAACACCGACAAATGATCCTTGGCGATTTTTGCTGCTTCAGCAAGCGCATCATCGGGACGGATGGTACCATCGGTCCATACTTCAAGAATCAATTTATCATAATCACTCCGTTGACCGACCCTGGTTGGTTCTACAGTATATTTGACCTTTTTAACCGGCGAAAATATTGCATCCATAGGAATTGTACCTATGACTTCAATATATTTCTCATTTACCTCTGAAGGTACATAGCCACGGCCAAGATCAACCTGAACCTCCAGTTCAATTCGGGCATCATCCATCAGGGTCATAACATGCTGCCCCTGACTAAGAACCTCTAACTGGCCCGGTCGGCTAAAATCATCACTCTTAATGTCGCACTGACCTTTCCATTCATAGAGAAGGGTATCCTGCTCTACTTCTTCAGGAAGCTTCAGTCTCATCTGTTTAAGATTATTGATGACCTCAAGGGTGTCTTCGACAATATTCGGAATATTTTCGAATTCACTAGACACAACATGAGGTACACCATCCTTATCATAGGATGTAATCTTAACAGCGGTAATTGCATACCCCTGAATCGAAGAAAGGAGGACCCTCCGCAAGGTATTACCCACAGTCGTTCCAAATCCAGGTTCGAAAGGGGCCGCGATAAACTTACCATAATTGGGCTTAAGTTCACCGTGCTCAAAGGTGATGCCTTTCGGACGTTTAAATCCTTTAAGCAGATTCTTACGGGCCATTGGAACTCCTTATTTTGAGTATAATTCGACGATCATCTGTTCCTTGATATCCGCCAAATCGGTAATATCACTTCGCCGAGGAATAGCAAGGAAAGTTCCCTTCATAGTATCAGGATCCAGATGCAGCCATGGCATAACACCTGCTTTGCCAAATTCCTTCAAAGCTTCCTTGATGACCGTCAGACCCTTACTTGCTTCTCTGATTTCAATAACATCATTAGGTTTCACAAGGTATGAAGGAATATTGACAACCTTGCCATTAACCATTACATGTCCATGAAGCACAATCTGCCGAGCCTGAGTCCGGCTTACAGCAAATCTGAGGCGGTATACAATATTATCGAGCCGCCGCTCAAGAAGCATAAACAGGTTTTCACCGGTTACACCAGGCATGCGGAGTGCACGATCAAAGAAGATCGCAAACTGTTTTTCCTGCATACCGTAAATTCTCTTAAGCTTTTGCTTTTCCCGAAGCTGCATTCCGTAATCAGAACGCTTACCAATCCGCCCCTTGGGATCTTTTCCCGGGGCAGGACGCTTTTTGTTTATGGGGCACTTATCGCTTTTGCAGCGATCACCCTTTAAAAACAGCTTTTTCTGCTCAGTTCTGCAGAGACGACATACTGGTCCAGTATAACGAGCCATAGTTTCTTAACCCTCTCTTAGATACGCCGAGTCTTTCTGGGCCGGCAGCCATTATGGGGAATCGGGGTTACATCATTAATTGATTTAACTTTAATTCCCATAGTTCCAAGCTGACGAATAGCCGATTCACGGCCAATGCCAGGACCTTTTACGTATACATGCACTTCCCGTAAACCAACCTGCATAGCTTTTTGAGCAGCAGTTTCAGTTACAGTCTGAGCAGCAAAGGGGGTGGATTTTTTAGCACCACGGAACCCAAGACCACCGGAACTTGCCCAGGAAATAGCATTTCCCATCATATCCGTAATGGTAACAATAGTGTTATTAAAGGTTGCCTGAATATAGACATTCCCCTCGTATACTGATTTTTTCTCTTTTCGTTTCTTGGTATCAGCCACGATTCACAATCCTCCGCCTACTTCTTCTTTCCAGCGACGGTCTTCTTCTTACCCTTGCGGGTACGAGCGTTAGTCCTTGTTCGCTGTCCACGGACAGGGAGCCCCTTCCGGTGCCGCAGGCCGCGGTAACAGCCAATGTCCATAAGCCGCTTGATATTAAGCGCAATTTCGGTGCGCAGACGACCTTCCACTTTATATTCGTTTTCAATAAGCTGTCTCAGCTCATTTACTTCTTCCTGTGAAAGATCATTCATTTTCCGGTTCGGATCAATCTTTGTTTTTGCACAAATTTCATCCGCACTGGGCCGACCGATTCCATAAATATACGTAAGAGCAATGTTTACATGCTTATTAGGGAGGTCAACTCCCGCGATACGTGCCATTGCGGTTTACCTCCTTACCCTTGTTTCTGCTTGTGCTTTGGATTTTCACAGATTATCCGGACGATTCCGTTCCGTTTAATCACTTTGCATTTATCGCAAATGGGCTTTACACTTGTTCGGACTTTCATCCTACTACTCCCTTCTTTGTATAACTATCGAGTTTATGCTTCGTAGACCTGGGGGGGGGGTAGCATAAACTCGATTTGGATATTAAAGCGAATTTTTTAAGTTTCGCCTAGTCCTTATTACTCAACTGTACTGCAGCCAAGCGCTGTAATACTAGAGATTCCTAGAACGAATATGCCCT
>Ga0272446_1005629_pt1 | contig 13638 bp, 11 predicted proteins | sample YNPCB0061_FD_194587 | JGI IMG/M metagenome (GOLD analysis project Ga0272446, IMG submission 194587) | Hot spring microbial mat communities from Yellowstone National Park, WY, United States - YNP-CB-006-1 | ecosystem: Environmental > Aquatic > Thermal springs > Hot (42-90C) > Sediment | place...
CGCCGTCGCGTTCACCTGGCGCGATCCGCTCGTCCTCGGTCCGCTGCGCGCCGAGCAGGTGATCGCCGCCCTGATCGCGGCCGGGTGCCTGGTCGCGCTCGGCCTCGCCACCCGCCACGCCCGCCGCGCGGCGGCGGAGGCTGCCCGGGCCGCCGAGGCCGCCGACCGCTCGCGGCTCACCTGGCCCGAACCGTCGTAGGGATTCGAGCCGGGTCGCCGTCGCTGACCGGGGCACTGGCTCGGTCGCTGATCAAGGCACCGAGATCGGGGCACGCAGATGGGCAGTTTCGCGGCCCGCTGGAGTCCTCGAGCGCTGGCGCTCGCCTCGCGACCGACCATGGGCTAGCATGTAATCGATTGCGAGCCGATGCCCAGGCACGACGTCGGGTTCGCGATCGGCGCGACCCTGTGGAGGAGAGCACGTGATGGATTCCCTGGCTGCCAGTCCGCTCGGTCGGACGATCGCCACGACGCCGACCGACATCTGGAATGACTCGTGTGCCGTCGACGAGCTCGAGTACGCGATCTCGTTCGGGGCCGTCGGGGCGACGGCCAACCCGACGATCGTGTATGACGTCTGGAAGAAGGACCCCGCCCACTGGCGGGCGCGTGTCCGCGAGCTGGCGGCCGAGCACCCGGCCTGGACCGAGGTCGAGCTCGCCTGGGCGGTGGTCGAGGAGATGTCCCTGCGTGGCGCGAAGCTGCTCGAGCCGGTCGCGGCCCGCTTCGGTGGCCGACAGGGCCGCCTGTCGATCCAGACCAATCCGACCTTCTTCCGGACCCCCGACCGGATGCTCGCCCAGGGTGTCCACTTCGACTCGCTGGCCCCGAACATCATCGTCAAGTTCCCGGCCACCAGGGTCGGGGTCGGCGTGATGGAGGAGGCGACCTACCGCGGCGTGAGCGTCAACTGCACGGTCAGCTTCTCCGTTGCCCAGGCGGTCGCCGCGGCCGAGGCGGTCGAACGGGGTCTCCGACGCCGGGAGGCGGAGGGTCTCCCGACCGACCAGATGGGCCCGGTGATCACGATCATGGTCGGTCGCCTCGAGGACTGGCTGCGCGTCCAGACCGAGCGCGACGGGATCGTCGCCGACCCGGCGGCCGTACCCTGGTCCGGGATCGCGGTCTTCAAGCGGGCCTACGAGATCTTCCGGGAGCGCGGCTTCCGGGCCCGGCCGCTGGCAGCGGCGATCCGCCACCACTACCACTGGTCCCAGTTCATCGGTGGAGACTGCATCGTCACGCTGCCAGCGATTTGGCAGCGACGGTTCAACGCCTCGGCGGTCGAGGTCCGGCCCCGGATGGACGAGCCGGTCGACCCGGCGATCGTCGCCGAGCTGTCGGCCCGATTCCCCGACTTCGTTCGAGCGTACGAGCCCGACGGCCTCTCGCTCGACGAGTTCGACACCTTCCCGCCGACCCTTCGGACGCTCCGCGGGTTCGTCGCCAGTTACCACGAACTGCTCCACGCCGTGACCGAGGCGATCCTGCCCAACCCTGATTCCAGAGGCGGCTGACAGGATTCATGGAACTTTGCCTGTACACCGACTCGGTCGAGCGGCTCTCGTTCGCCGAGGCCCTCGACCTGGCGGTCGAGATCGGGGCGACCGCGATCGAGATCGCCGCCGGAGGGCAGTCGTCAGCGCCCCACATGCGAATCGACGAGCTGCTCAGGGATCGCGGCCAGCGTGACCGCTTCAGCGCCGCATTCGCTGAGCGTGGGCTCCGGATCGCCGCGCTGAACTGCTCGGCCTGGCCGCTTCACCCGGTCAGGGGCGCCGCCGACGCGGATCTGATCCGGTCCACGATCCGCCTCGCCTCTCTCCTCGGGGTCCGCAAGATCGTTACGATGTCTGGCTCGCCCGGCGATGGCCCCGGGTCGACCACGGTCAACTGGATCTGGTACCCGTGGCCGGCCGACGCAACCGTACTTCTCGAGCGCCAGTGGGACGAGGCGATCCCGTTCTGGCAGGAGATGGCTCGCTTCGCCCGGGATCAGGGCGTCGAGCGGATCGCGTTCGAGCTGCACCCGCTTCACCTCGTGTACAACGTCCCGACACTCCTCCGGATGCGGGAGGCGGTCGGCCCGGTCATCGGTGCGAACGTCGACCCGTCCCACCTGTTCTGGCAGCAGATGGACCCGCTCGCGGTCGTGCGCGCACTCGGCCCGGCGGTCCACCACGTCCATCTCAAGGACACCGGGCTCGTGCCCGACCAGGTTGCGCTGGCGGGGGTCCTGGACCAGCGGCCATTCGAGGATCCGTTGCAGCGAGCATGGGTGTTCCGGACGATCGGTCGCTCCCACGGCCCGGAGTTCTGGCGGCCGTTCGTCCAGGTGCTCGCGGACGCAGGCTATGACGACGTGCTCTCGATCGAGAACGAGGATCTCTCCCAGCCAATGGTCGAGGGCGTTCGCGAGGCGGCCAGGTTCATTGAACCGTTCCTGGCGCCGTTCCGGAGCGGCCTGCGCGGCTGACCTTGCTGCTTCAGATTCCGAGCCGGCGCAGGAAGTCCCGGTTCCGGCGCTGCGACTCGCGGAGCGTGTCGAGCGTGTCGGAGGCGAACAGGAAGCGGTCCTGCTCGACGACGAGCCAGCCCCGGTAGCCGTACCGCTGGAGTGCGGTGATGACGTCGCCGATCCCGGAGTCGCCTGCGCCGAGCTCGACGAACGCACCCCGGACGAGGGCAGCCTCCATCCCGAGACCCTCGCGGGCCACCTCGTCGAGGACCGCCACCCGGCAGTCCTTGACATGGACGTGGCTGATCAGGTCGTGATAGTCCTCGACCAGCCGGACGGGATCGGCGCCGCCGAAACGCGCGTGGCCCGTGTCAAGGCAGAGCCCCAGGAGCGACGGGTCGATCGCGTCGAGCAGGCGGCGGATCTCGTCGGCCGTCTCGAGGTAGGTCCCGGCGTGGGGATGGATCGCCACCCGAAACCCGGCCTCGCGACAGAGCTCGGCTGCCCGGTGGAGGTTATCGACCAGGACCGGCCAGCGCTCCGGTGGCAGCCACGCCTCGGGGTGGTCCGGGATCCGGCCCGCGAACCGCATCCGCTCGGCTGAATCGAAGCCGTCCGAGAGGATCGCGATCGCCCGCTCGGGGTGCGGCGCGCTCGCTCTGACGGTCTCGAGGGTCGCTCGCAGCCAGGCTCGATCCTCCTCGGCGTGCTCCGGCTTCGAGAGTCGGAGCGGCAGGAACGACCCGACCAGCTCGAGCCCGCGGGCGGCCAGCCGTTCGCGGACCTGGCCCGGATCGCCGAGGTAGCCGGGGGGTCCGAGCTCGGTCCCCTCGTACCCCAGCTCGGCGATCATATCGATGACCGCCATCGGGTCAGGCATCCAGGCGTCGTCGACGATGATCTCGTCAACCCCGAAGCTGACGGGCGCGTTGGCGACAGGCATGGTTCCGGACATCGAGTGCTTGACCTTCCTGCTGGCGGGCGGGACGCCTGCCCTGGACGGGAACCCCGGATGCGACGGTGACGGCGCCGGCCTAGGGAGTGATCACGACCTTGGTGGCTGTCCCGGACCGGAGCAGCTCGATCCCCTCGGCCAGTCGTTCGAGCGGCAGGACGTGGGTCACGATCGGGGCGAGGGGCAGGGTACCCTGTTCGACGAGGCGGATCGCAGCCGGGAAGGTGTAGTTCGTGATGTACGTCCCCATGATCGTGAGCGAGCGCTCGGTGATCGTGTACTGATGAACCGGCGGTCGCGCGTTTGCGTTCTGGCCGAAGAGGATGATCCGGCCGCCGAGCGCCGCGTGCTCGATCGCGGTCGGGAGCTGCGTGCCGACGGCGTCGACGAGGATCTCTGCCCCTCCGGGCAGGACCTCGCGGGAGCGGGCGATGAACTCGTCCGGGGAGAAGACAAGGTCTGCCCCGACCGCGGCGGCGACGGCACGGCGACCCTCGGTTGGCTCGACGGCGATCACCGGTCCGGCGCCGGCGGCCTTGAACAGGGTGACGAACAGGCAACCGATCGCCCCGGCTCCGAACACGACGGCCGACTCGCCGGGCCTCGCGTTCGCCCGGTTTGCTCCGTTGGCCACGCAGGCGAGTGGTTCGACGAGTGCCGCGATCACGGTCGGGACCGTGTCGGAGATGCGGTACACGGCGCCCGCCGGTGCGACCACGAAGCGGGCCAGGCCGCCGTCGCGATGGACACCGAGGGCGACAATGTTCTCGCAGTTGGCCGGGCGCCCGGTGCGACAGAACGAGCACACCCCACACTTGGGATCGGGGTCGACGACCACCCGCTGGCCGACCGCCAGCCCGGCCAGGGAGGCGGCCGGACCGAGGGCCGCCACGCGACCGACGAACTCGTGGCCGAGGACGACTGGTGGCGTCGACGGATGGCCCGGCGGCAGGTTGATGATCTGGAGATCGGAGCCGCAGATGCCGCACGCCTCGACCTCGATCAGGACGTCGTCGGGGGCCCGGAGCGACGGCTCGGGCCAGTCCTCGACGTTCAGCACTCCGTGGCCGTGGAAGACAGCTGCCCGCATCACGCACTTGCCTCCGATCGTTTGACTCCGGCTCGCCGCCGGCTGAGCCGGAGGGCGCGCCGCGTGAGCATCGCCAGGAGCGTGCCGAGGCCCAGGACCAGCGCCGTTCCAGCCAGGACGAGCGTGGCCACCGCGTTCACCTCGGGCGTCACCCCGAACTTGATCTGGGTGTAGATGTAGATCGGCAGGGTCAGCTGCGGCCCAACCGTGAAGAACGTCACGACGAACTCATCGATCGAGAGGGTGACGCTGATCAGTGCCCCGGCCAGGATCGCCGGCGCGATCAGGGGCAGTACGACGTAGCGCAGTGTCCTGGCTGGATCCGCCCCGAGGTCGGCAGCGGCCCACTCGAGACGGCGGTCGAAGCTCTGCAGCCGCGCCGACACGATGAGCACGACGAAGGGCATCGTCAGGACCAGGTGTCCGGCGATCACTGTCAGCAGCGAGAGCGGGACCTTGAGGATGCCGGCCAGAAAGACGAGCAGGCCGACCCCGATCAGGATGCCAGGCAGCATGATCGGCATCGTGAACAGGACGCGGGCCGCGTTGGGCCGGCGGATGCCGGCCCGAACGAGGGGAAACGCGGCCAGCGTTCCAACCAGGGTGGCGACGACGGCCACCACGAGCGCGATCGTGACCGAGGTCGCGACCGCGCGCACAAGCGGCGTGTTCGCCGGCAGGCCTTCGTACCACCGAAGCGAGAACCCCGTGATCGGAAAGCCGATGGTCCGGCTGTCCTCGAAGCTGAACAGGACGAGCAGAACGATCGGCGCGTAGGTGAAGGCCAGGACGGCCGCCGCCCAGCCCCGGAGCAGCCAGCGGACGAGCCCCGCGTACGGGCTGACGGGCATCGTCTCGAGTCGGTCGCCGGCGTGTGCCATGTCCGTCGCTCGTCGCCTACCCGCGCGCGACGAGGTCCTCGACCTGGAGGTAGCGCCGGAACGCCACGAGCAGGCCGAGCACGACCGCAGCGACGAGGAACGAGGCGGCGGCCATTGCCGGGAATGCCCCGCCACGGTAGAAGTTGACGATCAGGTTCCCGATCAGCACCCCCTTCGTGCCGCCGACGAGCGTCGGCGTCAGGTACTCGCCGAGGATCGGGATGAACACGAAGATGCAGGCGGTGATGATCCCCGGCCGAATCTGCGGCAGGAGGATCCTGCGCAGGGCCTGATCCGGACGGGCCCCGAGGTCCTGAGCCGCGGCGAGCTGGGTGAAATCGAACCGCTCGAGCGACGTGTAGAGCGACAGGACGGCGAACGGGAAGTAGACGTAGAGCAGGACGATGAAGACGCCGATGTCGTTGTACAGGAGAAAGTCGAGCGGCTTGGCGACGAGCCCGAGCGAGAGCAGGACCGAGTTGAGGACCCCCTTCTCGCCCAGGATCGCCTGCCAGGCGTAGACCCGGACGAGGTAGCTCGTCCAGAAGGGAAGGACGACCGCGAGCAGGATCAGCCGCTGCCAGCGGGGCGAGACGTACCGGACCAGGAAGTAGGCGAACGGGCCGGCGACGGCAAGCCCGGAGACCGTGACCAGACCGGCCATCGCGATCGTCTTGAGGAACGTCCGCAGGTACGTCTCCGTGCCGAAGAACTTGGCGTAGTTCCGGAGCGTCCAATCGGGCACGACCTGGAGGTTCGGGTCGACCTGCCAGAAGGAATAGACGAAGACGATCGCGAGCGGGATGAAGAACAACCCGGTGAGCACGGCGGCCGACGGGACGAACGGCCAGAGGCGGAGCAGGTTGCCCCGCCTCTGGCCGAAACGAGTGGTCACGCTTGTCCCGCCACGCTCAGCACAATCCGGGCTGCCGGTGCCGGGCCATCAGCCGCCGAATACCTCGTTGAAGGCCGAGATGTACGCGTCGGTGTTGCCTGCAGGACCCTTGAGCCGCATCTTGAGGGCGAGCTCCGGCTGGTTGTAGAGGTATCGGTCGGCCAGGTCCTTCTTGCCGCTGTTCACGAGCAACTGGTACGCCTTCTCGTTCCAGAGCGGCCGGCCGTTGTCGATGAAGTTCTGGGCGACGTACTCGGCCTGGGCTCCGGCCTCCAGGTAGGGCTTGACGAGAGCCTGGTTCTGGCCGCCCTTGACCGTCATCTCGCCGTCGATGAACCCGGTCGTCCCTTCCTTGGGGATGATTGCCATCACCTCGGGCCCGCCGGCGCTCTTCACCCGGTCTGGCGCGCCCAGATTCTGGGTCGACAGCCAGGCTTCCTCGGAGGCGAGCGACTGGATCGTCTCGTTGTTCTGCTGGACGAGCTTGAGCACGTTCGGCTTGAGCTGCTTGAGCCAGTCCTTGGCCGTCGCCAGCTCGGCATCGGTCATGTTGTAGATGTCCTTCGCCCCGGTCGCGATTCCGGCGAAGAGCATGATGTCGGTCGGCTGGTTCTCCATGACGACTCGACCCTTGTACTTCGGGTCGATCAGGGCGTCCCAGCTGTCGGGTGCCGGGCTGACGTACTTGGGGTTGTAGACGATCTGGATCGGTGACCAGCCCCAGGGGTAGGCCAGGTAGCCGTCCGGCTTCGTCCAGAAGTCGAACTGGCGGGCGATCGAGTAGAGCTGCTGGGCGACCTGGAAGCTGTTGATGTCGATCGCCTCGATCAGGCCGGCGTCGTAGTACTTGGGAACCCACAGCGCGTCGCCGGACACCAGGTCCAGCTGGCCCCGGACCTGGCTGAGCTTGTTGAAACCGTCGATGTTGTCGGCCAGCTCGGTGATGTTGACCGTGATGCCCGTCGACTGCTGGACCCCGGCCAGCTCGTCCTTGCTCCAGTGGTCGCTCCAGGTCAGGAAGTTCAGCGTCCCGCCCTGGGGTGCCGGGCTCGTCGCCGCGCTTGGAGCGCTGCTCGCGGCTCCGGGGGCGCTGCCTGAGCTCGCCGCAGGCGCCGGCGTCGAGCCGCCCGATGAGCCACAGGCCGCCAGGAATGCCCCCGCCGATGCCCCGGCGCTCAGGCGCAGGAACTGCCGCCGCGTGTGCAAGCGCGTGTGCAAGGGTGCCATCTGAGACTCCTTCTCCTCGGGTCCGGCTACCGGACCGTAGTCGCCCTCATCGGGCGATCACCGCCGCTTCGGCCACTGACCACCAAACGAACACCTCCTTCTCGCTCAGTCCCTCGAGTGCCGCCGCCGTGGCCCGGTCGCCGTGCCAACGGGCGGCGACGACGTCGCCGGCCGCGGTGCGCACGGTCACCCGGGTGTGGTCGCCCAGGAAGGCCACGTCGATGACCTGCCCGCGAAGTACCGGGGATCCCGAGGGTGGCTCCTCGGGTCCGACCGACAGGCACTCCGGCCGAACCATGACCGCCACCGGGCCGGATCCCGGCGCACCGGCCGTCCGCGCGGCACCGACGATCGTTCCATCGGCCAGGCGAACGCGGCCGGCCTCGGTTCCGCCATCGCCGCCGACGAGCTCGCCCTCGAGCACGTTCGATTCGCCGATGAAGTCAGCCACGAACCGGTCGACCGGGCGGTAGTAGATCTCGCGGGGGGTGCCGACCTGGATGACGTGGCCGCCGCGCATGACCGCAATCCGGGTGGCCATCGAGAGCGCCTCGCCCTGGTCGTGGGTGACGAAGACGAAGGTCGTCCCCACCTGGCGGTGGATCCGGGCCAGCTCGACCTGCATCTGCTTGCGGAGCTTGAGGTCGAGCGCCCCGAGGGGCTCGTCAAGGAGCAGGACCGCCGGCCGCTTGGCCAGGGCCCGGGCCAGCGCTACGCGTTGCTGCTGACCGCCCGAGAGCTGGGCCGGCGAGCGATCGGCGTACGCTTCCAGGCCAACCAGGCCGAGGTACTCGTCCACCCGGGAGCGGATCGCGTCGCCCGGCAGGCCCTCCATCCGCAGGCCGAAGGCGACGTTCTCGAACACGTTCAGGTGGGGGAACAGGGCATAGTTCTGAAAGACGGTGTTGACGTTGCGCTTGTGGGGCGGCAGGTCGTTCACCCGGCGGCCCTCGATCCACAGCTCGCCGGAGGTAAGCGGCAGGAATCCGCCGATCAGGTTGAGGGTCGTCGTCTTGCCGCAGCCCGACGGTCCGAGCAGGCAGAAGAACTCGCCCGGCTGAATCTGCAGCGAAACGTGGTCCAGCGCGAGCTGGTCACCGTAGCGCTTCGTGGCGTCGATGAGCTCGATCGCCGGAGTGCCCTGGGTACCGGTCATCCGCCGCTCCCGCCACAGCCACACGATCGACGGACGACGAGCTCCATCGGCAGGCGGACATCGAGCCGGTCCGATTCGTCCTGCTCCAGCACGCGGAGCATGAGCGAGGCGGCGAGGTCACCGATCTGCCGGTCGCGGCGGGCGAGCGCGGTCAGGGGCGGATCGAGGAACTGGCCGGCATCCCAGTCGTCGAATGAGACGATCGCGACGTCGTCGGGAACGCGGACCCCGCGCCCGCGCAGGATCGACAGGCCACCGAGGGCCATCTGGGCGTCGGCGTAGACGATCGATGTCGGGCGGACGGCGAGGTCAAGCAGCGCCTCCGTTTCCCGTGCCCCGGCCTCCAGGCTCCAGTCGCCGGCCCGCACCAGCGCCTCATCGGTCTCGAGGCTGCCGGCAGCGACCGCGAGGCGGTAGCCGGCCAGGCGCTCGGTACCCGAGGTCTCGGTCTCGAGACCGCCGACGTAGCCGACCCGACGCTGACCGTGAACGTTCGCGAGGTGCTCGACCAGGAGGCGGATGCCCGTCTCGTTGGCCAGGGCTACGCTGCCGACGCCAAGCCCGGGAACGACGTTGTCGAAGAAGACGATCGGTGGCCGCCGTCGAGTGCGAACGGAGCGAACCGCGCTGCCACTCCCATCGGTCGCGCACAGGATGATCCCATCGACGCCCCGGGCCGCTAGCGCGCGCAGGGCAGCCACCTCGCGCTCGGGGCGCTCATCGGTGTCCATGAGCGCCACCTCGTAGCCCGCGGCCTCGAGCCGGTGCTGAGCGCCCTTGAGCGCGTTGGCGTAGAAGGTGGAGCCGACGTCGGGCACGACGAAGCCAACCAGACCGCTGGCTCGAAGCCGAAGCGAGCGCCCGAAGGCCGAGGGCTGGAAGTCGAGTCGGGCGGCCGTGGCCAGGACTCGCTCGCGAGTGCCGGGAGCCACCGATCCCCGACCGCTGATCGAGCGGGAAGCGGTCGCGAGCGACACGCCCGCCTCGCGCGCGACGTCAGCAAGCGTCAGGCGGGCGCCTGGTCCGTGGTCCTGCCGGGAGGTGACCGGCTCCAGCTCCGGAGCTCCAGGTCGTCCTGGCGGCCGGGTGCGCTCGACGACAGCAGGGCGGGACACCATGATCGCTGGACTGTAAACGATTCCATCCGGTTCTTGTCAAGGGGGCAACCTGTCTCCGATGACGCCTGCCGAGTGCCCACGCCGCGAGCCCGGGGTGCCATCCGGCGCGGGTGGACTGGCCGACGACGGCCGGGCGACGGCCGGGCCGGGCCGGGCCGGCTGCCGGTCGCACCTACCAGGCCAGGCCGAGGCCGATCTCGGCCCCGCCGGGCACGATGAGCCGAAGCGTGCGCGGTCTACACGAACGGGCGCGGCCCCTTGACACGAGGCTCACGGGTTCTTACCTTCCGCATGTAACCGTTTACACGCGGGCCTGGCCGGCGGTGCGGCGGGCCCAGCGTCGACGGGTCGGGATCGAGTGAGGTGGCGAGCGTGACTCTCGAGCGAACCCCCCGGCGGCTTTCAGGTGCCCAGATCCTCGTCGAGTACCTGGTCCGCCAGGGCGTCCCGTACGCCGTCGGGATCACCGGCCACGGCTGCTGGAGCCTGACCGACGCCCTGATCGACCGGGCCGAAGATGTTCGTACGATCCAGGTGATGCACGAGCAGTCGGCCGTCCATGTCGCCGACGGCTACTTCCGCGCCAGCGGGCAACCCCTCCTCGCCTTCACGAGCATCGGACCCGGCCAGGCGAACACCGTCGTCGGGGTGGCGACCGCCTATGCCGATTCGACGGCGGTTCTGCTGATGACCGGCTCGGCCCACACGTACATGCGCGGCCACGGCCTGTTCCAGGAGATCGAGCGCCGCCACGTGGCAGACAACCCGCGCATCTTCGAGCCGATCGTCAAGGAGTGGTGGCAGCCGTCGAGAGTCGACGAGCTGCCATTCGTGCTCCATCGCGCCTGGAACCAGATGCTCTCCGGGCGGCCCGGACCGGTCCTGCTCGACCTGCCGATGGACGTCCAGGCCGACTCGGCCGAGGTCGTCATCCCCGACCCGGACAGGCGCGAGGCCCGCCGTGGCCCGCGCCCGGCGACGGCCGACATCGAGCGGGCGGCGGCCCTCCTCGCCGGTGCCAGCCGGCCGGTCATCGTCGCTGGCGGGGGTGTCATCCTGGCCGAGGCGAGCGCGGCGCTGACGCGACTTGCCGAGCGGCTCGGCGCACCGGTCGTGACGACCTGGCAGGGCAAGGGCGCGATCGACGAGACGCACGAACTGAATGCCTGGTCCGTGGGCGACACGGCCTCCACCTCGGGCAACGCCCTGGCCGCTTCGGCCGACGTCCTGCTTGCCGTCGGTTGCCGGTTCACCGACTGGTCGTCGTCGTCCTGGCGGAAGGGCGTCACGTTCGCGATCCCGCCGACGCGCCTGATCCAGCTCGACATCGACCCGCGCGAGATCGGCAAGAACTACCCGGTCGAGGTCCCCCTGCTCGGCGATGCACGGGCCGGCCTGGAGGACCTGCTCGAAGCGCTCGGGCCGGGCGGTGGCCCGGCCGTCTATCGCGAGGGCGCCTACTTCGCCGAGATCCAGCGCCGCAAGGACGAGTGGCGCGCGCTGCGCGAGGTGAAGGAACTGAGCGACCGCTCGCCGATGACCCAGGCTCGCGCGATCCACGACATCCAGGCCGCCGCGGCGCCGAACGCGATCGTCACCACCGGCGCCGGGCTGCCCCAGTCGATCGTGAAGCAGAACTGGGTGACCCGTGAGCCGCGCACCCACATTACCTCGGGCGGCTTCTCGACGATGGGTTTCACCGTGCCCGCGGCGATCGGGGCGAAGCTGGCGCGGCCCGAGCGGCAGGTGATCGGGATCGCCGGCGACGGTGACTTCCTCCAGACGATGCAGGAGCTTGCGACGGCGGCGATCCTCGATCTGCCGGTCGTCTTCGTCGTCCTCGACAACAGCGGCTGGATGAGCATCAAGGGCGGCCAGAACAACTTCTTCGGCCGCTCGTACGCGACCGACTTCCTGCGTCGAGACGGCTCGCTCTATTCGCCCGACTACCGCGCGATCGGGGCGGCGTTCGGGCTCCAGGCCGAAGCCGTCGATCAGCCGGCGGGCGTCCGGCCGGCCGTCGAGCGGGCCCTCGCCGCGGGCGGACCGGCCCTCGTCGCGATCACCGTCGGGCGCGGCCCCGAGCACGCGCTCGACAAGACCGGCTGGTGGGATGCGCCGGTGCCCGAGTACCACCCCGACCAGCACGCCCGCCAGCTCCAAGGCCGGGCCGAGGAGCAGCAGCAATGACCCAGGGAGCGCCAGTTGCGGCTCCGCGGTGACGGCGAGCTTGACCGGGCGCGCCTGGATGGGGAGCTCCCGCCGCGGCTCGAGATCTGCCGGGCGCTGGGTGCCGTGTATCTGCTCGTCGTCCCGCCGCGAGCCGCCGGCGCCGACCGGGCCCGGGCGATCCGGGCGATGCGGGAGGGACTGGCGATCGCCCGCGACCGGGCGACCGGGATCGGGGTCGGCATCGCCTTCGAGTTCCTCGGCTTCGACGACTGTCCGATCGACACGCCGGCGCTGGCCGGCGAGGTGGTCGGCGACGTGCCGGGCGTGGAGCTCGTCCTCGACTCGTGTCACTGGCATGCCAGCGGCTCGGGCGCGCTCGATGCCTTTCCGGTCGAGCGCCTGGCGATGGTCCATCTCAACGACGCGCCGGCGAAGCCGCCGCGCCAGATCGAGGATGCCGACCGGCTCCTGCCGACCCGCGGCGTCATCCGGCTGGCGGCGCTGGTCACCGCGCTTCGTGGACGTGGCTACGCGGGTCCATGGAGCCTCGAGACGTTCAACCCGGCCTACTGGGTCCTTGATCCGCTCGAGGTCGCGACCGAGGGGCGCGAGCTGGTCGGGCGCATTCTCGGCCTCCCGGCGCGGAGCTGAACCCGGATGCCTCCCGAGCGCCAGCCGGCTCCGGCCCGGCGTGCGGCGGTGGACGACGCGATCACGGCCGCCACGATCCGGGACGTCGCCCGCCGGGCCGGGGTCTCGACGGCCACCGTCAGCCGGGTGATCTCGGGCGCCATGGTCGTCCGGCCCGAGACGCGGGCGCGGGTCCTCGAGGCGGCCGCGGCCCTCGGCTACCGGCCCTCGGGCGTCGCGCGATCGCTCAAGCTGCGCACCACGCGCACGCTCGGCCTGCTCGTCACCGACATCCAGAACCCGTACTTCCCGGAGGTCGTGCGGGCGATCGAGGACGTCGCGCTCGAGCACGAGCTGAGCGTCCTGCTGTGCAACGGGGCAGAGGACCCCGTGCGCGAGGAGACCTACCTCCAGCTGCTGATCGAGCGCCGCGTCGACGGTCTGATTATCGCCTCGAGCGGCCTCCAGGAGCGCCACCGCGATCTTCTCGCCCAGCGGCGGAGCCTGCCGGTTGTCCTGGTCAACTGCACCGGCCGTGGCCTCGCCTTGCCGGCGGTGCTCAGCGACAACCGGGCGGGCGGCCGGATCGCGGCCGAGCACCTGCTCGCGCTCGGCCATCGACGGATCGGCCACGTGTCGGCACCCAGCCGGAACGCCGCCGCCGCCGAGCGTCTGGCCGGGATCCGCGATGCGCTCGCCTCGGCCGGGCTGGGACCGGAGGACTGCCCGGTCGTCGAGGGCGATGGGCGGGTCGCCGGCGGGGAGCGGGCGGTGGCGGCGCTGCTGGCGGCGGACCCGAGAATCACCGGCATCGTGTGCTACAACGACCTGACCGCGATCGGCGTCATTCGCGGCCTCCGGGCGCTCGGCCGGCATGTGCCGACCGAGGTCAGCGTCGTCGGCTTCGACGACATCGCTCTCGCCTCATGGGTCGATCCGCCGCTCACGACGGTCGCCCAGCAGATCGCGATGATGGGCCGCTGGGCCGTTGAACGGCTCGTCGAGTCGATCGGCGCTGGCGCCGAGCGGCACCGGCCCGTCCGCCCGGTCGAGACG
>Ga0272446_1005630_pt1 | contig 13636 bp, 5 predicted proteins | sample YNPCB0061_FD_194587 | JGI IMG/M metagenome (GOLD analysis project Ga0272446, IMG submission 194587) | Hot spring microbial mat communities from Yellowstone National Park, WY, United States - YNP-CB-006-1 | ecosystem: Environmental > Aquatic > Thermal springs > Hot (42-90C) > Sediment | place...
GGAGGGGGTAGGGGGGTGGGGTATGCGGGGCCTGGGGGCGCAACTCCCAAAAACGCTACACCTGAGAGCGCTGGGGGGAGGGAGTCCGGCTCCTCCCCCCAGCGGGGGGAGGTTAGGAGGGGGGGGCAGCGCCGCATGCGCGTAGGTGAGCAGCTTATGTTCACGTTAGAGCCGCACCTCCGGCCGGTACTCACCCCAGACCTGGCGCAGCACGCCGCAGACCTCGCCCACCGTGGCGTAGCGGCGCAGCGCCTCGCGCATCGGCGGGAGCACGTTGGCCGTGCCCTCAGCAGCGCTGCGTAGCTCGGCCAGCGCCGCCTGGACGGCGGCGTTGTCGCGCTCGGCGCGGAGCTTCGCCAGAGCCTCGGCCTGCTCGCGCGCCACCTCCTCGTTGGGCTTGAAGATCGGTGGTGCGGTCTCCTCTTCCTCGGTGAACCTGTTCACCCCGACCACGATCCGCTCGCCCGACTCGACCGCCTGCTGGAAGGTGTAGGCCGAGTCGGCGATCTGCTCCTGGATCCAGCCCCGCTCGATCGCGGCCACGGCCCCACCCATGCCATCGATCTGATCGATCAGCGCGCGGGCGCGCCGCTCCAACTCGTCGGTCATGGCCTCGATCGCATACGAGCCGGCCAGCGGGTCGGCGGTGTCGGTCACACCCGACTCGAAGCCAATGATCTGCTGAGTGCGCAGCGCCAGAGTCGCCGACTGCTCAGTGGGCAGCCCGAGCGCCTCGTCGTAGGAGTTGGTGTGCAGGCTCTGGGTACCACCCAGGACCGCGGCAAGCGCCTCGATGGTCGTGCGCACCACATTGTTGAGCGGCTGCTGCGCAGTGAGCGAGGCCCCCGACGTCTGCGTATGGAAGCGCAGCATCATACTGCTGGGCTTCCGGGCCCCGAAGCGCTCCTTCATAATCGTGGCCCAGAGCCGGCGCGCGGCGCGGAACTTGGCCACCTCCTCCAGGAAGTTGGGATTGCTCACGAAGAAGAAGGAGAGCCGCGGGCCGAAGACATCAACGTCGAGGCCGGCCTTGATCGCCGCATCGACATAGGCGATGCCATCGGCCAGGGTGAAGGCGATCTCCTGCACCGCGGTGGCGCCCGCCTCACGGATGTGGTAGCCGCTGATGCTGATCGTGTTCCAGTTGGGGATGCGCCCGGCGCAGTAGGCAAAGGTATCGGTGATCAGGCGCATCGAGGGCCGCGGCGGGAAGATATAGGTACCGCGCGCAGCGTACTCCTTGAGAATGTCGTTCTGGATGGTCCCGCCGATCTTATCGGAGCTGACGCCCTGGCTCTCGGCGACCAGTTCGTAGAGCAGCAGCAAAACGCTGGCCGGGGCGTTGATCGTCATCGAGGTCGTGACCTTATCCAGCGGAATGCTGTCCAGCAGGACCTGCATATCCTGCAGGCTATCGATCGCCACGCCCACCTTGCCCACCTCGCCCTCGGCGCGCGGATCGTCGCTGTCGAGCCCCAGCTGGGTCGGCAGGTCGAAGGCCACCGAGAGGCCGGTCTGCCCCGCCTGCAACAGGTAGCGGTAGCGCTGGTTGCTCTCACGAGCGCTGGCGAAGCCGGCGTACTGGCGCATCGTCCAGAGGCGGCCACGGTACATCGTCGGATAGATCCCGCGCGTGTAGGGATACTGCCCCGGGTCGGGCTGGGGGGCGCCCACGTCGGAAGCCCGGTAGACTGGTTCAACCGGCAGGCCCGAGTCCGTCGTGCGCTCAGCGCTGGTGCTCGTCATCGCGCTTCTCCTGTTCGCTGCTTCAAGGGACGGGAACTACCGGCATTATACAGCGCCCGGCGCCGATCGTTACAGGGGAGGATCCCGCGAAATGCAAACATCTGGTGCCGGTTAACAGATCTCCGCCATCGCGACCAACTTTCCACCCGGGGGGTGCACAGGAGTCTCTCCCGGCCAGTTTTCGCACTGCAATGCCGAATCAGGCCCTGCGATCGTCGTCATGCACACGGCTTTTTCATATTATGCAAAGATTGTGAAATTCGTGCTTCTGCGCATAATAACGGGAAGATGACTGCCGTACACTGGTGACGAGAACGGCTCGCCTGAGCCGGCTACAGACGCAAAGGTGCGATATGGCCAAGACGATCGACTTCGTACTGGTCCTGGGGCTGCAGCGCTACAGTCAGGATCTGTTCCGCGCGGCCGAGGCGGAGGTGCGCAAGGAGGTGCCGGAATTTCGGCTGCACATCTTCGAGGACCGCGACGTGCAGCAACGGCCAGCCGAGGTTGAAGCGGCCATCGCCCGCTGTTCCTGCCTGATCACCTCGATCATCACCCTCCCCGAAACGGCCGAGTGGCTGGTTCCGATCGTCGAGCGCATCGACCCGCCGGTGGTCTTCTCCTTCGAGGGCCTCCCCGAGGTCATGCGGCTCACCAGGGTCGGTAGCTACAGCATGGGCGGCAAGGGCGGCGGCGGCGGGATGCCCAAACCGGTGCAGAATGTGGCTCGTCTGCTGGTCGGGAATCGTGAGGAAGACGCGCTCTATGGTTATGTAAAGCTACAGAAGATCACCTCCAGGCTGGTCAATTTCCTGCCCGGCAAGCGCCTCACCGACTTCCGCAACTGGACCAATGTGACGACCTACTGGAACAATCGCAATGTCGCCAATACGGCGAACATGTTCAAGCTGATCCTGCGCGAGTACTGCGGCCTGCCCAGACTGGCCGTGGCCCACGCCGTCGAACTGCCGGGTATGGGCTTCGCCCACCCCGATGCGCCACGCTATTTCGCCAGGCCCGAGGAGTACCTGCACTGGGAGAAGGAGCGGCGCAAGCAGGCGGCCAGGGCGGCAAAGCGCGGCGCCGCGCCACCCGCCGAGCCGCTCGGCACCGTGGCCGTGCTCTCCTTCCGCGCCCACATCCTCGGCGGCACGCACTACCACGACGATGTCGTGCGGGCGCTGGAGGCCGCCGGTCTGCGCGTGCTGCCGATCTTCGTACAGGGCATCGAGAGCCATATCGTGGTGCGCGAGTGGCTGACAAAGCTCCACGTCGACGCGGTGATCAATACGATGGGCTTCCCGCTGGTGGGCGGCCCCGCCGGCTCGACCAAGGCCGGGCTCACGGTGGCGGTCGCTCGTGAATTGCTCAGCAAGCTCGACGTGCCCTACCTGGTCGCCTCGCCGCTCTTTGTCCAGGATGAAGATCACTGGCGCGCGCACGGCGTGGGCCCACTGCAGGCCACGATGCTCTACGCGCTGCCCGAGATGGACGGCGCAGTGGCCCCGGTGGTACTCGGCGGGATGCGCGGCAGCGAGATCGGCACCGTCCCCGATCGGCTTGCGCGCCTCGCCAGCCTGGCGCGCGGCTTTGTGAACCTGCGCCGCATCGCCAATCGCGACAAGAAGCTGGCCCTCGTGGTCTACAACTATCCCCCCGGCCAGGGCAACACTGCCACCGCCGCGCTGCTCGATGTGCCGGCCAGCCTGATCAAGCTGCTCGACCGGCTCAAGGCCGCCGGCTACACCGTCGGTGAGTACCCGCGTGACCCGGCCCAGCTGGCCCGCTGCCTGGAGGCCTCGATCAAGGCTGATGTCCCCGAGCTCCCGCCTGGCCACCCGCCGATCGCCTTGCCCAGCGTGGGCCGCGAGGGCTTTGACCACTGGCTGCGCCCGCAGGACCAGGAGCGGATCACTGACCGCTGGGGCGCCTTCCCCGGCGACATCGCCCCCAGCGGCCGCGACCGGGTGCGCCTCGGTGGCATGCTGCTCGGCAATATCTACATCGGCGTGCAGCCGATGATCGGTATGCCCGGCGACCCGATGCGCCTGCTCTTCGACCGCGAGCAGACGCCGCACCACCAGTACGCGCTCTTCTACAAGTACCTCAGCGAGCAGTTCGGCGCCCACGCGATCGTCCACGTCGGTATGCACGGCACAGCCGAGTGGATGCCCGGCGTGCAGCTCGGCGTGACCGAGCACTGCTGGCCCGATGTGCTGCTGGGCGCGGTACCGAACTTCTACGTCTACCCGATCAATAACCCCGCCGAGGCCAACATCGCCAAGCGCCGCGGCTACTCGGTCATCGTCGGCCACGCCATCCCGCCCTATGGGCGCGCCGGGCTCTACAAAGAGCTGCAGGCCCTCAAGGACGTGCTCGAAGAGTATCGCGAGCGTCCGGCCGCCGATCTGGAGGCGGCGGTGCTGCAGAAGATCGACCTGCTCAACCTCGACGTGGAACTGGCGCGGCGCGATGGCGAGCCCTTCGGCGACTTTGCCTCACGGGCCTACGCCTACCTGCGCGAGCTCGAGGCCACGCTGATCACCGACAGCCTGCACGTGCTCGGCAGCGCCCCGCCGCCCGAGCAACAACTCACGCTGGTGGTCGAGGCGCTCAAGATTCCCCGTGACGGCAATCCCGGCCTGGGTGACCTGGCGATGAGCGTGGTCGCTGGCCGCGCTGTTGGCGAGGGTCAGACCCAGGCTGGCTATGCTGCGCTGCTCAGCGCGGCGCGCCGCGGCGATCCCATCGCCCTGGAGCAGCGCGACCGCGTCGAGGCGATCTGTGCCGAGTTCGTGCGCCGCACGGTGCTCGCCGGCGAGCCGCCCGACCGCGCCTGGCAGGCGGCCACTGGCATGAGCGAGGCCGGCGCCGCAGCCTGGAACCTGTTCCTCACCCCGCTCAGCGAGCTTGGGCGTGGCATGCTCGCCGCGCTACGCGACAACACCCAGGAGCTCGACTTCCTGCTCCACGGCCTCGCGGGGCACTACATCCCCGCCGCCCCCGGCGGCGACCTGATCCGCGATGGGCTGGCCGTGCTACCCACCGGGCGCAACATCCACAGCCTCGACCCCTTCCGCGTGCCCTCCGACAGCGCCTACCAGCGTGGCGTGCGCATCGCCGAGGCGCTGATCGCCGCCCATCGCGCCGAGCACGACGACGCCTACCCCGAGACGATCGCCCAGGTGCTCTGGGGCCTCGACTCGATCAAGACCAAGGGCGAGGCGATCGGCACCATCCTCGGCCTGATCGGCGCGCGCCCGGTAAAAGACGGCCAGGGCAAGGTCGGGCGCTATGCGCTGATCCCGCTCGCCGAACTGGGCCGCCCGCGCATCGACGTGCTGATGACCGCCTCGGGTATCTTCCGCGATACCTTCGCCGGCACGATCGACCTGCTCGACCGCCTGGTGCGCGAGGCCGCCGAGGCCGACGAGCCGGAGGCGCAGAATTTCATCCGCAAGCACGTGCTGGCTATGCTCGCCGAGGGCAAGAGCTGGGAGGCCGCCACCGCCCGTGTCTTCACCCAGGCCGAGGGCACCTATGGCACCGACGTGGACGATGCGATCGAGGGCAGCGCCTGGGAGGAGCGCCAGGAGCTGGAGGAGTTGTTCATCAAGCGCAATGCCTACGCCTTCGGCGGCGAGAAGGGCGGCGCGGCCCAGCCCGATGTGCTGCGCTCACTGCTGAAGACCGTGGGCCGCGTGGCCCAGGAGATCGATTCGGTCGAGTACGGCCTCACCGATATGCAGCACTACTACGGCTATTCCGGCGCGCTCAAGGCTGCGGCCGAGCGCGCAACCGGCGGGCCAGTGGCGCTGAGCTATGTCGAGAGCTTTACCGCTGAGACCAGGGTGCAGAACCTGGAACAGGTGCTGCGGGTCGAGTACCGCACCAAGCTGCTCAATCCGAAGTGGTATGAGGGCATGCTCAAACACGGCCACAACGGCGCCGCCGAGATCGCCAGCCGCTTCACCTATATGCTCGGCTGGAGCGCCACCACCGACGCCGTGGATCACTGGGTCTACGACCAGGCTGCCGCGACCTTCGTGCTCGATGACGCCATGCGCCAACGGCTTGAGGCCGCCAACCCCGAGGCCGCCCGCAACGCCGTGGGCCGCCTGCTCGAAGCCAATAGCCGCGGCCTCTGGCAAACCGACGAGGGCACCCTCGAGCGACTGCGCGAGCTCCACGCCGACCTGGAGGATCGCCTGGAGGGGGTGCGGTGACCGGCTGACGGGGTGAGACGGCCACCCCGTCAGCGCTTCAGCAGCCACTGCACCACGGCGGGGAAGCGCTCCGCCCAGGCGGCCTCGTGGTGCTCGGCGCCCCTGGCCTCGTGGTAGTGGAGTTGTTCCTTGCCGTAGCCGCGCGCCGTCAAGAGGCGGCGCAGCTTGCGCGTGGTCTTCAGCAACTCCGGCCGCTCCGCCGTCCCCACCGCGAGGTAGATCCGGCCCGGGTTGCCCGTTGTGCGCTCCAGGTCGGCAAAGATCGCGCCATTGGCAAACCAGAGTGCCGGGCTGAGCACGCCGGCCATCCCGAAGCTGTCGGGGCGGTGGAAGAGCGCATACAGGCTGATCAGCCCGCCCAGCGACGAGCCGATGATGCCGGTGTGCTCCGGCTCCGGGCGCGTACGGAAGCTGCGGTCGATGAAGGGCTTGAGCGTGTCGGTGAGGAAAGCCAGGTAGGCATCGCCCAGGCCCAGGCCGTGCTCGGGGTCGTCGAAAGGGCTGTACTCAGCGAGCCGCCGCTCGCCCATGTTGGCGATGCCGACCACGATCGCCTCGATCCCGCGCCTGGCCAGGGTCTCCATCGTCTCATCGACCTCCCACTCCACGCCGGCGTAGCTCGTCCCCCGGTCGAAGAGGTTCTGGCCGTCGTGCATGTAGAGCACCGGGTAGCGGTCCATACCCGTATCGTAGCTGGGCGGCAGGTAGACATTGATGTCGCGCCGGTTGTCGAGTTGCGGGCTGGCGAAGCCCGCCAGCGTGATGAGCGTGCCGACGACCGTGCGCGTCTCCGGCGGAGGACCGCCGAGCAGTGGCGCCATGGCCGGTAGCGCCGCCGTCTCGACCCGGCCGTACTGGGCGGCCCAGGCTACCCCATCCTGGCTGAGCAGCGCCACCGAGCGGCCCTGCAGCCCATACACGGCTCCCGGCGGCAGCGGCGCCTCGTCGCGCCCCTCGGGGGCCGCCGTGTCCAGCAGCGGCGTCCAGCAGGGGCCGCCCGCCGCGCCGGGCAGGCTGAAGGGGATCGACTCGTGATGGGCGTTCAGCAGGATGAGCAGCACATCGTCGCGCAGCAGGTGACCCTGGTCGTCGTACTCCTCCATGAGCTGGCCGTTGAGCAACAGCCCCACACAGCGCACCAGGCCGTGGCTCCAGGTCTCATCGTCCATCTCGACACCGTCCGGCCGGTACCACTCGATATCTTTCACCGCCTCGCCGTGGATCTCGCGGCCCTGGAAGAAGGTGGCGCGGTGCAGCACCGGGTGGGCCTTGCGCAGGGCGATCAGCCGCTTCGTCCACGCGAGGATGGCCCGGCGGTCATCGTCCAGCGCCCAGTCCATCCAGGCCAGCGGATTGTCCTGGCAGTAGACGTTGTTGTTGCCGCCCTGGGTGCGCCCACGCTCGTCGCCGTGCAGGATCATCGGCACGCCCTGCGAGAGCAGCAGCGTCGTCATCAGGTTGCGCTGCTGCTGCAGACGGAGCCGGTTGACCGCCGGGTCGTCGGTGGGACCTTCCACGCCGCAGTTCCAGGAGTTGTTGTGGCTCTCGCCGTCATTGTTGTTCTCGCCATTGGCGACGTTGTGCTTCTCGTTGTAGCTGACCAGGTCGCGCAAGGTGAAGCCATCGTGGGCGGTGATGAAATTGATCGAGGCGTGGGGGCTGCGCCCGCTCTGCTGGTAGAGATCGGAGGAGCCGCTCAGGCGGTAGGCCAGTTCGGCCACCTGGGCCTCGTCGCCCTTCCAGAAACGGCGCACCGTGTCGCGATATTTGCCGTTCCACTCGGCCCAGTTCACCGGGAAATTGCCCACCTGGTAGCCGCCGGGACCTACATCCCATGGCTCGGCGATCAGCTTGACCTGGGCCAGCAACGGGTCTTGCTGGATGGTGTCGAGAAACGAAGAGAGCTGGCCGCCCTCGTACAGCCCGCGCATGAGCGCCGCCGCCAGGTCGAAGCGGAAGCCGTCCACGTGCATCTCGCTCACCCAGTAGCGCAGGCTGTCCATCACCAGCTGCAGCACCCGCGGGTGGACGATGTTGAAGGTATTGCCGGTGCCGGTGTAGTCCATGTAGTAACGCCGGTTGCCGGGCACGAGCCGGTAGTAGGCCGCGTTGTCGATGCCCCGGAACGAGAGCGTCGGGCCGAGGTGGTTGCCCTCGGCGGTGTGGTTGTAGACCACGTCGAGGATGACCTCGATATCGGCGGCGTGGAGCGCCTTGACCATCTGTTTGAACTCGCGCACCTGATCGCCCGGATGGGCGCCGTGCGAGTAGCGAGTGGCGGGCGCAAAGTAGTTGATCGTGTTGTAGCCCCAGTAGTTGTTCAGCCCCTGATCCACCAGGTACCGGTCGTTGGTGAACTGGTGCACCGGCAGCAGCTCGATCGCCGTGACGCCCAACTCCTGCAGGTAGCTGATGATCGCCGGGTGAGCCACGGCAGCGTAGGTGCCGCGCAACTCCTCGGGGATCGCCGGGTGCAGCATGGTCAGGCCCTTGACGTGGGCCTCGTAGATGACGCTGTCGTGCAGCGGACGATTGGGCCGCCGGTCGCCGCTCCAGTCGAAGGTGGGATCGACCACTACGCAGCGCGGCATGTACGGGGCGCTATCGCGCTCGTCGTAGGAGCAGTCTTCGTCGGGGTGGAGGATGGTGTAGCCGTGGGTGGCATCGTGCCAATGGATCTCGCCATGGAGCGCCCGGGCGTAGGGGTCGATCAGCAGCTTGTGGGGGTTGAAGCGGTGGCCCTCCTCGGGCGCGTACGGCCCGTGGACGCGATAGCCGTAGAGTTGGCCAGGCTGCAGATTGGGGATGTAGATATGCCAGACCAGGTCGGTCTGGGTGCTGACCGGCACGCGCACCAGCTCACGGGGCGCGGCTGGCGTGTCGAAGAGGCAGAGTTCAACAGCGGTCGCATTCTCGGAAAAGAGGGCGAAGTTCACGCCCGATCCATCCCAGGTGGCCCCAGGCGGGTAGGGCAATCCAGGGCGAGGTTTGGTCACAGCGCCTCCTCAGCTAGCGGTGCAAGACGGCCGTATTGTAGCACTGCCCACCCCGGGTGGTGCAGCGCGCCGCACGGGTGATGCTATACTTGAACGCCATCCGCTACCTGGCTGGGAGGATCGCTGGGATGACTGACCTGCTCGGCCACCTTGTCGGCAACTACCAGCTCGAAGCGCTGCTCGAGACCACACCAGCCGGCCCGCGCTACGCCGGCCGTCACGTCCGGCTCCAGCGGCCCGCCAGTATCAAGCTCTTCGACCCGGCGCTGACCGCGACACCCGCTGCCCGTGCTGCGCTGCTCGACACGCTGCGCCGGGTTACCGCCTTGCGCCACCCGCACCTGGTCGAGGTGCTCGACATTGGCGAGAGCGATGCTCGCTTCTTCCTGGTGACCGAGCTCCTGCAGGGTGGCAGTCTCCGCAGCCTGCTGCAGCGCCTGCAGAGTGCCCAGACCCGCACACCGCTCGCCAGTGCGCTGAGCCTCACGCGCCAGGCCGCGACGGGCCTTGCCGCCGCCCACGACCACGGGCTGCTGCATGGCGCCATCCGCCCCGAGGTGCTGCTGCTCAGTGCCCCTGGCGCAACGGCCACCCTGAAGCTGGCCGACCTGGGCCTCGCGCCCCTTTTCCCCGCCGAGGCCACGGCTGCGCCGTCATATCTCACGCCCGAGCACCTCCGTGGGCAACCCGTCGATGCGCGCAGCGATGTCTACGGCCTCGGCATCGTGCTCTACGAGTTGCTCATTGGCGCACCGCCTTTTGAGGCGGCCACGCTGGACCAGGCGGGCGCCAGCCACCGGCGCGCCCGTCCGGTCCCGCCGCGCGTCGCACGCCCGCAGATCCCGCTTGCCCTGGAGACGATCGTGCTCCGCTGCCTGGCCAGCGACCCGGCGGAGCGCTTCGCCAATGGCGGCGAGCTGGCCGAGGCGCTGCGCGAGGCCGAGGCCGCTATGCCGCGCCCGACGCCGGCCGGCCCGCCACCCGCGCGGAGCGCCCCTGCCGACCACGCGCCGCTGCGCAACGACGTGCTCGGCGCCATACCAACGCCACCCGCCGCACCGCCTCCCGCCCAGAGCGGGCCACCGGTCGGGCTGCAGCTCGAGCAGCAGCAGCTCACCCTCACCCCCGGGCGGGCCGGCATCATCAGCGCGCGCGTGCAGAACCTGGGGCCAGTGGCCGATCGTTTCAGCCTGGCGCTGGAGGGCGTTGCCGCCACCTGGGTGCGCGCGGGTGACCCGCCGGTCGAGCTTGCCCCGGGTGCCAGCGCCCCCATGGCGCTCGTCGTCACCGTGCCGGCCGCGGCCGGCAATGGCGCCGGCGACTACCCGGTGGTCGTGCGCGCGCGGGCGCTGGCCCAGGCGGCATCGGCCACGGCACGCCTGGTGCTCACCGTGCGCCCCTTCGTGGCCGCCTCGCTCAGCATCGCCCCAGATCAGGCCGTCGGCCGGGCAGAGGGCGACTATCGGCTCACGCTGCGCAACGAGGGCAATGTCGCGGCCAGTTTCCTGCTCAGCGCCGAGGATGCGCAGCGCCTGCTGGCCTACGAGCTCGGCCAGGAGACCGTCCAGCTCGCCCCCGGCCAGGTGGCTCGCATCCCGCTGACGGTGGTGGCGCCACGCCGGCTGTTCGGCAGCCCCGAGGGCTTCCGCTTCAGCGTATTCGCCGAGAGCGCGGGGGCCGAGCCGGTGGAGGCGCAGGCCGAGTTCGTCCAGACACCCTGGCTGCCCGCCTGGGTGCCCCTGGCCATTGCCATTGCGGCGCTGCTGGGCGTCTTGCTGCTCGGCTTTCTGCTCAACCGGGAACGGGGTGGCGAGCCACCCGTCGTCGCCGAGCCGCCGACCGCCGTGCTCGCGCCGCAGCCCGGCGCGCCGGTAGTGATCGTCTTCTTCAACGTCGAGCCGGCGGTGGTAGCGCCGGGCGAGCCGGTGAGCGTGAACTGGGCGGTGCGCGACGCCGAGCGGGTGACGATCGACCAGTTTGGTGATGTGCCGCTCCGCGGACAGCGCACGTTCCGCCCCGAGACGACCACCGACTTCCGCCTGGTGGCGACGGCCGGCAACCAGGAGATGGTCAGCATCCAGCGCGTCCTGGTCGCCGCAGCCACCGCCGCTCCCGAGGCCACCGCCGTGCCGACCCTCGAACCGCCACCGACCCTCGAACCGCTGCCGCCCCCGGCGCCCACGGCGACCACCCTCCCACCGGCGGAGAGCGCCACGCCCCCGCCAGCGATGCCCGGCTCGATCGCGCTGATCGCGCTCGCCCCAGACGCGCGCTGGGAGAGCGACGCCGGCCCGATCTTCTACGGCAGGCCGGCCGAAAACGCGGAGCAGGGCGGCTGGGCCGCCACCGCCACCCAGGTGGCGCTCGAAGATGGCAGCAGCGCCCCGCTGGCATTGCTCACCGTGCCACGCGGCACAGCACGCACACCTGCTGATGGCCCGTTGCGCCGCCGGGCCAGCGAGCCGTGGATCGCAGCCCGCTTTGCACTGCCCCAGATCCAGGCCGGCCAGTTCTTCCTGGCCGACATCGGGTTCGCCCAGGGCGCCGCCGGACCTGGTCTCGACGTGCTGGTGAGCTTCAACAACGAACTGCTCTACGAGGGGCGCGTGCTCCCCGACGGAGCACTCACCGCGATCAGCGCCGACCTGGCCCCCTTCGTGGGCCGTGCGGGGCAACTCATGCTGCGCGTGAGCGCCGCCAGCCCGGCAGACGACAGCGCCCCGGCGCCCCAGGGGCTCTACTGGCTGCAACCTCGCATCGACCTGCCGCCCCGCCCCGCCGGGGCGCCATGATACCGCTTCTGCTTGACGGCAGCGCACTGGCTCAGCTCCACAGCTCCACAGCTCTACACCTCTACACCTCCACAGCGCTCCAACGCCCTGCGTGGCGCTGGAGCGCTGTGGAGCTGAGCGGGACACTGCGGGCTTGCCAATGCCACCTGGTATTACACGAGGCGCTCCTCGTTCTCCAGCGTCACCGGGGGCAAGCGTCGCTGGGTCGCAGCCCGGTTTACGACCCTGACCGCACCGCGGAAGACTGACCCCGGCTCGAACACGATGTCACCCTCGATGGTGAGCGCGGTGCAGGCCACCAGCGATGGCGGTACGGGGAAACGTGCCTCGAAATCGTCGATCAGCGTGTAGAAGTCCGGGTCGAGACTGATCACCAGACTTCCATTGCCGGCGGCTGAACCCGGTCGCAGCCGCGCGTCATCGTCCAGCGTATAACGATCCGAGCGGAGCGCCAGCAGATCGGCGCAGGTCTTCACCGGAATAAAGCGCGTGCGGGGCACCTCCACGGCCTCGGCCTCGGGGAACACCTCGATCGCCGCGCCCATGGCCGTCTCCAGCTGGTAGACCTTCGGCGAGTCGGGGTCACGCGGATCCAGCGTCTTGCGGTTCCGAATCAGGGGCAGCTTCACCACATTGTGCCCCTCTTCGATCAGCGCCTTGAGCCGCTGCAGGTTCACCCAGATGTTGTTGGTATTGAAGTAGCGGTGGCGACGGATGTCCTGAAAGGCGGCGAGGTCTTCCTCAGGGCACTGGGCGACCTCGCGCAGCGTCAGCCGCCCATCGGGGAGGCGCGCCAGGTGGCCGCCCTTGCGATCCGCGCTGGTACGGCCGGCAACCTCCATCAGGAACGGGAGCTGCTTCTCGGCGAAGTAGCCGAGCAGGGCCGGGGCGAGGGTCGCGCCGAGATTGTCGGCGTTGGAGATGAACAGATACTCGTAGTCGTAGCGCAGCAGCATCTCCAGCAGCCCCGAGGTCACCAGGGCGATGTAGACCTCACCGTGGCCCGGTGGACACCACTCCAGGGTGGGGTCAGCGGGCCACTCCGCCGGGCGCAGCGTCTCCTGCAGCACCTTGGGCACCCTGGCCTGCAACATCGTTGCCGGCACGGCGCTCTGCAGCGCGGGGTAGCGAGCCAGGACCGCGCAGGTGTCGCTGTCGGTATTGAAGCTGTTCATAAAGATCAGCGGAATGGCACACCCGTAGCGGGCCCGGTCGGCGAGATTCTGGCGAGCGATGATATCGAGAAACGAGAGACCGTCGTGGGCGATCAGCACCGACTTGGCCCGTTCCAGGCCCATGCTGGTGCCCAGCCCGCCATTGAGCTTGAGCACCGCCGCCCGGTGCAGAGCCGCGCGTCCCGCATCGGCATAGGCGGCCAGGTCCGCCAGGGTCGGCAACCCATCGACTGGCTGGATGCGGCTCTCCGGCATCAGGCCAGTCTCGCCGCGCACCAGGGCGGTGTAGTAGTAGTGGAAGTTCTCGATGACCATCTCTTCGATCCCTTCGCGGCGCATGCGCGCTTCAAAAGGCGCGAAGTCGACGGTGGGCGGCGTGGTCATAGTGTTCCCCTTCTCCGAGGCGAATCGCGATGCGTGGCGCGCTCCCTAACGCATTATACGGGGGCGAGTTTCCATCCTGGCCTCTCAGCGCCGGGCCGCGCCATAGAGCAGAACGCCTCGAGCAACGGGCTGGATACGCCGGCTGAGATTATTGTCATCGCCACAGCTCAGCCCTGTGGCCACGAACCGCGGGCGCGCAACTCGGTGGACGAGATGTCGGCGCGGAAGAGCGCCTCAGGAATGGGGGTGAAGAGGTCGGCATCGCCGGCGGGGAGCGCCAGATCGGCCAGGGTATGGAAGCGCCCGTCCACCAGGCG
>Ga0272446_1005633_pt1 | contig 13629 bp, 12 predicted proteins | sample YNPCB0061_FD_194587 | JGI IMG/M metagenome (GOLD analysis project Ga0272446, IMG submission 194587) | Hot spring microbial mat communities from Yellowstone National Park, WY, United States - YNP-CB-006-1 | ecosystem: Environmental > Aquatic > Thermal springs > Hot (42-90C) > Sediment | place...
GTTGAAGCCGGAACCACAGTATGGAAAAGGAGACCCGAACGATGACCGGTATGACCCTTGATCAACTGAAACACCTGACCGATATGCTCTCGCCTGCCGATAAAGCGCGGCTGATCGATGACCTGATTGCCCGGCTCGCCACAGAAATCGCCAGTACCGAAGCACAGGAGTCGCCCTTAGGCCAGCGCCTGCGATCAATCCGAGCCGAAATTGTGGCGAGTGGTGTGCCGTTGCTTGATCGGACAAGCCTGGCTGCTGAGGTGGCAGAACGCCGGGGCGAACGATGATCCGCACCTATCTCGACTCGGGTGTCCTGATCGCTGCAGCGCGAGGAGATAGCCTATGCCCTTCCCCACCGCCCACGCCCTGCTCATCGGCATCGGCCGCTATGCCCATGCGCCGCAGCTCGATGTGCCGATCACCGCTGCCGATGCGCATGCCGTGGCCGCCGTGCTGCGCGATCCACAGTTCTGCGGTTACCCCCCTGAACAGGTCACGCTGCTCTCCGCTGCCGCCGCGAGCCGCGCGGGGATTCTGGCGGCGCTCGATGAACTGGCGGCGCGGGCCGATGAGGGGGATACGGTCTTTGTCTTCTACGCCGGTCACGGCGAGTACGGCGACGACGGCTACTATCTCACCACCCACGATACCCGGCTGGACGGGCGCAAGGTTGTGACGGGCACGGGTATCGGTGAGACCGAACTGATCGCAAAGATACGTGCCATCAAAGCCAGACGGCTGCTCCTGATCGTCAATGCCTGTCACGCAGGCGAGATCTCACCCGTCCTGGACTCTGGTGAAGAGCCGATGACCGGCGCCCCGCTGCCGCCGCAGGTCTCGGCGGCGCTGCTGGGCACCGGCGAGGGGCGCGTGATCATCAGCGCCTGCCGCGAGGACCAATACTCGTTTATCGGTCCTGGCCCGCTCACGCTCTTCACCCAGGCCCTGGTGGATGGCCTGCAGGGCAGGGGGGTCAGCAGCAACCGCGGCTACATCAGCGTCTTCGACCTCTACACCCACCTCTACTTCGCGCTCGATGAGGCTGTGCCGCGCCGGGTTCCGGCAGTCGTGCGCCAGCGCTATGGCGAGAAGCAGGAGCCGGAGTTGACCATTCTCAAGGGCGTTGGGCCGTTCGCCGTGGCGCTCTACCGCGGCGCGACGACCCTCGGCGATTTCGACGCTTCCGGCGCCCCACCCGAGGGCGCGGCGGTGCGTGAGGTCAACCCGGCTTACAGCCAGGCGCTGCTGCGCCAGCACCAGCAGCGCATCGGCGGCCACGCGCAGGTCGGCGCGGCGACTACGGGCGATGTGCATGGCAATGTCACCGTGGATCAGAGCGGCCAGCGCGGTGGGGTCCACTTCGGCGGCGGGGGTCAGTTCGGTAGCATCGGTGACGTGGCCGGCCGCGATATGAGCAAGACCGACAACACCGAGGGCGACCGGATTACCACCGGCGATATCAGCGGTACGGGTATCGCGATTGGGCGCGGGGCACGCAGCAGCGTGCGCAACGTTGACACCGGCGGTGGTGACTACGCCGGGGGCAACATTGACAAGCGAAAGGGCGCCTTCGTGAGCGGCGACCAGTTCACCATGTCGGGCAATTTCAGCAGCGCGATCCTGAACATCAAATCAACGCTGACCAATGTCTCGCAGAGCATCGGCGCGGCCCCGGTAGGCGACGCGGCGACGAAGGCGCAGCTTCAGCAGCTTATCGAGCAACTGAGCGTGGAGTTGCAGAAGGCGCCGGCGGAGCAGGCCGGCGAGGCTGAGGCAGTCGCCGAGACAGCGAAGGCTGCTGTCGAGCAGGCGATGAAGTCACAGCCGAACAAAACCCTGGTGCAGATCAGTGCCGAGGGGTTGAAGCAGGCGGCGCAGAACCTCGCAGCGGTGTTGCCGACGGTGTTGCCGATTGCCACGCAGATCGCCGAGGCGGTGCGGAAGCTGATCGGGGGGTAACTAGCAGATGGGCGGGGCCTGGCCCCTCCACAACTACCCCTGTGGTGCCTCCCACGAACAACGTTTTCGTCTGTCGCGGGCAAGCGGGCAACGCGGACGCGCTCCTACCCCGGCCATGGCCCGACGCCATCGCGCTCGCAGCGGTAGCCATGGCGCCGCAGGTGCTCCAGCACGGCCTGGGCGTGCTCCTCGTCGCGCACCTCCAGCACCGGATGGGGCATCAGCCGTCGGCGTCATCGCCGCCCTCGAGCTGCTCTTGCAAATTGGCCGAGCGGGAGGCCAGTAGTTGGAAACGCCGCGCGGTCTCCTTGTCACCGGCGGCCTGCGCGGCTTCCATCAGGACGACCAGCGCCAGTTGCACCCGGCGCAAGCCCTCTTTGTCACCGGCAAGGTGGCGTTCGGCAATCGCGCGCTCGCAATAGCCGGTAAGCTGTTCGATAGTGAGCATCCTACCCTCCTCTCCGTGGCGCGGCATTCCCTGCTAGCGCGCGTATTGTAGCACGGGCGCCGGCGGCGCGTATGATGGGCGCGCCCCGCGCCCCTCCTCCGCCCGTGCGGCGCCAATGCTGACCCCAGGAGCGCAAGCAATGGACATCAACGAACTCACCGACCGCATCAACCAGTTCGTCACCGACAAGGGCTGGTACGCCGCCGACTCGATCTTCCCGCAGACGCCGCGGAACATCGCGATTTCGGTCGCTGTCGAAGCCGCCGAGTTGCTCGAGCACTTCCAGTTCAGTGAAACCCCGAAGGACCCGGACGAATTGGCCGGGGAACTCGCCGATGTGGCCAACTACCTCTTTCAGCTCGCCTACCTGTTGAACATTGACCTCGAACGGGCCATCCTCGACAAGCTCCAGCGCAACTATGGCCGCACCTGGGAGTGACGCCGCCAACGGTTATGCGCATTGGCGCACCACGCCACGATGAACAAGGTTGTTCCTGGGAGGGCTGTGCCCGCCCACACCCTCCCACCGGGTGAGGGGAAGGGGAAACCGGGTTTCCCCAGACCCCTGCTCGGGGGCTGCGCCTGCCCACATCCTCCCACCGGGTGAGGGGAAGGGGAAACCGGGTTTCCCCAGACCCCTTTGAGGGCGAGGCCCTCCCGCGGGCGGGGGCGTGGGGAAACCCGGTTTCCCTATTTTCACGTTAGCCGTCCATGCGGCTGCGCCGCACAACGCCGCAATGAACATACGGTTGTTCCTGGGAGGGCTGCGCCCTCCCAGACCCTCCCGCGGGTGGGGGCATGGGGACACCCGGTGTCCCCATGCCCTCTTCGAGAGCCTATGTTCACGGTAGCCGTCCATGCGGCTCCGCCGCACACCGACGGGATGAACGTCCTTCTTGGGAGGGCGCAGCCCTCCCAAACCCTCCCGCGGGCGGGGGATGGGGAAACCCGGTTTCCCCATCCCCCTGCTGGAGAGCCAGGCCCTCCCGCGGGCGGGGGGATGGGGGAACCTGGTTCCCCCAGGTTCACGGGAGCGGCGCTCGCGCGGGGTGGGCGGCGCCGGCGAGTTTTTCGCATCACGGAAATCTTCGCCACAAGGTGAAATTTGTAACTACCCTGTAACTGCGCGTCGGCTATAATAGACGAAGAGACTTGTGCATTCCGTTACCGTTATCCATTTCGCGATTCGAGGCAGGCAGTGTGGCGGCAGCGGTCAGCGGCGACCTTCAGCGGCCTACCGGGCTTCCGTTGATGGGCGGCATACTCATGCCGCGCGACGGGGGCCATCTTCGTTGTCCGCTGACATGCTGCTGGAATAAGCAGCCGGCCCGCGCGCCAGGCCTGCGCAGGTCTCGCCATCCGATTCATCGTCGTTGAAGAAAGGAACAGAGACCATGACTGCTGAACAGGAGATCGCGAAGATCGCTGCAAGCTGGAACACCCCGCGCTTCCAGGGCATTACCCGCCCCTACACCGCGGAGGATGTCTACCGTCTGCGCGGCTCGGTGCAGATCGAGTATACGCTGGCGCGCATGGGCGCCGAGCGCCTCTGGCACTTGCTGCATACCGAGCCGTTCGTGAACACCCTGGGCGCCCTCACCGGCAACCAGGCCATGCAGCAGGTCAAGGCGGGGCTGAAGGCGATCTACCTGAGCGGCTGGCAGGTGGCCGCCGATGCCAACCTGGCAGGTCAGATGTATCCCGACCAGAGTCTCTACCCGGCCAACAGCGTGCCTCACGTGGTCAAGCGCATCAACCAGGCCCTGCAACGCGCCGACCAGATCCAGCATGCCGAGGGCAAGGGCGATATTTACTGGTTCGCGCCGATTGTCGCCGACGGCGAGGCCGGTTTTGGCGGCCCGCTGAACGTGTTTGAGTTGACCAAGGCGATGATCGAAGCCGGCGCCGCGGGGGTGCATTTTGAGGATCAGTTGGCCTCCGAGAAGAAGTGCGGCCATATGGGCGGCAAAGTGCTCCTGCCCACCCAGCAGGCGATTCGCAATCTGGTCGCGGCGCGTCTGGCCGCCGATGTGATGGGCGTGCCTACGTTGATCATCGCCCGCACCGATGCCAACGCCGCCAATCTGCTCACCAGCGATATTGATGAGCGCGATCGCCCCTTCCTCACCGGTGATCGCTCCCCCGAAGGCTTCTTCTATGTCAGGCCCGGGCTGGACCAGGCTATCGCCCGCGGGCTGGCCTACGCCGAGTATGCTGATATGGTCTGGTGCGAGACCGCCGAGCCGAACCTGGAGGAGGCTCGCCGCTTCGCCGAGGCGATTCACGCGAAGTATCCCGGCAAGCTGCTGGCCTACAACTGCTCGCCGTCGTTCAACTGGAAGAAGAAGCTCAGTGACGCCGATATCGCCCGCTTCCAGGTCGAACTCGGCAAGATGGGCTATAAGTTCCAGTTCGTGACCCTGGCCGGCTTCCACAGCCTCAACTTCAGCATGTTCCAGCTTGCCCGCGGCTATCGTGACCGCGGTATGGCCGCCTATTCCGAATTGCAGCAGGCCGAGTTCGCCGCCGAGAAGGATGGCTACACCGCCACCCGTCACCAGCGCGAGGTGGGCACCGGGTACTTCGATGAGGTGAACCTGGTGATCTCCGGTGGCGCCAGTTCGACCACGGCCCTGGCCGGCTCGACCGAGGCCGAGCAGTTCCATTGATCGGCGAAGCGCCGCGCTTCCTAAAAAATGGGGGAACCTGGTTCCCCCACACCCCCGCCCGCGGGAGAGCCTGGCCCTCCCGCAGGGGGATGGGGAAACCGGGTTTCCCCATGGCCCCACCCGGTGGGAGGGTGTGGGCGGGCGCCGCCCTCCCAAACACTGTTCATCCCGTCGGTGTGCGGCAGCGCCGCCCATGGCCCAATATAGAAAGAGGTGATCAATGGCCGATCTTTCCCTGCCCGCGGGTCTGCAGATCCTCGGGCGCATAACTCCAGAGTATGCTACGATCCTCACGCCCCCGGCGCTGGAACTGGTGGCCCGGCTCCACCGGCGCTTCAACCCCCGCCGGCTGGAGTTGCTGGCCGCGCGCCAGGCTCGCCAGGCCGAACTCGATGCCGGCAAACGTCCTGATTTCCTTCCTGAAACGGCCCATATTCGCGCCGCCGACTGGACCATCGCGCCCTTCCCCGCCCAGTTGAACGACCGCCGCGTGGAGATCACCGGCCCGGTGGACCGCAAGATGGTGATCAATGCGCTCAACTCGGGCGCGAAGGTGTTTATGGCCGACTTCGAGGACGCCAATACGCCGACCTGGGAGAACCAGATCAGCGGGCAGATCAACCTGCGCGACGCCCTGCGCCGCACGATCAGCTATACCTCGCCCGAGGGCAAGCAGTATGCCCTGAACGACAATCCCGCCGTGCTCTTCGTCCGGCCCCGCGGCTGGCATCTGCCCGAAAAGCACGTGCTCGTGGATGGCGAGCCGGTCTCTGGCGCGCTCTTCGACTTCGCGCTCTACTTCGTTCATAACGCCCGCCAGGCCCTCGAGATCCAGGGCGGGCCGTATTTCTACCTGCCCAAGCTGGAAAGCCATCTCGAAGCCCGGCTCTGGAACGATGTCTTCCTCGAGGCCCAGGCCTACCTTGGCCTCCCCAGTGGCACGATCAAGGCCACCGTGCTGATCGAGACCATTCTCGCCGCTTTCGAGATGGACGAGATCCTCTACGAACTCCGCGAGCACTCCGCCGGGCTGAACTGTGGGCGCTGGGACTACATTTTCTCCTGTATCAAGAAGTTCCGCAACGACCCTGACTTCTGCCTGGCCGACCGCGCCCTGGTCACTATGACCACCCATTTTATGCGTTCTTACTCGCTCCTCAGCATCAAGACCTGCCACCGTCGCGGCGCGCATGCGATGGGCGGCATGGCCGCGCAGATCCCGATCAAAAACGACCCGCAGGCCAATGAGGAGGCCCTGGCCAGGGTGCGCGCCGACAAGGAGCGCGAGGTCAATGATGGCCACGACGGCACCTGGGTGGCGCACCCCGGGCTGGTGCCGGTGGCCATGGAAGCCTTCGATGCGGTGATGAAGACCCCGAACCAGATCCATCGCACCCGTGAGGATGTGCAGGTCTCCGCCGAGGATCTGCTCAGGTTCGGCCCGGAAGGACCGATCACCGAAGCCGGCATGCGTCTGAATATCAATGTCGGCATCCAGTATCTCGGCGCGTGGCTCGCCGGCAATGGCTGCGTTCCCGTCTTTAACCTGATGGAAGACGCGGCCACCGCGGAGATTTCGCGCGCGCAGATCTGGCAGTGGATCCGCAGCCCCAAAGGCCGGCTCGATGACGGGCGCAAGGTTACCGTGGAGTTGTTCCGCCAGTTCCTGCCCGAGGAACTCCAGAAGGTGCGGGCGATCCTCGGCCCGGCCTACGAAGATGGTCGCTACGAAGAGGCGGCCGAACTCTTCGATGCCATCACTACCAGCGACGAGTTCGTCGAGTTCCTCACCCTCCCGGCGTATGACCGGATTGATTAGCGCGTTCGATTGAGGAGGGCTACGCCCTCCCAAACCCTCCCACCGGGTGGGGGAATGGGGAAACCCGGTTTCCCCATTCCCCCTGCTTAAGCGGCAATCCGTTGCAACGAAGGTGACGGCCCCCCTCCCCAGCCCTCCCCCCGCTGGGGGGAGGGAGTCCGGCGCCTCCCCCCAGCGGGGGGAGGTTGGGAGGGGGGCAGAACGCTGCGAACGGTGTTCACATCAGCAATCATGACCTCACCGCTCCAACCGGAATGTGCAACGAGGTAAGATTGCTACATCACACCGGGCCGTAATCAAGGGTGACCATCCAGGGGCGCGCGGTAGCGACCGCCCGATATGCCTCGCTGCCGATGATCAATCGCTCAAAGTCCTTCACTTCATCTGGCGTGCTGCACCAGTGATGGTCTTGCAGTCCATCGAACTGCGCAGATGGAGGGAAATGAAAGGTGAGACTGAGGGTCGTCATCGAAGATGCGCCGCCCTCGTCCTCTGTCAAGGCCTCAGTGAACTGCCTGACCATGTTGATGCAGAACGAACGTCCCTCGCCTGAGTTGTACGTGCCCCACTCGACAAGCAACATATCATCCAGGTTCTCTGGCTGGCAGCCTTCCGCCCGGACATCACGGTAAAAATCGAGCATCAAGCGCAAGCCCTGCGCCGGCGTCAGGTTGCTCAGGGTCATGCCTGACTGCTGGATACGCTTTTCTAGTTCCTGTTGTGAGTGTTCAGGTGTCATACCAATGTGCTGATGGTCGAGGAGCGAATACCTCGCGCTCGGGCTATTCGAGAGACCGGTGGAACTTCCACCATGGTTCATTGTACTATGCTCGAAGCATAGATTTGGCGAGCGTGTGTTCGCTGAGCGCATTGCGCGGGGTCTGCATAGCGCCTCGACTCGCTCCTGCTCAGGGCCGCGCTGTGCCCATCAGGGCGGGATCTAATGCACAGCCCATGCACAGGCACGAGCGGCCTGAAGGCGTAGCACTTCTGGTTGAAAAATGCTAAAATCATGGCATTACTGCACCTGAACAGGCGGATCGCGCACAACTGCGAGCGGGCGCCGGTCAGGGCAGCCTGTACCCTGTCGTTGCGGTGAGCTGGCGATGCTGCCCCCCGACCGCCTTGCAGTGTCGCTGCCTCACCCCAAGCCCATGCGAGGTGGACTATGGCGTACTACCTGATCGCAGGCGCGTCTGGCTATGTTGGCTCGCGGCTCGCAGAACGTTTGCTGCTGGCAGGGCATCGGGTGCGCGGCCTGGTGCTGAACCCTGACACCCCGGTCGTCGAACGGCTCGCCTCACAGGGTATGAGCGTCTGGATCGGCGATCTTACCCGCCCCGATACGCTTGCCGGCATCGCCGAGGGCGCGGAGTATGTCTTCAACCTCACCTCGTGTTCGGTCCTCAACGGCAGCGCGCTGCATCGCACCTACGTCAACGGAAACCTGAACCTGATCAGCGTCTGTGAGCGCGCCGGCCCGGTCGCCGCCTACGTCTTTACGTCGAATGTGACCCCCTACGGCAACCCCGGCGAGGCCTGGGTAGATGAGGACTTCCCCGTAGCTCCGCAGCATCTCCTCGGCGAGGTGATGGCTGAGGCCGAGCGCAGCATTATGCGCGTGGCCCGCGAGCGGCGTTTCCCCGCGATCATCCTGCGCGTTGCGTCAATCTATGGTCCTGAGCGCGACCCGGTGACCGCTGTCGAGACCGGTCTGGCGACGATCTACGGCAATGGTCGCAACTTTGTGTCGCACATCCATGTGGACGATCTGCTCGATGTGCTTGAGCGGGTGGCAGTGGAGGGGCAGCCGGGGGCGATCTACAATGTCGGCGATGATGAGCCGCTGCGTCAGATCGACCTTGCCGGCGAGATCCGTCGCCGCCTGGGCATGGTCCCGCCACGCACGTTCTCATCCGCCGCCGCGCTCCGCGCCGGCCTCGACCCGAGTATCGTCGGCTCGCTCACGGCCTCGGTGCGTCTCGACAATCGTCGCCTGCGCCACGATCTCGGCCTGAACCTGCGCTATCCCAGCCTCCGAACTTGGCTCGATGAGCGCCTCCCCGTGGAAGCGGCTGTGGCTGTGGGGGTGTAGCACGGCGGCGCAGGTGTAGCGGTGGGGAACGCGGTTCGCGCCTGCGTTCCTGTCAGATCTTCATGCGGCTGCGCCGCACACCGACGGGATGAACATACATTGTTCCTGGGAGGGCTTTGCCCTCCCAGACCCTCCCACCGGGTGGGGGGATGGGGGAAACCCGGTTTCCCCCATCCCCTGCTCCAGCAGCCTATGTTCACGTCAGGCGCGCGAGGGGAGACCTGGCCTCCCCCCTTCGCGTACCTTCTCTCTCCCAATGGCGGTACATCTGGTAGATCCCCTTGCTACCAGAGAGGACCGCGATGCCCGAGTACCACCTGCGCCTGAAGGAACTCCCCGCCGGTGATCAGCCCCGCGAACGTCTGGCGGCTCTCGGCGCCGGCGCCCTCAGCGATGCCGAACTGCTCGCCATCCTGCTGCGCGTAGGGGTGCGCGGCGCCAGCGTCCTGCACCTGGCCCAGAATCTCCTCGTCGAGTACGGCGGCTGGCCCGGGCTGCTCAATGCCGATTACCTCGATCTCTGCCGCCGGCACGGTCTCGGCGCCGCCAAGGCCGCCACGCTCAAGGCGGCTCTCGAAGTTGGGCGACGCATGCTCATTGCCGGTCAGGATGAACGCTTCCAGGTGCGTTCGCCCGCCGATGCCGCCACCCTGCTGATGGTCGAAATGGGGCACCTCGACCAGGAGCACCTCCGCACCGTGCTCCTGGATACGAAAAACAAGGTGCAGCAGATCGCCACGATCTATATCGGCTCGCTGAACAGCGCCGTGATCCGGGTGGGTGAGGTCTTCAAAGGAGCCATCCGCCACAACAGCGCCGCCCTGATCGTCGCCCACAACCACCCCAGCGGCGATCCGACCCCCTCGCCCGAAGATGTGCTGATCACCCGGCAGATCGTCGAGGCCGGCAAGTTGCTCGATGTGGACGTGCTTGACCACCTGGTGATTGGCCGGGGGCGCTACGTCAGTATGCGCGAACGGGGTCTGGGGTTTGTGTCTTGAGGTGACAACTCCGAAATGCGCTTCCCGAACCCTACCGGACCCGCGCCTCCCACGCCCCGCTCCCTACCTGGGGTATAATCGAATATAGAGGGGTCGCAACGCGCGGCCCCGGGACGCCGGCGCGCCGCGCCGGACGGAGCAGGTCGCGGGTTATGATTGGAGTCAGCGTCGCTACCGCCGCCCTCCGCGAGCGGCCGCGGATGGAGGAACAGGCCGAGATCGCGCGCCAGCGCGCGCGCGCGTTGGGTCGTCCCGTGCTGGTGAGTGTGACCACGCGCGTGCCTCCACGCGACCCGCTGGCCCTCTTCGCCCGCGGCCTCGGCGTGACCCATAACCGGCTTTTCTGGAGCGTCCCCGCCGTAGGTCTCGCCGTAACCGGTCTCGGCGCCGCCTGGAGCTTCGAGGTTCGCGGCGCCGGGCGCTTCGCCGCCGTCGCCGCCGCCTGGCGCGATCTCATCGCTGAAGCCTGCATTGCCGCCGATCCGGCCCTGCCGTTCAGCGGCCCGATGGCCGCCGTGGGCTTCAGTTTCGACCCCGAGCGCCCCGCCTCCGGCCTCTGGGCGGGCTATCCCGATGGGTTGCTGCTGCTGCCGCGCCTCGTCCTGGCCCGCGTCGGTGATACGGCCAGCCTCACCGTCAACGGCCTGGTCGGCCCCGAAACCTCTTCAATTGACCTGCATCTCTCGGCGGCGCGTCGCCTGCGCGCCCTGATCGGCCGCGCCTGGCGCCCGCCCCGGGCGCCCCGTGAGGTCGAGCTTGAAGATGCCCTGCCCCCCGGGGCCTGGCGCGCCATGGTCGCCGATGCGGTGAACGATCTGCGCGCCGGGCGGCTCGAAAAGGTCGTGCTGGCGCGCGAGGTGCGCGCCCGCTCGGCGCAGCCCTTCAACCCCGCGGCCACCCTCGACGCCCTGCGCCGCGATTACCCCGAGACCTTCGTCTTCGCCGTGGCCCGCGGCGGCAGCACCTTCCTCGGCGCCTCCCCCGAGCGGCTCGTCGGCCTCAAGGACGGCCTGGTCGTCGCCAGCGCCCTCGCCGGCTCCGTCCGCCGTGGCGCCACCCCGGAGGAGGACGACGCCCTGGCCCGCGCCCTCCTGGAGAGCCCCAAGGACCGCCACGAGCACGCCGTGGTGGTGCGCCGCATCGTCGCCACTCTAGCCGATCTCTGCGACGAGGTGAGCGCCGCCGCCGAACCGCAGGTGATGCGCCTGCGGAACGTGCAGCACCTCTTCACGCCCGTCACCGGGCGCATACGCGGCGAGCATGCCATCTTCGATCTCGTCGAGCGGCTCCATCCCACCCCGGCCCTCGGCGGCCAGCCCCGCGAGGCCGCCCTGGCCTGGATCCGCGCCCGTGAAGGCCTCGACCGGGGGTGGTATGGCGCCCCCGTCGGCTGGGTTGACGCCCGCGGCCAGGGCGAGTTTGCCGTCGCTATCCGTTCGGCCCTCATCGGCGCACGCGAGGCCGCCCTCTTCGCCGGCTGCGGCATTATGGCCGCCTCGGACCCGCTGCGTGAGGAGCAGGAGACCGAGATCAAGCTGCGAGCGATGCTCGATGCCCTGGGGGCGGGGTAGGCGATGAGCGACCATACCCGCATCCTGACCCTCTGGGTCGGCACGCTGATTGACGAACTGGTCCGCGGCGGCGCCAGCCAGTTCGTCGTCTGCCCCGGCTCGCGCAGCGCCCCCCTGGCCCTGGCCGTGGCGCGCCACCCCGACGCGCGCGTCTGGATGCACCTGGACGAGCGGTCGGCGGCCTTCTTCGCCCTGGGCATGGCCCGTCAGCGCGGCGAGCCGGCGGTCCTGGTCTGCACCTCCGGCACCGCCGCGGCCAATGTTCACCCCGCCGTCGCCGAGGCCGACCTGGCGCGCGTGCCCCTCATCGTCCTCAGCGCCGACCGCCCGCACGAGTTGCGCGACAACGGCGCGCCGCAGACGATTGACCAGGTGCGGCTCTTCGGCGCGATGACGCGCTGGTTCAGCGACCTGCCCACCCCGTCCGAGGCGTCTGCCCTGCTGCCCTACCTCCGCGCCGTGGCTGCCCGCGCCCTGGCCGCCGCGCGCGGCGCGCCCGCCGGCCCGGTGCACCTCAACCTGCCGTTTCGCGAGCCGCTGGTGCCCGACCGCGCGGTGCTGGAGGATCTGTTCAAGAGCCGTTCTACCGGCCTGGCCGCCACCCCGGGCGACCCTACCGCGGCGCGGGGCGGCGCGGCCCACCCCGCGGCGACCGTCGTGGCCGGCCCGCGGCTGCTGCCCGAGGCGTCCCTCGGCGCGCTGGTTGAGCGGCTCGCCCCGCTGGCCCGCGGCCTGATCCTCTGCGGCCCCGGCTGCCCGCCCGACCTGCCCCCGGCGGTCGCCCGTCTCGCCGCCGGGCGCGGCTGGCCCATCCTGGCCGATCCCCTCTCCGGCGCGCGCCACGGCCCCCACGACCGGCGCCTGGTCCTGGCGACCTACGACGCCTTCCTGCGCGACGAGGACTTTGCCGCTCGCTACGCTCCCGAGGTGGTGCTGCGCTTCGGGGCCATGCCCACCTCCAAGCCCGCGCTCCAGTTCCTCCAGCGCCACCCCACGGCCCGGCAGATCGTCGTGGACGAGGGCGCCGGCTGGCGCGAGCCGACCAGTCTGGCCGCCGAGCATCTGTTCTGCGACCCGGCCTGGCTCTGCCGCGAGTTGAGCGCCCGCCTGCCCGCCGCGCCGGAGCTTAGCCCCTGGGCGCGGGCCTGGCGCGATGCCGACCGCAGCGCCCGCGAGGCCATCGCCGCCATCCTCGGCCCCGACGAGCGCATCAGCGAGCCGGGGGTCTTCTTCCACCTGGCCGGGTTGCTGCCCCCCGGGGCGACGCTCTTTGTGGGCAACTCCATGCCCATCCGCGACTGCGACACCTTCGTGCCCGCCGGCGCGGGCCCGCTGACCATCGTCGGCAACCGCGGGGCCAATGGCATCGACGGGCTGGTCTCCAGCGCCCTGGGGGCGGTCGCCGGGGGCGCCGGGCCGCTGGTGATGGTGCTGGGCGATCTCTCGCTCTACCACGACGCCAATGGCCTGCTCGCCGCCAGACTTCACGGCCTGAACGCCACCATCGTGCTGATCAACAATGATGGCGGAGGGATCTTCTCCTTCCTGCCCCAGGCCAGCGAGCGCGACCAGTTTGAACGGCTCTTCGGCACGCCCCACGGCCTCGACTTCCGGCCCCTCGCCGAGCTGTACGGCGCCCGCTACACCCTGGCGCAGGACTGGCCCGCCTTCCGCGCCGCGGTGCGAGCCGGTCTCGCCGGGAATGGCCTGCACCTGGTCGAGGTGCGCACCGAGCGCGAGCGCAACGTGACCGATCACCGCGCCATCTGGCCCCGCGTCAGCGCGGCTCTGCGCGCCGCCGGGGTCGTGGAATAGCCAGGCGGTGCGCTGTGGCGGGGCGCAAGGAGGCCTGGCCTCCCCGCACTCCGCCGTTCCTGGGAGCGAGGGCAGTTTGCCCGCCCATCCGCGACACGGGCGGGGGGTGGGGAAACCCGGCTTCCCCATTCTCCGCTCCAGGGGACGCTGCCGCCCCTGAACGCAATACAGGCGAACGCGGCGCTTCAGCCTCCCTCCTGCTGGGGGGACAGGACGTGCGCAGTGGAGGGGTGCGGGGAGGCGCAGCCTCCC
>Ga0272446_1005634_pt1 | contig 13624 bp, 12 predicted proteins | sample YNPCB0061_FD_194587 | JGI IMG/M metagenome (GOLD analysis project Ga0272446, IMG submission 194587) | Hot spring microbial mat communities from Yellowstone National Park, WY, United States - YNP-CB-006-1 | ecosystem: Environmental > Aquatic > Thermal springs > Hot (42-90C) > Sediment | place...
CCAGATCGCGGATAGACAGTTTCGGCATATTATCTCCAGAATTACGGTTCAGAAACGAGCTTAGCATGGGGCGGCGCTAGCGCGTTCCCGCCGCGGTCTGGACCGGAAGCTCGGCGCGTCGGCTCCAATCCTGGAACGAGCCGTCGTACAGGCGGGCGGTCATACCCAGGTAGCGAGCGACGAAGTACAACACGGTAGCCTGCTGGCCGATGTGGCAATAAGAGATCGTCAGACCGGGTCGTTTGCCCCCGCCCGCGTGCATCATATCCCTAAGCGCGCCGGCGGGTTTCAGCCTGCGATGTTCGTCGAGTACGCTGGAGAACGGCACGTTTCGCGCGCCCGGAATGTGGCCCGCGCGCGGCATATTTCCGGCGCTCGCCCCCGAATAGAATTCCGGCGTCCGCGCGTCCAATAGCTGGACGCCGCCGTCGTTCAGGTGCGCGCGCACCCAATCGGCGTCGACCACCAGTTCCGGCCTGGCGTGTGCTACGAATTGCCGCGGTTCCACGCGCGGCGCATCGGTTGTCAGCCGTCGTGCTTCCACTTTCCAAGCCGCCAGGCCGCCGTCAAGCAGGGACGCGCGCGCGCCCAGGCCCAGATAGTCCAGGGTGAACCAGACGCGGGTCGCCGATTGGACCGAATCCGTCCCCGGGTACACCACGATTCTCGTGTCATCTCCGACGCCCACCTTTCCGAAGGCCTTTTCGAGAGCCTCCACAGGCGGGAGTTCCAGCCAAAGGCCGCGGTCGCTGTTGATGGAGATATCCGCCAGCGTCAGCAGGCGGGCCCCGGGAATGTGTCCCGCGTCGTAATCCTGTCGCGAGCCGACGTGCAGTATCACCAACGACTTGTCTTCGAGGTGGCGGGCGAGCCAGTCCGTCGAAACCAGCATCGACGGATCGCTTTGGGCAAATGCGGCGGTCACGGTGACAACCAGGATCAAAAGGCACGTTTTCATCTGGAGGGGCGCCCCTTGAGGGACCATTATGCCCTGCCGCCGGACGGTTTGCACACGTACGTGTTATCACAGAAGGGATGCGAGCCTTCGTGTGTGCTCTAATTTGGGCCGGCGCGGCGGTGGCCGGCGGCGGCCCCAGCGAGGCGATCCGGCCCGCCAAGCCTGTTCAACTCTTCAACGGCCGGAATCTCGACGGGTGGTACACCTGGCTGCGCGACAGCCGTTATGCCGACCCCAAACAAGTCTTCAGCGTCCGGGAGGGCGTGCTGCGGATCTCGGGCGAGGAGTGGGGCGGGATTGCCACCCGCCAGGCCTGGCGCGACTACCACCTGGTGGTGGAGTGGAAGTGGGGCAACGCAACCTGGGGCGACCGCAAGAATCGCGCGCGCGACAGCGGGATCCTGATCCACGGGGTGGGGGAGGACGGCGCGGTAAGCGGCGTCTGGCTGGAATCCATCGAATCCCAGATCATTGAGGGCGGCTCGGGCGACATCATCCTGGTTGCCGGCCGCAACCGGCCCTCGCTGACCGTCGAGTCGCGGGAGGGCGGGCACGGCGAGATTTACTGGCAAAAGGGCGGCGAGCCGCGCACCCGCGATTCGGGCCGCTTCAACTGGTTCGGCCGCGATCCGGAGTGGAAAGACGTGCTTGGCTTCCGCGGCCGTAACGACGTCGAGAAGCCGGTGGGCGAGTGGAATCGCCAGGAGGTCATCGCCGATGGCGACACCCTGACGTACATCCTCAACGGCGTCGTGGTGAATCACGGGACACACTCCTCCCACACCGCGGGCAAAATCCAGTTGCAGTCCGAGGGCGCCGAGATTTTCATCCGCCGGGTCGAGATGCTTCCGCTCAAACCCCGCCGCTGATGCCGGAGACCCGTTTGCTGAGGAACGCCGCGGCGTCGCGGTAGATGCGGTCCTGCTCGGCGGGGCTGATGTTGCCGAGGCCGTGCCCGCCCCCGGGAACGGAGACCAGCTCGTGCTCGACGCCCGCCTGGCGGAGGCGGTCCGCCATCATCACGGACTGCTGGCAGGGCACGTCGGTATCGGCCGTGCCGTGGACCAGCATGGTGGGCGGATATTCGCGGGTCACGTTGCGGATGGGGCAGTAACGGTCGAACCAGCGGGCTTCGGCGTCCGGATCGTGGCCCGTCACCTCTTTCGGCCAGGCGCCCTGTTGGCGGCAGTAGAGGTAGAACCGGAAACGGGTGTTGCCTTCGGGAGGCTCCGAGAGCGGCACGCCGCCAACAGCGGCCAGCGCCTCCTGGCGGGAGACCGGGGGCTGTTTCAGGTAGAAGGGATCGGGACGCGAATACCAGGGGCCCGCGATGTCGCCGTAACCCCAGAATGAAACCAGGGCGCCGGGCCGCGGCCTGATGCAGAAGCCGGTCATGAGCGTCAAATAGCCGCCCGCGGATCCGCCGCACACCGCGATCCGGCGCGGATCGATGCCGAGATCGCCGGAGCGCCGGCGGAGCCAGTGGAAGGCATCGCGCACATCTTCGATGATGCCGGGCAGCCTGGTTTCGGGAGCCAGGCGATAATCGATGGAGACCACCGTGAAGCCCGCCTCGAGTAACGCCCGCAGCACGCGGGAATCAGGCGGCAGCCTGCGCGATCCCATGATGAGCGCGCCGCCGTGAATCCACACCGCCGCCGGCCTTGGCCCCTCGCCGGCGCCGGAGAAGACATCCGCCCGGATCTCACACCCGCCCGCCTTCTTGTAGACCTGCGTGCGGGGGGACTCTCCCGCGGCCGGCAGGAGAGCGGAGGCGATGGCCGGTAACAGGAAATCCCGCCGTTGCATCGCCGCGAATCGTACCATAGTTGGCGGTCAAATCTTGGTGGGCAGCAGGTTGGTCAGCTCGGGATTCAGGCCCGCGGCGCGGTAGGCCTCCAGCAGCGCGCCCGCCGCGGGACCGTAAACCGGCGGTGAACAGGGACCGGCGATCTCGCGGAAGTGTTCCAACAGGATGCTGCTGCGGAACACGCCGCCGATGTAGGCCAGCGCCGGGCTCTCCTCCGGGGCGAAGAGCCGCTTCCTGACGGACCGCGCGAGCGCGCCCAGTTGCGCGCCGGCCTGGCGCAGTATTTCCCTGGCGATCATGTCGCCGGCCTGGGCCTGGGCGTCCACCAATTGCGAATAGGCGGCGATCTTGGGCCGGGGGTAATCCTGGGTGTAAAAGCGGTGCAGCAGGTCGTTGGCGTCGCGCGCGCCGGTGGCCTTTAACAGCGCGTCCCGCAGTCCGGTGGGCGGGCCCCAGCCTTCCTCCATGCGGAGCGCGGCGCGCAGCGCCTGGCGGGTGATGTCGAATCCGCCCCCCTCATCGCCGAATACGTAGCCCCAGCCGCCCGCACGGGCGGTCTGCCCCTTCGCATTTCTTCCGAAGGCAATGGAGCCCGTGCCCGCAATGGTGATGATGCCCGGCTTGCCGGCGGTGGCTCCGGCGAGCGCGATTACGGCGTCGGTGGTGGTGACGATCTTGCGCGCGCGCAGAATCTGGCCGAGGATCGCCTGCTTGTCCTCCGGGCCGCCGCTCATGCCGAAGCAGGCGGCTTCAAAGGTCACTTCGATGGGGTTCAAGCCGGCCTGGCGGCAGGCGTGGAGCAGGCAGTCGGTCACAGCCCGGATCAGCTTCTCCCGGCCTTCGGCCGCGCCCACGTGATTGCAGGGCCCCCCCGACCCGGCCCCCAGAACGCGCCCGGTTTCGTCGCCGATAAGCGCGGTCGTCGAGGATTGTCCTCCGTCAACGCCGAAAAAGAGTAACGCCATGATCAGTCAATCCGGTAAAGGCGGGCTTGCCTGGTTTCGCCCACCACCGTCAGGCCCCACATGTCGCGATTTCTGCGCAGATCATCGGCGCCGAAATCGCGATCGTAGTAAAGCAGGTAGCCGACGCCGCGGGCCTTGAGTTCCAGCGCCGCCGCCCGGCGTAACTCGGGGAGCGGCGCCGCGTCGCTGTCCTCCGGTTTGTCGGAGAGCAGCTTCCAGACGCCCGGCGCCGTCTCTCCTTCCAATTTCCACTGCGCTTTGTATTGGTCTCGCGGGTACTCCAGTGTCACCATGTCCAGGGTCGGTCCGGCTCCGAAATCGATTTCCACGAACATGCCCGGGAACAGAGTCTGCCAGCTCTTCCAGCGCGTCGCGCGCGAATTGTCGAAGGCCAGTTGCACGTCCCACGGATTGGGTCTGGCGCGCAGGCGCCAGGAGGGCTCGCGGGGCAGTTCCTTGCCGCCGTGGAAGACACGCATCTCGGCGATGCTCCACTGGTCGGGCGCCCCCGAGGCCGTCTGCACCACGCGCACTTTTCGGAGCGCCTGCGCCGGAAAGCGGAAGCTGGCCACTCCGCCGGCGGCGCGCTCCGGCAGAATGGGCGTCCACATAATGTCGGCCAGCAGATTGGTGAAGGCCGAGTGGTAGCCGACCAGCACTTCGCGTGTCGTGTAGGCCTCCGGCACGCCCGTAAGACTGAAAATGACGCTGCCGGGCGGAGTCTTGTCCTCCACCAGGCGAGCCTCGGCCCATCCCGGCATCCGGAAATTGAGGAACGATTCCTCGGACTCGATGCGCAGGGCCTGCCGGATGGGAATCTTCTCCAGGCGCCAGGCATAGGGCGACGCGTAGCGCGGAATCACGGTGGGCCACGACAGGACCGCGTGTACGGCGACCGCCGCCGGTCCCAGACCCTTCACGCGGGTAAAAACCAGGGCCAGCGCCATGGCCACGAAGGGCATGGCGGACATGAGGAAGCGCGCGCCGATATTGGTGAAATAGGTGCAGCCGAACACCGCCGCCGCCAGCAGGAGCTGGCGCCCCGCGGGCCAGCGCAAAGCGAGCAAGGCGAGCGGTGACAGCACAAACAGCGGGCCGTAAAGCCCGGCCAGTTGCCCGCGCACGGTCACGTCGAGCGGCAACTCCCGGTAATCCTGCACGTCGCCGTAGTGCCGCATCATGTGCGAGTACTCCTGCTCGAAGGAGATGTAGACGTAAGGATTCGGAAATACGGCGTTGAGGAACGGCGAGAAGGGATTGCGCACCACAATCCAGTTCTTGGCCATCCAGGGAAGAATCATTATGGCCGCGCATAGCCCCACCACCAGTACGGGTCTAAGGAGCGGGCCGCGCTTCCGCCACGATTTCCAGGCGACGAAGGCGAGCGCGTACGGCACGGCCACGAAGGCCGTATACTTGGCCCCGTAGCAAAAGCCGGCCGCGAGGCCGATGGCCGGCAGCAGGGCCGGCCTGCGCCCGGCATCCCAGATCTGGAGCAGGTAGAACACGGTGAACGCCGTTGCCGCGACCGCCACGTCGTTGTAAGCGCTGATGCCGTCGACGCCGGCAATGGGGCTCACAAACGCGAACAGGGCGCCACATACCCCGGCGGGCGCAAATCCGAAGCGCCGTCCGTAGCTGAGCAGCAGCAGCGGCAACACCAGCAGGAAGGCGAAGTGCACCATGGCCGCGGCCGAATGCCGCCCGAATGCGAATGCAAACAGGAACAGCATCTCCACGCCATGCGAAAGGCTGGCATACATGTGCCAGGTAATCCGCAGAAATCCGTGGTTCCGCAAATACCGCCCCACCATGCCCAGGTGATAGTGGGATCCATCCGGACTGTACTCCGGGGCCATGGCGTTGAAGAAGTACAGCACGAAGTAGACCGCGAAGACGGCCAGGAGCAGCCATCGCCAGCCAGGCGAGAGGGCGGGGAAGCGCTCCGCCCGCGAGCGGTGCGCGCCGCTGCGCACGGCCAGGGCCAGGATCGCCGCGCCCGCCAGCAGAAACACGAGCGGATACGCCAGATGCACGGCGCACAGGGCAAACACGAGGAGGCTGAGACAGGCCGCGCCCAGCACGAAGCCGAATGCGTACTCTTCCTCGCGGTAGAGCGGCGCCGCCAGGCGGCGCAACAACATCAGGCCCAGCGCCAGGGCAACCCCGGCGGTGAACGCCGCGCCGAACAGAATCGCGAACGGTTGCAGGGCCTGCGGAATCATTCGGTGAACCCCGCCCCCGAAAGGATAAACCCCAGCGCCGCGCCATCCTCCTTCGAAATCCAGACTTTGTCCGGTTCAATGGCTACATAGTTGACCGCTTTGGCCTTCAGGTAGCCCGGCGGAACCTTGCGCTCCAGGTGCTTGATTCCTTCGGTCGCATAGCGGAACTTGCCGAGCAGGCGGCCGTTGATAAAGACGGAGAGGGTAACCGGCCCGGTGTCCTTCATGGTGGCCTGGGGCAGGGAAAAGTCCATCTGAAACTTCACGTGGTCCGCGGTGTCCAGGTAAAACCTCAGTTCCGGGCGCCGGAAGGTCCAGCGCCAGCTTCCGGCTTCCAGTCCGGGGCTAATGTCGCGCACAAAATAGGATTCCGCCGAGGGATCGCCCATGGTGATGTAATGCCCGAGGGTGGAAGCCCGGGTGGACGCCAGGGAGCGCTGCGGCGGAGGCGGATAACTCTCCGGGCCGCTGTTGCAGGCGGTGAGGATGATGAACGACAGGCAAGGGACGAATCGGGACGGAGGCACGAAACTGCGAGTATAGCATCCGGGCTTTCGGCATCGCTTCAGCCCAGCCAGGCGACGCCGGCGGCGATGGTGACTACGGTGAGCGGAGCACCTGCTTTGCAATACTCCCAGAAACTGATGCGAACTTCGTGCCGGGCCCGGTGGACCACGATCAGGTTCGCCACCGAGCCGATGAGAGTCAGGTTCCCGGCCAGGGTGGTGGCCATCGCCAGGGTCAGCCAGGCCCGCGTGGGATCGCCCAGGTGGGCGATAAACGGCTTGAATACCAGCACGGCCGGCACGTTACTCACCAGGTTGGACAGCAGGGCCGCGAACGCGCTCATCACCGCGGTCCGCTCCAGGTGGAATTGCCGGGCGATGCGGAACAGGTCCTCGGGCAGCGAGGTTTTTTCCACGCCGGCCACGACGATGAACAGTCCGATGAACAGCACCAGCAGCGACCAGTCGATCTCGCGATAGACCTTTTCCGGCTTTACGCGCCGGGTCACCAGCAGCACGGCCCCTGCGATGAGAGCGACTTTCGCCACCGGCCAGCCGGCGAAGAAAAATACGATCATCCCCGCCGACACGGTCAGGGACTTCCACATCAATACGCGGTTCACCCGCACGGGGCGGCGATCGAGCCTGACCCGTTCCTGGAACCGGAATTCGCGGTGATAGATTGTGGCGATCACGGCGATTGTCGCCAGCAGACCCACCGCGGCAACCGGCGCCAGCGCGCCGGCGAAGGTCCGGTAGGGAATGCCTGAGAAGGCGCCGATCATCATGTTTTGAGGATTGCCGGTGATGGTGGCGACGCTGCCGATATTCGCCGCCATGGCCACGGCGAGCAAGTAGGGAACCGGATTGCGCCGCAGGTGCAGCGCCACCTCCAGCACCAGCGGCGTCAGGACCAGGCACATGGTGTCATTGACGAAGAAGGCGGAGAAGAATCCGGCGACGAACACAATGGCGGACAGCAGCACGATGGGCCGGTGGGCGTGCTCGACCACCCATTCGGCGACCGCGCCGAAAAAACCCGACAGGCGCAGGTTCGCCACTACAATCATCATGCCGAACAGCAGGATGATGGTGTCGTAGTTGATGGCGGCGTAGGCCTGCTCGAAGGTGAGGACATTGAAGGCGAGCATGAGGCTGGCGCCGATGATGGCCGCCCCCGTACGGTCCACGCGGAAACCGGGCAGGCGGCCTATGGCGAGCACGACATAGGTGCCCAGAAAGATGAGGGTAGCAGCCAAGAATTCCAGTATAGGGGTGAAACCCCACCGCCGTGGGCGGTGGCGGTGGGGCCGAAACCTTAACCCTTACGCGCGGGCTTTTCGACTTGCAGGTTGTTGATCACCGGGCCGAAGCTCAGGCCGGCGCCGGAGGCGCGCTGGTAGGCCAGGTTCTTGTCCATCTCGCTGCCCACTACGCCTTCCAGGGTCACCCGGCCGTTGTCGACGATGATGTGGACGGGCGGGACAGCCTGCAAGGCATAGCGTGTGAAGGCAGGGTCGCCGTAGATGGCTCGCGCCACCTGGATGCGAAGCCGGTCATCGAAGGGCGATGTGGGCAACACCTCCAGGCGGTTCGTCACGCTGACGACTCCCGGCACATGCTGCATCAGGCGTCCCAGGTCGGCTTTCTTGAACGGCTGGCTCACCTCTCCGGTCAACTCCAGGTTCCCGTCACGCACCTGAAGTTGCACATAATCCCAGATCGTGTAGCGCGGGTACATCCGGATCTCGTGGGCCGCGTTGGCGGCAATGGCCGAGTCGGAGTAGGTCCGGCCGGCGGACGCCGTGGCCGCGGCGCCGGCGAAGGCCACCGCCATCGTGAGCATCGCCGCTCTGAGCAGATTCTTTTTCATTTCCGTCCTCCTCGGGGGTTCCATCGAACCCTCACTTGGAGAGATGCGTCAGGCGGGGGGATGTTTCCGCCGAACGTGTAAAAGTTGGTAAATATCAGGTTGCGGTAGAGCCGGCCGGCGGCCGCAGCGAATCGATCAGCCGCTCCATGCGGCGGTAATGCGAACCCTTCCAGTACACCCGCCCGCAGCCAGGGCACTCGCGAAATTCGTCGTAGCGCTCGCTCACGCCGGGCGGCAGCCGGTCCGCCACGTCCTTCTTGCCGGCCTTGCGCAGCGCGGTGTTGCAGCGCAGGCAGCGTGCGAAGGGCGTCACCAGGCCGAGCAGGTCGAAGCGCTTCACCACCTCGGCAAGCTGGGCCCGCGTTTCGGTGGCCCGCACCGCGTAGCCGCGGGTGACCACGCCGCGCTTGAGCAGGCCGAGATCGCGGGTGAGCAGGATACGCCGCTCGGCGGCCGAAATGCGGGCCAGTTCCTCGTCGCCGGCGTCGTTGCGATAGAGCGTGTCGAAGCCCAGCATGCGCAAATAGGCGGCCAGCCGGCCCAGGTGGATGTCGAGAACGAAACGCGGAATGCGCAGCGGCTTGGGGCGCAGGCGTCCTGCCGGGGTGATGTCCAGCGCCTCGAAGACCGGATAGACGCTGACCCGGTCTCCATCCCGCAGCGGATGAGCGAAATCCACACTCTCGCCGTTGACCAGGATCAGGTCGACTTCTGTATGCGGCACGCCGAACGACTCGATGGCGTCCTTCACCGAGGTGCTGGTGTAGAACAGGAAGGGGCAGTCGGCGAAACGCCGGTTGGGAGCGAGAAAGTCGTTCAGCTCCGCGTAAAACCGGAAGAACGCCTGGCTGGTCTGATTCATCGTCCGCGGCTTGACGAAACTACCTTACAACATTGCGGCGGCGGGGAGCGGTCTATAGCATGGAGGCATGTTGCTGCTGGATGGAGAAAGCCTTGCCATTGAAGAGGTGTGCCGCGTAGCCGCCGGTGAAGGCCCGGTTTCCATTGCTCCGGAAGCCATCCGGAAAATGCGGCGGAGCCGCGCGGTGGTGGAGCGGCTGGCCGCGGCCGGGCGGCCCGTCTACGCTGTGAACACCGGCGTGGGGCGGCTGGCCGATGTGCGCATCCCGCCTGAAGATCTGGAGCAATTGCAGCGCAACGTCGTGCGCTCGCACGCCTCCGGAGTGGGACCGCCGCTCGAGGCCGCCGAAGTTCGCGCCATGATGCTGATCCGCGCCAACGTGCTGGCCAAGGGCTTGTCCGGCATCCGGCCTCTGGTGGCTGAGCGGCTCTGCGAGATGCTGAATCGCGGGGTGACTCCGGTGGTCCCCTCCCAGGGCAGCGTGGGCGCCAGCGGCGACCTGGCTCCCCTGGCGCACATCGCCCTGGTGCTGACCGGCGAAGGCACGGCGGACTACGGCGGGGAGCGGCTGCCGGGAGGCGAAGCCCTGCGGCGGGCGGGAATCGAGGCGGTGGTCCTGGCCTCGAAGGAAGGCATCTCGCTGGTCAACGGCACGCAGGCCATGCTGGCCGCCGGGTGTCTGGCGCTGGCCGAGGCCGAGACGCTGATCGACAGCGCCGAGGTGATCTGCGCCCTCACCCTGGATGCGCAGCGCGGAACGCCGCGCGCTTTCGATCCCCGCCTGATGGCCGCGCGCCCCCACCCCGGGCAGCTTGCCAGCGCGCACCACCTGCGGCGCCTGCTGGAAGGCAGTGAGATCCGGGCGTCGCACCTGGGCTGCGGGCGCGTCCAGGACGCCTATTCGCTGCGTTGCGCGCCCCAGGTGCATGGTCCGGTGCGCGAAGCGGCCGCCGAAGCGCGCCGGGTCTTCTCGATTGAACTGAACGCGGCCACCGACAACCCGCTGGTGATCGGCAAGGAAATCCTCTCCGGCGGCAATTTTCACGGTGAGCCGCTGGCCCTCTGGTTCGACTGGCTGGCGATCGCTTTCACCGCCCTCGCCGGGATCTCCGAACGCCGCATCGACCGGCTGGTGAACCCGGCCCTGAACGAGGGGCTGCCGCCCTTCCTGGCCGCGCATGCGGGGCTGGAATCCGGACTCATGATGGCGCAGGTGACCGCCGCCGCGCTGGTGGCCGAAAACCGGGTGCTGGCGTCGCCGGCTTCCACCGGATCCATCCCCACCAGCGGGAATAAGGAAGATTTCGTCAGTATGGGCATGACGGCGGCGCTGAAGTTCCGGCAGGTGCTCAGGAACACGCGCGCCGTGCTGGCGATTGAGGCCCTGGCCGCAGCCCAGGCCCTCGAGTACCTGCGCCCGTTGAAGACCAGCCCGGTGCTCGAGATCGCGCGCGAGCGCATCCGGAACGCTGCGCCGGGCATCCCGGCCGAGCGGGCCCTCTCGGGAGAAATCCGCGCCGTGGAGGAGTTGATCGCGGCCGGAGGTCTGCGGCTGTAAGAGCTACCGCGAGACGTAGATTACAAACCGGGTGACGGTCCGGAATCCCATCCGGGCATACAAGGGGAAGCCTTTGGGCGAGGATTGGAGCACGCAGCGCTCGATTCCGGCAGCCTGTTGCGCCTGTTGCACGGCGTGCCGGAGGATGGCTTCCCCATAGCCCTGCCGCCGGTGGTGCGGCAGCGTGGCCACGTTGTAGATGCCGATGGAGCCGGCCGCCACGACGGCGGCGGCCGTCGTCACCGCTTCGCCGTCCACGTATCCCACCCAGCCGGAGAAGCCCGACCGCCACAGGGAATCGTGCTCGAAAATCTCGCGGAACCAGTCCACCGGAAGATGGAAGCACACGCAGCCGATTTCCGAGAACGCCAGTTGTGTGGCCCGGCCGTCAACCGGGCGGATCTCCAGGCGCGGCAGGCGCCGGACGGGCGGAAGTAGCGGTTCAGCGACCATGCCCGGGTAGATGGTGGCGCGCTGCAAGCCGTGGGCGGCGAACAGGCTGGCGGCCTGCAACCGCAAGGGCGCCTCGAGCCAGTGATCGCAGACCCAGCAGGACCACTCGAGGCCCCGTGCCTGGAAGTGCTCCGCGGCGGCGGCGATCTTGCGCTCCAGATCGCCTGCCGCCCCGACCGGCGCGGAGACCAGCGCGGCATTGAACATCGAAAAACGCACGCCGGCGGAGGCGAGCGCCATCCCGCCGGCTTCGCGCACCTCGCCGGCAGCCTGGTGCGAGGCCAGCAGACAGAGGGTGTGCCGCAGATTGGCGTCCACGTCGCGGAAGGGCATTGCGGCCTCTCCCTCTTCTTACCGCGCGGCCCCGCCCGGCGGCAAGGCGAAGGTTGCGCGCGACCCGCTATTCGTGATGTGATGTCGCTTCATGTCCATTCAGGCCCCAGTCCGGTCGGAAACCGGCGAGAAGCCCACCCGGGTTCGCTACTGGGTCATCGTCTTCGCGGTGACTCTCGCCATCATCACCTATATCGATCGGGTATGCATGTCCCAGGCGGCGCCGTTCATCATGGCGGATCTCAACCTGAGCAGGGTGCAGATGTCTTACATCTTCTCAGCTTTCGCCCTGGCCTACGCGCTGTTCGAGATTCCCGGCGGATACATGGGCGACTGGTTGGGGCCGCGGCGGGTGCTGATGCGTGTCGTGGTCTGGTGGTCGGCCTGTACGATTCTGATCGGCCGGGCCTGGAGTTTCGCCTCCCTGTACGTTTTGCAACTGCTGTTCGGCGCGGGCGAGGCGGGCTGCTATCCGAACCTGACCAAGGCGTTTACCGTGTGGTTGCCACACCCGGAACGCGTGCGCGCCCAGGGAATCATGTGGATGTTCTCGCGCTGGGGCGGCGCTTTCACTCCGGCGATTGTGATCTTCCTGCTCCAGTTCATGTCCTGGCGCTGGGTGTTCACCGTATTCGGGTGTGTCGGAATCGTGTGGGCTGTCGTCTTCTATAGCTGGTTCCGGGATAACCCCGCTGACAAGAAGAGTCTGAACGAGGCGGAACGCCGCCTGCTGGCCGGCGCGGAAAAGACCGCCAGCGGGCATGGCGACGTGCCCTGGGCCAGGCTGGTCCGCTCGCGGCAGGCCTGGATGCTGTGCCTGCAATATTTCTGCCTGTCCTACGGCTGGTACTTCTACATTACCTGGCTGCCGACCTACCTGAAGGAGGCGCGCGGCCTGGACTTGGCCAGAAGCGCGCAACTGGCGGTGCTGCCCCTGTTCCTGGGAGGCATCGGTTCGTTCACTTGCGGGCTGGCCTACCCTGCGATCACCCGGTTCGTTGGCAGCCTGAAGTGGAGCCGCCGGATCATGGCCTACATCGGGTTCGCCGGAGCCACTACGCTGCTGATTGTTTCCGTCAACCTGAAAGATCCCCTCTACGCCATGATCGCCATGGGTTTCGCCAGTTTCTGCAACGACCTGGTGATGCCGGGCAGTTGGGGCGCCTGCATGGACGTGGGCGGAAAGTACGCCGGCACGCTTTCCGGAGCCATGAACATGATGGGCAATTTCGGAGGCGTGGCCTCGCCGCTGGCCATCGGCTACATGCTCGCCCGCACCAACAACAACTGGGAGCTGACCTTCTACGTGTCGGCTGCCGTCTACTTTCTCGGGGTGGTATTCTGGTCGCTGCTCGATCCGGTGAAACCTTTCGATCCGGTGGCAAACCCCGAGGCCTGACTGGCGCCGGTGGCGGGAAACGATGAAACCCGGCGCGTAGTCGGTGCCGGTACTTTAGTTGCGCCTTCTCGTGCGGCAGGGCTCATATCTGTTTGCACACCCGGGATTTCCGTGTGCCCCCTGAGCATGGTGCGGATCCGGAGGCAGGTCTTTACCTTATGGCCGGCATCCGAAGAACTGCTGTACAATTAGGGTCTGAACGGCACTGGCAGAGGGCAAAATGGTTTCCCTGCCTTTTGCTCCGGGGAAGTCTGCCGGGGCGCCTGGCTGTTGTTCATGCCCGCCAGAGGGCGGGGGCAATCAAAGAAACCGAGAATATCCGGCGATGGGAGCCGAACGGTGAGGATTATCGCGAAATCCGGTTGGTTGGCGGGGTTGGCCGGCGTCTGGCTGTTAGGCGGCGCCGGAATCCTGATGAGCGCGGCGCCCCAGGGCGCCGAGGATAAGGTGCTTCAGCCGCTGCCTGGGGCCAAGGCGCCCGAAAAGGCAGGCACGATCGATCCGAAGACCTATGTAATTGGCCCTGAAGACATTTTGCGGGTCGCCGTGTGGAGAGAGCCGGAGCTTTCCGGCGATTTTGCGGTTCGTCCGGACGGCAAGATCTCCCTGCAACTGGTGGGCGAAGTGCAGGCCGCCGGGCTTACCCCCGAGCAGCTAAGCGCAAGCATCACCGAAGGCTTAT
>Ga0272446_1005635_pt1 | contig 13623 bp, 14 predicted proteins | sample YNPCB0061_FD_194587 | JGI IMG/M metagenome (GOLD analysis project Ga0272446, IMG submission 194587) | Hot spring microbial mat communities from Yellowstone National Park, WY, United States - YNP-CB-006-1 | ecosystem: Environmental > Aquatic > Thermal springs > Hot (42-90C) > Sediment | place...
CAACAGAGGCTGAAATCCGAGCGCTTTCATGCCGGAAACAAGTAGGAGCTGGTTTTTGGCGTAGCGGTGATAACGTGCTTCGATGCTTCCTTCTTCCTTCAATTCCGCCAACGCCTGCGCAAAGGCTCGAACGACATGGGTGGGCGAAGTGAATCGCCATTTGCCATGGTCGTTCTCCATGGTTTCCCATTGGTCGAAGAGGTCCAGGCTGAGGGATCGGGCCTGGTTGCGCGTTTGCTGCAACACGGATTCCTTGGCGATGATGAACGAAAAGCCCGGAACCCCCTGGATGCACTTGTTGGAAGAGCTGATCAAAAAATCGGCATGAATCTGCGCCATATCCAAAGGAATTCCTCCGAAACTGCTCATGGCGTCTACAATGAACACTTTTCGGAAGGCATTGACGATGTTACCGATCTCCAATATCGGGTTGAGCATTCCGGTCGTCGTTTCACAGTGAACAACGGCAACGTGGGAAATCGATGGATCGATCGTCAGCATGCGTTTGAGTCGATCGAGGTCAGGCGGTTTCGTTTCTCCGCTGTCGCTCACACAACACCGAATGCCTGCCTTACGAGCGATGTGCACCATCCGACGACCATAGACGCCGTTTGCCAAAACCAGGAGTTTTCCGTTTTGCGGGACGGCTGAAGTCAAGACCGACTCGACCCCGAACGTACCGCTTCCCTGCATCAGTACGGCGGTATAACCGGCTTCGGAGGTTGCAAGAGATACAAGTTCGCGACGAATATGCTGGACGATTTCCTTGTAATCGTCGTCCCAGGTGCACCAGTCCTGCATCATCGCCCATTTGACGCTCGATGTCGTCGTCAAAGGTCCCGGAGTAAGCAGCAAATAAGGATTGGGAGGAAAGGGAGGCGTGTTCATGGAATTCCTTTCAACGACGCTCCTGAGGATGGACCGTTCCTTTGAGGCGGAATGGGCACAACCAGGGGCAGGTTCGACCTGAACGAAATGGCGTTTAGGGAGATGAAACGTCGGCGGCGTTCCGCTCGGCTGCTTCACCAAACGGCCATCCACCGCTTCAGACGTTTGTATAGGACGGTTGATGTTCGGGAACCGCGTAACCAAAAGCCATGTCGTCGTTTCGGTCGATCCGTTGACGAGCGGATTCCGGCGTTTCTCCAGACTGAATTCGCTTCTCGATTTCTTCCAGAATGGGCATGCACGCCCAGATGCCTTCTGCCGTATAATGGGCGCCGGCATCGAGCATGCGCATCTCGATCTCTTGTAGCCGCTGAGAGAGAGTTTCAGCTGGAAGCGCATCGATTTCCGACTCCGAAACACCCAGTTCATTTCCGGATTGGGTCAGCCCGATGGTCCACATACCGGCGTTACGACCTTCGTGAATGTCGCTGATGGAATCGCCGATTTTTACCATGGTCGCCATCGGATAGACGTTCAATTGAATGGCGTTGAGATAGCACATCCAAGGATATGGTCTTCCAGCGGGAACATCGGAGGAACAAACGACCACATCGGGGGTGTATCCTTGTTTCATGGCTTCCGGAATGAGCACGTCCATCATGGCGCGGGTGTAACCGGTCGAGGAGCCGATTTTGATTCCTTTGATCCGTGCTTCCTGAACGAATTCGAGCAAGCCGGGAATCGGTTTCGCATGATCCGGCAACCAGGTGAACATCAGATTGGTGGTTTCGAGGTAAATGTTTTCAATGTCCATGGTTCCGGGTTTCCATCCGTATTTTTCTTTCCAGCGGGCGGAAACAGCGGGAAGCTCGCATATCCGGCGGATGTGCTCTTTTTTCATCAGGCCCATGAATTGGCGGACATCCGACGCGCGAATCGAAATACCAAAGCGCTGAAAAGCAGCCATGATCACCCGGACCGGTCCGAGACAGCCATAGTCCACCGCCGTTCCGGCCCAGTCCAGAACGACAGCCTGAAGCGTATTTCGAGATTTTCCGTTTGGGTACATCTGATTGTCCTTTCCTTGATCGATGCGAAAGAGTTGAGATTCGGCTTTTTGAAGAGAGCATATGGCTTCCATATCCCAGCCGGAACCCTCCTTTGGGAACACTTTCAGAACCGGCTTGCCGGTTTTCCAGTTTGTTTCTCCTGGGTTGGATGGGGTGATTACCGGCGACTGAACGGAGGCCGAGCGCAGGGTTCCGGGTATTTTCCGCAGCCATTCTTACGGTCGATTCTTTTTTACCGGTGAAATGTTTGGGAGATATTAGGCGAACATTAAAATTCGTTAACAATTCGACGGGAGTTTGGAGAACCGGATGGGTGAAACGAAAATTGTTATCGAAAGGAGAAGGGAGAAGATCACACGAGAAAGCCGGATGGATACACCAGAGGCAACGTCATTGAGGGCAGGATCTGGTCCGTCAGTCCGGAGCCGTCAGGCCGAATTCCGCAAAAGCTGCAAGATCCCGCTGCAATGCCTTCAGACTGCCGTCCATCCTGACTTCATTGATATTGCTGCCGATATTCAGCATGTGGCGAATACCTCCCTGCCTGCGACAAACGTCTTCAGTACCCGAGGCAGCCCATCGGAGCACTCCACCAACACCATGTCGGCATCCTTTCCAGCCGCCAGTGATCCGGTATGATCCGCGATCCCGACGGCGCGGGCCGGATTCAGGCTGACCATCTTTGCCGCCTCATGGAGAGGGAGGATGCCGTGCCGTTCCAGGGTAAACAAGGCGTGAATCATGGTCATGGGGGAGTAATCGGAGCACAGGATGTCCCCGTACCCCCTGCGGATCGCCTCCCGGGCATCCAGGTTGCTGGATGAAGACTGCCCCCGCACCACGTTGGGAGCACCGAGACAGACGCGGATGCCCAACTCGTGAGCGGCCTGCGCCGCCTCCATGTTGATGGGAAATTCCGTCATGCCGATATCCATTTCCTTCAACCAGTGGATCTTCTGCCGGGAGTCATCGTCATGGGAAGCGACGGCAATCCCGTGTTCGCGGCAAACCGCCAGCATATGGGCGATATCCTGCTGTGCATGACTATTTTTGGCCTGCAGTTTCCTCTCGATGATATCGTCCATCTCCCAGTCGCTCTTGGCGTAAACCCGACCGTAATAATTCTTGAAAGAAAGGATATCCCGAAACTGTCCCTGGCCGGGGGAGTGGTCCATCAGGGAGAAGAGGTCGATCTGAGCGTCCCGGATCAATTCATCGAGAAACGGAACGGCCCCGTGGTCGGTGATCTCGAAGCGGGCATGAATCCGGGTGTTCACCTTCAGCTTTTCGCGCAGCTTGTTGATCTCCCGGATGATCTCCGCCGCCCTGTGGTTGTTTCGGAGTCCGACTTCCTGTTCGGCAAAGGAGAGCGAGTGAAACGTGGTGGTAATGCCGCAGGAGGCAACCTTCTTGTCCAGTTCAAACACCGCGATATCCACAGGGAAAAAAGTGTTGGGTCGGGGTTCGATCCCCTTTTCGATGGCATCGGAATGCATATCCACAAAACCGGGAAACAGAAAATTTCCCCCGGCGTCAATCTCTCTGACTCCCCGCGGAAGCCCGTCTCCGATCTTGACGATCCGCCCGTTTTCAACCTGTACCGACGCACCTTTCCGCACCCCTTCCGGGGTAACCGCCCGGGCGTTTGTGATCACAAAACCATTCTGCATGCATCTTCTCCATTTTGATCTTCTTGAAAGGACCGCTGAATCTTCGACAAACCCTGTACGATCCGGATGGGTATCTGTCAGCCGACATGGTAGACTGCATCCGTTACCGATGCCAACAGTGTGGTGTCATGGAAGACCCCGATCATGGTGGTTCCTTCGTTACGCAGTTCCTTAAGGATTTCCAGCACAATACCGATCGAATTTGTGTCAAGCGAGGCCGTGGGTTCATCGAGCAGCAGCAGGCGCGGTTTCCAACCGACGGCGCGGGCAATGTTGATCCGTTGCTGCTCTCCGCCGCTGAATGTCGCCGGGTAGGCATCAAACAGGTGCGAAGGGATTCGGAGTCGTTCCAGCAAGCCGGAAGCCCGCTTTTTGGCCGCATCCCGAGACACCCCGTTACGGGCCAATATCGGCTCCATGATGACATCGAGGGCCGAAACCCTCGGGATGACCTTTAGGAACTGGGAGACATATCCCATTTCCCTGTTGCGGATATCGATGACAGCGCGGTCCGGCAATGTCGCCAGATCGACCTTGCCGTAGGATGCCGAGTGGTAATGGATGGCACCGTTTGTGGAGAGATAGGTGCGGTAGATGCATTTGAGCACCGTGCTTTTACCGGCGCCGCTGGGACCGGACAGCCCCAGAAACCCGCCCGGAGGCACACTGAAGGAGATGTTGCGGCAGGCCGCAATCCTTTTCCCATTCAGGATATGAAGCGTGAAGGTTTTTGACAAATTGTCTACGGTAATCACGACCACTCCTATAATTGAGATGCCACAAGAAGCTGGGTGTACCGGTGCTGAGGATCCTGCAGGATCTGGTCCGTGAGCCCGAACTCCACCACATGGCCGGATTTCATGACCATGGTGCGCTGACAGAGCAGGTTGATCACGCCCAGGTCATGGGAAACCACCAGCATGGACAGGTTGAACTCGCTCCTTAAATTCCGGATGAGATCCAGCACGCGTGCCTGGACCGAAAGGTCAAGTCCGGTGGTGACTTCATCCAGAAAGAGGATAAGCGGGTTGTTCGAGAGGGCTTTTGCGATCTGGACCCGCTGCTGCATGCCCCCACTGAAGTTGCAGGGGGGCTCGTCCATCCGTTCTACCGGGAATTCCGTTATCTTCAGCAGTTCGGCTGCCCGTTGCCGCATGTTGCCGATGTGCCTCCACCCGGCCCCAAGAAGCCGCTCGGCGATATTGCCGCCGGAGCTGACCTGCATCCGAAGCCCCAAATGCGGGTTCTGGTACACAATCCCCATCAGGGCGTTTCTAAGGCGGCGCTTCTGAAAATGGCTCAGCCCGAGCAGGTTGCTGCTGTAGTCCGAACCATCGGCAAATATCTCCGGCAAAGACGCTATTCCCGCCGAACGATGCATCTCCACGGTGCCTTCAGTTGCCTCCCATTCAAAGTGCAGCAGCCGCACCAGGGTGCTTTTGCCGGAGCCGCTCTCGCCGACAACGCCAAGGGCCTCGTTTCGAAACAGATCAAAGGAGACGTCGTTGCAGGCCATCACGGAGCCGCAGTGGGGGCAAAGATTGGTATGCTGTTCCGGCCCGGTGGCTTCCAGGCAGCGGGAACACCCCGGCCCGAACCGCTTCGAGAGCCCGCGTATCCGTATCAGGGGTTCCATGCCAGTCTCCTCTTGTCGCAGTAACCGGAATCCGAACAGAAAAAGCGTCGCTCGCCGCTTGCATTGTCGATGACTTCATCCAGATAGGTATCCGTTGCGCCGCACCGGGCGCAGGCCTTGCCGGAGAAATTCTCAGTCCTGAATTTGTGGTCCTCGAACTCCAGCGGCTCAACCGTCGTGTGGGGGGGGATGGCATAAATTCGTTTTTCCCGCCCGGCCCCGAAGAGAAACAGCGTGTCGGCCATGTGGAGTTTGGGCACGTCCCAGCGGGGAATCGGGCTTGGATCCATGATATAACGGCCGTTGACCGTCACCGGGTAGCGGTAGCTGATGGTGATCTCGCCGTATTTGACGATATCCTCATACAGAAAAAGCCACATCCGGCTGTAGTCGGCCTCTGCGTGCATCCGTCGTGTTTCCATTTCCGAGGGCTCCACCTCCCGCAGCGCTTCCGGGTAGGGGACCTGGAGCACCAGGATCTGTCGGCCGCTCATGCGCTCCTCTGGAATCCGGTGACGGGTCTGGATGAGGGTCGCTGCCCGGGTGTCGGTGGTGATGGTCACACCGGCAACCGTGGCCACAAATTTCTTGATGTTGACCGCATTCACGCTGCCGTCGCAGCCCTGGTCAATCACCTTCAGGACATCATCCGGTTTAACGAGAGAAAGGGTGATCTGAAGACCCCCGGTCCCCCAGCCGCGGGCGATCGGCATTTCCCGGGAACCGTAAGGGACCTGGTAACCCGGTATGGCGACCGCTTTGAGGATGCTGCGTCGGATTTCCTTCTTTGCCCCTTCGTCCATAAACCCGAAGGGATAACCGGCTATGGGCGTTTCATCGTTTCGCAATTGCGCCTCTTTTTGCAGCCATTCACGCATCAGCATCGGCGTCTCTCCTGTTGTTTTCCGGCCCGGGCCATCTCCTGGGCTTTTCTGAGTCGATCGAGATCGGAAAGGAAATCCACATAGTGGGGCAGTTTCCAGTGATTGCAGAACCCCATGGCCTCGATGCCGTCGATGTGGTAAAGGACGAATTCCGGATCCTCAGCCGGACAATTGGGTTTCTCGGTCCGGGTGCAGCGATCCAGTATGGCCATGGAGATCGCCTTGATCTCGTTCTGCCCGAAGCAGATTCCGTAGCCCAGGCTGAACCGCGGCATGCCGTCGCTTCCCTGCATGCGGGCCAGCACCTCGGCTTCCGTCACCTTGACTTCACCCGCGACATAAGGCTCGCCGGTTGCCGGATGCGGCACCGTGAGCGGCAGGTAACCGATGCGCAGTTCCCCCAGGGTCGGGTGGATGTCGCCATAGCCGCGCATGCTGGAATAGGCCAGCGCCAGCATTCCGCCGGTCTCTCCCCGCGCCAGTGCCTGAAGCTTGGCGCTGCGGGAGACCGGGAATGTGAGCGGCTGACGGGTGATGTCGAATGCCCTCTCCTCCGGATGTGCTGCCGACAGGGTCTCCTCCAGCAGCCCTTCCCGGCGCAGGATGCGGATCACCTTGGGAAACGTTTCGGGAATTTCCGCATCGGCCGGCAGGCTGCTGAATATTTGTTCCCGAAAGGCCCGCCGCCGGGCCGCGTCATCCTTCAGCAGGTCAAAATCCAGAAGCCGCAAGGTGTAATCGCTGGTGGCCCCCAGAATCTGCCCGCCGGGAATGTCCTTGAAGGCGGAAGAAATCCGTCTCACCACCCGCATCTTTTCGGTGCTGGATGGAAGCGAGTAGCCCAGGCGCTGCTGGGTGGCCCGAAAGGCGCGTAGCATAAACGCGGCTTCGAAGGTGTCGCCTGCGGACTGTTTGATGGCCAGTGCGGCCAGATCCGGGGCATAGAGCGAGCCTTCCCCCATCACGCGATCAGCGGCCAAATAGAGCTGTTCCTTGATCTGATCGACACCGAGCGGCGCAGAGGACCCCTTTGTCCGCTCATGGGCAAAGAGCAGGCAGGCCCTTTCAATCGCTTCGTTGCCGCCTTTTACCGCAACATATCCCATCGTTCATTGACTCCGATTCGTGAGGATCGGGGAATACAGGCGATGTTCCCGCTCCGGTCCAGAAATATGGCATCCACGCCGAGGGGGAATTCGCTGTTCACTTCCCTGAAAAGCTGCCATTCACCCGGGTCGAGTCCTGAGATTCTCAGCGAGGTCGTGCCGTCGATGCCGGGACCCGACAGGACAACGCCCGCTGTCTCGCTCAGCACTTCCACCAAATAGAGGACGGTGGCCCCGGTGTCCGGGTACTCCAGGCTGCCCCGCCTGAAATGGGCCAGCCTGCCCATTGTGGTTCCATGTTGGGCGATAATGAAATCCGCATCCTCCAAAGATACGGGCCGGCTGTCGGTATGGCGGGCAATCTCCCTTTCCATGTCCCTGTCACCGATAACGGCAAACCCCACCTCATTGTCCATCAGGCAGCCGAGAAGTTCGACAGCGGCAGATCCTTCGCCGGGCAACCCGGGCAAGGGGAACACCCTTCCGGGATGACTCATCCCCTGAAGGAGCACCCGGAACGTGAAGTGATCGCGGATGGTTCTGTGGATATGCATGCTCATGCTCCAGGCATCAGATCAAAATTGACTTTTGTGGCGGCAACTAAGGCAGCTTCTTCCGCCAGACGGGTTTCCCGGATCGCTTCTTCCCGCTCAAGGAAAGCCCGCAGATCCTTCTGGATGCCGGCCGGCTCGGAGCACCGAAGCACCGCATCCGCCGCGGCCCGCGCCAGGGCCCTGCGTGGGGCCTCTCCCGGGATCATGCCGTATCCCTCGCAGCCGCGAAACACGACGCGCGCCTCTGTCACCAGGACTTCTCCCAGGTGGAAATCGGTTTCAAAACAGTCTTTCACGGTCAGCATCACCAGCCCCGTGCGCGGCGGACGGCTGACCGTCAACTCCTCATTGGCAAACAACTCCAGAAGACTCTCCACCTGCTGCTCATCCATGGTATTGATCAGGACCGTCAAATCCGCATGACTCATCCGGCTTCCCCCCTTTGTTCATCGGTTGATCTTATCGACCGACGATGCAGTCACCATTTGTTCAATGCTCATGGTCACGGTAAACCGCGTGCATAAAATGTTTACTGAAAGAAAAGCGCCCGTGTCAGGTCCAGGTTATATTGAAGATGTCTTGTCTCCCCCAGATTGGCGTTCCAGGCGATGAGCGGAACGGACTGCTCGAAACGGGAACCGTGGTTCCGGTAGCTGTCATGCAAATACTTCCTTTCGTTTTCAATCGTTCCAAAAACGGTCTCCGGGTCCGCCCCCACCACGATATCGCCGATGCGATCCCTGTCCAGCCGGTAGCATGTTGCCGCCTCCTCTGAAGCAAGCGCCTTGTCCACGCCTTTGACCCCGGAGAGAAACTCCAGAATCTCATCTTTGCTGGATCGATCTGCGAGGTAAATGTAAGAAACGCCGCCGTGCCCGCCATGATGCTTTACCAGCCGGTCCGCAACCGGGGAAATCGCCGCCAGGATCGGAAAGCCCGCCGCCCGCAAGATTTTCTCCAAATCGAGGCATTCCTTTTTGGGATTCATGCCATGATCCGCCGTCACCAGAAAAGCGGCGTCCGGGTACCTGTCCGCCATTTCACCGATCAGACGATCCAGCCGCGACAGGTGATCCAGCGAACGATCATCCTCCGGCGCCCACATGTGCATCGGATAATCGGTCGTATGCACATACAGGACATCGATGTCCGGCCGGCTTTGAAGAATGTTCATGCCGGAGCGCATGATCCATTCGTTCACCTCGATGGAATAAACATCGGGGGGGCTGCCGAAATCCCGGATTGTATCGGGATCGGCATCCTGCGCGGACAGTCCGACATCCACCGAGCCGCCCAGGATGCGGATGGTCTTTGACTTGCTGGTTACCAGGGCCGAACGGATTCCCAGCCTTGCGGCCATTTCAAACAGCGTCGGACTCTTGAGAAAGCCGGGATCTTCCAAAAACGCGGCCTTTCCGGTTGCCGGGTCCAGATAGCAGTTCGTGGTCACCCCGTGCGTCTGCGGGAAGGAACCGCAGACGATGGAAATGTTGTTCGCGTTGGTCAGGGTGGGGAAAACCGCCTTGCCTTCCCGGTAAAAGCCGTCTTGCGCCATTTTCTTTAAAGCCGGCATGTCCGAAGCCCGGAAGTATTCGGTCCCGAATCCGTCCAGCATCAGGATGATTGCTTTTCTTCCTTTTTCCAGTGGCATCTTATTGCGCCTTTCCCATCACAATCGTTTTCTCTTTCCGGAGACCGGGAGAATATCAGGTATACCGGTTGCGAATGGCTGCGCTGATCCGGTCGATAATGGCCACAGTTATCACGATGATGATCAGGATGGTGGTGACGTCATGATTTTCGTAGCCCCTGAGCTTATCAAAAAGGTAGCACCCGATGCCGCCCGCGCCCGTAAAACCCAGAATCGTTGCGGAGCGGACATCCGACTCCAGACGATACAGGCTCATGGAGACAAAAAACGGGGTAATTTGCGGAATCACGGCGTAGCAGATCACCTTGACGAAACCGGCGCCGGTGGCTGTTAGGGCATCGATCGGCTCCTGCTGGACCGTCTCGATCCCCTCTGAAAAGAGCTTGATCAGAACCCCGGAGGTGTGAATGCCGAGGGCCAGGATGCCGGGCATCGGCCCCAGCCCGACGGCAGAGACAAAGAGCAGCGCCCAGATGACCTCGTTGATGGATCGGCTGAGATTGGCAAAAAACCTGACTGCGGTGTAGATTGCGTTTTTCAGGAATCTCGCCAACCCATGATTTCCGGGGATGATGATGTTGAGCGTGTTCCTGGAGGCGAACAATGAGGCCGGAAAGGCAATCATCAGCGAGAGGATCAGCGCCAGAACGGCCATCTGCACCGTCTCCATCATCGAAAGAAGATACTTCAATATTTTGGTGCTGCTGATGGTCGGGGGAAAAAACCCGCTGTCTCGGATCTCCGGGTTTCCGGCAATATAGGTGATCATATTGCCCCAGCCATGCAGTATTGCGCCGACACTCATCTCCGTGGAGTGCCAGCACCATGCCAGGATGATCAGGCTCACGACCACGACCATGATGTTATACGGATGAAAAGGGTTGGTCTGGCGCTTTATCTCATCGATATGCGTCATTTCGGAACTCCCATAGAGCAGGTTGTCGGACGCCGTAAAAAAAGAGGCCGCAGCCGGCTTTCGAGATAACCGGCTGCGGCCAGTCGCTTATTTATTTGCCAGTTGTTTTTTGACTTCGATCTGTTCGCGGATAGGATCGTAGGTCTTATCGTCCGTAGCGGCATAACCCTTGAGTTTCAGCTTTTTCAAGCCTTCCTTGTCATCGTAGGAAAGAAATGCTTCCTTGATCGCCTTTTTCAGGGATTCCGGCAGATCCTTGCGGTAGGCCATGGGGGAGCCGGGAATCAATGGAGAAGTCCAGAGTATCTGAAAATCCTTATCCGTATTCCACTGCTTTCCATTGCCGCGATCCAGATCCAGATCGTTGGTGGAAGCAACGTCGACCTTACCCGCTTTCACCGCCATGATCGAAGACTCATGACTTCCGGAATATATCACTTTCGAAAAATACTTCTCCGGATCGATCTTCATGACTTTATAAAAATAGACCGTCGGCACCAGCGTTCCGCTGGTTGAGTTGGGATCGGTAAAGGCCCATACTTTGCCTTTGGCATCCTCCATCTTGTTGATGCCGGAATCCTTCTTGGTGATGATCAGCCCGTGGTAGCCCATGGTCCCATCTTCCGAGACTTCCAAGACAAACGCTTCCGCATTGGCCCGCGCGGCAGCCTCCACATAGGATTTCGGACCGAAATAGGCCACGTCCACGTGCTTGAACTGCATGGCGGCAATCACGCCGGCATAGTCCGTAGCCGTATGCAGTTTGACCGGAATGCCGAGCTTTTTTTCCAAGTGTTTGGCAAGGCTTTCATATCGATCGGTAATTCCTTCCGCGGATTCGGTGGGAATCAGGCCGAAGTTCAACTCCTTCGGCCAGTCGGCCGATGCGGCCAGGGCGGCCATGGGAATACAGAGCGCCAGGGCAAGGGTGACCACTGCTTTAGAGAGCTTTTTCATCGTTATTCTCCTTTGATTTGAAATGAAGGACGGTAATGAAACCCTGCAAACGAAGTTACCCATTGTTTTGATAGCAATCCTGTACATCTTTTCCAGGGATTGCGACATTGTCCGTCACGCCGGCAGGAGCGAGGCGGTTGCAAAGGGACTGCTGAAACAATTGTCGGTATTTTGATCTGTTTCCTCCTTATGATAAATGTGAGAGACGGTGGATGTGCAGAGCTGATCCGGCGGACCGTCATATACGATCCGGCCCCCGTTCAGCCCGATCACCCGGCTGCAGAATTCCCGCGCATAATCGAGCTGATGCAAGTTGGCCACAACGGTAATACCGTATTTCTCGTTGGCGTTTTTCAGGGTTTCCAATACGCTGCGGGCACTGACAGGATCCAGAGAAGAAATCGGCTCATCGGCCAGGATCATCTCCGGGCGCTGCGCGATGGCACGGGCAATGGCCACCCGCTGTTTCTGGCCCCCCGAAAGTCGATCACAGCGGCTGAGGGCTTCCTGCTCGATACCGACAACCGTCATGTAATCGTAGATCTCTTCGTATTCCTGCCGGGTGTAATGCCTGATCATTGATGAAAACAGCGATTTTCGGTGCAGCATGCCGCTGGCGATGTTGTCCAGGACACTGAGCCGAGACACCAGGTTGAACCCCTGGAAGATCACGCCGATCTTGGCGCGAAGCGCCTTCAACTCCTTGTATCGGATCGTTCTCAGGTCGGTCCCCAGGATATTCAGACGTCCGCCCAGAATGGAGGTGGTCGCGTTGAAGCCCATCAGCAGTGTTGATTTTCCGACGCCGGACGGCCCAATAATACTCAGAAATTCTCCTTTCCGAATTTTCAAATCGATGCCTTGAATGACCGTTTTACTACCGTAGCCTAACGCCAGATTTTCCGCGAAAATATGCACCATGTTCTTTCCTCCGCTATCATTTGAATCGTGTCGGCCATGCCGCCTTTTCCTCTGCACATTCATGGTTGGTAATCCGAGTTCATCACTCTCAACGAATCCGATCGTTGTATGGTATTGATCTGAAAATAGGATAAAAAATGACGGAGGGATGCTTCCTTCCTTCTTCGGCTTCGCTTTTCACATCGCGGCGTTTGGCCCACTGCCGAAGAATGCAGCCCCGATCCTTGGCGGCCCACTCGAAATCGTTTCGGATGAGCTGCTTCAGCAGCCCTTCTTACGGTCGATTTTCTTTTACCGGTGAAATGTTTTGGAGATATTAGGGGAACATTAAAATTCGCTAACAATTCCATTTCTACAGCCGAAATGGGATGATCGTTGTTTTCCATCAACGGAAAATCGCTCGTCCATCGGAACCATCAACGATAACGGTCCGGGAAGATGATCGCAGGCTGATCCGGGCTTCATCAAGGTTTGTCTAACCCCCATGAAGTTGGGCGATCCTCTATCGCCCATCGCCCCTTGATGAGAAACCCCGGCCCATCCATCGGCCATGATTTCTCCCCCTATCCAATCATCCCGATCGAGAGCAGATCGCCGGTTATCGTGTAAGAAAATTTCTGACATCAAAATCAGAAATTCACCGAATTGCGATTCCTTCCGGACTATGGTTAGATGCACAGAAAAAAAATCGGATTCATAGAAAAGATTTTTTTGCAATCCACGACAGGCGAAAGATCCGGAGGACAGGCCGGTGCGCTGTTGCGGACGACTTCAATGCATGGTGGCGTTCGCTCTGACGAAATCCGGGAGGAGGAGAGGGATGATCTTGGCAGGAATGAAGCTCGCTGTGATTGGTATGTCCATTGTCTATTTGTTCTTGGCCTTGCTCATTGCACTGATTGTGATGACGTCCAAGATCCTGCATGAAAGAACGCAGAAAGAGGCGCTTTCCATCACGAACGTTGCCTCTCGGAGCAGAGCGGCCATCCATCCAATGGCAGATCGGAAAGATCACTTAATCGCCGTCATCGGTGCGGCTGTTACGGCCCATCGGCATCGAATGGGGCGGCGGTAATGGACATTCGGGGTCCTTATTTCAAAAGGGGGGTTGTCAGATCATGAAGCACATCCGGTTTATGGATACATCTCTTCGCGATGGATTTCAGTCCGTTTTTGGCGCGAGAGTTCTGACGGAAGATTTCTTGCCTGCCGTCGAAGCAGCCGTTCATGCCGGCATTTCGTATTTGGAGGCGGGAGGCGGCGCACGATTTCAAAGTTTGTTCATGTACTGCGGAGAATCGGCTTTTGACATGATGGATCGATTCCGTCAAGCCGCAGGACCGAAGGCGCATTTACAAACCTTGGCCCGG
>Ga0272446_1005636_pt1 | contig 13623 bp, 9 predicted proteins | sample YNPCB0061_FD_194587 | JGI IMG/M metagenome (GOLD analysis project Ga0272446, IMG submission 194587) | Hot spring microbial mat communities from Yellowstone National Park, WY, United States - YNP-CB-006-1 | ecosystem: Environmental > Aquatic > Thermal springs > Hot (42-90C) > Sediment | place...
ACCCTCGCGCAAAACCTCGGCAGCTTCAGCGACAATGTGTGGTTCGTTCTGCCGTACTATCCGCATGTGGTGCGCGGTGAGGGATTTGAACCCCCGGCCCTCTCTACGTCAAAGAGATGCTCTACCCCTGAGCTAACCGCGCAAGGCCTGCACTATAGCAAAAAAATTGCGCGGGCGGTAGAGGAGGTTTTTTAATGAGCGCGCGGCATTTCGGCCTGCGGAAAACTTAGGATATAAAGATAGCACACCGGCACTATGCGAATCCTTGCCATAGAAACGAGTTGCGACGAGACTGCGATATGCCTCATGGAGGCTTTCGGAGAAGCCGGGGTTGATCTCTCGTACCGCGTTCTTGGTAATACGCTTCTCTCGCAAGCCGCGGTGCACGCACAGTACGGCGGCGTCTTCCCTAACCTCGCCAAACGCGAGCATGAGCAAAATTTAGTGCCCCTGCTCACTGAAACCTTACGCGAGGCACACGAACTCACCCGGCGCCTTGGTGATGCGGCCAATGAATCGCTCGCGAATGAGGTGGGGAGTATTCTCACGCGCGAGGTTGAGCTCGCGCGCCAACTCGAATATTTCGTGCGCACATACGAGACACCAGATATCGATGCGATCTCAGTTACCCAGGGCCCCGGACTCGAGCCCGCGCTTTGGGTCGGCATTAACTTTGCGAAAGCGCTCGCACATCTGTGGCAAAAACCGATTGTCCCGGTCAATCATCTCGAGGGACACATTGCGGCATCGGCGCTTACGCACGATGCACGCCCGGTGTTTCCGGCGGTAGCGCTCCTCGTCTCTGGCGGCCACACCGAACTCATTGTCGTACACGACTGGATGCAGTATGCGCTCTTGGGCAGCACGCGAGACGATGCAGCCGGCGAATGTTTCGACAAGTGTGCACGGCTCATGGGGCTTCCCTATCCGGGTGGGCCGGAGATCTCAAAATTGGCCGCCGAGGCACGCGCGCGCAACCTTCCGCCGATTTTCGCGCTTCCCAGGCCGATGATCGATTCACCCGATCTCGATTTTTCATTTTCCGGCCTCAAGACAGCTGTGCGCCGGACTATCGAAAAGCACGGCACGTTGTCCGAAGATGAGAGACGTGCGCTCTCGCGCGAAATCGAAGATGCGATTGTCGACGTGCTGGTCAAAAAGACACTCATCGCAGCGGATAGACATGGGGCGAAGAGCATCATCGTGGGCGGGGGCGTTTCGGCCAACGCGCATCTGCGCGATTCCCTCCTCCGTAAGGCGTCGCCTTACGGAGTTGCGGTGCTCTTTCCGCCTATAGAACTCGCAACTGACAATGCCGTTATGATCGCGCTCGCAGGCTACCTACATGCTGCCCGCGGCCACTATGTCCAAGCGTCATTGCTCGTGGCGCGCGGTAATCTCGCGCTCGCGTCATAACATAAACATGCTACGATAGCGTCATGTCAAACGAGGGCTCAAAACCTCATATTCCCGATGTTTTTCTTAAGCCATTTTCTGCGGCAGAAGAAGAGCCGGCAATACAAGAGCTTTGGAATGCGGCAGGTATTGCAAACCCCGATATTGCAATCAAAAAAGGCTGCACCGCGCCTAATGCCGAACCCTTTTCTATCGTTCTTCCCCCGCCGAATGTAACAGGCACCTTGCACATGGGTCACGCGGCGATGCTGGCCGTCGAGGACATTCTCGTGCGCCATGCGCGCATGAATGGTAAGAAGACGCTCTGGATTCCCGGAACCGATTCTGCCGCGATTGCCACGCAATCCAAAGTTGAGGGCGAGATCTACAAAAAAGAAAAGAAGACACGCTACGATCTCGGCCGCGAGGAGCTCCTCGCCCGCGTCTCGGCCTTCGCCGAAGAGAGCAAGGACACCATCATCAACCAGGTCAAGCGCATGGGAGCGTCGCTCGATTGGAGCCGCTATGCCTACACGCTCGACGATGCGCGCTACCGCGCCGTCATGGAAGCGTTCGTCCGTATGTACGATGCCGGCCTCATCTACCGTGGCGATCGCATCGTAAACTGGGATCCCAAACTCCAGACGACGGTAAGTGACGACGAGATTGAGTACGTAGAACAGAAGGACCCATTCTACTATTTTAAGTATGGACCATTTACGATCGGCACCGTTCGTCCAGAGACAAAGTTTGGTGATAAGTATGTTGTGATGCACCCCGACGATCCCCGCTACGCCCAGTATGCGCACGGGCAAACACTCGAGCTTGAATGGATCAACGGTCCCATCACGGCAACGGTGATCAAGGACGAGGCTGCGGATCCCGCCGTGGGCTCTGGCGTCATGACGATCACCCCCGCGCATTCGGGCATCGACTTTGAGATCGCAAAGCGCCACCATCTCGATATAGAAAAAGTCATCGACGAGCGCGGGATTTTGCTCCCCATCGCCGGCGAGTTTGCCGGACAGCATATCAAGAAGGCGCGCCCGCTCATCGTCGAGAAGCTTCGCGCCAAAGGGCTACTCGAGAGGGTCGACGACACGTACGTGCACAACATCGCAACCAATTCGCGCGGCGGCGGCATCATCGAGCCGCAGATCAAGAAGCAGTGGTTCATTGCGGTAAACAAGAAGGCAATCTTTCCCGACGGAAAAGAGCGCACACTCAAAGAATGGATGCGTGAGGCAGTCGAGAGCCGGCAGATAGAGATCGCACCGAATCATTTCGAGAAAATCTACTTCCACTGGATTGACAATCTGAACGACTGGAACATATCGCGGCAGATATGGTTTGGACATCGCATTCCGGCGTGGTTTAAGGGCGAGTCGGTGAAGGTGCAGATCGAAAGCCCCGGCGAAGGATGGGAACAAGACCCGGACGTGCTCGATACTTGGTTTTCTTCGGGTTTGTGGACATTTTCAACCCTCGGTTGGCCAGAGAACACTCTCGATCTGCGCACGTATCACCCGACGACTGTCCTCGAGACTGGCTACGACATCCTCTTCTTTTGGGTGGCACGCATGATCCTCATGAGTGGGTTCCTCGTGGGACAAATCCCCTTCCGCCGGGTATACCTGCACGGTCTCGTACGCGACAGCCAGGGCCGCAAGATGAGCAAATCGCTCGGCAACATCATCGATCCCTTGACGATGATCGATAAGTACGGCGCGGACGCGACTCGCCTCTCCCTCGTAATGGGCGCCGCACCGGGAACCGACATTAAGCTCTCCGAAGATCGGGTGCGTGGGTTTAAAAACTTTGCGAATAAGATTTGGAATATTGCGCGCTTCGTTTTGGAGTGCGCCGATGGCCGCAACCTCGCGGCGGCACCGAGCGAAGAGGACGCGCGGCTCGTTGATGAGGCTCGCGCGGTCGCGGCAGAGGTGGGCGGCCACATCGAGAGCTTCCGCCTCGATCTTGCAGCTGATGCCGTCTACCACTTCACGTGGGATCGCTTTGCCGCCGAGATCATCGAGGCTTCGAAGCCCATCATCAGGGCTGGTGGGAAGGATGCCGATTCGCGCGTCTGCGCATTGTATGAATCCCTGATCATTATCCTTAAAACGCTTCACCCATTCATGCCTTTCGTTACGGAAGCAATTTGGCAAAAGCTGCCGACCAAAGATGCCCCGGTACTCATGGGCGCCCATTGGCCACGATACTCTTAGAAAACACACTCCCGTTTGATGCCGAAACCCTGAACGACGCCTGACAGTCACATCTTTATGCCACCTGCTATACTGAGCGTATGAATGACGTCATGCCGGTCATTGCCGCTACTGCCGGAGGCATCCTGCCGGCGCTCGCCTGGCTCTGGTTTTGGTTACGCGAAGATAGCGCAAATCCCGAACCGCGCCGCTTGATCGCGCTTGCTTTCCTTGGCGGTATGGTGTCGGTCGCTATTGCGGTTCCCTTGGAGTTGGGTATTAAACAGACGCTCGAGTTCGGTTTGTTAGGATCGATGTTTGCTGCTTCGACTGTGATCTACAGCGTGTGGTCGGCGCTCGAGGAGGTAATCAAATATGCAATGGCCTACGCCACCGTTTTGCATCGGCGCGAGGATGACGAACCGATCGATCCAGTCATCTACATGGTAACGACCGCACTCGGATTTGCAGGCGCGGAGAACGTTCTCTTTCTCCTCTCGCCACTTTCGGGCAATACAGTCGCACAGAACATCGCAACCGGCGATCTTCGCTTCGTCGGCGCAACGCTCCTCCATGTACTTTCATCGTCTCTCATCGGTGTTGCGCTCGGACTTACGTTCTATTCCCGAAAGTCAGTCCATGTCGTTGCCGGTTTTATCGGTCTTGTCTGCGCCATGGTGCTCCATGTCATATTTAACTACCTTATACTCAACACGCCTCCCGAGCTCGTACTACGGACGTTTGCACTCGTGTGGGTCGGCATTATCCTTTTGCTCGCCATTATTGAGTACATCAAACGTATTCGGCCCACTGCCTAGAAGCGGACTGCGGTGCCTTTTGATGAAGGAGTGCTTTTCCCCAAGCCATACCCCCTGGCGCGTGTGCATGCGGTATACTACCAGTACGATACACGTGTATGGCGCGATCATTCTTTTCAAAATTGACCGGAAAAGAGGAAACGCTCGACGATTTTCCACAGTCGAATGCGAGCCTCAATGCCTTCGACAGCGATGGCAACGAACGCCACGCAGCATTTTTGGCGAAGCCAGACAAATCCTGGCAGCACAATGATCAGCCCGGAGGTGAGCTCGCGGTCGACGTCTACCAGACGCCAGACACCATCGTTATCAAAGCGCTCATTGCCGGTGTGCAGCCAAACTCCATCGACATCAATCTCACGCGCGAGATGATCACTATTTCGGGCACGCGCCAAGAGGAACGAGAAGTTGATGAGGAGAACTATTTTCAGCGCGAATTGTATTGGGGCTCATTCTCACGCACTATCCTTCTTCCCGAAGAAGTTGATGTTGACATGGCCGAGGCATCAGAGAAACACGGCGTCCTCATGATACGTTTGCCAAAAATTAACAAAAAGAAGGAGACAAAACTGAAAGTCCGCTCACGGTAACGAGCGAAAGTGCGACTTTGTTTTTCAATCAATGCACCTCAACTTTTGAGCGTTTTATGTTACCCCCGTCGGGAGCGGCGATCATCGATAAGTCCGAGCCGATAGAGTGTGAATGAATCCTCCCCTTCAAACATGTCTGAGGGATTGGGCAGAAATACCTTGGTCGAGAGGAGCGAAATTGTCGCGTCGTTGATAAGACGCCGAAACACGCGGAACAAATCAGACTGCTCAGTGAAATCGATGATCGAGCGGCGCAATTGCGGCGTACCATCGGCATTCTTGCGCTTCTTGCATTCGATAAATATGAATCGCCGTACCGGCTGCTTATATATCGCACGCACCGTGTAGTAATTAAACATTGCCTGAATGACAAAAATCGCCTTGTCCTTCCCGTAGGGGGTAAAGGAATCAACAAACTTATGGTCGACAATGTCGAGCGCGTTCGATTCAATTTTCGACCTCACGACAAGATCTGAAATGGCCTTAAGGGGGAGTAAGAAACCGGGAACCTCTACTTTGCCAGAGACCTCAATGCCGACCACGTCATGCTTGGGCGGTTTCTCGAGATAAAACCCGATCGCCTGTAGATATTCGCGCTCCATCGCCTCGCGCTTTTTCTTGCGGGCGACACGAGTCTTGGCCACGCCAAAGTTAATCTCGAAATCCGGCACGTTGCGCAGGTACTCGAGCCCGAGATCGATGGCTCCCTCCTTGGCGATGCCGCCGTAATAGTGCTGAAGTGCCACATGCGCGGCACGGCCGACGATTGCCGCCGAACTGCTCGGTATGTCGTAGATCTTCTCGACGTAGCGCTTGTACCAGGCGAGAGGGTTCCTCAGGTACGCCATGAGCGAAGAATGGCTCCAGTGCGTGATGGGCGCGATCGGCTTTCTGACATCTCTTTTATCGCGCTGCTTCGCCGCTTTGCCTTTCATGTTGCGAGTATAGCATCGCTCTGCGCGAACTGGACAAGCGAAATAATTTGTATTACAATGGAAATAGCCTAGAGGAGGTGGTCAGCAATGGCAACAGTACACTCTCTCACTATCGGTCGTCCGGCTAAGAGGCTTTGGAGACGGCCGAAGCTCCCGCCAGAAATAGCATTGCGCATTGCCGCGGTGGTCTTTGGCGTGATAATCACCCTCATCCAGGCAGAGATACTCGCCCGTGCAGCTACGCAGGCTGCTAAGGGCATCGCTCTGCTCTTGGGATACTGAGGTGATTAAAACTGAAAGCCCGGGATAATCGCCCGGGCTTCTCTTTTTTGCTTAGTAGCTCCTGAGCTGCTTGGCACGTTCGTGGAAGCGGATCCGCTCCAAGGCCTTGGCCTCGATCTGGCGAATGCGCTCGCGCGTAACGCCAAACTCGCGGCCCACCTCCTCGAGCGTGTAGCAGATTCCCTCCTCGGTAAGACCGTTACGCATCTCCAGGATCTTCCGCTCCTTCGGGGAAAGCTCATCGAGAATCTCCATCATCTGCTCATTAAGGATGCGTCGTGACGCGTCCTGGTCGGGGCTGGCGATCGTTTCGTCGGCAATGAAAGAGCCGAGCGTCGAGCGCTCATCATCATCATCACCTACCGGTGATTCGAGTGAAACGGTATCCTGATTAATTTTCTGAATCGTATAAATTTTGTCCACCTCAATCCCCATCTCTGCAGCAATCTCTTCGGGGAGCGGATCGCGGCCGAGGTGCTGGCTCAGTTCACGAACCTTTTGTTTGTACTTGGCGATTGTCTCCACCATGTGGACCGGAATACGAATAGTACGGGACTGATCCGCCAAAGCGCGTGTAATGGCCTGGCGAATCCACCAGGTCGCATAGGTTGAAAACTTGTAACCCTTGGTGTAATCGAACTTATCGACCGCCTTAAAGAGACCGAGATTTCCCTCCTGAATGAGATCGAGGAGCGTGAGATCCGGCGAGCGATTGACGTATTTTTTCGCGATAGAAACGACGAGTCGCAGGTTCGAACGTGCGAGAATTGAGCGGGCCTCCTCATCGCCAGCGACAATGCGCCTGGCAAGTTCCTTCTCTTGTGCGCCATTGAGCAAGGGGTACTGCCCGATCTCGCGCAAGTACATCTGCACGCTGTCATACGTAGAGTCGGAACGACGGTGCTGTAGCTTCTTCTTTTCGAGAATACCATCGGCTCCCGCATCGTCGAGCATACCGCCCCCCTCGAGGACGTCGATGCCCGCGGAGTTGAAGCGCTCGTAAATGTCTTCGAGAAGAAGTACGTTGTCTTCAATGGTTGGAAACTCGCGGAGAATTTCGTCGTAGGTAATGTAGCCGCGCTCCTTGCCGAGGCGCAGAAGTGATTCCACTTTATCATGCTCCTTGCCTTGGGGAATGACCGCAGACATACGCGCCAACGGACGCGGACCCGACTTCTTCACGGCCTCTGCAGCCTTTCCCGCCTTCTTTGCCACTTTCTTGGGCACGTGCCGCACCACCCGCTTCTTGGGCTTACGAGTTGCCTTGCTCTTCTTGGATAGGATTTTCTTTGCCATAGACGTATCAAAATGCCACAAACAACCCTGTATCTAGGGTTGCTTACTTAGTCTTACCCCTTTCACCATTCGTGCTATTTCATTCGTCCATCGAGAACCTACCCTATTTGCTTCTACTGATGAAAGCGTAAGACAGGGTGCATTCTACATCGTCTTGTGAAATTTGGCAATCTCAATTGTCAACAGGCGGGACCGTTCCATAAGTGAGGCCACCGTCTCACTGTCGCCGGCTGCTTCGGCCTGGCGGAGAGCCTCCGTGATCTCCAGCAGCTGCCGCGAAAGAATATCCTTGCGGAGAGCACCGAGAAGAACTGCGGTATCCTCAGCGGGCGAACGTTCTGCACCATAGATGCGCTCGGCCTCGAAGGCGAGCCTGGCACTCTCGCGCACAAAGAGCTCCTCATCGAACATGCCAAGGTTGATGAGATCGGCGCGCAACGCTTTTGTGTCGATCACCGGCTGCGGGAGCGTCTCCTGCCAAGCGAGAATCGACATGAGCTGCATTATGCGGGATCGATCCGATGCGTGGCGCGGCGATTCAGACACAGGCTCGGGAATTGTCGGAATATTTTTGAGCGTCTCGCCAACAGCCGACACAGAAACGCCGAGGCGACCGGCGACCTCCTGCACGTACTGCTCGCGTTCAATAGGACTCTGCACCTCCTGTACAAATGGCAAAACGATCGTCTCAACCGCGCGTCGAAAACGATCCTTCTGCGGCACACTCTCGGAGAGCACATTGAGCAAGAACGTAACAATGTGAGTCGCGTTGCGAATAATTTCCCTAAACTTTTCCGGTCCTTCATTTTTGATGAAATCCGCCGGATCGAGCCCCTGCGGGAGACGCGCCACCTTGACCTGGAGGCCGGCGCGGAGCGCCGCACGAGCCGCTCTTCCAGTTGCTTTCACCCCTGCCTGATCGGCGTCGAGACATATCACGATATTCTCAGTCATACGCTTGATGAGTACTGCGTGTTCCTCGGTAAACGCGGTTCCCGATGCCGCAACGGTATTCTCCCAGCCAGCCTGGTGGCTCATAATAAGATCAAGCTGACCTTCCACCAGAATGGCGCAATGTAGCTTGCGCATAGCCATTTTTGCTTTATCGAAGCCGTAGAGAACACGCGATTTGTGGAAAAGTAATGTTTCCGGGCTATTGAGATATTTGGGTGCCTCGGGCGAGGCGTGGTCACCGAATGATCGACCAGAAAAGGCAATGACGCGACCCGCGCTATCGGAAATTGGAAACATGATGCGATTGCGGAATTTGTCGGTAAGCCTGCCGCGCTCATTCTTTTTGGCAACTCCCGCATCAATCATATCTTTATCGGTAAAGTGCTTTTCACGCAGATACCGCACGAGATCGTCCCAACCGTTACCAGCCCAGCCTATCCTGAAGGTGCGAATCGTCGCATCAGAAAGTCCCCGCCCGCGAAGGTACTTGTCCTGCTCATCGGTGCGCTTGCCCTCGTACCACAGCGCAGCTGTCTCCATGAGGTTCAAGAGCCGGTCGCGGGCATCTGCCTCGTCGCGGTTGCCGTATTCGATCTGCACGCCCGCGCGTTCGGCGAGAACTCTGAGCGCCCCCTTGAAATCAAGACCCTCAATTGCTTCGACAAATGAGAAGATATCGCCGCCGACGCCGCAGCCGAAACAGTGATAGGTGCCGCGTTCCGGGGAGACCATGAACGACGGCGTACGCTCGGCATGAAAAGGGCATCGCGCACGCATGTTTTGCCCCGCGCGCTCAAGCTTGATGTACCCGCCAACCACATCGACGATGGAAAGCCGGTCTTTAATCTTCTGTACGGTATCGCTCATGCGACCATTATGCACCTTTGCAACGCGTAAGGCGAAGTACCGCACCACCCCACTCGACAACTTTCTATTCATCGACGCACACAAAACAGCCACGCGCGTGGCTGGTTGTGTGTTGATAGCAGTTGCTATCGATCTTCCTTTTCGGTTTCTGCCGACGCCGGGGCCATCATGAGATCCAGCTCCGCGAGTTTGGCGTCGAGGTCCTTAATCATCTGGGCTTTCTTACTGCCATCATAGCCGGTACCTGCCGGGATGAGGCGGCCGATGATGACGTTCTCCTTCAGACCGACAAGGCGGTCGACAGCGCCAGAGACGGCGGCTTCTGCAAGCTTTCGTGGCGTATTTTGGAACGAGATCGCCGAGAGGAACGACGCACGAGTGAGAGAGACTTCGGTAATGCCGAGGAGAAGCCCCTTACCCTTGGCCGGCTCCTTACCCGCATCACGCATTTCCTTATTCACCCGTTCGAACTCGAAGTCCGCGACGATATCCCCTACCGAGAAGCTCGTGTCGCCAGCGTTCGTGATTGAGACGCGGCTGAACATTTGCTTGACGATCACCTCAAGATGCTTACGCGCGGTCGAGACACCCTGCAATTCGTAGATGCGGGTGATCTCGCCGATGATGTACTCCTGAGCCTTCTCGCGGCCCGCGAGCAGAAAGAGCTCCTCAAGATCGGCAGAACCGTCGGTAAGGAAATCTCCCTTTACTACGCTATCACCCTGTTGCACGGTAATCGTGCGCACCGATGGGATGCGGTATTCGGTCTCCTTCTTACCCGATTTGCCACCCTTAGAAACCCCCTCGGGGAGAATATGTATCACCATCTCATTGCCATCTTTTTCGATCGATTGAACAACCCCCGAAACGCGTGCGAGAACAGCCGGAATCTTCGGCATGCGGCACTCGAAGACCTCTTCGACACGCGGCAGACCCATGGTGATATCGCCACCCGCAGTCGCCACGCCACCGGTGTGGAATGTGCGCATGGTGAGCTGGGTACCCGGTTCACCAATTGCTTGCGCAGCAACGACGCCGATCGCTTCGCCGATGTCGATAATCTCACCCGTCGAGAGATCCATGCCGTAACACTTCTGACACACGCCGCGCGCGACGGTGCACGAGATCGGCGAGCGAACAGTCACGGCCTGCGCCGCTGACGATTCGATCGTTCGCGCATCGTCCCGGCTGACGAGGTGGCCGCGCTTAAAGAGCGTTGAATCGTTTACCACGAGATCTTCGGCGAGAACGCGACCAGTCACCCGATCGGCGAAACTGCCGCCCAGCGCATCCTTGCCGGGACGCGCGATGACAACGCCCTCCTTGGTGCCACAATCGTGCTCAAGGACGACAACGTCATGAGCAACATCGAAGAGGCGACGAGTCAGATAGCCGGCGCGCGCCGTATTGAGCGCGGTATCAGCTAATCCCTTGCGAGCGCCGTGCGTCGAGATGAAGTACTCAATCGGCGTGAGGCCCTCCTTGTAGGAAGCCAGAATCGGAAACTCGATAATCTCACCGCGAGGATTCGTAATGAGTCCCTTCATGCCGGCCATCTGGTGCAGCTGAACGATGCTGCCGCGCGCACCCGAGGTGATCATGTCATGGACGGGGCCTGTCTTGTCGAGCGATTCGACCACGTGCTTGCGGAGATCGCCGGAAACTTTAGCCCATATCTCGATTGTCGCGCGCTTTCGTTCTTCTTCGGTGAGGAGTCCGTTCTCGAAGTTCTCCTGCTCACGAGCCACTGCTATGCGCCCCTGCTCGACCAAATCTTTCTTTATTTCGGGCACGACAACGTCTGCCAACGACCAGGTGATGCCGGCATAGGTGGCGTAGCGGAAGCCAAATTGCTTTATCTTATCGAGAATCGCCGGAATGCCCTCGAGTTTGTAGTGCGCCACGAGATCGCGCACCAGTGCACTCATGCGCTTGTTCGTGATCTCCTCGTTGACGTACGGGAAATCAGTTGGAAGCACGGAGTTGAAGAGTAAACGGCCAACCGTTGTCTCAAAGACTTTACCCTCGAACTGTGCGTATTTTCTGCTGTCGCCCGGAAGAACCTTGATCTTGGCGCGCAAATCAATCGCGCCGAAATCGTGCGCCGTGATCGCCGCATTTGTCGAGGGGAAGGAGTTGCCCTCACCCTTGAGTCCATCGACAGCCTTCGTCATCCAGTAGCAACCGAGCACAATGTCGAGGAGCTTCGATGCGACGACCACATCGCCGGAACCTGGCTTCAGTACGTTTTTATTGGCCGACATGATCTGCGCAGCCTCGAGCTGTGCATGTTCGGAAAGCGGCACATGCACGGCCATCGCATCTCCATCGAAGTCGGCATTATACGCCGGACACACGAGCGGATGAACCTGAATTGCATTACCTTCGATGAGGACGGGACGAAATGCTTGCATCGACTGGCGGTGCAAAGTCGGCGCGCGGTTGAGGAGAACATACTTGTCCTTTATCGCTTCCTCGAGTATCGGCCAGACCTCCGGAGCCTCGTCTTCGATGAGGCGGCCAGCGCCGCGAATGTTGTAGGCGAGCTCGCGTGAGAGAAGCCCCTGTATCACAAACGGGCGAAAGAGCTCAAGTGCCATGTGTTTGGGCAGCCCGCACTCGTCGAGCGCGAGGTCTGGGCCGACCACGATGACGGAGCGGCCGGAATAATCGACTCGCTTACCGAGAAGATTTTGGCGAAGATAGCCGTGCTTGCCCTTGAGATAATCGGCGAGCGACTTGAGCGCGCGGCGCCGGCCGCCGAGAATGCCGGAGAGGCCTTGCCCGCGGCGCATAGAATTATCCAGGAGCGCATCGACTGCCTCTTGCAGAATGCGCTTTTCGTTGCGCAGGATCACTTCGGGCGCATGAATCTGCATGAGACGCTTGAGGCGGTTGTTACGATTGATGACACGTCGATAGAGATCATTGAGGTCCGACGATGCGTGGCGGCCGCCCTCGAGAGCCACCATCGGACGTAGCGCGGGCGGCACAACGGGCAGACGAGTAAGGAACATCCACTCAGGGCGAACGTGTGCGCGCTGGAGCGACTCCGCGAGCTGAAGGCGCTTGCGGAGCTTCTCACGGTCGGCGGCAGACGCCTTCTCAAGCTCAATCTTCAGATCCTTAACGAGCGTATCGATATCGATTGAGCGGAGAATTTCGTAGAGCGCTTCCGCACCGATTGCCGCGCGGAACATTGCGCCATATTTTACGGCAAAGAGGTGGTATGCCGCTTCATCGAGGACGACACCCCGCTGAATCGATTCGATTTCACGCTTCGCTTTTATCGCAAGCTCCTTGAGGCGTGTCTTTTCGTCGGCATTGTTGGCCGCCTTCGTTTTGAGTGCGAACTCATTCTCAAGATCCTTGAGCAATCGTTCACGCTCACTCTCGTCAACCGCGGTAATAATGTAACCGGCAAAATAGACGACCTTCTCTACCTCGGTCGCGGAGAGGCCGAGCATGAGCGCGATGCGCGACGGAATACCCCGCAAAAACCAAATGTGTGCAACCGGTGTGGCGAGATCAATGTGACCCATGCGCTCGCGGCGCACGATCGCGCGCGTGATCTCAACGCCACACTTCTCGCACACGATGCCGCGGAAGCGGATGCCGCGGTATTTACCGCAGTAGCACTCGTAGTCCTTCTCGGGACCGAAAACACGCTCGTCGAAAAGTCCATTCTTTTCCGGTCGCTGCGTGCGGTAGTTGATGGTCTCTGGTTTCGTGATCTCACCGTACGACCACTCGAGAATGCGCTCCGGAGACGCGAGCCGCATCGCGACAGCCTCGAAATCCTGCGGAATGTTGTCTTTCTTTTTTTGCATAGCATTTATGCGTTACGACCACGGCGGGTCGGAGCTGGTAAAGCGTCGGTGCCGCCCAGGAATTCAATGTCGATTCCCAACCCGCGCAGGTGGCGCACCAAGACATTGAAGGTAGCCGGTGTGTTTGTCTCCTCGATGCGCTTACCGGAGACAATAGCGTCGAATGCGGCAGAGCGGCCGAGTATGTCGTCGGATTTAATGGTGAGAATTTCGCGGAGCGAATAGGCGGCTCCATAGCCAAGGAATGCCCAGACCTCCATCTCGCCGACGCGCTGACCGCCATTTTGCGCCTTGCCGCCGAGCGGCTGCTGGGTCGTCAGGCTATACGGTCCAATGCTGCGCATGTGAATCTTGTCTTCGACCATGTGATGTAGCTTGAGCATGTACATGACGCCAACCATCACCGGCTGCGCGAACGCCTCACCCGTGCGGCCATCAAAGAGCACGCG
>Ga0272446_1005637_pt1 | contig 13622 bp, 14 predicted proteins | sample YNPCB0061_FD_194587 | JGI IMG/M metagenome (GOLD analysis project Ga0272446, IMG submission 194587) | Hot spring microbial mat communities from Yellowstone National Park, WY, United States - YNP-CB-006-1 | ecosystem: Environmental > Aquatic > Thermal springs > Hot (42-90C) > Sediment | place...
CAAAACAGTGTCACTTTTGTTTTGCATAAAAGCGGTAACTCTAATTTTCCTGCCGTCGGGGGTAAACTTGATGGCGTTATTAATCAAGTTTAGCATCGCCTTTTTAAACCATCTTCCATCTGTTTCTACTATCACATCCCCTTTAATATCCAACTCAAGCATCTGATTACGTTCTTTCAGATGGGATTCTACCTCAGGATAAATCAGATTGAGAATGTTTTGAAGAGAGTAAGGCATTTTCTTTATCACTACTTTGCCCATTTCAACCCTTGCATAGTCAAGTATATCCTCTATCATATTGGTAAGTGAAAGGAGTGATTTTTTCGCAGATAAAAGGATTGATTTTACATCCTCTTGCAAGACAAATCTATCGGATAATAATGTATCCAGGTAACCTCTAAGTATCGTAACAGGGGTCTTAAGTTCATGGGATAAAATGCCTAAAAAGGTATCTTTTGCCTTGTTGAGCCTGTTTAGCTCATCGTAGGACTTTTTTATCACATCATACTGTTCTGTCAGTTCTCTGTTTGTCTTTTCCAACTCAATATTTGCTTCTTTATAGCTTTTTAGTATATCGTTTATTTCCTTACGTCTTGCAACAATCTCTTCGTAAGCCTTCCTCAATTCATCTTCTTTACGTTTTGTCTCAGAGATTAACATCTCCTTTTCAATAGCAAGAGATGCCGCATTTGCAAGTTTTTCGAGAAAAGCTATTTCTCTACCAAGCACCTTTTTTGGAGTTCTATAACTTACATAAAGAATGCCATAGACATCACCTTTAAAGAAGATTGGCACCGCAATGTTAGAAACAAGCCCCTCCTTCTTAACCACATCAGTAAAGGGGAAAACAATACGTGGGTCATCAAAATAGTTTTCAATAAAAACACCTCTTTTCTCTCTCAAAACAAGTCCACCTAAACCCGTGTCTGAAGGAAAGGAAAGTTTTTTAAACTCTTCAGTAGTGATGTTTTGGAAAAACTTAAGATGTATTTTCCCCTCTTTGGCATCACAAATGCCAATGAAGGATGCATCACTATTACAAAACTCACGTGCCTTTTCAAGAATGTAAGTAAAAATTTCCTGAACACTATGTTTCTTTAAAAGTGAGATCAATATATCAGAAAGGAGCGTCGCTTCTGCAAAACCTTCTTCCTTTTTCTTGATATTATGTATCCTTTCACAGTTAATCTTGAACACCTCTTCAAAAAGCTGCAAGAAGTCTTCCTGAAATCCAAACTTATTAGTGTTCTTCTCTATACAAAAACCAACTTTATTGTTTTCCGCCTGATAAGCAATAAGCCTAAAATTACATTCTCCACAGGATAACCTATTTAAACACTCATCAAGTGATACAACACCAAATCCTAAATTTTTCTTTAGAAAGTTTTTGGCTGTTTCAACCAGCATATCATAGTTATGTTGCTTGTCCAGTATTCTTATCGCCCTATTAAGTTCGATGATTTCTTTTACACGAATATTAATCTCATCAGACATCTTGTTTATGTAGAAATTTAACTGCTCCGACATAGAGTTAAACTCTTTTGATATATAACTAAACTCCTTGATGTTGTAGTTATCTTCTAATTTAGTTGAAAAATCATTCTCTTTTACTCGATTCAGTGCCTCTATAAATCCTTTAAAAAACAAAAAGATCTTCCTGAAATAAAGACAAACAAAGATTAATCCAACAAGACTTGAAAAACAGAATATTAACAGCATTGAGAAGAGGTACCTATCAAGCACCTGTTTCACTGAATCATAACGTTTCGCAACGACAATATAGCCAACTGCCTCTGATTTGTAATCATAAAAAGGCACCTTTATCGCAATGTACTTTACCCCTTTTTCATCAAATTTAACTTCTTCTTTGCTTCCTACCAAAGATTTAACTAATTCTGCTTTTTTAGCTTCATCAAGGGATACACCAATCAAATCCTCTCCAGTAAAAATAAAGCCTTTGTCAACACCCAGATATGGCAAGTCCTTAAAAATACTGCTGACCATGTTATCTAAAAAGTAGCCAAACCAGATGAACTTCGTGCCACCATTTGTAGTTATTGGTGTGAAAATAGAAAACAGTAATCGTTCCTTACCACCCCTTTTACTCTGATCCTTGAAAAACTTGTCGGGCACTTTGTGAATGAACTGCACCTCTTTTTTTAGTTTGATAACTTCTTGAATATATCTTTCTTTCAACAAATTCTCATTGTAAAAACCAGTAGAGGCTTCTGCCACACCATTTGTGTTAAAAACTAAAACAAAATCTGCATTAAAAGACATTTGAAGTGTCGCTGGCTGTTGTTTTAGCATGCCTGCTAAATCTGCTTTTTTGCTTCTTTCTTGCGTATAGCCACTAAGCTTTTCTTTAATCAAAAATTGGGCAACCCTTTTTAGCGATTCCATGTGTTGTTTTAAAATCAAATTAGAAAAATATAGATAGGAGAAGACAAAACTTATAAAGAACGCAAAAATGAAAACAAGAGCAAGTTTAACCAGAAAATCGCTAATAAACGTTCTCTTCACTATCCGTTATCCTCTTTACAATGGCTTTGGAATCCTTTACATTCACAACCAACACATTGTCATTTTCCTTAACAGCTTCAATAAAATGTGCCTCCCAGAACTCGCCGTTAACAAAAATTTTACCTTCTTTGTCTGAATATTTTTTTACACAACGTCCTTTTGCTCCAATGATACCAGTATCTCCACCTACAGCAGGAAGTTTTTGTACATAAAGCCCCTTAAAAATACTAATCAAAAGTATGATCAGCAAAATTAGAATTGCTAATATGGCAAATATACTCATTTCTGTTTAAGCTCACCTAAAATTATCGAGTAAACCTGCTTCAGAGGGATTCCCTTTTCAACAGCAAGCCTATTCATATCTTCAAACTCAGGCTTTATGGTTGCAACGTCTTTATAAAATGCCTTTTTCACTCTTACGTTTCCCAAAGAAGTCTGCATAACCTCCACTTCTCTTTTAAGCACAGTTCTTGCTTCAAGGCGATATCTTACGCCGAGCGTAGTAGTTTCTGAAAAAATTATATCACATATTTTATCTTTTTCATCAACTGCTGTAAGAACTGTTACAAGGGTAGCAGGTCTGCCCTTTTTACCTATAAGAGAGGTAAAGTAGCAGTCTTTTGCCCCTGCCTTTATAAGTTTTTCAATCAAAACTCCTAACAACTCTGGTGACATGTCATCAATACTAAATTCAATTACCAAAACAACATCACCTTTTATATATTCTTCTTTTTCTCCAATACTCAATCTCAAAAGGTTTCTAAAGCCTTCAAAAGTCTTGCTGCCAGCACCATAACCAATTTGCTTTAACAACATCTCAGGGAACAGTGAAAAGTCAGCGTTTTTGCTAAAGATAGCCGCTGCTGTCGGCGTGATGTTTTCAAAATCTATATCAATGCCGTAAACAGGAAAATTTTTTAACAACTCAAGTGTAGCAAAGGCTGGAACAGGCATAACGCCATGTTCTGTATTAACAAAACCCTTTCCAAAGGGTATTCTGCCAACATAAACCTTTTCAATCTTAAAAAAATCGAGAGCCACAAAAAATCCAACTACATCAATAATTGTGTCAATGGCACCCAACTCATGAAAATGAACATCCTCGATATTGATGCCGTGAATTTTTGCTTCAACCTCTGCGATCTTTCTAATCGTGTTAAAAGCCCTCTCTGCTATTTCCTTCTTTAAATCGGTTTCAAAGAAAAGCTTTTTTATGTCTGAAAGACCTCTAAATTTAACAACTTTCTCAATCTGTACATTAAGCCTTGTTGCTGTTACACCTTTCTCATTAACCTTAACACCTTTCAAATCAAATTGTTCTGGGATAATGTTTTGTAGACTTTCTTTGAGAACAGGAAGCGGTAAGCCTGCATCTACAAAAGCCGAAAGAATCATGTCTCCACTTGCCCCAAAAATTGGCTCAAAATAGGCTACAACCATTATAAGTAAGCCCTCCGTATTTTTCTAAACAGTGTTGAGATTACCGCAATAATTACGCCAACGACAAATCCGCCAACATGAGCCCACCATGCAACATTAGAACTACCTAAAATCTTGGAAACTGTACCCAAGTAAAACTGCATGATAAACCAGAAAATAAGAAAGAAAAATGCTGGTATTTCAACAAATTGAAGGAAAATAAATATGGGTATCAATGTAAGAACCTTTGCGTATGGGAAAAAAATAAAGTAAGCACCCATAACACCTGCTATTGCACCGCTCGCACCTAATGTCGGTGTCGCAGAGTAAGCATTAAAAATGTAATGGAGAAGTATTGCCGCTAAACCACAAAAAAGATAGAAAAATAAATACCTGATATGCCCTAACCTATCCTCCACATTATCACCAAATATAAAGAGAAACAGCATATTTCCTAAAAAATGTCCAAATCCACCATGTAAAAACATAGAGGTAAACATCTTTTTGACAGGTGATAAACTTAATAACTCGCCACGCAGCAAAAGTGTAAGTTCCTTTGGATAAAAGGCATAGGCTTCTATTAACCACATAACGTTACTGCCTATTTTTATCTCGAGAATAAATATGTAAGCGTTTACGGCAATTATAAGATAGTTTATGATTGGTATAGTTTTGCTTGGAATATTGTCTTTTAAGGGTATCACGAGGTTATATCCTGTTAATTAAAGATGCAAAATAGGCAGCACCAAAACCGTTGTCAATATTAACTGTCGCAATGCCTCCAGTACAGTTACAAAGCATACCAAACAGTGCTGTAAAACCACCTAAATTTGCCCCATAACCGATGCTTGTAGGTACGGCAATGACAGGCTTGTCAACCATAGAGGCAACAAAAGATGGTAACGCCCCTTCCATCCCTGCAACAACAATCAACACCCTTGCATCTTTGATTTTGGCTTTAAAATCAATTATGCGATGAAAACCTGCAATCCCAACATCACAAATCAGTTCAACGTTGTTACCTAAATAACGACAGCACAGCTCTGCCTCTCGAGCAACAGGGTAATCAGATGAGCCTGCTGCAAGAACAAGAATGTTTCCTTTTCCTGTAATTTTAAGTTCCTTGTTTTGTAAGAAAAACACACGACTATCTTTATCGTAAGAACTATTGCTAAAGCTTTTTTTAAGTTTGATTGCATCACTGCTTTTTAGCCTTGTCACTATAACATTCTCTTTTTTTTCGTTAAATTTCATCATTATTGCTTTGATATCTCTAAAAAGTTTTCCTTCCCCATAAACAACCTCAGGCAAAGCCCTTCTAATGTTGCGATGCATATCAAACTTCACATTTTCCAAAGCAAAATAAGGCAGATCTTTAATCCTTTCGTAAGCCTCATCAAGGCCTATCTTGTTTTCCTTTAGTTCTTTCAACAGAATTTTAAGAAAATCACTGTTCATATAATAATGCTACCTCTTTTAATTGTTGATACTATCATATTGCCCGAAGACATTTCAAACACTACATTTCTGCCTTCATTACCACCTACATCTTCCCCCACGATTGTTATGTTATAATAAGCTAACCAGTATTTTGCAGCCTCAATATTTCTTTCCCCCACTGATTTGCCTGTTACAGGGAATATGTTTGCCCCTCCACAAAGCTTCGAAACAATTTTTTGTGCCTTAATTCTACTGTTAAACCTTTTTGCTATTTCGGCTATCGCCAAATTTACATAATAAAAGGGGGCTTCACTTTGCTCGCTATATGGCAGAAGGACATGTACAAGGCAGCCTTCTTTTCTTTCGGTATCGTAAAAAGAAATCGCAAGACATGAACCAAGTCCCTTACATAGCAAAGTAGCGGGGGATTTTTCCCACACACAGTTACCTATTGTAACATAACAAATCTCTGACATCAGACATTTTTTTCAAACAACAGTTTTAGAGACAAATCTTCTGGAATCAAGATAAAGTCCATTATTATTTTTTCTACTTCATTGTAAATCTCTGTTTTCACAATCAAAAGGTCTCCTGCCTTTTCCTTGTGTTCAGAAATAACAGACTGCATTATGGCACCAGCCATATCAAGGGCAAAGTGAGGAAGTCCTGGAGAAAGAGGCATCTTAACAAACTGCGAAAAATTGTTTAAGAAATAAGACGTCATGATGTTGGCTATCTCTTTTAGGACAGAGATAAACATCAATTCATCCATCTTTTGTGTATCGATGCCCGACATCGATAGTTTTACAAGCTTTTTTGCTGATTCATCGTCAAGCATTATCAATATACCTGCAGGAAAGTTGTCTGAGACCCTGATATAAACAGATAGAACCTGCCTTTCTGCTGGTCCTAACAGTTCTATCGCTTCGCTTGCAGAAACAAGATACACATCTGGTACTGTAATCATCAATTTTGTTTTAACTATCTTATTTAATGCAGTAGCAGCACCGCCTACACCAATATTAAAAAGCTCTTTCAACATATCAAGTTTGTTCACTATATCACCCATACTTTAGAATTTAACTCCCTGAATATCTATAATTACTGCTGGATTTCCATCACCCAGTATTGTAGAAGAATAAAAGCCTGGTACAAAGGAAAGTGGAGGATTAAGAGGACGTAAATAAACCTCTTTATGTCCTTTAAACTCATCAACAATAACCGCAGTAACAACACCTTTTACGGGAACAAGAATAACGGAATACTCATTTTTATTTTCTGCTTTCGAAATCTTAAAGCTATCATGCAGAAAGTATAGTGGAATATGCTCATCATTATAAAGAAGTGCATAACTGCTTTCTCCAAGCTTTTCAATTTCGTCCTTTTTAACCTTTAAAATTCTAATAATCTTGTCCACAGGTGTTCCAAAAAGATACTCACCCAGAGAAAACAAAAGCACATTAACAATAGATATAGAAGATGGCAAGGTCAACTTGATGCTTGTTCCTTCGCCTTCCACAGAATCAATGCTAAAACTTCCGCCAAAGCTTTCTATGGTAGATTTTACAACATCAAGCCCAACACCACGCCCTGAAAGGTCTGTTACCTCTTCCTTTGTTGTTATACCAGGATAGGCAACTAAATACAGCTTATCTTGACGTGTCTTTAAACTTTGTAGAAACTCTTCGCTAAACTTTCCGCTTTTTTTAGCCTTTTCATAAACCCTGTCCGCATTTATACCCTTGCCATCATCAGAAATCGTCACAACTATATTTTCTCTTTCTTTTTCTGCCTTTACAACAATCTTACCTTTAGGGGGCTTGCCTAAACGTTCCCTTTCTTCAGGTAACTCTATCCCATGATCGACAGAGTTTCTGATAATGTGAAGCATGGGATCAAAAAGTGCCTCAACAACAGCCCTGTCTAACTCTATCAACTCTCCTGAAATCTCTACATCAATTTTTTTGTTTAACTTTTTAGAGATATCTCTCACCCATCTTGGCACCCTCGAAAAAATCATCTCTAAAGGCATTAAACGTAAACGCATCACCTTTTCCTGCATATCTTTTAGCAGTATCTCCATCTGATTGAGGGCGTTAGATATTTCTATATCTTGTATGTGCTGGGTTGTTTCACGTATTCTCGACTTTATTGTAAGCAACTCCCCTGTTATGTTGACAAAGTTATCAAGAAAACCAATATCAACTTTGACGCTTTGCGGAAGTACCAGCCTGTCTTCAGTTTTTTGCTCCTTTTGTTCTTCGTAGGGTTGAGAGCTTTGCTTTAATTCCTGAGGCTTGGCAGCGACACAATTTATACTCGAAATTTCTCTAATTTTAGATAGATAGGTCATTAAAGGATCAATTGGTCTGGATGGAATAAGTTCTATTTTTAAAGTATTTTCAGGCAAACTGCCTTTTTTTATGTCATCTATTGAAGGCATACTACTGTTAATTATCCCAAAACTTTCAACATTTTTGTAAACCAAAAAAGCCCTCGCAAACACAGAAGGAACATTCTCTGCAAAGGAAATTTCTAAAAGGAGTGGTTCTCCTGGCATTTGATTTACCTGAAGAACTTTTGTCGCCTTTTTATCGTCTTCATTTTCCCTTCTAACAACCTCCTCTTTCTTACCAGCCTCTATTTCCTCTACCATCTTCCACAGGGTATCATTGGAAGAAATTAACATATCTTTTACCTTCTCATCAAATGGCTGCTTACCAGTTCTAACTTCCTGCATGATGTTTTCCATACTGTGAGCCAAATCAGATATGTGCTGATACCCCATTGCCGCAGCCATGCCTTTGAGTGAGTGGGCTTCCCTGAAAAGCGTGTTAATTTCTTCCTCTTCTAAGCTAAGTTTAGACTTGTCAAGGATTTTTGTTATATTTTCCAGATGTTCCTTAGACTCTGTCAGGAAGAGACGTTTGTATTTTTCTATATCAAAACTCACTTTCTAAGACCTTCCCAATGACTTCAAGAACGTTTTCCTCTGTAAAAGGTTTAACAATAAAATCCTTTGCCCCAGCCTCAATTGCGTCCATGACAAGTATTTCCTGCCCTAAAGCACTACACATGACAACCTTCGCTTTAGGATCATAAGCCACAATTTCTTTAAGGGCATCTATACCGCTTTTTATCGGCATAACAATATCCATCGTAACAAGGTCAGGCTTTAATGCTTTATACTTTTCAACAGCCTCAAGCCCATTTACGGCTTCTCCTGCAATCTCGTAGCCACCTTTTACCAAAACATCTTTAATGAGTGTTCTCATAAATTCTGCGTCATCGCATACTAAAATCTTATGCTTCATAATAACTCCAGTTTTTTGGATTTTGAAAAAAACGTTCAACCCTGTTTAAGTCAATAACAGAAATAATCCTGTTGTCATCCGCCTTCGCTATACACTTAATATATTCCTTCTTTTCCGCATCAATGCTGAATTTTTCTACATCTTCCAGTTCGTTCTCATCAACATTAATAAACCCCTCCAACCTTGAGATGGTGTAGCCCAAATGCTTAAGTCTATTAGAAATCACAATCAAATCCGAGCCTGTTTTGGTATTAGAATTAAAAAATAACCCTAAATCAATCACTGTAATGATTCTGCCCTGATAGTTTGTAATACCTGATATAAACTCTGGCACAAGAGGAAGTTTAAACACCTTGCCTTTTGATTCAACAATGCGTTCTATATCCTCAAGGGGAATACCAAATCTAAACTCTCTAATGCTAAAAACCAGACATTTCATCAAGCTAAACCTTGTATTCAGCGATAATGTTTCTTAACTCTTCGGAAAGCACAGACAGTTCCTTCGCAGATTGTGCCATTTCCTCCATAGCAGCAGTCTGCTCCTCTGTCGCAGCAGAAACTTCCTCTGTTGCGGCAGCATTATCATTGGTCACCTTAAAGATATCGTCCACAGCCTTCACCATTTCTGTTGTCCCTAAATCCACCTTTTCTGTTAAAAGTGTTATCTTACCAACCTTGCCAGCAACATCCTTAATCATATTTACAATGTTAGCAAGGGATTTGTTTGTAAGTTCAAGAAATTTTTCTCCTTCACTTAGCTCAGTCTTGCCTTCATTAATATTTTGGACAACCTTTTTGCTCTCTTTCTCAACATTTTCAATCAAATCTTTAATCTGTTCTGCAGAACGGCCTGTTGTCTCAGCAAGCTTTCTTACCTCTTCTGCAACCACAGCAAAGCTTCTGCCATACTCTCCTGCCCTTGCTGCCTCTATTGTTGCATTAAGGGCAAGCAGATTTGTCTGTTGAGCAATGTTCGTTATAACTTCGACGATTTTGCCGATTTGTCCTGTCTTTTCGCTGAAGTTAATCACCAGATTGGCGTTATTTTCCATCTTGCCAAAGACACTTTTTAGCCTCTCCAACCCTGAAAGTATGAGTTGCATACTATCTTCTGCAGCCTTAACTGATTTAAGAGAGAAATCATAGCTATCTTTAGCACCTGAAGATATCTGGTTCATATAGGAAACCATTTCCTTAATCAGTTTGGATGTTTTTTCTACCATTTCTTTCTGATTTTCTGCACCTAACGATACATTTTCAATAGTAGTTGCAATTTCCGTTGCAGAGTTGCTTATCTCCTGTGCCGTTATAGAAAGGGATTGAGCAAGTGTTGAAACCTTCTCTGAGGTGTTTTGTAAATGTTCGAGCAACATCCTTATAGAGTTTGTCATCTGCACTATGGAAAACTTAAGATCATCAACCTCGTCATCAAATTTTTTCCTATCTGCCGAAGGTATCTCTGTTAAATCTCCCTGACTGATATTCACCGTTAAATTGGAAAGTTTTTTAATATCGCTAGTGAAAGTTTTAGAAAAGAGAATCCCAAAACCAAAGCCCGACAAGACAGCTATGATAATTGCTATAATTCTTCCATACTCAATATTGACATTGAACAGTTGAAATATAAGAGGGATAAAAACTACAATCAGTATAATGACGATGTTTCCTAAAAGGTACTTTTGACTTAGGCTAACTCTCATAAACTCTCCTTTTTACATAGATTCTTTCTTTGGGGTACTTCGGGGAAAAAAACGACCTAAGCTTCCCTACCAAGCCCTCTGACTTACCCAAAACTAAATAACCACCCTCTCTGCATGCATAAATTATTTTAGTAAGTAAAACATCTTGAGATTGAGGTTTTATATAAATCAAAACATTCCGACAAAAAATGATGTCCCAGAACTTTTTTAAATCCCTCATAAAAATATCATCCTGTCTAAAAATAACCATACTCCTTATATCCAAAGACAACTGGCAATGTCTATTATCAATTATACCAAAATATTTTTTTTTTAAACTATCTGATAAATTTGCAACCTTCTGAATTTCGTAAACACCAAGTCTTGCATGATTGATTGATTGACTATCAAAATCTATACCAAGAATATAAGGCTTTATAATTTTTATCTCTTGGTCAAAATTCTCTTTTAGCATTATCGCAACTGAATAAGGCTCTTCTCCAGATGCACAACCTATGCTTAAAATTTTTATAAATTTTTCTTTGTTTTTTTGCTTTTGCTCAAGAAGTTCAGGGATTACATACCTTTTCAGTGTATCAAACACCTCTGGGTTTCTAAAAAAAGATGTCACGTTAACAGTTAAAAGGTCTTTAAATTTCTCTACTTCAGCTTCATTCGTAATAAGATACTGCCAGTAAGCGTTGATATTTGGCAATCTTAGGGCAATCGCTCGAAAATAAATACGCCTCTTTAAATAGCTTTCCTTAAAGGCATTAACATTCAGAGCTTTTTCAGATGAAAGGTAGTGCAGGATTTTTTTAAAAGTTGTTTCATCAACGAAAGATTCAATATGACTTTCATCCATTGGAAATACTTTCCTTATCTTTTATCAGATAGTATGGTGCATCAAACCATAAACCTTCCAAATTGTATAAATCACGTTTATCTTCGGTAAATATATGAACAACCACCTCTCCCAAATCTAAAAGTATCCACGTGCCTTCGTTGTATCCTTCTATTAGCACCTGCTTTTTTTGTTCTTTTGCCTTCTCGTAAACAGCATCAGCGATGCTTTGTGTATGTTTTGTGGATGTTCCTGTGCAAATTAATACATAATCGGCGTAAGTGTAGAACTTTGTAATATCCAAAGCAACAACATTTTCTGCCTTTTTCTCCCATAACTCTTTAAGGACATTTGAAAATTTGGCTATCTTTTTCTTTCTTAAAAACTTATCTGTATAAATTGTTTGCTTCAATGTAGTTTAATACCTCCCTTGTTACAAAAGTTGAAATATCGCCGCCTTTTTTTACCATCTCTCTCACCTCGCTGCCCGAGATGTTTAGACTTTTTACCCTTATTTGATATATTGTCTTGTTTTTATAATGATAAGTATCTGAAACAGGATCGTACTTAACATCCAAAGAGAAAAAGTTTTTTAGCAGCTTTTTAAGATTTTCTTGACTTGAAGCACGATTAAAAATTACAAAATTTGCAAGAGAAAAAAGTTTTTTCCAGTTTTTCCAAGTAGTTATCTCTAAAAATGCATCAAAACCTATAAGAAAATAAAACTCATGTTCTGTTCCGTAAACATTGTTCAAATAAGTTAACGTATCTATCGTAAACAGAAACCTTTTTTTAATCTCAAGGTCAGAAGGGAATAGAAAAGGATTATTTTTTAAAGCTAAATTTAACATATTGTAACGGTGAAAATATGGCTGGACATCCTTTTTGTGAGGTGGAAAACTTGCACACATAAGCCACACTTCGTCAAGTTTTAATGCTGTTTTTACATCCTGAGCAACTTTTATATGCCCCAAGTGAACAGGATTAAAGGAACCGCCAAATATGCCAATCTTCATGGAATTAGCCCCTAACCTGCCCATCTCCGTAGATTATAAATTTTGTTGTGGTAAGTTCTTCTGCTCCCATAGGTCCGTAGGCATGTATCTTTGTTGTGCTTATCCCTATTTCCGCCCCCAAGCCCAACTGAAAGCCATCGGAAAATCTTGTTGAAGCATTAACCAGAACAGTTGATGAATTAACTTCTTTCAAGAATCTCTGAGCATTGTGATAGTCACTTGTTACGATTGCCTCTGTATGAAGTGAGCTATAAGTGTTTATATGGTCAATAGCCTCGTCTAAATCCTTTACTACCTTAACTGCCAGAATAAGATCAAGGAATTCACAGCCAAAATCTTCGGGAGTTGCAGCTTTTACTTTTTTAAGTATCTTTTTGGTCTTTTTACAACCTCTTATTTCAACACCTGCCTTATCTAAAACCTTGTAAACTTCAGGTAAAAACTTATCGGCAATCTCTTCATGAACGAGAAGGGTCTCCATCGCATTACAAACGCCCGGTCTTTGCACCTTCGCATTATAGGCAATATTAACCGCCATACTGATATCGGCATCCCTATCTACAAAAACATGACACACACCTTTGTAATGTTTAATCACAGGGATTTTTGAGTTCTCAACAACAAAGCGTATTAAGCCTTCCCCACCACGAGGTATTATCAGGTCGATATACTCTTCAAGTTTTAACATCTCAACCATAGCTTCCCTTTCTTTTACAGGGATGAGCTGAACACAATCTTCGGGCAACTTTGCCTTTGACAAGGCTTCTCTGAGCACTTCTCCAATAGCCATATTAGAGTTAAAAGCCTCTTTTCCTCCTCTTAAAATTACAGAATTACCAGATTTTATACATAGCGAAGCAGCATCTGCCGTAACATTAGGACGTGCTTCATAGATGATACCGATTACTCCTAAAGGTATGCGCATCTTACCAACCATAAGACCGTTTGGACGTTTCCACATCTTTACCACTTCACCAACAGGATCTTTTAAAGCTGCAACCTCTTTTATACCTGTAGCCATTTCTTCAATTCTATTCTCAGTGAGCGTAAGTCTATCAATCATCGCCTTACTTAAATTTTTCGCATTTGCATCAATGTCCTTTTTATTAGCCTTCAAGATCTTATCTTTATTTTTAACAATAAGCTCAGCCATAAGTAAAAGTGCCTCGTCTTTGACTTTTGTGTCTGCCTTTGCAAGTAAAAAAGATGCCTTTTTTGCCCTTTTTGCTATATCCAAAATCTGTGACATAAAGCCTCCCTAAATATCTTTCACTAAAACCATATTGTTTCTATGCACTACTTCATCATCATACCTGTATCCCAAAATTTTTTCAATTTCAGAACTACGTTCTCCTTTTATTTTTTCTACCTCAAGGAGATTATAATT
>Ga0272446_1005638_pt1 | contig 13621 bp, 9 predicted proteins | sample YNPCB0061_FD_194587 | JGI IMG/M metagenome (GOLD analysis project Ga0272446, IMG submission 194587) | Hot spring microbial mat communities from Yellowstone National Park, WY, United States - YNP-CB-006-1 | ecosystem: Environmental > Aquatic > Thermal springs > Hot (42-90C) > Sediment | place...
TTCCCGAGCCGCGGGTGGCGCTCCTCCTCGGCGGCCCGCCGCGGGCCGAGGGCTTGGCGTCCGAGACGGCGGCGGCCATCGCCCGGCAGGTCGCGGGCTTCGCGGGCAGCGTGCTGGCCACCGGGTCCCGCCGCACCGGGCGCGCGGCGGAAGCGGCGGTGGCCGAGGTGCTCGCCCCGATGCCCCACCACCTGCACCGCTGGATGGAAGGTGGTCGCAATCCCTATGCCGGCATCCTCGCCTGGGCCGATGCGGTCGTGGTGACGGGCGATTCCGTCTCCATGATCTCGGAGGCGCTGGCCACCGCGGCGCCGGTCTTCATCGCCGATCCCGGCGGCCTCGGGGAGCGCCACCGGCGCCTGCACGAGAGCATCTACGCCGCCCGCCAAGCCCGCCCGCTGGCCGAGGCGCCGACCCCCTTCACGCGCGAGCCGCTCGACGAGACCGGCCGGATCGCCTTCGAGATCGCCGAACGCTTCCTGCACCCATAGGCGGACCGGCGGGGCGGCCCGCCCAGCGGGGGCGGATCAGCCGGAGGCCGCGGGGCGCGCGAGGCGCATCGCCGCGATGCCGCCGAGGCCGAGAGCGAGGCCGGCGAGGTCCGTCGTCGCCTCGGGGATCAGCATGAGAAGACCGCCAAGGGCGATCGGCACCCGCGCCCAGACCGGCGTCGGCCCGACCTTGTACACATACCCCTCGAAGGCCGAGGCGAGCAGCACCACCGCGACGGTCGCGGTCAGCACCGCCTGCAGGATGGTCAGCGTGTCCCCGCGCAGGATCAGCGCGGGCTGCAGCACGAAGAGCACCGGCAGCAGCATCAGCAGGAAGCCGATGCGCAGCGCCATCAGCCCCGTCACCATCGGCGAGGACTTGGCGATGGAGGCCGCCGCGATGGCCGCGAGCGCCACCGGCGGCGTGATGAAGGAGACGATGCCCCAGTAGAGGACGTAGAGGTGCGAGGCCATCGGATCGAGCCCCGCCTGCACCAGCGCCGGGGCGAGCACGATGGCGAGGAAGATGTAGCAGGCCGAGGCCGTCATCCCCATGCCGAGGATGAAGGAGGTGACGGCGCCGAAGAACAGCAGCAGCCCGATATTGCCCGCCGCGTACTGGACCAGTTCGCGCGAGAAGGAGTTGGCCACCCCGGTCATGGACAGCGCGCCGATGATCAGGCCGATCCCCGCGATGAGGGCCACCAGTTGCGCCACCGCCTGCCCCGCATCCACCACGAGGCCGCAGAAGCGGCGCAGGTTGAAGCCGGTCTGGCGCGCCCGCAGCAGCGCGATCGCAAGCAGGAACAGGCAGACCCAGAAGGGCGCCTCGGCCTCGATGCGGAAGGCGAGCAGCAGCACCGTCAGCGCGATGATGGCGGCGATGTAGTACCAGCCGGCGGCAAGCGTCGGCAGCAGCGGCGGCACCTCGGCGCGCGGCACGCCGCTGAGGCCGTTGCGCACGGCATAGAGGTCGGTCTGCAGGAACAGCGCCCCGTAGTAGAGGAGGGAGGGCAGCGCCGCGGCCACCATCACCTCGGCGTAGGGGACATTGAGGAAGTTCGCCATGATGAAGGCCGCCGCCCCCATCACCGGCGGCATCAGCGCCCCGCCGGTGGAGGCGCAGGCCTCGACCGCGCCGGCGTAGTGCGGCGCATAGCCGCAGCGCTTCATGGTCGGGATGGTGAGCGTGCCGGTGGTCAGCACGTTCGAGGTCGGGCTCCCCGAGAGCATGCCGAACATCGCCGAGGAGACGACCGCGACCTTGGCCGGCCCCCCGCGCGAGGTGCCCATGAGCGAGAGCGCGAAATCCATGAAGAAGGAGGCCCCGCCCGTGGCCGAGAGGACCACGCCGAAGACGAGGAAGCCGATCAGGGTGTCGGCGACGACCTGCATCGGGATGCCGATGATGCTCTCGGTGCCGAAGACATGCTCGCGCACCGTCTCCAGCGGGCCGAACTGCACGCCCCAGAGGAAGCCGGGCGCGGAATCGGCGACCATGGGGAAGAGGCCGAAGAGGAGGCAGGCGAAGAAGAGCACGACCTCGCCCGTGCGGCGCACGCCGTCGAGGATCAGCACCAGCAGGAGCGCCGCGAGCCAGGCGGCCCAGTCGGGCGCGGTGGCGTTCCAGCCGGCGAGCTGGATGCGCAGCGCCTCGGTCGCGAGCCAGACGCCGAGGGCGAGGGTGGCCGCCGCGAGGATCCAGTCGAACCACGGCACGCGCGCCTTGTGCGCCTTCACGGCGGGGAAGGCGAGGAAGGCGAAGCCGCCGAAGAGGCCGAGGATGAGGTAGTAGTAGGCGGTGCTGATCGGGCGGAAGCCGCCGAGGCCGAGATTGAAGACCTGGTTGACCGTCAGCGCCAGACCGCAGGCGGAGAGGGCGAAGGCCGCCCAGAACGCCGGTCCCGTCAGGCGGGAGGAGCGGGCTTCGGGATCCTCGGGGAGCGGCGGCGCGGCGGTGCTGGACATGCGGTCTGGTCCTGGTGGGCGGAGACGCGACCGCCGCCGGCTGGCGGGCCGGCGGCGGCGCGGGTTCGTGGGCCGAAAGGCTCAGCCGAGGGTGGCGAGCGCGGCCTGGCGCCGCTCATTCCAGGCGTCGGCGAAGGCCTGGCCTTCCAGGTTGCGGCTGCGCGCGGTCGGCAGCCATTCGGCCCAGGCCTGCCGCAGCACGGTGTTGCGCCTGAGCGCCGCCTCCTGCCAGGCCTGCGCCTCGGCATCCCAGACCCCGATCTCGGTCAGGAAACGGATCGCACCCGGGTGGAAGGCGGCGTCCATCGGCGGCCTGCCGGCTTCGCGCATCGCCCAGCGCGGCATGGTCGTGTTGACGCCCTTGTAGAGGTCGAAGGTCTCGTGGATGGCCGTCATCAGCGCATGGACCTCGGCCTCCGGCGTGTCGGCGTTGACCGTGATCATGGGGTAGCGGTAGCCCATGACATTGGCCGGGTTCGCCTCGGAGACGCCGGAGCCGACCGTCTCGCGCAGCGGCTCGGCGAAGGAGACGACGCGGCGCATCGCCGCCCAGCCGGCGGCGTTGTTGGGGTCGAGTTCGACCCAGGCGATGCCGCGCGGGCTCGCCTCCAGCTCGCGCAGCACGGCGGTGTTCACCGCGGCGCCGGCGCAGTCGGCGCGGCCCTCGATGAGCGCGCGCAGGCTTGCGACATAGGAGGGGAACTGCACGAGCTGGACGTCGGCGAGCGTCAGCCCGGCGAAGGCGAGGATGGGCTCGACCTTGATGTTGACCGAGGAGTTGGCGGGCACCCAGGCGAGGCGCTTGCCCTTGAGGTCGGCCGGGGTGCGGATCCCGCTCTCCCGCGTCGCGACGATCGAGAAGGCGTTGCGGCGCCCCATCAGCACGCGGAAATCCTGCGGGCCCCAGTCGGGGGTGGCGTATTCGTAGATGCCCTCGGCGGCGAAGAAGAGCTCGTTGGCGAGCCAGGCATGCGAGGCGCGCCGCTGCTTGAGCGGCAGGATGCGCCCGATCGAGGTGCCCGAGGGCTGCAGCCGCACGCGCGTCCCGTGCGCGCGGCCGAGCGCGTCGGAGATCGCCGAGGCCTCGACATAGCCCGCCGAGCCGACGTCATAGACCGACCAGACCATGGTCGCGGGCAGGTTCGGCAGGGGGGTCTGCGCCAGCGCCGGCCGGGCGAGGGCGGCGGCGCCGGCGGCGAGCGTGAGGGTGCGGCGGGTGATCATGGCGTCTCCCAATCCTTCTGGTTCTTGCTCTCGGTCGGCCACACTTCCTCCAGGACCTGCGCCCGTGTCAACGTGGCCGGCCCGCAAGGCCGGGGTCCGGCAGCAGCCGGTCCGGGATCTCCTCCGCCACCGGCGCGAGCGGATCGCGCGGCAGCACGCGATGCGCAAGGACCATCGCCGCGAGGTCGCGGCGCTCGGGCAGGCCGGCGCGGGCCGCCTCCCAGGCCATCGCCGTCGCCGAGGCGACATGGTAGAGCCCGCTCGCCGCCTGGCGGGCGAGCACGGGGCCGCCTTCCCCGCCGGCATGGCGCGCAAGGGCGAAGGCGCGCGCCGTGGCCTCGGCCAGATGCGGCAGCGGCGCGGGCAGCGCGGCGCGCAGGGAGGCGAGATGCGCCGCGAGCGCCTCGAGCGAGCCTTCGCGCTGTGCCGCGCGCAGCACGTCGAGGGCGACGATGTTGGAGGTGCCTTCCCAGATCGAGCCGAGATGCGCATCGCGCACGAGGCGCGCATCGGGAAACTCCTCGATGTAGCCGCAGCCGCCGCGCACCTCCATCGCATCGCCGGTGACCACGCGCGCGTCGCGGCAGGCGCGGAACTTGAGCAGCGGGGTCAGGATGCGCAGCAGCGCGTAGGCACCGGGTTCGCCGGCATCGGCGCGGCGGAGCGCCTCGGCCGCCTGGAAGACCATGGAGCGCGCCTGCTCGGCGCGAAGGAGCATCTTCGCGAGCTGGCGGCGCATCAGCGGCAGGGTCACGATCGGCGCGCCGAAGGCGATGCGGCGATGGGCGATGTAGAGCGCCTCCGTCACCGCCTTGCGCATCATCCCCGCCGCCCGCACGCCGTTCGACAGGCGCGAGTTGTTCACCATGTCGGCCATCTGGCGCATGCCCGCGCCGGGTTCGCCCACCATCCAGGCGGTCGCGCCCTCGAGCCGGATCTCGCCCGAGGCCATGGAGCGCGTGCCGAGCTTCTCCTTCAGCCGGAGGATGCGGTAGCGGTTCGGCCGCCCGTCCGGCAGGGTGCGCGGGAGCAGGAAGAGCGAGACGCCCCTGATGCCGGCCGGCGCGCCCTCGGGCCGCGCGAGCACCATCGCGAGTTCCGCATCCGCGTTGGAGCAGAACCACTTGTCGCCGGTGAGCGCCCAGGTGCCGTCCGCGTTCGGGGCGGCGGAGACGGCGGTGTTGGCGATGTCCGAGCCCGCCCCCTGCTCGGTCATGAACATCGCGCCCTGGTGGAGCGCGTCCAGGTCCTGCGAGGTGAGCGCGGGCAGATAGCGCGCGATCAGTTCCGGCGCGCCGAAGCGGCGCAGCGTGCGGGTCAGGCTGTCGGTCATCGAGACCGGGCAGCAGAGGCCGAACTCGGCCTGCACGAAGAGGTAGGTGAGGGCGTATTTCGCCGCCGCCGGCATCGGCTCGGGCCAGCCGAGCACGCCGCCGCGGTGCGACAGCGCGGCAAGGCCGTACTCGCCGAAGGCGATGCGCTCCATCTCGCGATAGGCGGGGTGGTAGGCGATGGACTGGCGGTCCTCGCCGCGCCGGGTGCGGTGGATGAGTTCGGGCGGGTTGGCGTCGGCCGTCGCGGCGAGCTCCGCAAGCCGCCCGCCCGCGAGGCCGCCGAGGCGGTCGAGATGCGGCGTGAGATGATCGAGCAGGTCGCGCGGCAGGTAGAGCGGCAGCAGCGCGGCAAGCGTCGGGTCGGCGCGGTAGAGGTTGAGGCCGTGGCTGTCGGGCACGGCCTCGGCGCCGACCGGGGCGGGCGTGTTCGGGCGGATGAGGGTCATGGGCGTCTCCTGCTCGCGGCAGGATAGGCCCATGCGCCCCCTCAGGCGATCCGTCGCAGGGCCGGGTCGGGGTAGCCTGGCGTGGCGAGCATCGGCGGGTCCGCGACCTCGACCATGAGCGCGCGGTCGAAGCCGTTGAAGGCGGTGCGCAGCGCCGTGCCATAGGCGCCGAGCTGGCCGATCTCGATCCAGTCCCCCTCCCGCGCATCGGCGGGCAGGGTCCAGGGGCCCTTCATGACGTCGGCCGAATCGCAGGTCGGGCCGAAGAGGATGAAGTCGCGCCTCGCCGCCGCGACCGGCTCCCCGCCCGGGCGGATCAGCCGGTGCGGGAAGCGGAAGCCCGGCGCGCCGGCATCCGAGAGCGCGCCATAGACGCCATCGTTCACGTAGAGGGCATCGCCCCGCCGCCCCTGCACCTGCACCACCACCGAGGCGCCGCCGGCCACCAGCGCGCGACCGGGCTCGGCCCAGAGGCGCACCCCCGGCGGCAGCAGCGCCGCGCCGGCGCGGATCGCCGCGATGAAGGCGTCGAGCGGCGGCGGCTCGCTGCCCGGATAGGCGACCGGGAAGCCGCCGCCGACATCGACCACCTCGAGCGCGACGCCGGCGGCGGCGATCACTTCCGCCGCCAGCGCGAGCGCGCGCGTCCAGGCCCCGGGGTCGAGGCACTGCGAGCCGACATGGAAGGAGAGGCCGAGGCGGGCCGCATGCGGCCGCGCCGCGCGCAGCAGCGCCGCCGCCTCCGCCGGGGCGGCGCCGAACTTGCCGGAGAGGTCGTAGGCGGCCGTGCCCCTGGGCAGGGCGAGGCGCACCACGAGGCCGAGCCCGTCCGCGCCCGCGCCGGTCTCCGCGAGGATCTTGGCGAGTTCCGCCTCGGTGTCGAGCGCGAAGTCGCTGACGCCGTGCCGCATCCAGGCGGCGCGGATGGCGGCGCGCGACTTCACGGGGTGCATGAAGTGGATGGCGGCGTCGGGGAACATGCTGCGCACGAGCCGCACCTCGGCCTCGGAGGCGCAGTCGAAATGCGTCACGCCGCCGGCGGCGACGGCGCGCAGCATGGCGGGTTCGGCATTGCACTTGACGGCGTAGAGCACCTCGCCGGGGAAGGCGGCGAGGAAGGCGCGCGCGGCCGCCGTCACGGCCTGCGGACGCAGGCAGTGCAGCGGCACCTCCGGCCGCAGCGCCGCAACCACGGCATCCACGCTCGGGCGGCGCAGCGCGGGGGCGGGGCGGCGGAGCGGCGCGACGGCGCCGCGGGGACGGATCTCGGTCATCGCATCGGGCTTTCGGGGCTTGGGATCGCGCGCCCGCCGCCGCATCACGGGCCGAAGCCCGGACGCGGCGGCGGGGAAGGAGGGAGCCCGTCGGCGGCCCGCCGCGGACGACGCCCCGCGATCCCCCCGGCGCGCGCGGCGCTTAGGGACGGGACGACGGCGCAGCGGCGCTGATCAGGCGCTGCGGCTGATGCGATGAGGTCTCATCGCAGGGCGGCGGACAGGCGACATGGCGGCTCCCTCGAGGTTTCCGGCCCACGCTCCTGGCCGGATCGAACAGGACGCGTCCCGTCGTTGCTGTGGTCCGGCCGGGCGGCGGGACCTCGCGGCACGTGCGATGGCGCGAGCGCCCCGATCGGCGGGGCACGGGCCGGAAAATATGCACCCGGACCCCACGGTTCAAGGGAAATCCAGCGGGGGCGCCATGAACCTGGCGCATGACGGAGGGGAAGCCCGGTGGAATGGCCGGAAACTCTCCGGCCTCACGCCTTGCCGGCATGGAGGCAGAGGTAGTCCCAGGCGAGGGTTGCGGCGGCGAGCGCCGTGATCTCGGCCACGTCATGGGCGGGCGCGACCTCGACCACATCGGCGCCGCGGAAATCGAGCCCGCCGAGCCGGCGCAGGATGCCCTGCGCCTGCCAGGTGGCGAGGCCGCCCACCTCCGGCGTGCCGGTGCCGGGGGCGAAGGCGGGGTCGAGGCAGTCGATGTCGAAGGAGAGATAGGCGGGACCGCGGCCCACCACGTCCAGCACCCGCGCGGCGACGGCGGCGGGCGTGCTCTCATGGACCTCGCGGGCGGAGAGGATCGTCACCCCCTGGGCGCGGGTCCAGGCGAACATCTCGGGCCAGGCCGGGGCGCGGATGCCGATCTGGATCATCCGCCGCGGATCGACGAGGCCTTCGGTGATGGCGTGCCAGAACACCGAGCCATGGGCGAAGCGCTGGCCGAAATTGTCCTCCGAGGTGTCGAGATGGGCGTCGAACTGCACGAGGCCGACCGGCCCGCCGAGCCGCTTCGCGAGGGCGCGGAGCAGCGGCAGGGTGATGCCGTGCTCGCCGCCGAGGGCGACGAGGTGGTCAAGGCCCGCCGCCTGGGCCTCGATGCGCGCGAGGCTGCCGGGGATGTCGCCGAGCGCGATCTCGAACTCGCCGAGGTCGGAGAGGTCGAGCGCGGTCGGGTCCGCGCCGGTCTCGGGGTGGCGGCCGTCGGTCAGCATCCGCGCCGCGGCCCGGATGGCGCGCGGCCCGTCCCGCGTGCCGGCGCGGTTGGTGGTGCCGATGTCGAGCGGGATGCCGGCGACGCAGAAGGCCGCGCCGCGGTCGCCGGGGCGGGCGCCGAGGAAGGCGTGCGGGGCGGCGAAGGTGACGGGGGCGGGCATGGGCCCACCTTAAGCCGCCCCCCCGCGGACCTGTCCAGGACCGGCCCGCTTGGCTACCACCTTGGGCCATGACGCCCCTCACCACCGGCCCGCGCGCCGCCCTCGACGCCATTCCCGGCTCCCTCATTCGCGAAGTCGCGGAGGCGGGGCGCGGCCTCCCCGGCCTGATCCGCCTCTTCTTCGGCGAGCCCGACACGGTCACACCCGCCTTCATCCGCGAGGCGGCCAAGGCCGCCCTCGATGCGGGTGAGACCTTCTACGCCCCCAATCCCGGCATCGCGCCCCTGCGCGAGGCGATCGCGCGCTACCTCGTCCGCAACGGCCGCCCCGTCGGGCCGGAGCGCGTCACGGTCACGGCCTCGGGCGTCAATGCGCTGATGCTGGTCGCGCAGGCGCTGCTCGATCCGGGCGATCGGGTGGTGATCCCGATGCCCGCCTGGCCGAACATGGAGGGCATCGCCCGCGTGATGGGCGCGCAGGTCGCAGCGGTGCCGATCCGCCTCAGCAACGGCCTCTGGCGGGTGGAGATGGACGAGCTGCTGGCGGCGGTGACGCCGGCCACGCGCCTGCTCTTCCTCAACAGCCCCGGCAATCCGACCGGCTGGACGCTGACCGCCGAGGAGCAGCGCATCATCCTCGACCACTGCCGCCGGACCGGCACCTGGATCCTCGCCGACGACGTCTATGAGCGGCTCTATTTCGCCGCTCCCGCGGCGCCCTCCTTCCTCCGCCTCGCGACGGCCGAGGACCGGGTGGTCTCGGTCAACTCCTTCTCGAAATCCTGGTCCATGACCGGCTGGCGGCTCGGCTGGATCGTCGCGCCGCCGGCGCTGATGGACAGCCTTGCCAAGCTCAACGAGTTCAACATGTCCTCGGCCGCGACCTTCGTGCAGCACGCGGGCGTCGTCGCGCTGGAGCAGGGCGATCACGTCGTGGCGCAGACGCAGGCGCGCTACCGCGCCTGCCGCGACCTCGCGCTCGACATCCTCGGCCGGGTGCCGGGGGTGACGGCCCCGCGGCCGGAGGGGGCGATGTACCTCTTCCTCAAGGTGGAGGGCTGCACCGACAGCCTCGGCCTCGCCAAGGCGCTGCTGCACGAGGCGGGGGTGGGCCTCGCCCCCGGCGCGGCCTTCGGCGCGGGCGGGGAGGGGCATCTGCGCCTCTGCTTCGCGCAGAGCGAGGAACGGCTCCGCACCGCCTGCACGCGGCTCGCCGAGGCGCTTGCCGCCCGCGCCGCGCGGGGCTGAGCGGCGCGGCTCAGCGCAGGAGCGGCTTCACCAGATACTCCCAGAAGGTGAAGACGACCTCGATGCCGACCAGGGCGACGATGGCGGCCTCGAGCCCCATGGCGCGGCGGCCCTGGATCAGGGAGAGGATGCTCTCCGTCGTGTCGGCGATGAGCGCGAGCTTGCGGTCGAGCGCGGCGCTGCGTTCGCGGAGTTCGTACTCGTCCGCGAGCCGGCCATGCAGGCGTTCGAGCGCCGGCTGGTCCCACAGGATCTCGGGCTTCTCCTCCGCCTCGACGCGGGCGGTGGTGCGGCTGCGCGCCGAGAGCGCATGCCCGATCTGCCGCTGCAGCGCGCGCGAGGAGGCGGCCAGGCGCCCTTCCGTGCGCAGCGCCGCGATGACGGGCTCGAGACGGTCGAGCGCCTCGCTCAACAGGGCCTCCTGGTGCGCGAGCGCGGCGCTCTTGGCCAGCGCGTCGGCGACCACGGCAAGGCGCGGCACCGAAAGGTCGCGCAGCCGGATCACGCCGTCGGGGTCCACGCCGTCCTGTTCGGCTCCGCCCGCGATCCGCGCGGCCTCCTCGATGGGGTTCGGCAGCGGGGCGGTCAGGCGCGGCCGCAGCATCCCGATGAGGGCGGCCTCCTGCGCCGGGGTGGCGCCGAAGAGCACCACCGCGCCCCAGCGGAAGGCGAAGGCGGTGCAGCCTTCGGGTGTGGCGAGCGGGACCGGGTCGGAGGCCGGCGCGCCCTCCCGCGGCAGGCCGCGCAGGTCGAGCCTCTCGCCCAGCAGCAGTGCGCGGGCCAGGGTCTGGCTGCCGGCGGTCATCGGCGGGCCGGGCGGGGCGGGGGTGGTCGCTTCGGCATGATCGGGTCTTCCGCGGCGGGGCGGCGGGAGCCTGCCCGCCGCCGCCGCCCCTGTCCAACGTGGAACATGCCCGGGATGCGGGGTGAACCGCGACGCCCGGGCGCGGTATCGTAGCAGCGGCCCCGCCCCGGGGTCGCGCGCAGGAAAGCGAGGACCGCATGGACGCGCCCGCCCCGCCGGCCGAACCCGCCCTGCCCGGCGCCGCCTTCGGCGAGGCGCCCCTCCCCGCGCGGCCCTTCGATCCGGGCATGGGGCTTGCGGTGGCGCGCCGGACCATCCTCCGCCCCGCGGACGGGGAGGATTTCGGCCGTGTCGCCGACCGCGTGGCGGCGGGCAACATCGCGCTGCTCGGGCCTGCGGCCGGAGCGGCGGCGCGCATCGAGCAGGCGCGGCTGCGCAACGCGATCGCGACCGGCGCGCTCATCACCTCCGGCCGCCACCTGCAGCATGGCGATGCCGACCAGCCCGGCCGGCCGATGGAGCTGTTCACCAACTGCGCGACCGCCGGCGCCACCTTCACGAAGTTCTACCTCCTCCTGAACGGGGCCGGGGTGGGACGGGCCTATGACGACGCGCTCTGCCCCGTGGATTGGGCCGAGGCGCCGGAACTGCTCCTGCACCTCTCTCCCGCCCATCCCGACTGGCCGCGCGACCGGGCCGCGCTGCACCGCTTCGGGGTGGAGTTCGGCCTCCTTCGCTGGGGGATGGACCTTGCCGCCTTCGGCGAGGCGGAGGAGGCGGATGTGCGCGCCTTCCTCGCGCGCGAGATGGTCCATGACCCCGACCGCCTGCCGGCGGATGCGGTGCGGCACCGCATCGAGGATTCGCGCGAGGGCTGGGCGCGGGCGGTCGAGATCCTGGAAGCCATGGCCTTCGCCGGCGCGCGCGGGCGGGCGCTGCTGCTCGACCTTTCGGCCATCCGGCCCTGCGGCGCGCCGATCCGCGGCCTGCAGGGGCGCCCGGCCTCGGGGCCGCTCTCGCTGCTCAGGGCCTTCATCGCGCTGCGGCGGGAGGTGATCGAGGCGGCGCGCAACCGCGACCCGGGCGTCGAGGCGATGCGCCCCTGGGAGCAGGCGCTGCGCGCGGACCACATCCTGTCGACCGAGGTGCAGGTGGGCGGCGCCCGGCGCGCGGCGCGGATGGCGACGAAATCCTGGCGCGATCCGGGCGCGCTGCGCTTCGTGCGCCTGAAGGCGGAGGGCGGCCTCTGGACCGCCAACCACTCCCTGATGGTGGATGCCGAGTTCTGGGCGCGGCTCGACCGGCGGGACGAGGAGCCGCTGACGCGCCATGCGCGCGCCCTCTTCGAGGCCGCGACCGCCTGCGCCTATCACAATGGCGAGCCGGGCTTCATCAATGGCGACCGGCTTGAGGACATGCGCACGGGCTTCGCGCGCGCCAAGCCGGCCACCGCCGAGGTCGGGTCCCGCCGCTACCGCATCACCGAGGGGGCCGGCCTGCTCGCCGAGGTCGCGCGCCGCGCCATGGGGGCGGATTTTCCGGTCACCACCAACCCCTGCGGGGAGGTGGTGTTGCATGTGACCGGCGGCTACTGCGTGATCGCCGATTTCGCCCCGCTCCTCGCCTGCCCCGCGCCGCTCGAGACGCTGAGGCCGGGCGCGGTGCCCGAGGCGCTGGCGCGCGCGTGGGATGCGCGGGTCGAGGATGCGGTCCGGCTCGGCGTGCGCTTCCTCATCCGCGTCAACCGGATGGATGCGCTCTACGCCGCCGAGGTCGCGCGCACCAACCGCATCGGCATCGGGCCGACGGGGCTGCACGAATGGGCCTTCGCGCGCTTCGGCCTCGGCTTCCGCGACCTGATCGACGAGGCCCGCTCGCGCCCCTTCTGGGAGGCGCTCGCCCGGCTCTCGGCGGCGGCGAAGGAGGAGGCGGACCGCTACAGCGCGGCCCTCGGCATGGCCGCGCCGGTGACGGTCACGACCGTCAAGCCGGCCGGGACCACCAGCAAGCTGTTCGGCCTGACCGAGGGCGCGCACCTGCCGGCGCGCCGGCAGTATCTGCGCTGGGTCCAGTTCCGCGAGGGCGACCCGCTGGCGGCGGACTACGCGGCGCGCGGCTATCCGCTGCGCCGGCTCGCGACCTTCCCCGGCGTGGTGATCGTCGGCTTCCCGACGCTGCCGCTGATCCAGCGCCTCGGCATCGGCGAGAGGCTGGTCACCGCCCCGGAGGCGAGCCCGGAGGAGCAGTATCGCTGGCTCGAACTGCTGGAGCGCCACTGGATCGGTGCGGAACGCGGCAACCAGGTGTCGTATACGCTGAAGATCGCGACCGACCGCGTCAGCCTTGCGTCCTTCCGCGCCATGCTGCGCGCGCACCAGCCGCATCTGCGCTGCTGCGCCGTGCTGCCCACGCGCCCGGACCGCGACCTCGGCTACGAATACCTGCCCGAGGAGGAGGTGGAGGAGGAACGCTTCCGCGCCATCCTCGCCGCCATCCGCGACCCCGGCGCGGCGGAGGCGGTGGACCTCGCCCGCCTGCAATGCGAGGCGGGGGCCTGCCCGGTCTAGCCCTCGGGCCGCAGGGGCTGCAGCAGCAGCCGGTCGAGGCGCTGCTGCTCGTCGGCGCGCAAGCCCTCGATGCCGATCACCATGCCGAGCTGGCCCTTCGCGGGCTCCGCGACGTAGGTGCCGAAGAGGCGGTCCCAACAGGAGAGGCAGAAGCCGAAGTCGCTGTCCGTCTCCTCCCGCAGCTCGGAATGGTGCACGCGGTGCATGTCGGGGGTGACCAGAACCCAGCGCAGCGGCCGGTCGAGCCAGGCGGGCAGGGCGAGGTTGGCGTGGTTGAAGAGGGAGGTCGCGTTGAGCAGGACCTCGAACACCAGCACGGCTTCCGGCGGCGCGCCGAGCGCGACCACCGCCACCGCCTTGATCCCGAGCGAGAGCAGGATCTCGAGCGGGTGGAAGCGGAGCCCGGAGGAGGCGTCGAGTTCGGGGTCCGCGTGGTGGACGCGGTGCAGCCGCCAGAGCGCCGGCACCGCGTGGAAGACCCGGTGCTGGAAGTAGATGAGCATGTCGAGCAGCACGACCGAGAGCGGCGCTGCGATCCAGAACGGAGCTCCGAGCGCGGGCAGGAGGCCGAGGCCCCGCGCCTCGGCCCAGAGCGCGACGCCGACCGCACCCGCCGGCGCGACCAGGCGCAGCAGCAGGGAGGAGAGCGCGACGAGACCGAGATTGGCCGGCCAGCGCCGCCAGGCGAGGCGCTGCGGCCGGCGTGGAAAGGCGCGCTCGAGCAGCGCCATCGCCACCAGCACGACGGCGAAGACCGACAGCCGGATCACGGGTTCCTGGGCGAGCATGGCATCGGATATGGCCTCGTCGCGGCGGCCTTGCAGGGGCGGCCCGGCGGGGTGAGCATGGCGGCGGAGGAGTCCCCGTCATGACGCGCCTTGCCGCC
>Ga0272446_1005639_pt1 | contig 13621 bp, 11 predicted proteins | sample YNPCB0061_FD_194587 | JGI IMG/M metagenome (GOLD analysis project Ga0272446, IMG submission 194587) | Hot spring microbial mat communities from Yellowstone National Park, WY, United States - YNP-CB-006-1 | ecosystem: Environmental > Aquatic > Thermal springs > Hot (42-90C) > Sediment | place...
GCCGATGATGCTCTCGGCCCCGATCACCACCCCCTCACGCACCTGGGTCCAGTGCCAGATGCGCGTCCCGGCCCCGATCTGCGCCTGTGGGTCGACGATCGCGGTCGGATGGATGATGACTCCGCGTCGGGTGTCGTGTTCAGTCATAGGAAATTCCTCACATTGGCAAGCCTCAGGCACCTCGGGGCGGGTACCAAAGAACTATTGACAGTCACCAGGCAAAACCCCTACCATCCATGCCGCCCGCTCTATGTCACCCGCGATCGGGATCGCTTAGCCCTTGCAATACTCCCGCTCCCTCTTCCTGCAGGAGATCGTCTGGTGCGGGCTGCTGATGCCTTCCTCGTGGCCAGCTTCTCGCAAGTATACCTGATCGGTTGCCACCGCGCGCCTGCGAGCGTATGACACGCAGGGCTTGAGCACAGGCCTTAGGGTTCATAAATGTATAAGTTCACCCACCCCAGCCCGCGCAGCGGGCTTCGTCGCCGTAGCCCGCGGCTGATGGTCTTTGAGGAATTCATCCGCTATAGACTGCGCAGGCGGTCTTCGCATCCCATAGCCGAGGGCTTTAGCCCCACGGCCAGTTCGGCATACCGGATGAATTTCTCAATAACCATCAGCCGCCGGGCGCGCGCACCGGGAGCCTGAAGGCTCCGGCTAGCGTTGCGAAGGCCACCTGCGCGGCCTGTAGGCCGAGACCCTTCGCTTCGCTCAGGGTGACAAGCAGGGATGTTGCTCAAGCCCTGGTATGACACGAACATCCACTCAGGAGCACCACCATGAAAGTTGTCCTGTTCTGCGGCGGTCTCGGAACCAGGTTGCGCGAGTACTCCGAGACCATCCCCAAGCCTATGGTCGAGATCGGCTACCGCCCGATCATCTGGCACCTGATGAAGTACTATGCGCACTTCGGCCATAAGGAGTTCATCCTCTGCCTGGGCTACCGTGGCGATTACATCAAGCGCTACTTCCTGCAGTATGATGAGTGTCTCTCGAACGATTTCGTGCTCTCGCAGGGTGGGCGTACGATCCATCTCTTCAACAACGATATTGCTGACTGGAGCATTACCTTCGTTGATACCGGGTTGCATAGCAACATTGGGCAGCGACTGCGAGCCGTGCAGCGCTACATTGGCGATGACGAGGTCTTCATGGCCAACTACAGTGATGGTCTGAGCGATCTGGATCTGAATGCCTATCTCGCCCATTTCTATGCCCAGGATAGAATTGCTAGCTTTCTGTCGGTGAAGCCGTCGCAGTCGTTCCACCACGTGCAGCACGATGCGAATGGCCTGGTCACCAGTATCAGCGCGGTGGATAACGGCGCGTTCTGGATCAATGGCGGCTTCTTCATCTTCAAGCGGCAGATCTTTGACTATCTGCACGCAGGTGAGGAGCTGGTCGCCGAGCCGTTCCAGCGCCTGATCGCCATGCAGCAGCTGGTGACCTATCGCAACCCGGGCTTCTGGGCCTGTATGGATACCTTCAAGGAGAAGAAGCTGTTCGATGACCTTTACGCCAGTGGCCGGACCCCGTGGGCGGTGTGGGAGCAGGAGCACCCGCCTGCGCCGGACCAGCGATTGTCGCGCGTGCTGCAGGGTGGGCGGAGCAAGGAGATCAATCTCGATCGCTCGCACCTTGTGGCCCACTACCATCAGTAAGGCATGGTTCAGACCAGGATCTCCCAGCGTGACCGTTGCTCCACGGCCCCGCATGACTGGTCTGTGCAGGTGGAGATCTGTGGAGCTGTGGAGGTGAAGGCCAGATTGTCACGCGAGTTTGAAGCATGCCTGAGGTATGGTTCAGGATCGGGCGTTCTCGCGTGACCGTTGCTCCACACCTCCACACAGCCGGTCTGGAGCGCTGGAGAGCCGTGGCGCTGAAGGCTGGATTGTCACGTGCGTTTGAACCATGGCTAACGGGACGAGCGCTGCTATGTTGCACCTGAGTCTTGCCATCGGTCCGGCTGCCGCGCCGCGCATCCTCTGCCTCGGCGCCCACAGTGATGACATCGAGATTGGCTGCGGCGGCACCATGCTCAAGTTGCTGCGCCAGTACCCCGGCGCGCATGTGCACTGGGTGGTCTTCAGCGCGTTCGGTGCACGGATCGATGAGGCGCGCGCCAGCGCCGCCATGTTCCTGCGCGGGGCAGGGCAGACACAGATCGCCGTGGAGCAGTTTCGCGATGGCTACTTTCCCTTCGAGGGGGGCGCGATCAAAGACTATTTCGAGCGGCTCAAAGCCTTCCAGCCCGATCTGGTCTTCACCCACTATCGTGATGACCGCCACCAGGACCACCGGCTGGTCTCCGATCTCACCTGGAACACCTTCCGCGATCATCTGGTGCTCGAGTATGAGATTCCCAAGTTCGATGGCGACCTGGGGAGCCCCAACGTGTTTGTCCACCTTGACGATGAGCTCTGCCGCCAGAAGGTGGCCATCCTGCACGAATGCTTCGTGACCCAGCGCGATAAGCCCTGGTTCACCGAGGAGACCTTCCGGGCCCTCCTGCGGCTCCGCGGGATCGAGTCGCGCGCGCCCGGCGCCTACGCCGAGGCCTTCTATGGCCGCAAGGTCGTGATCGGGTGATCCGCGGCCGCAGAGGAGTTGCTGCCGCAGCCTTTCGAGGCTTGTTGTATCCCGAACCCTACTTTTAGGAGCGTCCTTATGGCTGTTGCCGAGCCCCGCCTGTACCCTGAAACTCGACCAGGCACCGGGAATTGCCGTTTCTGTGATGCACCGCTCGCGCACGTCTTTGTCGATCTCGGCATGTCGCCTCCCTGTGAGAGCTTCGTGAGCTTCGAGCAACTCAACCACATGGAGCCGTTCTATCCGCTCTGCGTCTATGTCTGCTCGACGTGCTTCCTGGTCCAGCTGCAGGAGTATGTCGCGCCCCAGGCGATCTTCAGCCACTACGCCTATTTCTCATCGTACTCGACGAACTGGTTGAAGCATGCCGAGCAGTACGTGGCCATGATCAGCGAGCGTCTCGGGCTCGGCGCGCAGAGCCAGGTGGTCGAACTGGCCAGCAACGATGGCTATCTGCTGCAGTACTTCAAGCAGCGTGGCATCCCCTGCACCGGAATCGAGCCGGCGGCCAATGTGGCCAGGGTCGCCCAGGAGCAGGGCATCCCGACGATCGTGGAGTTCTTTGGCCGCGAGCTGGCGACCCGGCTGCGTGGCGAAGGTCTGCAGGCCAACCTGCTGCTTGGCAACAACGTGCTGGCCCACGTGCCGGACATCAACAGCTTCGTGGGCGGGATGAAGATTCTGCTCGCCCCCGATGGCGTGATCACGATGGAGTTCCCGCATCTGGTGCGGTTGATCGCGGGTAACCAGTTCGATACGATCTACCACGAGCACTTCTCGTATCTGTCGCTGCGGGTCGTTGAGCGCATCTTCGCCCATCACGGGCTGACAGTCTTCGACGTGGACGAGCTTCCGACGCACGGCGGTTCGTTACGCATCTATGCCTGCCACAGCGGCCCCGCGGCCCCGGCGCCCAGCACACGCGTGCTGGCGGTGCGGCAGGCTGAGGACGCCCTGGGGCTGGACCGGCTTGAGGGGTACGCCGGCTTCGCTGAGCGTGTGAACGAGGTCAAGTTTGATCTCCTGGAGTGCCTGATCCGGCTCAAGCGTGCGGGCAAGACGGTGGTGGGCTACGGCGCACCCGGCAAGGGCAATACGCTGCTGAACTACTGCGCTATCCGCACCGACCTGCTGGCCTATACGGTTGATCGCAACCCGTTCAAGCACGGCAAGTACCTGCCGGGCACCCATATCCCGATCTATCCGCCCGAGAAGATCGCCGAGACCCGCCCGGACTACCTGCTGATTCTGCCGTGGAACCTGCGCGATGAGATCGTCAGCCAGATGGCCTTCGTGCGCGAGTGGGGCGGCCAGTTCATCGTACCGATCCCGCAGGTCGAGATTATGAGCTAGTGGTCTGTCACCGTCACAGTCCGGCTCAACGCGATGAGGTGAGGATGCGCTGAGGCGCTGGCAGCGCATCCTCGCCTCGCGCATCTCGTGGAGATGGCATGAAGGAGCCCGATGAATAGCGACGAACTGGGTCTCACGCCGGCCGAGCTCAACGAGGCCGGCCAGGCCATGTACCAGCTGATTGAGGCGCTCTTTCCCATCTGCCGCAGTATCACCGGGGATGGGATCCGCGCCTCGCTGCGGGCACTTGGGCAGCACATCCCGCTGACGCTGCACGAGGTGCCAACGGGAACGCAGGTCTTCGACTGGCGCGTGCCCCGCGAGTGGAACATTCGCGACGCCTATGTCAAAAACGCGCGTGGCGAGCGGGTGATCGATTTCCAGGCGCATAGTTTGCACGTTGTGAGCTACAGTGTCCCGGTGCGGCGCCGCATGACGCTGGAGGAGCTCAGGCCGCACCTGTACACGCTCCCCGAGCAGCCGGCGTTGATCCCCTACCGGACCTCGTACTACAAGGAGCACTGGGGCTTCTGTTTGAGCCACCAGGCATTGCAGCGCCTCGAGCCAGGTGAGTACGAGGTGTGCATCGATTCCTCGCTTGAGCCGGGCGCGCTGACCTATGGCGAGTACCTGATCCCGGGTGCGTGCGCGGACGAGGTGCTGATCTCGTGTCACTGCTGCCACCCATCGCTGGCCAACGACAACCTGTCGGGCATGGCCCTGGCGACCATGCTTGGCCGGCGGCTGGCGGGGCGCCGGCTGCGCTACTCCTACCGGCTGCTGTTCATCCCGGGGACGATCGGGGCGATCACCTGGCTGGCCCTGCACGAAGCGCAGCTGGCGCGGATCAAGCACGGCCTGGTGGTCGCCTGTGTGGGCGACCCGGGCATGTCCACCTACAAGCGCAGCCGGCACGGGCACGCCGAGATCGACCGCGCAGTGGTTCACGTGCTGCGGCATACGGGCCAGCCCTATGCAGTGCAGGACTTCTCGCCCTACGGCTACGATGAGCGCCAGTATGGCTCGCCGGGCATCAACCTGGCGGTCGGCAGCCTGACGCGCACGCCCCACGGCCAGTTCCCCGAGTACCACACCTCGGCCGATAACCTGCAGCTGGTGCGTCCGGAGTATCTCGCCGACTCGTTGCAGACCTATCTGGCGGTGGTCGATGTGCTGGAGCACAACCGGACCTACGTCAATACCAGCCCCAAATGCGAGCCGCAGCTGGGCCGGCGCGGGCTCTACGGCAGCATGGGCGGGCTGAAGGACGCCCGGCAGCACGAACTGGCGTTGCTCTGGGTGCTCAACCAGGCCGATGGGCAGCATACCCTGCTCGAGATTGCCGAGCGCGCAGACATGGCGTTCGCTACGATCAAGGGCGCCGCACAGGCGCTGCTTGCGGCGGGCCTGCTGCGCGAGGCGCAGCCGTAGTTGACGCAACGATCCTGCTGGCGAACTCCGTGTTTCCCTCGCTCGGTGTGCAGCCGTCCCGCCGGTATGCGGGCCTCCGGCCCGCGTACCCGGGTTTGCCGGCAGGATCATGCAACGTCAGCGAGCGAACGCAGCCTGAGCCGGGACGAAGGCTCAGGCTGCGAACACCAGGACTCTGCACAAACCCTGCCACCTGCTACGGCGTCGCCAGGGCCCATAGCGTCCATGCGCCGGCGTCGATGCGTTCGGCGTGGGCGTCGAGGTAGGCGCGCACGCCAGGATTAGCCGGATCGGTGGGGCCGGGTCCGTGGCCGGCGTTGGGCAGCAGGACATAACGGATTGGATTGGCCGCGATGTAGCGGGCGAACTGCGTGGCGTCGCCCATAATGTTGTCGCGGAAACGATCATCGGCCTCGAACCAGGTCGCCGGCTGGCGGGTGTAGAGGATCGTCTCCCAGTAGAGCGGCGTCAGCACGAAGCCCGGGTCGCGCTGGCGCAACTCGGCGAAGGCCGGGGCGGCAGCGCGCAGGGGCGCGGCGTAGGCTGCCTCCTGGTACCAGAGCACAGCGGCGTTGACGGTGAGCAAGAGCGCTGCCAGGTAGAAGCCGATCCGCCGGCGCCAGGCCATCGGCAGTCGGACGAAGCCTGCCGCGAAGAGCAATGCCAGCGGGGGCAACGCCGGCATGAAGATGCGTGGGCTGTTGCCCGCCCCGGGCGTGGCGCAGTAGACGAGCACAACCAGCAGTCCCAGCCCCAGCCACGCGCCGAGCACCACTGCGCTAAGCCGGGGCGCTGCGCCGACGCAGAGACCATACACCACCACCGCGCCAATCACGCTCAGGGTCAGGAGCGCGCCGTACCAGGGGATGTAGAAGGTCAACTCAATGAGCATCGGCAGGATGATGCCGAACAGTTCGCTCGAGAAGCCGCGGGTTGGCCCACGCTCACCAGCCCCAAGGTAGTGGCTCCAGATCCAGGGGGCGGCCAGCACCAGCGGCCCCGCCAGGCAGAGCAGGTGGTGGCGCCAGGATAACTCGCGGCGCCCGGCGAAGCGGTCGTAGAGCAGGCCGGCCATGACCGTGCCGGCATAGAGCGCCAGCAGGTCCATCTTGGTCAGCGCGGCCAGCGTGCCGAGGATGACGGCCGGCACCGTGCGCCCCCGCAGGTAGGCGAAGAACGCCCCCGTGAGCACGAGTGTGCCCAGCGCCTCGTTGTAGGCCACGGTGCCGTACTCACGGAACACTGGGTAGAGCGAGAGAAAGCTCGCCGCGACCAGCGCCGCGCGCGGGCCAAGGAGCAGCCGCCCCAGCGCATAGGTCAGCAGCACCGTCGCCCCGGCAGCAAGCGGGATCACCAGTTGCAGCAGCAGGTAGGAGCGGGTAAGCCCCCACACCAGGGCAAACAACCCGGGGGTCAGCGGTCCCCACCAGGGATGTAGACTGCCATAGCCAGTGGCCCACAGACGTCGCGGCCCGAGCTCGGCCGGATCGGGGGGAAAGCCCTTGATCCGTTCGTAGCTATCGACCGCGCCGCTCAGGAAGCCCGGCTGCTCCCAGGTGAGCAGCCCCCAGTGCAGGTTGCGTGGCGCGTCACCGAATTGCACGCCCGTAAGCACCTGCACTATTACGAAGTGACCGGTAAGCAGCGCCAGCAGGGCCGGCAGCACCGCAGCCCGCCACCACGGTCGCGCGACTGTACCGGTGCTCGTAGCCGGACGCTGTGCGGATTTGAACACCGGGACCTCCTGCACGCTGCCAGTACGCGCTGGCTGGCCTCGTCTATTCTACCTTGCGTAAGTAACCACCTGCCGCTGTCACGGCAGTGCTTGACAAACGGATCCCCTTCAGGTACGATCCCCCGTGCTTTGCAGACGTGTGAACGCTGATACGCCAGGCGAGGGCTGATGTACCGCGGCGGCAGGTTTAGCCCTCAGCCCTCAGCCCTCAGCCCTCAGCCTTCAGCCCTCAGCCCTCAGCCCTCAGCCTTCAGCCCTGCTCAGATACGTGCCCACTCCGGGCGGTGCGGTTGCTGAAAGGAGTCTGCTGTGCGCATCGCGGGGAACTATACATTTGAAGCCACGCGCGACGAGGTCTGGTCCGCGCTGAATGACCCCGCGGTGCTGGCCCGCACCATTCCCGGTTGCCAACGCCTGGACGAGGTGGGCGAGAACGAGTACGAGAGCACGCTGAAGGTCGGCATCCAGGCTGTGCGCGGCACTTACAACGGCCGTGTGAAGCTCGGCAACATCGTACCGCCCGAGTCCTATGAGATCCACGTCGATGGCAAGGGTAGCAACGGGTTCCTCAAGGGCGCCGGCACGATCAAGCTGCGCAGCGACGGGGCACAGACCATCCTGGATTATGGCGGCGAAGCTCAGGTGGGCGGCACCATTGCCAGTGTCGGCCAGCGTGTGCTCGATGGCGCAGCCCGCTCGCTGATCAACCAGAGCCTCAAGGCCCTGGCCCAGCAGATCGAGGAGCGCCGCCTCCACGTCACGGCCCATACCGCCGAGGTGCTCGAGGCCGTCGCCGAGGAAGTGCGCCACGCCGCTGTACCGTTGACCGAGGAGGTGCCGGCCCGCCCGGCCGGTGAGCGCCGCACGATCACGGTCAGCCCGGGCCAGGGCCTCTCTGAGCGCGCCGTCGTTCTGGGTATGGTCGAAGATTTCTTCACGGCCCGGCCCTGGTTGCCCTGGGTAATCATCGCCTTCCTGCTCGGCTATCTGCTCGGTCGCCGCGACTAAGGAAGGCCGCAGCATCAGCTACGCCATTTGCTGCGGTCCAGCGAGGAGCCTGACGCCGTGACGACGATCACCGTGACCGTTAATGGCACACAGCATACCAGCGAGGTCGAGCCCCGCACCCTGCTGGTGCACTACCTGCGCGAGCAGCTGAACCTCACCGGCACACACATCGGCTGTGACACCAGCCAGTGCGGCGCCTGCGTCGTGCACCTCGATGGTCAGAGTGTCAAGGCCTGCACCGTGCTTGCCGTGCAGGCCGATGGCGCCGCGATCACTACGATCGAGGGCCTGGCCCGGAACGGCGAGCTCCACCCGCTCCAGGAGGGCTTCTGGGCGAAGCACGGCCTGCAGTGCGGCTTCTGTACCCCCGGCATGATCATGGCCGCTGCCGACCTGCTGCAGCGCTACCCGAACCCGACGGACGACGAGATCCGCCACGGTCTTGCGGGCAATCTCTGTCGCTGCACCGGCTATGAGAACATCGTGCAGGCGGTGCGCTATGCCGCCGAACAGATGCAGCGCGGCAGCACGCACTAATGCAGTTCCAGGCGACCTGTTCGGGCATCAGCGCGACCTCGACCGTGTCCAGCTGCGCCGCGCCCAATCTACCATAATCTACCATCGCAAATCTGCAACCTGCAATCGCACCAGGAGCCGGCCATGATCCCCAGCGCCTTCGCCTATCACGCGCCGGCCACGCTGACCGAGGCGTTGAGCCTGCTCCAGCAGTACGGCGACGAGGCCAGGGTCCTCGCTGGCGGCCACTCACTGCTGCCGGCAATGAAGCTGCGCCTGGCTGCCCCCGAGGTGCTGATCGATATCGGCAGAATTGCCGAACTGCGTGGCATCGCGATCAATGGGTCGATCACCATCGGCGCCACCACCACCTGGTCGGCGATTGAGCAGCACGCCGGGCTCAGGCAGCATCTCCCAGTGCTGCCCGAGGCTGTTCGCCAGATCGGCGACATCCAGGTGCGCAATCGCGGCACGCTGGGGGGGGCACTGGCCCACGCCGACCCGGCCGCCGATGCCCCGGCCGTCGTCCTGGCGCTCGCTGCCGAGCTCCGCGCCCAGGGCCCCGGCGGTACGCGCAGCATCGCCGCGGGTGACTTCTTCCTCGACTTTTTCACCACCGCACTTGCGCCCGGTGAACTGCTGATCGCCGTGGTGCTGCAGCCGCTCGACGCGGGCGCTGGCGCGGCCTATGTCAAATTGCCGCACCCCGCCAGCGGCTATGCCATCGTCGGGGTCGCGGCCTACGTAAAACTGGAGGCCAGCCTGGTTAGCGCCTGCCGGGTGGCCGTCACCGGCGCCGGCCCTTTCGCTACCCGCCAGCCCGGCGTTGAGCAGGCGCTGATCGGTAGTGACGGCTCTGCCGACGCCGTCGCCGCCGCCGCTGCACAGGCCGGCGAGGAGATGGACATCCTCGGCGACCTCCACGCCAGCGAGGTGTACCGCCGCGCGATGGTCAAGGTCTTCACCAGGCGGGCGCTCACCCAGGCGCTCGCCCGCGCCCGCGCCTGATACGCCGAATCCCGGTGGTACTCCCTATATCGTGTCATACCGATTCTGCGTGCTGGCATCGCATTGGCTCAGCTCCACACCTCCAGAGCTCTCCAGCGCTACCAAGCCCTGTGTGGAGCTGGAGCGCGGTGGAGATGAGCGGGACACTGCGGGATTGCCAATTCCACCTGGTATCACCCCGTCACGGGCTGATCACCACCCGCTCGAGGGTCACACTGTCGAGGAAGGTTTCGTCCACCTCGGCGCCGCTGCCCGGGCCGTCGGGTACGCTGAGCGTGCTGTCGGGGTTGAGGACAAAGGGGTTGAGCACGACGTCGCGGCGGAAGTAGCGGTCGCTGGCGCTGATGTCGCCGGGCAGGGTGAAGTTCGGCAGGCTGGCCAGGGCCACGTTGGCTGCCCGGCCAATGCCCGTCTCCAGCATGCCACCACACCAGACCGGCACGCCCGCCTCGGCGGCCATGTCGTGGATGCGCCGTGCTGCGGTGAGGCCGCCCACCCGGCTGGGCTTGATGTTGATCACCCGGCAGGCGTTCAGCTCAAGCGCCCAGCGCGCGTGCTCCGGCGAGACGATGCTCTCGTCGAGGCAGATCGGGGTGCACAGGCGGCGCTGCAATTTGGCGTGGTCGATGATGTCGTCGTGGGCCAGGGGTTGCTCGATCAGCAGCAGGTCGAAGGCGTCAAGCCGGGCCAGGTGATCGGCCTGATCGAGCGTGTAGATGCTGTTGGCGTCCACCTGGAGCTTGAGCTGCGGCCAGGCCGCGCGCACCGCACGGGTCGGCTCGATGTCCCAGCCGGGCTTGATCTTGAGCTTGACGCGCTGGTAGCCGGCCGCCACGTAATCGCTGACGACCCGTAGCAGGCTGTCGATGTCGGGCTGCACGCCGACGCTCACGCCGACCGCCACCCGTTCGCGGACGCCGCCGAGCAGCGCGTGCAGGCTGCGGCCCTCCAGGCGCCCGAAGAGGTCCCAGGCGGCGAACTCGAAGCCTGCGCGGGCCATGCGATTGCCGCGCACGCGCGCGAAGGTCGCGTCCACATCTTCGGGGCGGGCAAGCTCGGCTGCGAGGAGCAGTGGCGCCAGGATCTCACGGGCCATCACCCAGGCCGTGCCCTGGGTCTCCTCGTTGTACCAGGGGCCGGCGCCCACTGGCGCCTCGCCCCAGCCTGCGACGCCGTCCGCCCAGAGGCACACGATCAGCGAGTGGTTGGCATACTCGCGCCAGCCGCTCGTCTCGAAGGGCGTGACAAAGGGCAACTCGATTCGCCTGATCTCGATCCGCTCGATCCGCATACGCCTGGCTCCTCGTGTCCACCGGGCTGGCAGCTCGTGCCCTGCCCCGGCCGCTACTTTACCGCGAGCAGTTCGACCTCAAAGATCAGCGTGGCGCCGGGCGGGATCACACCGCCGCCCGCCCCGCGCTCGCCGTAGGCCAGTTGCGGCGGAATGACCAGCTGGCGGCGCCCGCCGACGCGCATCCCTGCGATGCCCTCGTCCCAGCCCGCGATCACCTGGCCGGCGCCCAGGCGGAACTCGAAGGGCTTCTGGCGGGCCATGGGGCGCGTGGGCAGCAGTGAGGTGTCGAAGCGTGTGCCGTCGCTGAGCCAGCCCGTGTAGTGGACCACGGCGGTCGTGCCGGGGGTGGCCTCGGCTCCGCTGCCGAGCTCGAGGTCGTGGTACTTGAGGCCGCTCGCCGTGGTAGTATAGGCCGCTGTCTCGACCGTGGCCGGCGCGGCGGGTGGCCCGCGGCGGATGTCAACCAGCTCGACCTCGAAGGTCAGGGTGGCATTGGGCGGGATGACGCCCCCCGCCCCGCTGGCGCCGTAGGCCAGTTCAGGGGGGATGATCAGGCGGGCCTTGCCGCCCTTGCGCATCAGCGCGATGCCCTCATCCCAGCCCGGGATGACCGCGCCTTCGCCAAGGACAAACTGGAGCGGGTCGCCACGCGCGTAGGAGCTGTCGAACTCGGTGCCGTCGGCCAGGGTGCCGCGGTAATGCACATCGACAACGTCGCCGGGCGCGGCCCGTGGACCGACGCCGGGTGCGAGCTCAAGATACTTCAGGCCACTGGGTGTGGTCACCAGCGTCTCCTCGCCGGCAGCGCCGGGCGCAGGGGTGGGCGGCGTAGCCGGCGCCTGCGTGGCGCAGGCCACGAGCAGCAGGGCAAGCAGCATCGCCCCGAGGGTGGAAAAAGAACGGTTCATAGCTTTCTGCGAGGAGCTCCCAGTGATGGTTTCAGCCAGCTGTTCCGTCTGTCACCCTGTCACCTCCTCGCCTCCTCACGCCCTGTGGGCCAGCGGTAGGTAGACCCGCCAGGCGGCAGGCTCGACCAGGTCGATCTCGAACAGGCGGGGCCAGCGCTTGCCGGTGACGAAGAGCCGGTCGCCGGCGGCATCGTAGGCGATGCCGTTGAGCACCTCGGGAGGGAAGGGGCCGTACTCGTCGGGGGGGAGCAATCTGCGCAGATCGCTCAGGTCAATGTAGGCAGTGACGCGGCCGGTCGCCGGGTCGATGCGCGCGATGCGCTCCGACTGCCAGATGTTGGCGTAGACCGCGCCATTGATGTACTCCAGTTCGTTGAGCCAGATGAGCGGCCCGGCGCTGCTGCGCACCGCCAGCTGGCCGGTGATCGTCAGCACGCCGCTGCGGATCGTCTCCTCTGGATCGATGAAGTAGAGGTTCGCGGTGCCGTCGCTCATGATCAGCCGGGTGCCGTCGAAGGTCAGGCCCCAGCCCTCCACGGGCAGCTGGCGGCCAGGTGGCGGGTAGCTGAACTCGCCGACGCGGCTGAATGCGCCGTCGGCAAAGCGGTAGATAAACCCGCGCCGGCTCTGCCAGGTGAGCTGGAAGATCCATTCACCCACCACGGCGATGCCCTCACCGAAATGCTCGGCCTCGAGCGGCAGCAGTGCCTCGACCGCGCCGCTCTGCAGCTCGACTGCGCGGAGCGACGAGGCGCCGTTCAGGCCGGTGCCCTCGAAGAAGCGCTCGCCATCGCGGTAGACCAGCCCCTGGGTGAAGGCCAGCGGGTCGTGCGGGTAGCTGTTGACCACGCGGAAGCCGAGCACGGGCTCGCCCACTGCCGGCAGAGCTGCGGGCGGTTGCTCCAGCGCGACGGGCGGTGACGGGACGACCTGCGCGGTGGGCGGTTGCTCCAAGGTGGCGAGCGGTGACGGGGCAACCTGCGCGGTGGGCTGGATGGTCAGCGCGGCTGGTGCGACCCGGCGGGGGGTGGCGGCGCAGCCGGTAACGAGGATGGCCACGGTGAGGAGCGTGAGGAGCCGGGCACATGCAGACTGTCGCATCAGCGGTCGATCCTCCAGGCAATTTCCGTCGCATTGTACCCCAGCGTGGAGCGTGGGGCAACCATAGGCTGGCCGCCCGCCAGGGCTGATGCAACGATCCTGCTGGCCACCCCCCGGGTACGCGAGTCTGCCAGCAGGAGCATCGTCTTGCGCGGCGCCTCGTTCCCTCGGGCTGATGAGCCTGTCAACGACATCTTCTGGGATGCTATCCACCCTGTCATACTTCGCGCAGCATCTTCCGCCTCCTGATGCAGTAGCCCCCGCGCGGCGTATACCCTGCCCCTCGACAAGCTCGGGAGCCGCGGAGCCGAAGGGCGCGGGGTGACATGGCGGCACTGCGGACCAGCGCCGCAACGACCAGCCGCGCCGCGACGGGCCAGCGCCACGACGGGCCGGCGCCACGGCGGACCAGCGCCGCAACGACCAGCCGTGCCGCGACGACCAGCCCTGCCAAGGCGGGCCGCGGCGCCACGACGACCAGCCGGCACCACCCTATGTCATTCCGCGTACCTGATGGCCCGGCGGCGGGCCAGTGGCACCGGGAGCAACCCATGTCACCCCGAGCGCAGCGAGGGGTCTTGCGGAGCATGGGCACCGCTAGATTCCTCACTCCGCCTGCGGCTCCGTTCGGAATGACATGAATCATATGGTTCTGAGGAGCGGAGCGAGGAATCTGGC
>Ga0272446_1005640_pt1 | contig 13621 bp, 11 predicted proteins | sample YNPCB0061_FD_194587 | JGI IMG/M metagenome (GOLD analysis project Ga0272446, IMG submission 194587) | Hot spring microbial mat communities from Yellowstone National Park, WY, United States - YNP-CB-006-1 | ecosystem: Environmental > Aquatic > Thermal springs > Hot (42-90C) > Sediment | place...
GATCCAGCCGCCGCGGTTTCTGGCAAAACCGGTGAAACCATGAATTACCTGCTACAGCCTTCACCTATTTCCCACCGCCTGCTGAGCAAATATCTGCTGTGCTTCCTCAATTTGCTGCTCGCCGTGGGTCTCTTTCTGCAGGGGCAGGTCTTTTATGCGCTCAGTGCTCTGCTGCTGGCGGGTTTGGCCCTTTGCCTCGGCGCTTATCAGCTGAAGCAGCTGGAGGCCGCTCTCAAGCAAAAGTGCTTCCTCGATGAACAGCTGATCCAATCGCAAAAACTGGCTGCGGTTGGCGAACTTTCCTCCGGAATCGCTCATGAAATCAACAATCCGCTGGCGATCATCGGCCAGGAAGCAGAATGGATGGGGTACCTGATCAAAGACCTTGCCGCCGGGAAGGCGGGCAAGGAAGATGAACTGCAGGACTCCCTGTCTGAAATCCAGCGCCAGGTCGACCGGTGCAGGGACATCACTCACAAGCTGCTCGATTTTGCCCGCAAGAAGGAGCCCCTGGTGCAGGGGGCGGACATCAATAAATTGCTTGAAGACATGATCAAATTGGTGGAAAAAGAAGCTGTTCACAAAGGCATAACCATTACGCGAAACTATTCCGATAACCTGCCCTTGGTTTATACCGATACGCCTTTGATGCGGCAGGTGGCGTTGAACTTGTTGAACAATGCCGTTTATGCCATTGGCAACAACGGCAACATAACCGTGGTTACACGGGTGGAAGGCGATGAATTCATCGTGGTGGAAGTTCGGGACACCGGATGCGGGATCGCCAAAGAAGATCTGGCGAGAATTTTCGACCCGTTTTTCACCACCAAACCGCAAGGCAAGGGCACCGGACTGGGGCTGTCCATTTGTCATGGGATCGTCACCCGCCTGGGCGGGCTGATTCGTGTTGAAAGCAAGCCGGGCGCGGGATCGACGTTTTTCGTTTCCCTCCCGCTGAAGATGCCAAAAGGAGTCGAGTGAACATGTCATCAGGAGCAAAGGTGCTGATTGTGGATGACGAGGAGAGGTTCAGGACCACGTTGCGAAAGCTTTTGTCGGTTGCCGGTGTGGAAGCCGTTACGGCGGGCAGTGGGCAGGAGGCCCTGGCGGAGCTGAGCAGCAACGCATACGACGTGGTGTTGCTCGATGTCAAAATGCCGCAGATGAGCGGCCTCGAGGCGCTGGCAAAGATCAAGAAAGACAATCCGGGCCTCGAGGTGATCATGCTGACCGGTCATGCCTCGGTGGACGTGGCGGTGGAGATCATGAAGCTCGGCGGTTACGAGTATTTGCTCAAGCCGTGCCCGCTGGAGGACCTGATGGTCAAAATCGATGCGGCTTACGAACGCAAGCTGGCGCGTGAGGGCAAAAGGCGCCCGGTGGCAGCGGCGCAGTCCGACGCTGCCGAATGACTGGGGTGGTTGATTGGCTGTGGGCATGTTCATCAAACGATTCGAAGCAAGCGATGGCGACCTCTCGGTCTATGGTCTCTGGCAGCGCCTCGGCAAGGATTACCTGCTGTCTTTGTGGGGCGGTGAGGCTCACATCGGAGCGGTGGGCATGGCCCAGTCGCGACCGAGTTTAGCGGATCCCGGACGACTATCAGCTACCGCTTCCGTTTTCTGCTATTTGGGGCACAAGGAGGACGGCGTTGTGAAGACCGCATCGGAGCGTCTCGCCGCCGCCCTGGACGCCAGGGTGGTGGTGGTTGCCGGCCTCCATTGGGACAACCTGCAGCCGGATCAAATCGAGCGCGTGCTGGCGAACGTGACGCGCCTGTTGGAGCAAATCATTGATTTCGAAAGGGCCTCCCTCACTCATGGTAGATGATTCCGACTACAAGCGCATCGTGGTGGGCATTTCCGGGGCCAGCGGGGTGATCTACGGCATTGATTTGTTGAAGGCCCTGCGGCAGTGTGGCTACGAGACCCACCTGGTGCTGAGCGAATGGGGGCGCAAGAACATCTTATTTGAAACGGATTACACGGTGGCGGAAGTCGAGCGGCTTGCCGACCATGTGCATGCTGATGCTGATCTGGCGGCGCCGATCGCGAGCGGCTCTTTCATCGTTCGCGGCATGGTGATTGCGCCCTGCACCATCAAAACCCTGTCCGCCATAGCGCATTCCTACAATGTCAATCTCATGACGCGGGCGGCTGATGTCGCGTTGAAGGAGCGGCGCAGGCTGGTGCTGGTGGTGCGGGAAACGCCGCTGCACAAGGGGCATCTGCAACTGCTGCTGGCGGCCGCTGATCTTGGGGCGATCATCCTGCCGCCGATGCCGGCCTTCTATCATCGGCCCGCAACCGTCGATGACATCGTTCGGCACACCACCGGCAAGGTCCTCGATGCCCTCGAGATCCGTCACGATCTTTTCCGGCGCTGGCAAGGTGCTCCCTGACATGAAACTCGAGTGAAGCCCTCTGAGCAGCTCTCCGTCATCTGAAACTCTCTTTCATTACGCCGTTTTCACTTGCAAATCGAAAGCAGTTCGCATTACATGAGGCCACGTGTTTTGAATCTTATTGGCTGACTTTTCTGCAAAACTCGACCCTGTGCAAGGTGCTCACATCTGTAGTCGCGAAGCTCGATTGGGCGAAGCATATGAACGCTTGTTCGCGGTGCTTCGCAAGACGCCTGCACGGCTGTGACTCTTTTCCCAATATCAACGGTGGGCGATGGACTCTGCACTGCGTTGGCCTGTGACCGCTTGTGGACTTGCCAAGTGAAATCGCCATTGGAGTGAATTAGCCGGGTCGTTGATGTGGGTTGGGGTTAATGATGGAGAAGATGAAAAAAAGCGGCGAAAAGGCAGCCGACAAACTGCCGAAGGCGCAAGGGTCGCTTTCCCAGGGTGTGGACGCTCCCGCTGACAATGGGGCGTTGGCGCAGCCGGCAAGCGGCAAGCTTGCAGATGAACCCTGTCGGGGGGGTGAACCCTGTCGAAAGGGCGGCAGCCTGTTCGACGGGGTGGCGGCGCTGGACGTCGACGCCCGCAAAAAGATGCTCAAGGCAGCACTCGCACACTTTGGCGACGACTGTTTATGCGTGCTCAGCGATCGGGAGCTGGACTCGCTGCGGGTCGGCATTTGCGTTTTGAATCGCGACTACCGGATTGTCTGGCTCAGCCGGGCTATGGAGGAATTCTTCGGCCTCAAACGCAATGAGATCATCGGTCGGGACAAGCGCGAGCTGCTGGGGCAGGGATGCACGGGATTGTTTGAGCCGTCGAGAGAGCTCAAGGACAAACTGTTTGAGTGCTATCGCAATAACACCTATGTGGAACACTTCGAGTGTTATTTTCCTGCTGACGGAGGGCGCGGTGAGCGCTGGCTGGAGCATTGGAGCCAGCCGATCGAGTCGGGTCTCTATGCGGGAGGGCGCATCGAGCACTACTACGACATCACGGAACACAAATTAACGGAGAAGGTGCTGCGCAGCTCCGGCGCTTTTTTGCGAACGATCATCTCCAGCGTGAACGAGGGGATCATCGTGTTCGATAGAGAGCTTCGCTACCAGCTCTGGAACGAATTCATGGAGGTACTGACCGGTATTCCGGCCAGGCAGGTCCTTGGCCGGAGCGCCATCGACTTTTTGCCGCATGAGGAAGTGGAAGAGGTTCTGACGATGCTGCGCAAGGCGCTGCAGGGTAGAACGGTCCGCTCCGGAGAGATGCTCTATTGGGTGCCAACGACCGGCAAGAAAGGTTGGGTCAGGGCCGTCTACAGCCCCCGCACCGAGGGCAGCGGCGGGGTCCTTGGTGTGGTGGCAACCTATTTTGACATTTCGGAGCGGAAGCAAACCATGCAGCGCCTGCAGGAAAGCGAGGACAAGTACCGCAGCATTTATAATGCGGCCCGCGACGCAATTGTCATTGTCGATTCCGCAACGGGCAAAATTGTCGATGCCAATGATTCGGCCTGCCAACTTTACGGTTATAGTCATTCTGAGATGCTCCAACAGAAGGCCTTCGACCTCTCCGCCGAGCCCGAAAAAACCCTTCAGGCGATGCGCGCGGAGGTCACCGAAATTGCGCTCCGCTATCACCGAACCAAGGATGGTAGTGTCTTTCCAGTGGAAATATCGGCCGGCTTTCATGATCAGGGCGGCCAGCGGCTGATTACCGCCATCATGCGGGATGTTTCTGAGAGAAGACGGGCAGAGGAAGCCTTGCAGCTTTCCGAGAACAACCTCCGGCAGCTGGCGGCCAAACTGCTGACTGCACAGGAACACGAACAGAAGCGAATGTCGCGGGAGCTGCACGACGAATTGGGACAATCGCTGCTTGCGCTGAAACTGCAGGTGCGCTCAATCGAGCAGAAAATTGGCACCAGGCGGCAAAAGCTGCGCCACAAGTGCTCAGAAATGCTCTCTTATATCGATGAGCTCTTGCGAAACGTAGAGCGCCTCTCGCGGGATTTAAGCCCGCTGATTCTTGAAAACCTTGGACTTACTTCGGCGCTGCGCTGGCTTTTCGAAGATTTCAGCAGGAGGACCGGCATCGAATCCCGCCTGCACATCGCGGGCCTCGATGATCTGTTCTCCCCTGCATCGCAAATACTGATCTACCGGGTGATCCAGGAGTGCCTGACCAACGCCGCCAAGCATGCCCACGCCTCGCAAATATCTCTAAGGGTCCACCGGCACGAATGGTTTGTGACTTTCGAGATCGAGGATGACGGTCGTGGCTTCGACGCAGCTAAGGTCGCCGCGGCCGCTTCGATGGAGAGAGGCCTGGGCCTTGCGGCAATGGAGGAAAGGGTGAGGATGCTTGGCGGCGTACTGAGCATCGACAGCGGCGAACAGGGCGGAACAAAAATCTCCTTTGAGGTCCCGACCAGCGGGCGATGATGAAGTTTGCAGAAGATGAACGGAAGCGGGAGATGGAGCAGAAAGCCGGATTAGTGAACGATGTGAAAGATGCCGATGAGGAGGCCGGCCGGCTTTTTCATGAGCAGGTCCAGTGGCTGTATTCACAGGCCCCCGTTGGGCTGTTCGCCACCGCCCTGAATTCTCTCGTTCTGACCGCGGTGTTGTGGAGGGTGGTCCCCCAATGGCGATTGATCGTTTGGTTGGTGCTCAGCCTGGCTGTGGTCCTGGCTCGCTACATCCTCGTCCTGCTGCACCGCCAATCGCCGGCCGAAGCGGTCCGGCAGGAGCGCTGGAGTTTTCTGTTTCTGTTCGGCCTGCTGGCATCCGGCGTTTTGATGGGCTCGAGCGCGATCTTCCTGTTTCCGCTGGATTCAGTGCCGCATCAGATATTCCTTGCCTTTGTTTTGGGCGGTATGGTGGCCGGGGCCACCAGCGCCTATTCGGTGATGCAAAAGGCCTTTCTCGCCTACAGCCTGCCCATTATCGTCCCGATCACGCTCCGCTTGCTCACTCAGAACAGCAACCTGGACATTGCCATGGGTGGGCTGCTGCTGCTCTTTTACGGTATCATGCTGAACACCGCCCGCAATGTTCGCAGGACATTCACCCGCTCGCTTCGCCTGCATTTGGAAAAGTCCGAACTGGTGGAGGACCTGACGGCGGCAAAATCACAAGCAGAAGATGTAGTGGCAAAGCTCGAACGCGAAATGGCCGAACGGAAAAATGCTGAAAGCGCTTTGCAGGAGAGTGAAAAGCTGTTTCGCATGCTGGTGGAAACCATGAATGACGGGCTTGCCCTGCAGGACAGTAAAGGCGTGATCACCTATGTCAATGAGCGGCTGGGTGAAATGCTCGAACGGTCGCCGGCGGAACTGCTTGGGGTGCGGCTTGGGGAGTTTGTCGCTGCTGCCGATCGTGCCTGCCTCGAAGCAGAAATGGCAAATCATTACTATGCCGCGGTCCGAACATCCTGTGAGATTCAGATGGTGAAAAAGCATGGTTCACCGGTTGCCACCATCGTCTCCATGTCCCCGGTCTTTGATGAGCGCGGTAGTTTTGCCGGCAGCATTGCCGCCATCACGGACATCACCGTGCTCAAGCAGGCGACCATGGAGTTGCGGGAGTCGGAAGAAAAGTACCGCATGATCTTTGAAAATTCTCCTTTGGGCATTGCCCATTTTGACCGCAATGGAACCATCACCGCCTATAACGAAAATCTTGCCAAGATGAGTGATTCGTCCCGCGATGAGTTCATTGGACTCAATCCACTGCAGTACCTGCAGGACGAGGCGATGAAAGCCGCCATTCACGAGTGCCTTTCGGGCCGGAGTGCCCATTATGAGGGAGATTATCGATCTCGCCGGACCGGCAAGATCACCCCGATCAAGGCGGACTTCAGCCCCATTTTGGCGGAGGATGGGACGGTGCTGGGCGGCGCCGGCATCATTCAGGACATCAGCGAGCAGAAACGAGCGGAAAAGGAGATGGGCGAGCAGCTTCACTTTCTGCAAATGCTCATCGACTCGATCCCCAGTCCGATCTTTTATAAAGATTTGGAAGGGCTCTACGTGGGTTGCAACAAGGCATTTGAAAAGAGGCTGGGTTTGCGCAGGGACCAAATTGTCGGCAAGACGGTGTTCGATGTTATGCCCGAGGATCTTGCTCAAAAATATCACGAAATGGATTTGATGCTGTTTCGCAACAGGGGAGAACAGATTTATGAGACTTCATTGATTTATCCTGATCATACGCACCGCGACATCATCCTCAGCAAAGCGACCTACACGGACATGGGGGGAAATCTAGCCGGACTGGTCGGCGTGAGCATCGACATCACCGACCGTAAGAAAGCCGAAGAGGCCCTGCGCAAGGCTCGGGATGAGTTGGAAATGCGAGTGCAGGAGAGGACCGCCGCCCTTGCCAAAGCTGTCGAGGAGCTGCGCAGTGAAGTCAGTGAGCGCAAAAAAGCCGAGGAGGCGTTGCGCATCGGTTCGGAAAAACTAAAGTTGTTTGCTTATTCGGTGATACATGATCTAAAGAGCCCGGCGATCGGTGTCTACGGCGTTGCGCGGCTGTTGTTCAAAAACTATGAAGGTTCTCTCGACGACAGAGCAAAAACCTATTGTCAGCAGATTCAAAAAGCCTCGGAGCACATAGCGGCACTGGTCGAGCAGATCAATGTCTACATGATTGCCAAAGAGGCGCCGATCACCGTTGAAAGTGTGGATGTCAACGGCATCCTGAAAATGATTCAGGATGAATTTTCCGCGCAGCTGAGTCTGCGTAAAATACGCTGGCAGGACCTGCAATGTCCCGTGCACATCCATGCCGACCGGTTGTCCATCCATCGCGTATTCCGCAACCTGGTGGATAACGCGCTCAAATACGGGGGCGAGAATTTGAGCGAAATCAAGATCGAATATGAGGAACAGGAGCAGTACCATGTCTTCTCGGTGAGGGATGACGGCGTCGGGGTTGCTCGGGAGGACTCGGAAAAAATCTTTGGAGTGTTCGCCAGGAACGCGAGTTCCAAGGGGGTTTCGGGCACCGGCCTGGGTCTGGCCATCATCAAGGAGATCGCCGAGCGCCACGGCGGAGAGGTTTGGGTTGAACCGGCTTCACCTCACGGAACGACGTTTTATGTCTCCATCGCCAAGGACCTAAAATGATCGAGCGCATCAAAGACTTTATCGGCAAGCTCAGCAGGAATGGTTTTTCCCAAAATGAAGCGGAAAAATCACAGCAGATGCTGGTCGCCACCTGCGCTCTGCTGCTGGAAATGGCCGCTGCCGATGGTGAATTCAGTGCGGCAGAAAAGGCGCTAATCCTTCGACTGCTGAGGGATGAATACGGCCTCTCTGACGCCCATGTGGACCTGCTGGTGCAGTCCGCAAATCAAAAACTGGAGGAAAGCATCGATCTGTGGCGCTTCACCAATCTCATCAACCAGCATGCAAAACCCGAAGAGAAGATGCAGATCATTGAGATGATCTGGAGAATAGCTTTCACCGACGGCCGCCTCGATGAGCATGAAGACTATCTGGTGCACAAACTGGCCATGCTGTTGCGCCTCACCCACCAAGAGTTGATCCAGGCTAAACTGCGAGTGGTCCCGCCCAAATAAACCTGTCGACAAGCCGCGACCGCCTCATCAGAATCGGGTTGACAGCAAAACGCGCGGCCGATTATATCTTGCGCACCAAAAGCCGCGGCATCAAGACGCAATCGATCATCGGGTGCGCATTCCGCCAGTGGGATCGGCAGCGCCGGCGAGGCGGAGGCACCGGTGGTGGATGCCGGGGAGGATCGAGAAAAGGAGCGCGAGCTTATGGAGTTGAATCAGTTTCCGGAGGACATTCGGCCCTACCTGGTACCGGCGGCGTCGGGCGAGTACTGTTATCTCTGTCTCGAGTGCGGGAGCGAGTATGGTGTGCAAAGCCTCCTTTACACCTGCCCCCACTGTAAAAGCGTGCTCATGATCCGAGACAGACAATGGGAGCGGCTGCGAGCGCGGCCCGGGTCTTTTTGGCGGAAGCTCTTCGATTATCGGTCGATGCTCACGCTGCCGGCGCTGAAGGGCATCTATCGCTACCAGGAACTGATTGGCTCGGTGATACCTTTGGATGCAGTGATTTATCTCGGCGAGGGGCACACGCCTATTGTCCAAGCCAATGCGAGGCTCACGGATTGGGCGGGCGCGCCGTTTGCCTTCAAGAACGACGGGCAAAACCCCAGTGCATCCTTTAAAGATCGCGGCATGGCCAGCGCTTTCAGCTATTTGAATCACTGCGTCCGGAGCCAGGGGCTGGAAAAGGTCCTGGCCATTTGTGCCTCTACCGGCGACACGTCGGCCGCCGCGGCTCTCTACGCCTCCTACCTGCCGGGCAACATCAAGTCTGCGGTACTGCTGCCCCACGGCAAGGTGACCCCCCAACAACTGGGGCAGCCACTGGGCAGCGGCGCCGCGGTGATCGAAATCCCCGGTGTGTTTGACGATTGCATGAAGGTTGTCGAGCACCTCTCGGAACATTATCCGGTGGCGCTGATGAACTCGAAAAACGCCTGGAGGATCCTTGGGCAGGAATCCTACAGTTATGAGATTGCGCAGGATTTTGACTACGACGTGGGGCACCTGACGGTGGTTGTCCCGATCGGCAACGCCGGCAACATCACGGCGGTGCTGCAGGGATTTCTGAAGCTTTACGATTTGCAGATCATCACCGCGTTGCCGGCGTTGGTGGGCGTGCAGTCGGAGCACGCCAACCCGGTTTATCTCTACTATCTCCAGCCCGATCCGCAAAAACGGCGTTTCGAGCCCGTCACCGTTCGCCCGAGCGTGGCGCAGGCGGCCATGATCGGCAATCCGGTGTCGATGCCGCGAGTCATGCGGCTGGTGGAGCAGTACCGGGGAATCGCCGGCGAGGATGCCTTTCAGGTCGTGCAGGTGAGCGAACAGCAGATCATGGATGCCATGCTCATGGCCAACCGCAACGGGCACATTGCCTGCACCCAGGGCGGTGAGTGTCTGGCCGGCCTGCGCAAGCTGGTCGAGGAAAAGCGACTGGGAGGGGACCGGCTGGCCGTGCTGGATGCCACGGCGCACGCTCTCAAGTTCTCGGTGTTTCAAGAGAAATACTTCGAAGATGGGTTTGAGTCCGGGTTTGGCGTGATCCCGCGCAAGGAACTGCAAAACAAGCCGCATTTTGTCGGTCCGGTTGCGGGCATGCCTTCACCGGCAGGCGGCAAGCCCCTGTCGAAGGAGCAATTCCAGCTCTTTGTGGAGAACACGGCGCAATCCATTGCGGCGCTTTTGGGCTTGAGCAAAACCCGATGAACGGACAATAGTCAGGGATTGGAAAGCAGGATGACAGGAATTTTACCCTACAAGGACATTTACCCCAAGCTGGGGGACATGGTTTACGTCGCTCCCGGCGCCTGGGTGATCGGCGATGTGGTCATTGGTGACCGCTCGAGCATATGGTTCAATACGATTGTGCGCGGCGACGTCAATTTTATCCGCATCGGCTCCGAGACGAATGTGCAGGACAACTGTGTGCTCCACGTGACGGAAGGAAGATTCCCATTGCACATCGGCAATCGGGTCACTATCGGCCACCGCGCCATCGTGCACGGCTGCGTGGTGGAAGATGAATGCCTGATTGGCATGGGTGCCATCATTCTGGACGGCGCCAAGATTGGCAAAGGCTCCGTAGTGGCGGCCGGAGCAGTGGTTTCGCCGGGTGCGGAAGTCCCCGAAAACTCGCTGGTCATGGGAATCCCGGCGACGGTCAAGAAATCGATCGGAGATGCTGAAAGAAGTCTTGTCGCCGCCAGCGTGCAACATTATCTGCAGCTGTCGGTGGATTATTTGCAGCCCCAGTTTCTGGATGAGAACAAAAAAGTCCGGGGATTTCTCGGCTAATTCCTACTCCACTGGCTCCTGGGATTGAGCTTTAGGGGTTCATCCTGGCGGATGGGCTCCGACGCCGTCACCACATTGTGTTTGAGCAATTCCTGGACGGCTGTGCTCAGGTCCTGATCGTTGCCGTTCCACTGCAGGCGGATGCGCTCCAGTGTCGGCGACTCCCCTTGATCCAGCAGGGCGCAGGTTAAGATGTACAGTGAAGTGGCTTCAACATTCAGGTTCAGGTCGAAAATAGCGCGGTCCATTTGCATGTGCTGTTCTCCACGGCGTGTGAATACTTAAAAATGATGAACGCATCGAGTTATTGACGCTTACAATGGTAAGCCCGTGCGGGGTGGGTGTCAATCAGCGCGGGTGTGTTCAGCTTGTTCAGCAAGCATGTAGAGGAGCCAACAATTGACAGAGGTAAACACGGAAGACTTACTGCGCTGGAAACAAGAATTGGAATCGGCCTGGGTGGCGCTTCCCCCATCCTTCCGCAATGATTATACCGTGCGCAGGTCATTGCAGTGCCATTTATACGGGCACTTGCGGAAGATGGGGCACAAGGTGGTGGCCGACTATTTGCCGCCCCGGATTCAGGACCGCCCCATCGATCTCATTGCGGTCGGCCACGGCAACGACATTCTCTATGCGATCTGCTTTGACAGTGTCGTGACTCTCGCTGCGGTGAAGAGCCTGATGAGTTTCGAGTCGGCCAATAAGATCATTTTCACCACCGCTCTATTGGAGAAGAAAGTCCAGGAGAGCCGCTTCTTCCTGAAGCCGGAAATTGTTCATTTGCATTTGCAGAACCCGCAGCAAGGCCGTGGTCACTAACCGCCGGGAAGGCCTTCAAGCAGCAATTCTCATTTTGAGTTGAGGCCAGGTCCCGCAGGGTGGGTGGAGGCGCGGCTTTTTGCGCCGTAACCCACCACAGGCAGCATTTGTGATGGGTTGCGCTGTCGCTTCACCCATCCTAACGCATGCCCGATGGCCAAAATGAGAATTGCTGACCGCCGCCTGTTGCCTCCGTTGCTCCATCCCCAGTCCCTTCCCTGCACCCTCTTCGGGAATAACCGACAAGGGGCCTTTGTGCATTTCGTAACAATATAGAATTAAAAGAATTCTTCTTGACAGCCCGAAAGGGCTCTATTATAAGGTTACCATCGTTTTGACAGGCCCATGCGGCGAACTCATAACCAAGGAGGTGCAGGAAATCCAAGCAAAGGAGGTGAAAAGGCACAAAAGCGAAAGTGTATTTTAGGTAAACTGTTTATTATTCGTACTAATTAATTTTTGCCCTGTTAGAGTTTGAAAATCATCCCATCTCATCAGCTTCATAGTTTTGCGATACTCTTGTTGCGCTTCGTCTTGCAGTTTCAGTAGTGACCCGTTGCGAGGTGTGTTGAGCTGAAACTCCCCTGATCCTGATGTTCATTTGTAACGCCATGTTATCTCTGAGTTAATAGCATTATTCGCTTACGGCAAAGTGGAGGGTGCAAGGGCGGAGGCTGTTGCCATGTGGTTCCGCGGCTTGCGCCGGCAACGATCTGGTTTTGCTTTCGTAGGCACACATTCATCAGCCATGGTTTTTCAGCGTGGACCGCTCCCTCGGTTGCCGGGTGAACCGGCGATGGAAGGATTGAACGTCTGGGTTTGGCGGAAAGACCAAGGCAACCGATTGATTCCACCGTAGTCAATGAAACGATTATGCAACCGAGGAGGGTTAAAATGGCACAACCTTTGGAAAAAGTTCCAGGAAAAGCCTGGGTCGTAACCTTCGCAGGTACGGCGGTCAATTTGTGTTTGGGCATCCTGTACGCGTGGAGTGTTTGGGGCGGCAAGCTGGTGGCGCCCAAGGGAGCAGATGGCAAAATCGACCAGGCATTGATCGGCACTGCCATGACCGGGATTGATGCGGGTTGGACCTATCTGAGCAATGCTCAGGTGGCCACTCCATTTTCACTGTGCGTCATCATCTTTGCTCTACTGATGATCCCCGGAGGTCGAATTCAAGATAAATACGGCCCCAAGGTGGGTGCGACGCTGGGTGGTTTGTTTCTGGCTGTCGGCTGTATCATTGCCGGTTTGATGAAAAGTTACGCCGGCTTGGTCGTTGGTTTTGGAATTTTCGGCGGGATCGGCATGGGCATCGGCTATGCGGCCCCGACCCCGGCGGCGCTGAAATGGTTTGGCCCGCACAAAAGAGGTCTCATCGCCGGTCTGGTGGTTGGTGGCTATGGTGGAGCGGCTTTGTACATCGCGCCGTTGGCCAAAAGCCTGATCGCTTCCTACGGAATTTCAGGCAGCTTCATCATCCTGGGTATCCTTTTTGCCGTGGTGGTGATCATCGCCGGCCAGCTGCTGGCCTGGCCGCCTGCCGGCTATGTGCCGCCAGGACCGCCGGCAACCGCGACTAAGGCAACCGCGGGCGCCCCGGTTAAGACGGCCTTGACCGCCGTCGACTGGAGTGCCGGCGACATGGTCAAGACCTGGCAATTTTATGCACTGGTCCTGATGTTCATCGGCACCACCCAGTCGGGATTGTTGATCATCGCCTTTGCAAGTCCCGTGGCCACCCCGTTGCTGGGTGCATCGGCCTGGATGCTGGTTTCCTTCGGTGGTCTGATCAATGCTCTGGGCCGTGTGGGAACCGGTATGTATTCCGATAAAATCGGGCGCACCAACGCATACAGCCTGAACTGCATCGCTTCGGCCCTGTGTCTTTTCCTGATGCCGTGGATTTTGGCCCAGAAGAGCATCCCCCTGATGTTCCTGGCGGTCGGCATCGCCTACTGGCAGTACGGCGGCGGTCTGGCGCTGATGCCTTCCTTCACCGCTGACTTCTTCGGCGCCAAGAACCTCGGTTTCAACTATGGATTGGTGTTCATCGGCTGGGGTCTCGGCTTCTTCATGGCAAGGCTCGGCGGCACCATCAGAGACATGACCGGCAGTCTGGACTATGCATTCTATCTGTCCGGATTGGTGTTGATCCTGGCGGTGATCCTGTCGCGCGTCGCCAAGCGGCCTTCAGCCGTGGGTGAAGCCGCGTAGGCTGAGAACATTCGCTGATCAACCGGTCAAATTGTGTTGACCATTGCAACAGACGGGCGGGGTCGAAAAGGCTTCGCCCGCTTTTTATTTTGGCTCATGTGGCGAAACGTGTGAAGCTCCACCGACGAGGCCGATCCAGTTCAAGCAGAGCGAGGCACTGGTCAGGGTTATCTGATAAGCTTCACAGGCCTTGATCATCATTTCGGCCACGAGTAGGTTGGGTTGAGCGCAGCGAAACCCAACGATGCCTGATCTAATGTTGGGTTTCGCGATGCTCAACCCAACCTA
>Ga0272446_1005641_pt1 | contig 13620 bp, 15 predicted proteins | sample YNPCB0061_FD_194587 | JGI IMG/M metagenome (GOLD analysis project Ga0272446, IMG submission 194587) | Hot spring microbial mat communities from Yellowstone National Park, WY, United States - YNP-CB-006-1 | ecosystem: Environmental > Aquatic > Thermal springs > Hot (42-90C) > Sediment | place...
ACGATAAGGGCGACCCGATCGCGGTACCTCCCGAGGCAGTCGCTTGGCGTGTGCGCCGACTGACGGGCAGGCGCGGAAGACCGTCCGCGCTGTACCTGGACGGGCGCCCCTTGGAGATCCCGATCGACGGCGACGTTGATGATCTCGAAGAGGCCGGTTGCCACGAAGGACGTTATCGGCTCGAAGCGGTCGACGCCGATGGACGACTGATTCCGGGCGTGGTCGCTCTAACCGTTCTCCGCGAGGGCGACGGAGACGAGAGCGAGGTCAGCACCGACGGCGCGAGTGGCCCATGGAGTGTCATCCGCGCGCTCCTCGACAACAACGCGAAGCTGGTGCAGTCGAATTCCGCGACCATGCAAGCGATGGCGACGGCGTTTGGCCGCGTCGAGCCGCGCCACGATCTCGACCGTCGCGACGCGAGTGAAGACGTTCCGGCGAAGGCGCCCGCGGAATCGATCGCGCAGATCGTGCAGTCGCTTGCGCCATTTCTCGCGTCGGCGGTGTCGGCGTTCTCGGGGGCAAAGAGCGTCGAGCCGGCTCCACAACCCGCGACGCCAGCGACGGAAGGTGAACCATGATCTTTGACCCTGCGAATGACGGCGCGTGCCTCGGCCAATTGACCAAGATGGCGAGGGAGCTCTACCGCACCACACTGGTGCAGACGATCGCGCGCCGGTTGAAGTCTCCGACGGGAGTGATCGAGTGGCTGCGCTCGCTCCCGCAGAGCGATGACGACGGCACGGAGCGGCTCCAGTACATCGCCTGTGACGTGGACCAGCGGACACGGCTCTTTCCGTCGGATCCAAACTGCTTTGAGCGGAGCTTCGCGGCGCTGGCGCTCCTCGAAGTGCTCGAGCCAAAGACGGCACGCATGTTGGTGTCTATCGATAAACCGCTGCGCCATACCGGAATCGTCGAGGCGCGTGGGGGCCGATGGGTGCCGATCGACCTGTTCCCTCGCCGGAACGCGGACGGGGCGAAGATCGGAGGGGACATCCTGAAGGGGATTCACACCTACGTCGGGAAGCCCCTCCTCACGTTCTTTCTCGGACAGGACACCGGCGGGAAGCTCGCCGATACCGTCGGCGCGCTCGAAGACAAGCTCGTCGCGTCCGGGACGAAGCCCGCGGCTCGCCCGGCGCGCCCAACGCCACCGCGCCCCGCGCCCCCGTCGGCGAGCGGAGCGCGAATCACACCGACGGCGAAAGCCTGGGAGGTGAAGCCGACACAAGGAGGAACGAATGCCCAAGAAGAAAGCACGCGCACGCGGGAATACCGCGTCCCTCAAGCCCGCCGTCCGCGCCCCGGAGACGGCGATCGAGCCGCGCCGTGGTCGCGCCGAGTCGAAGCCCAAGAAGACCACGACCACGACGACTTCGACGGTGGAGCGTACGACGATGCGTAACGCTGCCATCGCTGGACGTGGGGATCTCCTCTCGGTGATCGCACCGGTTGGCGCGGGCGCCGCGGGATCAATCGGAGCGCTGTGGCTCGGCGACAAGATGGGCCTCAATCCCAAGGTCGCGGGTGCGCTCGTCGCGGCCGGAGGCGTGATCGCCGGGCGCACGATCAAAGACCCGATGTACTCCAACGCGCTCTATGGCGCGGGCATCGGAGGCGCCGCGTATGCGGGTCTCACCTGGATGCTCGAGAGTCGGGCCAAGAGCGCGGCGCAAGCGTCGTCGGGGGCGCAGCCGAAACCGAGCGCGCCGCCGGGGAAGCCGAAGAACGCCGAGGGCGCCGAGCTGGTAACCCGCGCCGATCTGCAAGACGGTTTGGCCAAAGCGGCGGAAGCCACGAAACAGACGCAATGCGATCTGCTGGAAGTGCTGCGCGCCGAGATTCGGCGGGTGTTCGAGGAGCAGCGCGAGGCCCGCCGCGTCGAGCGCCTGAAGAAGGCCGGATGGCGGCCCCCGCTCGCGGCGCCCGATGCGAAGCCCGCGACGGCTCCGGCCGCGCGCGGCGCCGAGGGGTACGACTATCGCGACGCGGAGGGGTACGACTATCGCGACGCGGAGGGGTACGACTATCGCGACGCGGAGGGGTACGACTACCGCGACGCCGACGAGTTCCGTGACGCCGACGAGTTCCGCGACGCCGACGAGTATCGCGATGCCGACGAGTTCCGCGACGCCGACGAATATCGCGACGCCGACGAGTATCGCGACGCCGATGAGTACCGCGACGCCGACGAGTACCGCGATGCCGACGAGTATCGCGACGCCGATGAGTATCGCGACGCGGAGTTTCAGGAAGTCGGATAGTTCTTGATGGCATGATCGGATGGTTAGCCGTCGCGCATCCGATCGAAGCTGTCCCAGCGACGGTCAGCGACGATGTGAATTGCTCGACGGGCATACGCCCCGGCGAGTAGTCCGCGACGAGTAGCCCGTCGGGCTGCTCTTCGCACCAAGGGGAGCGGCGCGCCGTGTTGGTGTGCCGTTTCCCCGACGGCGAGTGCCGTCGTTCTTCCACCGCGCTTGCTTCGCGAGCGCAGAAAGAAACCCGCATGCCTCCTGTCCGTTATCAGCCGACCCGCCGTCCCATTCAGCCGATGCGCCCGGGCGGTTTCGGCGGCTATCGGCCGCCGCAGCAGTTCTACGGCAATCAGCAGATGATCCCGTATCAGCAACCGATGCAGCAGCCGACGATCATCATGCAGCAGCCGCCCGTTGCGGCGCCCGCGCCTGCGGCGGCTCCCGCCCCTGCGACGACTCCGGCGGTTCCGGCGCCGCCGTCGACGCTGACGGCGAACACCGTCTTTGAGTACATGATGCAGCACCCGATCGCGCCGGTCGCGGGGGCGCTCCTCTGGGCCGTCTCCCAGCTCGCGGACGATCCCGAGCCGCCGAAGGTCCCGGCGGACCTGCCGTCGGAGCTGAAGACGCAGTGGACGATGATCTACGCGCAGAACCAGGCGCGCTTCCAGCGTCGGATGGCGCTCTATCAGGGGCTCGGGGAAGTGCTCCTCGGCGTGAGCAGCGCCAACAGCATCCTGGACGCGATCAAGAAGACGAAGACCCCGTAGTTCTCGTCTAGCGCAATCGAGCTCGGCTCTTTCCGTCTAGCACGAAGCATCGACCCTCCTAGTTCCTGCGACGGGGCGCGCATCGTGCCGTCCCGCCGCGTGTGTCAGAACCCGTTCTTGCTCGGGTGCGCGCCCCCTCTCGGGGCGCGCATGCGAGCTGAGGTGATCCCTCATGAAGTGGTTGAACGATCTCTTCGGGGCTCGTTCTCTGGAGTATCCCGCGCCGACGGCGGCGGGGGCTCTGGAGACCAAGAGTCCCAACGTGGTTGCGAAATGGTTCGCGCCGCGCTTCATCGACTATCCGATCGGGGCGACCCCGACCCATCCGGGGTTGTCGGTCGTGCCGCCGGGCGTGAAGCTGACGGCCTCGTCCGAGGGGCGGCAGTACGCCACGGTGCTCATGCTCACTCCCGAGGGTGACGCGATTCCGATCACGCTCGTCTCGGACGCCAAGGGCACCATGGGCACAGTCGTGCAGGCCCCCGTCACTCAGGCTGCGCCGTCGGTCGCGGCGCCGTCGTCCGTGCCGGTTGCGCCGTCGTCCGTTCCGACGACGACGGCGACCCCGTCGTCCGTGCCCGTGGCCGCGTCGCTGGTCGCTGTCGCGCCGTCGAGCGGAGGGAGCGGCCCGCGCGATCTCATCTTGCGCGCGTGGTCCTTCAATCCCGCGTTCGAGGGACCGGGGCTGACCACGTTCTGCGACGAGAACGGCGACATTGCCGAGTCCGTCGAGGATGACGATCTCCTAGAGCTGCTGGAGTGGGTCAGCATCGACAGCGAAGCGGTCTGCTTCCGTGTGCCCGACGGCTGCGATTCCGTCGAGATCCTGACCGGGCCGATCGAGGTCGTCCCGAGCGTGGGCGTCGATTCCGATCTGGACTACCCGATCGCGACGGGACAGGTTCGCATCGCGGCCAACGGGTGCGCCTGCGCCGTCGACAACCTGCGCCCCGGTGACACTCTGTCGGTGGTCGTCCCGTGGCGCGGCAGTGGCGCCGTGTCGCTCCCGGCGGGGCGCCTGCGCCAGCTCGTGCACGCACGCTTCTACCGCGCAGGCCGCGAGCAACTAACCGTCAATCCGTAATTCCGTCGGGCGGCTCGCCTAATCGCGCGTGCGATCGGGCGGGCCGCCCTGCGGCCTCGTGGAGTCTTACCCATGCTCGACCCGAGCAAGCGATACGAGGCGGCTCGCGCCTACGTCGAGCGCGCCTTTGACACGGTCTCGTCGGCGGCTGGTCTGTCGGTCATTGATCGGTACGCGGCTCGCCTCAAGATCGAGCCGTTCAGGAACGACCGCACGCGCATCGATGCGCGCTGGCTGCGCGCGACCACTGAGAACGAGCGGGCAGCGACGGCGCGGGAGATGGAGCTACTTGCCGATCGCGTGAAGGAGCTTCTCCCCGGTGCACCGTCAGATTGGACGCGGACGAATCTCACGGCAGGCGAAGCGGACCGGACCACGCCAGGGACGAGCTACGGTCAAGCGGTCGTCGACGAAGCCCATGAACGCGTGAACGATGCCGGGCGCCTGGTGTCCCTCATCGGCGAAGGCGCGGGAAAGACGCTCGACGCGATCGGCAGTGGCTTCAAGCTCGCGCTCGTCGGTGCGGGAATCTTCCTCGGTATCAAGGTCATGAACGCGATCCAACCCAATCGGGGCGCGCCATGAAGCGCTCGACATGGGTCGCGATCGGTCTCGGCATCGGCGGCTTGCTCCTGTTCGTGCGAAGGCGCTACCGCGACGATGCAAGCACGGCGCTCGGTTCTCCCGTCGAAGGGGACGGCACACCGCGCGTGACGCCGAACGGCCACTACGGCGCTCCTCGGAAGGGCCCCCCGCTCACACGCACCAAGGCGTTGATCTCCAAGCGCGCCCCGGTTCGCACGTTCTCGCCATCGGCGACGGGCGGATCGTCGACACGGCGCCCGGCCTTGGCCTCGTCGTTCGCAAGTTGGAGCTTGCGACTCCCGCGAGCTGGATCGATGGCGCGCGCAAGGTCCGTTGGGTGGTCTACGCCGATCTGGGTCAGCCGCTCGTCAACGCGGGCGATCGTGTGAAGCGCGGCGATCCGATCGCGCTCGTCGACAAGCGCGGCTTCATTCACTTCGCCATCAAGGATCTCGTCGGCAACCGCGAGGTCTTCTTTGACTCGGCAGACTCGGGCTTTCGTTATGGGCTCTCGAAACCAACCGGGCCGTTGGTGTCGTGATGAGCCCCAAGCTGGAAGACCTCCTCTCGACGGAGAAGCCGCGATCGATCGACTGGGATCGCGTCGCCAAGGCGGCGATCGGCTCGGCCGTCCTGGCTGGCCTCATCTCAGGGACGGCGCAGGTCGTCGGGCAGTGGCTCGCCGATCGGGCGCGCCTGCAACAGACGCCGCAACCGCGTACGTCGACGCGAGACGACGATGAGGGCGACGACGACGAGTCCCTGTCGATCGACGACGCGCTGTCAGCCGCAGCGCATGACGCCGTCGTCCCTGCTGACGTGGCCGATGCGGCGGCGCTCCTCGGCGTCGACCCGTTACGGGCGACCCAAGCCGACGTGGGCCGCGCCATGCGCGCGCGCATCGCCAAGGACGGCGCGCACCCCGACCACGGCGGCGACGCGCACCAAACCCGAATCTTGATCGAGGCACGCGATCGGCTGACCGCGTTCCTTTCGGAGCAACACAAATGATCTCACCAAAAACCATCGCCAATGCGATCGAAGCGCAAGCGCGCAATGAGCTTCGGCGCGAGCGGGCGAGCAATGACGCCTTCGCGCACAAGTGCCCTGGCGTCGAGCCGACGGCGGAATATCGCGAGGGACCGCTACCGCCGTCCCACCCATGCTTTGGGACGGAAGCGGATTACATCCGCTATTTGTCCGCGCGCGAACGGGCGAAATATCACGGGCATGTACCGAGGCCCGATCGGTGCGGACGTGGGCGACGTTGACGCGACGGCAAAGCGCGGGCCGGCGGACCGGAAAGAGGCGGCCAAACCGGGCCGCATCGAGATCGTTCTTGGCCCAATAACGGAAGCAGACATCCGGGCATTCGCCCGGGTTCTCGCCTCGACTGCCGTCGGTGAGACGCTATCGAAACGGGGGCTTGACGAAAGGTCAGACCAGTGAGAGGCTCGGTGCTAACCCAAATAAAGAGGCCCCGCCAGTGCTTGCGACACCGGCGAGGCCAAGGAGCGGTGATATGAGCACCAACTCCCAACGACGGACGCTAGAAGAGCGTCCTGAGTCCGTCAAGGCTGTCCGCGTCTATTTCCGTCAATCGAAAGAGCTGGATCACCAGAAAGAATCGGTCGCGGTGCAACGCGCTGAATGCGAGCGCTTGGCGCACTCGCTTGGCTTGGGTGACCTCTGGCCCTCTCGGGTCGAGTATCAGGACGTGGACCGCGCGGGCGACGACTTCGCGGGGCGCGAGGCGCTCACACGGTTGTAACCGCCCTCAAAACGAATCAGGAGCGCACGAGGGCGCTTGATCATGCACTGGCGGTTGCGAGCCGCCCACCCATCGATCCGGCGCATGGGGCGCAACTGGAGGCCGAAACGCTAGGCCATGTGCACCGGCTCTGTGACCAGCTCAGCACCCCCGACGCGCGGAACGCCCTGATCGCCCTTTTCCCCAACGGATTGCGGTTCAAGGCGGCCAACGACGTCTGGCGGATCGAGGGCGCCGCATCTGTGCCGATGCCCAAGACTCCAGTGGGCGTCTTCAGAATGCGCAGGTGATAGCGGTCGGCGAATACCCGCCCTTTCCGTCCGAGAGCGCGGTTGATCGCGCGGGCGATGCGAATCGCGAGGGCGTGAAGCGCGCGAGAGAGCGCTTCGCGGTTCGCCGCCTCGACGACGAGGTGGAGGTGGTCGCGCTGCACGCTGAAATGGCAGAGGCGGCCGCCGAAGGCCTCGCGGCCCTCGTTGAAGGCGCGGCGGATCGCCCGGAAGACCGCGGGGCGACGCGCGCTCGGCAATCGCCGTACGAGGCGATAGGTCACGTGGACGGGAAAGCGCGACGGAAGCTCGGGGCGACGCTTGTGCGAGACGCGGCGTCCATTGGGCCCGGTTTGCGACCAGGCCTGCGCCGCTTCTTGGGCCGCCGCTTGCGAGCGCGAAACGAGAACGCGAGCTGCGGCGAAGCCCCGGAATTCATGCGATCAGCTTAGCTGCCCAATCATCGAAAGTCAAGGCCTCAGCGACGGGAAATGCATTGTTGTCTATCGTAAACAACGTCTGCGCGCGGTCGCCACACCGGTCGTGCACCTCCTCCACGCCGTCCCCCGTCGTCGCTAAGAGTCGCGCGGCGTGATGCCGAGGCGGGCCAGGCGCGCGAGGAGGAGCTCGTCGATGGCCTGCCGCGCGCGGGTGCGCCACTCCGACGGGGACATCCAGCCGAGGCCGCCGCCGTCGCCGCCGGCGCTGCGGCGTTCGTCGTCGAGACCGGCGGTGAGCGGGCGGAGGAGGGCGCCGAGCAGCTCGCCGAGGCGCCGGCGCTCGTCGGCGTCGAGGCGCGGGGCCGCCCACTCGAAGTAGCGCCAGCCGAAGCGCGCGTGGCGGGTCTCGTCGCGGACGATGCGCTCGAGGACCGCGCGCGCGAGCGGCTGGCGCGCGGCGCGGAGGTTGCCGGCGAGGAGCGGCTGGGCGACGGCCTCGCCCACGCAGGCGGTGCGGAGGACGAGCGCGGTGGCGTGCTCGAGCGGCGTGTGCGCCGGATCGCGCGGCGCGTGGAGCGAGGCGGGGTCGTAGGGCAGCGCGACGCCGCCGCCGCAGCGACGGGCGACGCCGGCGCAGAGCGCGACGTGGGTGCGCTCGTCGTCGGGGAAGGCGCGCGCCTCGGACCGCAGCGCCTCGGGGACCGGGGCCTGGTCGAGCGCGCGCGAGAGGTCCTCCATCGCCAGCGCCGAGGCCCACTCGGCGAAGGCGTTCTCGCTCCAGAAGCGGCGCGCCTGGGCGATGAGCGCGGGCGGGTGCTCGTCGGGGCGAAGGCTGGCCCAGGGCAGCCGAGGGTGGAGCGCCTCGACGTCGGGAGCGATATTGTCTAGCGAAAACGTGCTCACCGCCGGAGCCACCACCAGCCGAGCGCCGCGGCCGCCGCGGCGGCGAGGGCAACGGCGGCGGCGATCATCGGGCGGCGGGGTGGCGTCGGGGCGGCCGGCGTCGGCGTCGGCGTGGCGTTGGCGGGCGTCGTGCCCGCGGGGCCGTAGACGAAGGGCGGCCGTGGCGGCGGCGGGCTCCAGTTCGTCGGCATCGGGATGTCGGTCGGCATCGGCGGCGGCGGCTGGCGCGTCGGGATGCCGTCGCGGTCGCGCGCGTCGAGCCCGCGCAGCGCCTCGGCGCAGGCGGCGGAGAGCGCGGCCGCCGACGCCCAGGTGCGCTGGGTCAGCTCCGCGACCGGCCCTGGCGTGCGCCCCTCGAGGAGCCGCACGAGCAGGCTCACGCACTGCTCGATGTCGCTGGCCGGGCTGACGGGCGGGGCGCCGACGCCGGGGAGCTGCGGGTCGACGATCTTGACGTCGTCGACGGCGAGATCGCGCGGCGAGGTCGGGTGGCCGACGTAGACGTGCTGCGGGTAGACCGCGCCGTGGACCAGCCCGACGGCGTGCAGCGCGGCGACGCCCTCGCACACCGCCCCCGCCAGCGACAGCGCGCGCCCCGTCGAGATCGCGTTGGTGTTGATCTCGTCTAGCAGGAATTTGTCGGGCAGCCCCTCGCGCGCGAACCAGACCTGCCCGTCGACGACGCCGGCGCCGAGGAAGCGGGCCACGCGCGGGTGGCGCAGCGCCGCGAGCGTCGCGCGATCGGGGACGTCGGCCAGCGTCGAGGCCCACATGAGGGTGACGGTCACCGGCGCGCGGTCGCGCTCGTCGTCGGCGGCGTAGGCGACGCCGGAGGAGGTGTCGCCGAGCTGCATGGTGAGGCGGTAGCGCCCGCCGAGGAGCCGGCCGGCGAAGTTGGGCATCATCGGTCGCGCCATGGCCGGAGCTTACCGCGTGAGCCGCGCTCCCGAACCGGTACCTGCTAGACGGGAATTTGCACGCCGGTGAGCTGCTCGGAGAGCTCCCACAGGCGCCGCGCCACCGCCGGGTCGCGCGACTCGGCGCTGGGCGTGCACTTCTCGGGGAGGCCGCGCAGCTCCATGAAGCCGTTCGAGCCGACGTACTCGCCGCCGACGAGATCGGCGCCGACGGCGGCGTAGACGGTGCCGAGCGCGCCGACCTCCGCGCGCTGCGCGACGAGGGTGTTGGCGACCTTCATGAGCGCGGCGCGCAGGCGCGAGCCGGTCATCTGCGGCCCGACGTACTGGAGGTTCGTCGCCGAGTAGCCGGGGTGCGCGGCGATGCTGCGGATGGGGCGGCCGGCCGCCTTCAGGCGACGGTCGAGCTCGACGGCGAAGAGGACGTTGGCGAGCTTGGACATCGCGTACTGGCGCCCCTCGTCGTAGCGCGCCGGCTTGGGGATGTCCTCGAAGACGATGTGGCCGCGGTGGTGCACCAGGCTGGCGACGGTGACCACGCGGCCGCCGTCGACGACGCGCGGCAGGACCAGGCCGGTGAGCGCGAAGTGGCCGAGGTGGTTGGTGCCGAACTGCAGCTCGAAGCCGTCCTTGGTCTCGCGCTCGGGGACGGCCATCACGCCGGCGTTGTTGACGAGGACGTCGATGCGCGGGGCGCGCGTGGCGAGCTCGGCCGCGGCGGCGCGGATCGACACCAGCGACGCGAGGTCGAGCACCACCTCGTCGACGGCGGCGCCCGGCGTCGACTGCTTGAGCGCCGCGGCGGCCGCCGCCATCTTCCCAGCGTCGCGGCAGGCGAGCACGACGCGCGCGCGGTGCGCGACGAAGTAGCGCGCCGCCTCGAGCCCGACGCCGCTGTTCCCGCCGGTGATGACGATGGTCTTGCCGCCGAGATCGGGGATCGCGCGCGCGTCGAACATGGTTCCTCTCTGATGCCCGAGGAGGGCCGGTCGATGCAACCGCGGATACAGCCGATCGTGGATGGACAGTCGTCGCGCCGACGCCGAGATGCCTCGTTGCGGAGGTTCGGATGGGAAGGCGCGCCGCGCAGATCGTCGCCCTCATGATGCTCTTCAGCGCAGCGACGGGCGTCCACGCCGACGAGCCCACCACCCACGAACGCCGCCAGCTCGAGCGCGACGCCTTCGGCTCGCTGATCGCGGGGCTGGCGCTGTTCAGCATCGGCACCGCGATCCAGTCGACCTACTTCTGCGTCGCCGATCAGAACAGCGACCGCCTCCTCGTCCGCCTCCCGCTCGCCGGCCCGATCGCCGTCGCCGCCGAGGGCCACGCCTCGATCTCCTGGACCACCGCGCTCGCCTTCTCCGCCGGCGCGCAGGCCCTCGGCGTCCTCTCGATCTCCATCGCCATCCCCCGCCTCCTCGAGCTCCGCCACTGACGGACTTTCGCGTTTTGCACCAGTTCCGTCGAGATCCCCAGCACATCCACCCATAGAACGTGTCCCCGTGACAGAGCACGAAGCCGCCGAGCCGGTGAGCGTCGGGCGAGCACTGAGGCGCGGAGGACCGACGCGAAGGGTTCGCCCCCGCGCGCAGTTCCGCAGCGGCGGCGGTCAAGCACAGATTCACGTCTAGCAGGAATCGTCGTTGCGCACGGCTGGCGCATTCGCCACCGCCGCGAGGACGTGTTTGAGCACGGGGGCGAACCCTTCGCGGCGGGCCGGAGCGCCGGCTTCGCGAAGTTCCCACTTCGTTCAGCCCGGCAGCGTGTACCCCGCGAACTTCTCCCGCAATAAGCGCTTGACGACTTTGCCGGTGGCGCCGATGGGGAGGGCGTCGACGAACTCGATGGCGTCGGGCAGCCACCACTTGGGCAGCCGCTCCGCCAGGTGCGCCGCGATCGCCTCGCGCGTCGGGTCGGCCCCCGGCGCCTTGACCACGACGAGCAGCGGCCGCTCGCTCCACTTCGCGTGCGCGACGCCGATCGCCGCCGCCATCGCCACCCCCGGGCAGCCCATCGCCGCGTTCTCGAGATCGATGCTCGAGATCCACTCGCCGCCCGACTTGATGACGTCCTTGCTGCGATCGGTGATCTGCATGTAGGCGTCCTCGTCGATGGTGGCGATGTCGCCCGTCGAGAACCAGCCGTCGGTGTGCGTGTCGCTGTGGTCGCGCTTGAAGTACGCGCTCGCCACCCACGCCCCGCGCACTTGGAGGTGCCCCGAGCTCTTGCCGTCGTGCGGCAGCACCTTCCCCTCGTCGTCGATGAGCCGCAGGTCGACGCCGAAGATCGGCCGCCCCTGCTTGGCCTTCACCGCCAGCACCTCGCCCCACGGCCGCCCCTCGTGCTTCGGCAGCAGCACGTTCGCCGTCCCAAGCGGGCTCATCTCGGTCATCCCCCAGGCGTGGATGACGCGCGCGCCGTGCTCCTTCTCGAAGGCCTCGATGAGGCTCGGGCTGCAGGCCGAGCCACCGACGACGACCTTCTGCACCGTCTCGAGCCGCGCGCCGATCGACTTGAGGTACCCGAGCAGCCCCAGCCACACCGTTGGCACGCCGAGGAGCGACGTCACGCGCTCGCCCGCGATCAGCTCGTGCAGCGATTTTCCGTCAAGCGCCGGCCCCGGCATGACCAGCTTGGCGCCGACCATCGCCGCCGCGTAGGGCACGCCCCAGGCGTTGACGTGGAACATCGGCACCACCGGCAGGATGATGTCGGCCCCCGACACCGACAGCGCGTCCGGCATCGCCAGCGCGTACGAGTGCAGGAGCGTCGAGCGGTGCGAATAGAGGACGCCCTTCGGGTGCCCCGCCGTCCCCGACGTGTAGCAGAGCGACGACGCCGTCCGCTCGTCGAACACCGGCCAGGTGAGGTCCTCGCTCTCGCCGGCGAGGAGCGCCTCGTACTCGGCGTCGTTCATCGCCACGTAGCGCTTCACCGGCGAGTCGGGCCTGGCCTTCACCACGTCGGCGAGCTTGGCGAAGGTCGTGTCGTAGAAGAGCGCGACGTCCTCGGCGTGGTCGATGATGTAGCAGAGCTGCTCGGGCGACAGGCGCGGGTTGATCGTGTGCAGCACCGCCCCGATGCCCGACACCGCGAAGTAGAGCTCGAGGTGGCGGTGGGTGTTCCAGGCCACCGTCGCCACGCGATCCCCCGGCTGGATCCCCATCCGCAAGAGCGCGTTCGCCAGCCGCTTCGCGCGGCGCGCGATCTCGCCCCACGACGTGCGGTGGACGGTTCCCTCGACGGTGCGCGAGACCACCTCGACGCGCGCGTGGAAGCGCGCGGCGAACTCGATCACCGACGAGATGAGCAGCGGCTGGTCCATCATGAGCCCGAGCATGGCGGTACTTTACTCCGCGCCCGCCCACTCGGCGCGCGCGGCGACGATGCGTGCGGCGATGCAGCGATAGAACCACCAGACGTAGGCGAGGTAGGCGGCGAGCGTCACCGCCTGCCCGGCGGCGATGGCCGCGTGCAGCGTCGGCCAGGCGCGCACCGCGAACAGCCCGCCGACCCACGCCCCGAGCGTGAGCGGCATCAGCGCGACCAGGTTGCGATCGTGATCGCGCGCCAGCTCGTCGAGGAGCGGCCCGCCGACCGGCCCCGCGCTGTCGCGGCGCCGCACGACGTAGAGGCGCCGCTCGTAGAGGAACATCACCCAGAAGAGGCCGGCGAGCCCGACGCTGGTCGCGAACCAGCGCTCCGGTCGCCCGAGCTGCGAGAAGAGCGTCGACTCGCCGAGCGCGAGGAGGATGTAGAAGAAGTTGTGGCCGAGCTCGAGCGGCCAGCGGATCACCGTGAAGGCGTGCAGCGCCGAGCGCGCCCAGATCGAGCAGATGATGAGGAGCCCGCTGGCGACGTAGGGCACCGCCGTCCAGTCGAGCGCGGCCAGGCTCGCGCGCGCGCTGTCGACGAGGAAGTAGAGGGCGACGCCCTGGACGATGCTGATGAGGGTGAGCTCGAGGTTGGCGATGAGGCCGTCGAGCTCGTGCGAGGGGCGGACGGGGCGCGGTGGGGACGATGGGGCCAGCACCCCCCGAGCTTACTGGGCGGGGCGCGGATAGATGAAGCGCGCCAGCCAGCGCGTGAGCCGCGGCATGAGGACGTAGGTCATCAGGAACACCTCGACGGTGATCGTGACCAACAGGCGCAGCGGCAGCGGCGTCGACGGGCCGAGCACCAGCGCCACGAGCTGGCCGAGCGAGAGCACCAGCCCGTAGACGACGGCGATCATGACCAGCGCCATGCGGAAGCGCGACGGCTGCGGCGCGATCGTCCCCGGCGGCGGCGTGAACCACAGCTCGAGCCCGGTGAGGCGCTGCCAGATCGCGTCCGCCTCGACGAGCTCCGCGACCTCAGCGAGCGCGCGGCGCCTGAGCTCGCTCTCCTCGAACGCCCGCAGCGTCTCCACGCTGGTGAAGCGGAAGACGCTGGTGTACTCGCGCGGCGCGGGCGCGTTTGGCGGCGGTCGCTGCACCGTTGTGCCGAGGTAGCCGGGCAGCGCCCTCGCGCCGTCGACGAGACGCGCCAGCCAGGCCTCGTAGTCGGCCTCGCGCCCGGGGCGCACGCGTCGCGTGACCACGACGGTGACGGGCTCCCCGGACGCGCTGGAGGCCG
>Ga0272446_1005642_pt1 | contig 13615 bp, 14 predicted proteins | sample YNPCB0061_FD_194587 | JGI IMG/M metagenome (GOLD analysis project Ga0272446, IMG submission 194587) | Hot spring microbial mat communities from Yellowstone National Park, WY, United States - YNP-CB-006-1 | ecosystem: Environmental > Aquatic > Thermal springs > Hot (42-90C) > Sediment | place...
GCGCAACCATCACGCCGTACGCACGTTCTACTTCGTCGCGCAGGCGCCGCGCCGAGGTGGCATGCACGATCGACGAGCCGCCAGGCCGGCTGGTGGCATTGCGATACGATTCGACCGCACCGCGCAGACGGGCGCGCGGCTCTTCGAGCTGGCTCAAATACGCAAGCGTAGCTGCATCGCGCACGACGGTCAGTTCCGGCTCAATGATCGCCACAACCGGCGGATCATCGGGTACCGGCGGTGGCGGCGCCTCAGCGGCAACGGCGCGCTGCACCAGTTCAGCTTCAATAAGCGCATTGTTCCGTTCGATGGCAGCGTGCAACGCATAATTCAGTGCCAGTGTCAACAGCAACAGCAGGAGGGGCATGCTCCACAATAACACGCGCGCCCGGCCAAGTTCGCGACGCGAGTGACGCCAGCTCACCCACCATGACTCGCCGTCGTGGCGCGCTTGCACATCATCATGCGCCTGGCGCAGACTGCTGCCCGGCAACACCATCGAAAGGCGCGTGTGCCACGACACCCGGGCAGGCGCTCCATTGTCGCGGCTCGCCACATCAGCAACTGGAGCAGGCGCCTCCACCGGGCATGATGGCTCAACTACCATGCCCGACCCACGCCCAGGCACCACCACGCCGGCAGTTGCGGTCGCCTCCGGGCGCAGCAGGCTACGCTGCTCCAGCCATGCCAGCCCGCGCCGCGCGCGATCATTCTGCGGGTTGATCGTCAGCGCCGATCGGAGACAGAACGCGATCTCCTTCGGCTCATCGAGCACGCCCGAGAGCCACAGCCAGCCAAGCTCGTGTTGCGGGTCGAGCTGCACAACGCGCGCCAGCAGCACAGCCGCCACACGACGCTGCCCGCCGCGAGCCGCTGCGACACCGCGCTCGAAGAGCCGCGCCGCCTCGCGTTCATTTGACTTGATACCAGCGTCCACCATCGCCCTAGTGCTCCGGCAACAACCTGCTCAACACGCGCTGTGATTCAAACGGGTCTTGCAGCAATCGCCCGCGAATGACCTCCCAGTTGCGTGGATCTTCGCCGCCGAGCCGCCAGATCGCAATACCCGCAAGGTCAAACTCCTGAACCAGGCGCAGCTTGGCATCAAGCCCGCTACTGGTCGCGAACCAGACTTCGCGCCGGCCTTCCTGGCGTGAACTGTAGGTAATCCAGTTCTCCTGCACCAGCCCGTTCTGGTTGCTTTCCATCAGGTTGACCGACAGGCGGTACGTCTGGATGATATCATTGATCATCGCCCACGTCTGCCCACGCGCATTGCCGTTGCCATCGCGCGGCCAGTTGTAACCATAGAACGGCACTCCGATCACCACCTTGGCCGGGTCCACCACTGTCTGTGCATACCTGGCAACACGTTCGACCCAGTATACCGGTGCGACCGGCCCTGGCCCGCCGCCGCGCCAGTGGTAATCGTACGTCATAATGCGCAACCGGTCGACCACCTGCCCGATCGCCGCCCAGTCCTGAAAACCGCCCAGGCCACAGTAGTCGCAATCCTTCGCATGGACGGCAACCGTCAATAGTTTGCCTTGTGCGTGAAGGGCGTCGGCGAGTTCGAATATGAAGGCGCTGTATTCGTCGCGCAGGCTGCTATCGAGAAACTCATAATCAATGTCAATACCGTCGTAGCCATAGGTCAGCACCTCATCAACGATCTGTTGCACATGGTACGAACGAGTCGTGGGATTGCGCAAAATACCCGGCACAGGATCGTCGCCCGTAATCACATTATGGATCGTTGGAACGACGAGGACATTTTTACTACGCGCCAGTTCCAGCAGTGTGCGATCACGCGCCTCGCTACCGTAGCGGAGATTGCCGCGTGGTCCTGGAGCATACCAGAATGGGCTGATCTCGTCGAGAATATCGGCATTGGCTTCGAACGAATCACGGTTCTCCGAGCCGAAGGAGTCGGGCAGCCATGCGGCAATATAGCGCCCGGTTTTCGGATGGAACCCGCCGTGACCGGTGTCGGTCGCCACATCGAGCGGGTCAGGGTCGCCTGATTGGGCGACAGGGATCGGAGTAGGCGTCGGCAGGAGCGGCGTCGCAACTGGTGTGGGAGTGGTAACCACCGGTACGGTAGCGGTTGGAAACACGGGCGGCTCGGTGGCCCGCCGGGCAAGGCTCGCCGTATCAAGAACCAGCAACGCCCAGACGACCAGCGACGACGCATAGATCGCGGCAAACAGCAGGCGGCGCGGAGACGAAAACAAAGAGCGCATAGTTGATGAAAGCGGACACGCAACGGTCAGTAGGCGTCCAGCTCGCGAAGCCGTTCGTCGCAAATACCAAAAAAGTGCGCGATCTCGTGCAGCACCGTGCGACGCACCTGATCGCGCAACTCATTGCGCCCGGGAAAATCGCGCATCAGCGGTGCCTGAAAGATCGTGATCACATCAGGGAGCAACGGATCGCCGCCGTGACGATCGGTCAGCGGTGTACCTTCATACAGGCCATACAGCGTCTGCCACGGGCGCAGACCGAGATCGCGGCGCTGTTCACGCGTTGGGCGCTGCTCAATACGTATCTCGACATTCGTAAGCAAGCGAGCATACTCGGCAGGCAACGAGTCCAGCGCTTCGATCACGATTGATTCAAACGCGATGCGTTCCATACACCCCCTGCCTTGCAGAGAACCCCTCGGCATTATACGCGGGTGATGGAATGGGTGTCAAGGGTTTTGAAGTCCGAAAGCGCAACACAGTAGGGGAAGAGTGCACTCCTGAGGTGACAGACGCGCTGGAACGAGGCTAACCTTGAGGGCCGGGCGCCGCCACAGGGCACCGGTTCACAGGCGGGGGATCGGTGGAGCAAGAAGGCTTCCGCACGCACCCGTTTACGTCGCCCCACTGATGGCAAAACACCATGCAGGTGAAGTGCAAACCGTTACGCCGCAGGATGTCGTGCCACGCCGTCACAGCACGGCGATCGTCTGACCCGGTGTACGGTCGGCGAGCGCCTGGGCAAGGCGGGTCAGACCACGATGCTGCAGCGCTTTGACCGAACCAACGGTTCGCCCGAGCGACTGTGCAATCTCGGCCAGGCTACGATCCTCATCAAAGCGTAACCGCAGCACCAGGCGTTGATCACTGGTGAGTACGCGCATCACCCCCTGGATCTCGTGGTATGCGATCCGCGCAATCACGGCCTCATCTGGTGGTTCAAGGGCCTGCGGCGAACTTTCATCGAGCGGAACCGACGGGCGGCGACGCGCCTGCCGCAGCATATCCATCGTTCGGGCATAGGCGATCCGGTACAACCAGGCCGAGAAGGGCCAGCCCCGATCTTCATAACGCTCCAGCCCTTCCAGCATTTTGACGAACACATCGCTGCAGACATCTTCAGCAAGCTGCGCATCACCCAGGCGCGACGCAATGTACCGCCGCACCTGTGGAGCATACCGCTCGTACAACAGGCCGATGGCTTCGGCGTCGCCCGCTTTGGCGCGTGCAATAATCTGCGATTCACTCTCGGCGCGGGCCGGCTCGTGGCCCTCTTGCGTCACCAGTACACACGTCATGGATATCCGCCTCTCAGCATCCAGAGCGGCGACATGCCGCCGGTGGGAGAATCGTTCTGCGGTAGGGATCAAACCTGGTGGCAGTGTAGAGGACGAAGATGAATGCTATCTGTCAGGCAAGAGGTTCTTGCCGCCGTGGGGCTGCGGAATGCCCTGGCTGGCGCTGCCACGGCATAACGGTACATGAACGACCTCTGGCCAGACAATGCCGCCAGCCGGCAGCAACGATGCCGTGTCGTAAATAACACAACGACAGAGCGTCGTGATGAACGTTCGTTCACGGCGCACCGGCGCGCAGCGTGAAAAGCAGGATATTACCAGTTCTTAACGCATGTTTAGCACTGATGATGTATCATGGCAGATGCGCCAGCTACCATGTTTTGTTGACTCCTTGCGTCGCTCGACGCATAATGCCTGTAGTGAGCACAACCCGCAACGATCCGGCCAATTGTTTGAAACATAGTGAGACCAGACAATGCGTGAACATTACAACAAAGAACTTCAGCAGGTTCACGACGATCTTCTGCGCATGGGTAGCCGGGTCGAACACCAGCTAGCCGATGCCGTCAAGGCGCTTGACCGGCTGGATACGGCGCTTGCGCAGGAGGTCATCGCGCGCGACCGTGAGATTGACGCGGCGCGCACCGCGATCGAAGAACATGTGCTGGAACTGATGGCCACCCAGCAGCCAGTCGCCACCGACCTGCGCAGTCTGATGGCGGCCATCGCGATTGCCACTGAGCTGGAGCGTGCCGCCGATTATGCCAAGGGTATCGCCAAAAAGGTCGAACGTTGCCTGCAAACCCCATCGTTGATCGAGTCGCCGATTGAATTACACCGCCTCGGTACACTGACGCAAACGATGTTGCACACCAGCCTGGATGCGTTTGTGCAACTCGATGTCACTCTGGCGCGCTCGCTGGGCGAACAGGATGAAAAGGTGGACGCCCTCGAGGATGAGGTGGTCGCGATGCTGACCGCGATCGCGCGCCAGGAACCACGAAAGATCGACTGTGCGCTGCTGCTCATCGACGTGGCGCATGTGCTTGAGCGCCTGGCTGACCGCACGACCAATATTGGTGAGCGGGTCATCTTTATCGCCACGTCAAAGGTGGAGGAGTTGAACTAATGGTGGACGTGGCTCGAGCCCATGTGCTGATTGCGGGCCGCGTGCAGGGCGTCAATTTCCGTGCCAATGCGCGCGATCATGCCCGTGGCGCCGGTGTCGCCGGCTGGGTGCGCAATCTTGATGATGGGCGTGTTGAAGCGGTGTTCGAGGGGGCCAGGCCGGCGGTGCAGAAGATGGTCAGCTGGTGTTATAGCGGGCCGGCACACGCGCGAGTCGATAAGGTCGAGGTACGCTGGGAGGCACCCACCGGCACCGAGCGGAGCTTCTCGATCGTCTGGTGATGGTTCACAGATCCAGCTCCCGTGCCAGCCATTGCAGCCCGTCATGCGGGTACGGTGTGCCCAGATAGATGATTGCGCGGGTAAATCCTAGCGCCGCCCAGTTTGCCAGCGCGGTATGCGGATCGGGCGCCAGCGATTCCCACGCAGCATGGACGGACAGATCGAAGCCAGCGCGGTCGCGCCCGGCCTCTGCCAGACCGGCATCGAGCGCCGCAAGCTGTTCATCCAGGCGCGCGCGATCGCGCCATTGTAAGTTGAGACCATTGGCAAGGCGACCTGCAATGTGGCAAAGTTGTGGCCCGCGCGCGCCAACAATGATCGGCGGCCTGGGATGCGGTGGCGGCGCAACAATGGCACCGGTCAGACGGTAGTGGCGCCCGTGGAACGTCACCGGCTCGCCGCTCCATAGCAGCGTGATCACGACCAGCGCCTCAGCGACGCGCTCGGTACGCTCCGCCAGCGTTCCCTGGTCGATCCCGAACGACTCCTGCTCGGCCCGCAACCCGCCGCCGCCAAGCCCCAGCTCAAAACGCCCGCCGGACATTTCCTGCAACGTCGCGGCAATCTTCGCCAGGCGACCAGGATGGCGGTTGGTGTTGTTGGCCACCAGCGGCCCGAGACGAATGCGCCCGGTCGCTTCAGCCAGCCCGGCCAGCGCAGTCAACCCTTCGATCACCGGTTCGCGCGGGTCGTTCCAGGAAACGTAATGATCCCACAGCCATACCGAGTCGAAGCCGAGTGCGTCCAGCATGCGGGCAGTACGGCGCAGTTCCGCATAGGTCACGCCGAATGTTCCCAGGCAAAAACCAACGGGTAGTTTCAGCATCTTTTGATTGTAGCATAATCATGCCTCCGGCCATGATTGTTGCCCCCGGTGTATTTACCGCAGCAGACGGCCCCGGCACGTGCATACAGGCGACAGAATCGCCCTGCTCCTCGCACCATGGTCCTGCTGCATAGCCACGAATCAGGCCAGCCGGCGCAGGACCGGCGGGCGCTTCTCTGTCATCGGCCTTCTTCATATACTGTGCCCGTAATTGATACGAGTGACGCGGTGGACCGCGCGGAGGCCAATGGAGGCCTCCGGAGGAACGCCCCGCCGCCGAAGAAGATATGTACCGCTCTGCCAGAGGCAAGACGAGCTGTTGTGGCATCGCCCGCTCGATGCACACAGAACTCGTGACATTGACCGGAGTGATGCGGTGACGTGTCTGGTTCAGCCCTCCGGCCTTTGCGCTGAACGCACACTGAGGAGCACAACGATGAGTGAGTCTGATGCGGGCGGTTATCCATACCGCGCCCTGGCAACTGGCGTCCTCGACCTGCCTCCGGCGCGCGGCCGGGCACGCGAGCGCACCCGACGACCACAGCTCCGGTTGAGCGGGCCGCTGGGCGGCGACTTCGTCTTACCGATCCGGGTGGTACGCCAGATCCCGGGGAGCGAGTTACTCGACGGTTCATATCACGGTACGCGCCTTGCGGTTGAAGGATGCATTGACTGGGGCGTACCTGCCAGTGATTCAACATCATTGCCATCGCTCACTGCGGAGGCTGTGCGTATCGTGGCCCCCGAGGAAGAAGACGGTTGCGACGTCTGGCTCTGTGGCGAGATCGTCGCACCCCCGCGCATCGGGCGGCACCCATTGCGCCAGAGTGTTGTGCTGGCCCACCTGTCATTGCGGGTGCGCGTCTCCCACGCGCGCAGCGGCAGCCGCGCATTGTTGACCGAAACCATACGCGTACCACTGGTTATCCCGCTGAATCACACGGGCGCACCGGCCCTGTTGCGCCCCGGAAACCGCGTCGCCGTCGAAGGGATGCTCGAACGCGTACCGATCCCGCGGCATGGGCACGAGATTGACGAAGCGCTGGCGGCCCTCGAAGAGGCAACCCGGAAGCGCCTCTCCTGGACGATGGAGCCTGAGGAAGCACGCGAGATTGAGCGCACCAGCGCCCGACGGCGCTGGGAAATCACACACACGGCAACGAGCCGCGTGATCGCAGGGTATGTCGAGTTGCTGCACGGGGCGCCGGCCAGCATACGCGAGGCGCAGGCACAACGCCGTGCGGAGATCCAGCGACGCGCGTCATCTCATCATTCCCAGTAACGCTGGTTACCGGCGGTCGGTTGTCCGGGCCGCCGCGACCAGGCCGGCCCACTGGCTCCCCGGCACCATCGGCGAGCAGGTCGGCTGGCCTCGTATCACCGGCCCGGCGGGGCCGGCGGCGGGGAAACCCGTCGCACTGCACCCTGACAACGCCTATACCACACCTTTTGCGCTCTGACGCGTGTCACACCATCTTGTATGCGGCCGCGCCGGAGAGAACAGACCCTCGCGCTACTGCGCGATCCTTATCCGTTCCTTCTTGACACGCCACCGACCGGCCCGCCGGAGGCGACGCGCCTGCGCGTCACGCCCTTCGTATCGTGCGCCGTTCAGCGGCGCAGCAAAGGAGAACGATGAACCATACGCCGTAGACACGTGGCACACCATAAACACCACGTAGCAGCACGATCGAACGATCTTTAACATTCCGCCCTCGCGCAGGGACACACCAGTATTCTGGGGTGTCCCGTAGCGGGGCACACGGACTGGTGGCGTCTTCTGCGCTCCTTTCTCCAGAGGAGACAAAAGATGTCCTTCATTCCGATCACGCCATCCAAGTTCGCCAACCGTATCGTTCTGGGGTATCCGGACCGTGCCATCAATTCCTGCAAGGACCGCAACACCCTCGAAAGCTATTTTGAAGTGTTGTGCCATGGTACACGGCCGAACGCGTCTGGCGAAACGTTTGCCTATGTCCTCGACGACAGTACAATGCAAGGCAGCACGATCGATGCACCCCTCCTGGCTGCGATTATCTATTCTCACCGCGCCTACCATGGACAACCCATCCGGTTACTCATGTGCTGGGCTGGATACGGGGAAAACTCCCTGGCGCAACAGATCGCTGATCTGTTACAGACGAGTGTTGTCGCTTGCGACAGGCCGATTGATACCGATTACTTCCTGCCAGATATTCCTGAAGGGCGCTGGCTCTTCTTCTGGCCACGCCCGACTTACGATGACTGACGTGACCGGCACAGGGGCGAGCGATGTCTCCCCCTGTGCCACACCCTTTCCCTACGTGGTTACTGGCGTTATGCGCACAACAGGCAACAACTTTGGAGGAGTACGATGTACCAGGCTGATCTTGACACATACGGGCAGCGGTGCGATCCCCGCACGGAAAAGCTCACAATGCGAACCATCGGCTGGCTCGACATCGCCGTACCGTACGTGACCGGGCCAACCCCGGTGGCGTTCCACAGGCGTCTGCTGGAACACTGTGTGCATGGCGTGCTGCGCCTGATGTGTGGCGTCCATCATTGCCAGTTCTGCAACAACGAACCGACACGCACAACGCTCTGGTATGGTAATCGCAAGGTTCCGTGCGACACTGGCGAGATATGGGTCTCTGGCGGCGACGTGATCTATGTTGCTCCCGCAATGGTATATCACTACGTTACCGAACACGGCTACTGCCCGCCGGACGAGTTCATAGATGCGGTGATGCAGGGACCGTTGCCAGGCACGGCGGAATACTGCGCATTGATCACACACTGGGGCATGCGTGTGCATTCAATCATATGAACCAGGATGCGCAGCTCGCGATCAGGCTGGTACAGCCGGCGAACCTCCGCTCAGTACCTATCCGAAAACCCATGGGCATGCTGTCATTGCCAGGAGCGCCAGCGACCGCGTGCAGCGAGCGCAGCGTGGCTGAAGCAATCGACCGGCGCGAGCGGAGATTGCTTCGCGCGCGCTCGCCATGACAGTGACCATCTGGTGTTCGGATAGACTCTTAGCGTTGCCGTCCACGCCGCTTTGACCACGGCGCCTGCGGGCGCAGCGTCGCGCCGATCCGCGCGACCAGAAGCATCAGCAGATCCCGCCGCAACGCATGCCAGTCCTCAACCGGTAGCGGGCTGGACGTCGCCTTGCCGGGATGATAACGCTCCGCAACAAAATCGCTGACGACGCGGTCAACGACGTGTCGCTGGTAGGGCAGATGCATCTTGAGCCTTGCAGCGTATTCATAGGGGGTGATATCAAGCGGCGCGCTGATACCCGCCCAGCCGGCCAGTCGTGTCAGGCGTGCATAGGCCATTGCTGCCGGCGGCAGGCCACGCACGTCCCAGCGCAGCCACAGTGCGATCGCGCCAGCCAGCGCTGCCAGCAGCGCCAGCGCCCCTCCAGCGATCGCGATCTGCTGGAGGCGCTCTTGCGCCCGCCGCGCCTCGATCTCGCGCTGCAACGCCTCGAGATCACCAGCGGCCGGCCCGGTGTTGCGTTCCATCAGTTCGCGCATCATGGCATCCGGGTCACTGAGCGAACCACCAAGGCCGCCCGTAATCTCGGGCCGCTCAGCAGCATCAGATGGCGGGAACGCGGGACGCAGCGGGAGACTCGCATACGGCGCCGGTGTCGGCTCGAAGCGCTGCCAGCCATAGCCGGGAAAGTACACCTCGGGCCAGCTATGCGCAATACTCTCGCGCACCAGATACACCCGCCGATCCGGATCAAACTCGCCACCAGCGTATCCCTGCACCCAGCGCGACGGGACACCTTCGGCGCGCAGCATCACAACCATCGCCGACGCAAAATCGTCACAGTAGCCACCCTGTGCATCAAACAGGAACCAGTCCACCCAGTCGCGATTCTCGGGCGGGATCGGGCGCTGGTCGTTGTAGGGCAACGCACGCAGGTAATCCTGGATGGCGAGCGCCTTGTCGAACGCCGTGGTCGCCCCGGCATCACGGACAATCGCGGCCGCGCGCTCACGCACGCGCGGCGTCACCGTCTCGGGGAGTTGCAGGTAGAACCCGCGTACCCATTCGGGATAGGTTGTCCCGCTCTCGCGCAGGCTCTGTTCATCAACCGTCGAGAGGTAGGCGGCGACCGTATAGGTCCGGGTTGCTTCAAGCGGCGTCTCGGTCATGATCGTCGCCGTTTCGGTGAAGTTGGGCAACAACTCGCCTGCTGCTTCAAGATAGCCGTGCTGAATCAAGACCGGCACTCCCGAAGACACGAACGCACCGCCATTCATCACCAGGCCATCGCTACGTGTCTGCGCCAGCTCGATGGTCGTCGTCATCAGGGTGCGACCACGCAACTCCGGCTGATCGATCCGCTCGCCGGCCGCCAGTGGTGTGCGTGCACCTTCTGCCGTTGCCACACCAAGCGCGGCGCGCGCCCGTTCACCGACGGTATTTTGCCACATTCGTCCCGTGTAGCGATCAAAGGCGGTCGCGCGCCAGTAGCTATACTCTGCGGACCGTACCGTCATCACCAGCGCGGTGCCGAGCTGGCGCGGCCCGCCGACGCGCGCATTGCGCGTAAGGAATCCTCCGGTTGAACCCGGTGGGGCATTGATGGTACTGAAGGCGTCCTGCCATCCCTCGCGCAGTGCCACGATTGGTGATCGGATCGTGCGCCACAGGCGTGCCAGTTGCTCATTATTCGGCTCGTTGGGAAGAAATGCGGTACTGATCATGAGGGCCACCAGGGCCAGGCCGGCCGCGACCATAAAGCGCCCCGCCAGAAAGTCGGGAAACTCGACGCGGGTCGTGCGCCAGAGAGATTGCCGGACGACGATGTGTTGCTGGACGATCAACAACAGCGCCGCAGCAAGAAAGACAAAGAACAGGGGTGTTGGCTTGGGCCAGGTATAGGTATAGTTAATCAGGATCAGGGCCGCATTCAGCGCAACCGCCAGCCATGGCCGTCGCAGGCGGAAGACGAGCCAGCCGGTAGCATAACCTAGCAGCCAGGTAATCAGCGCCAGGGTGACAATGAACAGAACGATATCTTCGCCACGACCGCCGGCCTGTATCGTGCGAAACCAGATCAGCGCGCGCAAGGCGATCTCGGCGCCATAGTCGCTCCAGCTCACCAGGCGTTGCGCCTTCACCACACCGGACTCCGCCGCGACCTGCGCAGTCACCAGGGGGCTGATCTGCTGCACGGCGAAGGCGATTCCGAGCAGGCAGGCAAGCGGATGCGCCAGCCATCCCGGGAGCCAGGCGACGCGCGCAAAGAGTATGCCGACCAGCAGCGCTAGCGCGCCGATCCCCACCAGCATGGTGAGCCCGTCGGCCCAGTTCGCCGCCTCAACACTGCGAACAACGCTCCAGATCATGATCAGCGCCAGCAGCGCGGCGGGGATCAACGCCGTCAATTCGAGGCGTGCATACCAGGGACGCGGCGCTGCAAGATTGGGGGTCGTTGCAACCATAGCGTTCACAGGCGCAGCAGCAGTTCCGCATTGCGCCACACCGCCACGGCGAAATCGTTGAGCGGTAGATCGCGGAGTAGCGCAATCCGTTCTACAATCAATCGCACATGCGCCGGTTCATTGCGACGGCCGCGAAACGGATGCGGCGCCAGGTACGGGCTATCGGTTTCGGTCAGAATGCGATCAAGCGGCGCGCGGCGCGCCACATCGTGCAAGTCGGCGGCTTTTGGAAACGTGACGGGCCCGCTGAACGAGAGATGGAACCCGATGTCGAGGCATACCCTGGCATACTCCCAGTCGCCTGAGAATGAGTGCATGATCCCGGGCTGCCCACGCGCGGCATCACGCAACACGCGCACCGTATCATCACGCGCGTCACGACTATGGATCACGACCGGCAACGCCAGCTCGCGCGCCAGGTGCAACTGCGCCCGGAAGCATGTTTCCTGAAGTTCGGCGGGCGCTGCATTCCAGTAATAGTCGAGCCCGATCTCACCGATTGCGACCACCTTCGGCTGCGCCGCCAGCTCGCGCACCTGGTCAAGCCACCCGGATGGAAGGCCGGCGACATGGTTCGGCTGCACGCCAACCACGGCGTAGATTTCCGGATGCTGCGCCGCAAGTTCCACAGCTGCGCGCGAGCTCGCCAGGTCATAGCCGATTTCAATGATGCGCGTCACGCCGACCGCTGTCGCGCGGGCGATTGCCTCGGCACGATCCGCATCGAAGGCGGCGGAACCAAGATGGGCGTGTGTATCAATCAGATGAATCGTATCTGTCACAGGGTGCATTGTACCATGCCCATGCCCTGAATAACGCACTCCAGTGAGCATGGTACAATGGCACCATGCATAATCAGATCACCATCCTGATTGTCGAAGATGACCCGGCCATCGCCGAACTGGTCTATATCGTCCTGAAAGAGGCGGGATATCACGGTCTGGTCGCGCCAACGGCAGCCGACGCGCTCGCGATCATGGCAGCGGAAACGATTGATCTTGTTGTGCTCGACTGGATGCTGCCCGACACCCCGGGCGTCCAGATCTGCACCACGCTCAAAGAGACGGCAGGCCGGGGCTTTCTGCCCGTCCTGATGCTGACAGCCCGTGGCGAAGTGTCCGACCGGGTGACGGCGCTTGATGCGGGCGCCGACGATTACCTGACCAAGCCGTTTTACATCGAAGAGTTGCTGGCGCGTGTGCGCGCCCTGCTCCGCATTCGCCAGGCAGAGCTTGAACGCGACGCAGCGATGGCCGCGCTCGAAGTACAGAACAATGCACTGCGCGAGGCCAACGAGCAGTTGTGCGCCGCGCAGGTGCAACTCGTCCAGAACTCCAGGCTTGCGGCTCTGGGTGAACTTGTGGCCGGAGTCGCGCACGAACTGAACAATCCGCTCGCGATCATTCTTGGCAATGCCGAGTTATTGTCGCCACAACACGACCCTGCGGATCAGCGCTCCGTTGCGCATATTATTGAAAGTACCAGGCGCGCGCGCCGGGTTGTTCAGAGTCTGGCGACATTTGCTCGTCGCGGATCAATGGCAAAGGAATGGACGGCACCTTCGGACCTGGTCGAACGTGTGCTGGATCTGAAGCGCGCAGCATTACGCTCAGCCGGCATTGCCTTCGATGTCGCCTGCCAGCCCGACCTGCCGATGCTCTGGATTGATGTGCCGCAGATGCAACAGGTATTGCTCAACCTGCTGTCGAACGCCGAACAGGCGCTCTCCGGCAGATCCGATCCTTTTCTGCGGCTGGCGGTTGTACGTGGCGATGGTGATCCGCCACCGCTCCTGCCGGCATACGAGCCCCAGGGCGACGGAGCGCTGGTTTGCTTCGACGTCGCCGACAATGGCCCCGGGATGCCCACGCATGTGCTGGAACGGTTATTTCAGCCATTCATTACCACCCGGCCGGTTGGGCAGGGATCAGGGCTGGGCCTGGCGATTGCCTATGGAATTGTCACCCAGCACGGCGGCCAGTTGCTGGTGGCGAGCCGGCTGGATCAAGGAACCACGGTACGCGTCGCGCTGCCGGTTGTATCACCCGGGGCGCCTCCCGGGCCGTAAGAGCCTGTGCGCGGTTGGGGTACATCTTTCCAGGCGCCGCGTGCCATGGGAGTTCGGCGGATGCCCCGCAGAATCACGAACTGGTGACGAGCTGGCCATCACACGTGCCAGAACGGTCGCCTCGCCGATGGGCAGCCCGTGCCGTGTGGGCACGTGGGAGAAAGGTGAATGGTTACAGCCGTCACTGGCCTGATGATACACACGTATGGCACGTGATCCATGCAGAGGCTGTTGCACGACCAGAACTGTACCCGTTGCCCCGCCCTCGTCGCCAGCCGACGGCGGATTGTCCACGGATATGGCAACCCTGCCAGTGG
>Ga0272446_1005643_pt1 | contig 13614 bp, 10 predicted proteins | sample YNPCB0061_FD_194587 | JGI IMG/M metagenome (GOLD analysis project Ga0272446, IMG submission 194587) | Hot spring microbial mat communities from Yellowstone National Park, WY, United States - YNP-CB-006-1 | ecosystem: Environmental > Aquatic > Thermal springs > Hot (42-90C) > Sediment | place...
AACGCAAAGAGATTGAATTTCTCGCCACCGCCGACCTGACGGAAGAAGAACGCCTGGCGCGCTACAAGCAGACAGCGGAATATCAGGCCCGGCAGGCACGGTTGCAGGCATGGGAGCGGGAGCAGGCCTATCAGGCGTATCGGCAGGGCGAGCGGGCCGTCGCACAGCCGCAGAAGCCGTGGTGGCAGAAGGCAGGAGACTGGCTGCAACAGAAGGTCGTTCAGCCGGTGCAGCAAGTTGCCGGGAGCATTGTCAATGCGCTGAAGCCGCCGCAGACGGCAGGTTCATCTAAACTGGCCGCGCCCAAAATGCCTGTACCAAAGCCAAAAGTACATAGTAGTGGCGATATAATTTTTCTCGTTGTAGTCATAGCAATAGCGATTGTGATAGGCATTGATTCCTCCCGCCGGCATGGCATATCCGCAGCTCCAACCTGTACGAGCTCTTATGCGGCTTGCTTCGAAAATTTAAAACGACTTCCTTTGAAAAATGGGCAGTCTTTGGACACGCAACAATTCGATGAAATGCTAGATGCTATTCATGATGATCTAAAGGGTGGATGGAGAACACCGTTCGACCCAGCACGCATGAACTATGATACGCCATTTTGGGATGGGAATCCCCGCTTTGGTCAAAAAATCTATGACGATGAAGTCGTATGCTTGGATGGTAAATGTTCCCCTCGGAGTGCAGTCAATTATGTTGCCCAGGGAATGTATTCGGCAAGGACCAATCAATCATTAGAGGCTGCCAAAGGAATTGCACAGTGGTGGAATAGGATAATGTATTTTCATGATGCTACAGACGATGAACTGTACTGGCTGGAATATGGCTATAATGCTGAAAAAGAAAGAGCGCAAGATGTAACCCAACCGTAAGTATTTTGGAGAATACGATATGGAAACAAAAATCAACGATCTTAGAAAAATCTCAAAGCAAGGTTTGGCGCAAGGTGCATTAAGTACTTTAATAGGAAGTGCGATTTTTGCATTTTTTAATGCAGTTGCTATATTCGTTTATGCACAAACTTTTGAAACATGGGTTTTCGGTGTTTTGCTAATAGTGTTCGGTATTAGTGTCGTTTTATCTGTAGTCCCCGGTCTTTATGGTGGGAGATGGCTGGCGCACCTTTTGTATCGAGACGCGCTTGCCGGCTCGCTAACCCGGAAGAAAGCGATAATGAAAGGTACAATCTTGGGCATGTTTGCAGGATTTGGTATTTGTGTCTTTGTAGTAACGTTCCTGTATACCCGGGGAGATTTCAATATTCTCATCTTCCGTATCATTTCGGCGGTCGTTATTGCAGGCTGGATGGGAGGATGGGCTGGAGCTAAGTTGGTAGATAATATTGCCCATATACTGAAATAAAGTGTGTCTGCAAGACTACTGGCTTGTAAACTTTTATTTTGTATGTTGGCCTTTGCACGGTTAACCCCAATATATAGCTAATTGCGATATAAAGAAGCTCATATATGCCATATATGGCGGTATTTTGGCTACGAGTGCCGCGGCTTGAACTCACAAAAACAAACTTGACGCACCACTACTACAATCGCCCGCAAATTGAACCCGAAGGCAAGAACAATCGCCTGACCGGCAAACAGATTGCACGCGCCTACCAGAGAGCGATGCAACTCTTCGAGGAACGCTTGCAGAAAAAGAACCTCACTGCCGCCGAAGCGGAGACCTTTGTAAAGCAAGCCAGAGCCGCCGGCAGCATCTCGTCTGTGGAAGGCGCAGCGAGCGAATACGCGGCGCAGAAACAAGCGCGCGCTGATTGGATCGAACAGGAAGAAGCCGCCGACGCCGCCTTCGTACAGGAAATGCTGACCGCGCAGCAGCCGCCCAACCCCGCCTTCGACATGGCGAAGTGGAAACAGCAGGACTACGCCGAATCCGCCCGCTGGGAGCCGCCGCAGCCTATCAGGCTTATCGGCAGGGGGAGCGGGCGGAGCCGCAGCAAAACCCCTGGTGGCAGAAGGCAGGCGACTGGCTGCAGCAGAAGGTCGTTCAGCCGGTGCAGCAGGCCCGTGAGGCTATTGTCAAAACTGGACGCGCCGGCTAAGGATGATTCTCAGCCTCCGCCCGAGAACTGGTGGGAAGGAATTAAAGAATGCACGACTCAAATTCGCCTGAGAGCAGGTGATTTCAGGTGTTTATCGCGCCAATCGCTTTCAGCTGTGTTAATCTGTAGTTGAAATTACCCAATGCTTTTTGCTGAGTATCTATGCTCACGCGGTGGGAAGGGTAAAGAAAAAGGTGGCGCCGTTGCCAGGCTCCGATTCGACCCAAATGCGGCCGCCATGCGTTTCAATGATGCGCTTGACGAGCGTCAAGCCGATGCCCGTGCCCTCGATGCTGGGGTTGAGGCGGTTGAACAAACCGAAAATGCGCTCGTGGTATTGCGGTTCGATGCCGATGCCGTTATCGCGTACAAAGAAAATCGGTTTGCCGTCTGTATCCATTCCCTGCATGCCGATTTCAATGGATGGCTCTGTCTGATTGCCCATGAATTTAACGGCGTTGCTGATCAGGTTTTGGATAACTTCCACAATGCGGAGACGATCCACGTACACGACGGGAAATGCTCCGCTCACATTCAGCCGGATCTTCGCCGCATCCAGTGGACCTGTGAGCAGGTCCAGCGCTTCCCAGACGAGGGAGTCGAACCGAATTTTTTCCGACGGATTGGTGATTCGACCAATGCGGGAGAGTTCGAGTAGTTGATTGAGAAGCAACTGCATGGTATCCACCGCATTGGCTATTCGCTTCAGGTCATTTTCGAAGCGTTTCAGATCGCCGGAGGCAATATCCTGCTTTAGATACCCAAGAAAGCCGCGAATGGTAACCAATGGCGAGCGCAGGTCATGAGAGACGGTATAGGTATAGCGTTCCAGCTCCTCGTTCTGTGCTTCCAGTTGTCGGGTAAGCAGCACGCGTTCGGTAAACAGCCGCGCATTTTCGATGGCATTGGCAACCAGATCTGCCATTGCCTGCAGGGCGGTGATATCTGCACGTGAAAACGCAGCCGGCTTTTCAGATTGGATAGTCATTGCGCCAATGATGCTGCCATGCGTAATCAACGGCAGGGCGATTTCGGAGCGGGTTTTAGGGAGGAGGGGATTGGCAAATCGGACGGCATCCGCTCCCACGTCCAGGGCGATGCGGGCTTGTTGATGGATGATGCACCAGCCAATCATCGAAGATTCTTCCACTTTGAGGCGGTGTCCCATTTCCAACATCTGACGTCCCATTTCGCCGGTGGCGGCGCGCAGGATTGCCCATTCGTTGGTTTCGTCGGTGAGGAATACGCCCACATAGTAACATTCGAAGTGCCGCTGGATGAGGTCTGCAGCCTGCGAGAGCAGTTCTTCGATGTCCAGAATGGAAGTTGCCGCGCGAGCCACATCTGCCGCGGTTTGGAGTTGGAGGGTGCGGCGGGTCATGTGGTTGAGGAGTTCGTTTTGTTCTTCTTCTGCCTTTTTGATGCTGGTAATGTCTGTCCAAACGCCCAGCCAAAAGGATGGCGCGCCGTTTTCATCGCGCACCAGCACCGATTCATCCTTTAGCCAGACCGTGCGGCCGTCGCTGGCAATGACGCGGTATTCCATCGCAAATGGTTCGAGTGTTTGGGCTGTTTGGCGGCTTTTGTTGAGCACTTCTTTGGCATCTTCGGGGTGTAGGATTTTCGTCCAAAATAAGGGATCGAGTATGAAACTGGCGCGCGGGTAGCCGAGCAGGTTTTCCACCTGAGGGCTGATATATTCGAAGGACGATTCGAGATCTGTGCTGTTGATGTAGGTGGTGGCGGGGATGTTTTCGAGCAGCGAGCGGTAACGCGCTTCGCTCTTCTTTGTTTTTTGGAGCAGTTCGCTGATGTTGAGCGCGTTCACTGCTTGCAGGATGGCGATAATGGAAAAAAGGAAGAGATAGACGATGATGCGCGCACTGAGAGAGGGCGGTGTGACGATGGGCAGGAGGTTTGCGGTTTGTGCGGCAAAAATGGAAACTGCGCTGAGACAGCAGCCAATAAAAATCAACAACCTCATCCGGCTGCCCCATAATAACTCCCCAACCATGATGACAATTACATATCCCATAAAAATGGGGGCAGTGATACCGCCGGCAGTGATCGAGCCTGCCGTCACGATAACCCATAAAACGCTGATCAGAAGCCCACCGGCGGCGGAAACATTTCCGCGCTGCACCAGGCGCATGCTCATTCCGCAGGCTGCTGTGAGTATGCCCGTCATGATCAGGGCGCGGCGGATCAATTCGGGAGCGGCAAAAAAAATTCCGCCTGTGAAAAGGATGCTCGTCAGAGCCATGCCGGCGGCGAGAAAATACGTCAGCCGTGCGGTAACAGTTTGCTCATCGGATGCAAATTCGGACAGTTTGAAGAAGCGCTTCATAACCGCGATTGCTCTGCGTCAAGTATAGCATCCCTCTCAACTGCAGGATATATTCTCAGTACTTCACGAAAGTGCGTAATTGGCGCTCTCTAACGCCAGTTTTGCGCTAGAGAGCGCACACTACGCGAGGTTTTCGTGATCTACTGATTCTGCCTGCCAAAGCCTCTTCATTAGCCCGTTGGTGTCTCATGTTATAATCCCTCCATACAAGTCACCGCCAAATCACACTCGGAGGATGCCCCATGGAAATTACCGTTCAAGAGTTTAAGCATTGCGATCTCATCACGGTGAAGGGCCGCGTGGACAGCGCTACCGCCCCTCAACTGGCACAAGTTCTCGAAGCCGCAAACGAAGGCGGAAAATATAAACTGGTCATTGACATGAAAGACCTGGAATATATGTCCAGCGCCGGTTTCCGTACCCTCCTGGCGGCGCAGCGCAACTGCAAAAAATACAACCGTGGCGAAGTAGTGCTGGCAAACGTGCCGGAGCGCATCCGCGAAGCGCTCGAACTGGCTGGTTTCACCGAATTGTTCAAAACTTTCGACGATACCCTTACCGCTGTGGGGCATTTTTAGCACCCTTCTTCTGAACCTGATGACCGCCGTCTCCTCAATGCCGCCGTCAGTTGCCGTTGAGCGCTGACGCGGCATTTCCACTTATTCCATGCAGACCGTTCGCTTTGACGCCAAATTTGAATTCCTCGACGAAATCCGCGAGTTTGTCGGGGCGGCGGCGCGCGCCGGCGGTTTCAACGAGAGGGAAATTTACAACATCCAGCTTGCCGCAGACGAAGCCGCCTCGAACATTATCGAACATGCGTATGAGGGCATCCGCGGCGGTACCATTGAAGTATCCTGCGATGTCAAAAACGGCGTTATGACCATCATCCTTGTAGATCACGGCAAACCCTTCGATCCCTCCGAAATTCCCGCACCCGATCTGACCTCTGACCTCTCCGAACGAAAAATCGGGGGACTGGGCATTTACCTCATGCGCAAACTGATGGACGAAGTTCATTATCAGGCAGAACCGGCAAAGAACCGCAACACGCTAACCATGATCAAGCGGAGGGGATAATCCGCCATGCCTTCCGTCACCCGCCCGTCACAGCCTTTGGATTGGGGTGAGCTTGCTGCGCTGGGGGAGCAGATTGTGGCATCTACCTCGCTTTCTGCCCAGCGTTCCAAAATTCATTCTGTGGTATCGAAACTCATCAAGGGCGAGGTTACCGTCTGGCTGCAAGAAAATCTCCTCCGCCTGCCCGATCTTGCCTCTTCGGATGAATTCAATCAGCAGCCACCCTCCAAACTGATGGAACGCGCCCTGCGCACGGGCAAACCCCTCCTCAGACAAACCAGCCGCCCCAAACAAGACGGCTCACGCGCCGCCTGGGCTGTGATTCCCCTCCAGGAGCAGGGGATTTCGCTGGGAGCCATTCAAATCCGCCGTCCGCACGGACCTGCCTTCAAACCAGCCGAGCTAAACCTGCTGGATGGCATTGCCGGCGTAGTTTCGGTGGGACTGATTGCCGCCCACCGCCTGGCAGTGGAGCGTTTTCGCCTCAACCAGTTGAACCTGGTGCGCGAAGTCAGCGCGCAAATCGCCAACGCCCTCAGCGTCACCGAACTGGCGCGGCGCGTCACCGAACTCATCCAGCAGACCTTTCACTATTACTACGTCGCCATTTTCACCCTGCACGAAAATTCTTCCTCGCTGCGGTTTCGCGCCAGCGCCATGCCGAAGGGACCGCGCAAAGGCAGGCGTAAAAAGATCGCTTTGGAAGTGGAAATTGGTCAGGGGTTGATTGGGCAGGCTGCAGCGCAGGGAGAACGCATCCTTGTTCCCGACGTGCGGCAGGATACGCGTTACCGCTTCATTGACGCCCTCCCCGAAACGCGCTCCGAAGTGGTCATCCCGCTCAAAATCGAGGGGCGCGTACTCGGCGTGTTGGATGTACAAAGCGACCGGCTGAACGCCTTCCACCCAAACGACCTGCTGATTTTGGAAGCGCTGGCAGATACGATTGCCCGCGCTGTGGAGGGAGCGCGTCTTTACAGCGACTTGCGCCGCCGCGCCAATCAGTTGAGCCTCATCGCCGAAGTCAGCAAAAGCGTCAGTTCCTCGCTCGACCTGCATACGTTGATGAAAAACGTCGCATCGCTCATCCATGAGCGCTTCGGGTACCCGCACGTCCACCTCTTCACGGTGCATCAAAACCGGCGGCTGATTCTGTATGTGGCGGGGAGCGGAGAGCGAAGCGCCGAATCGAGCGGCTACACCCTTCCGCTTGACGCCACCCAGGGCATCATCCCCTGGGTGGCGCGTGAAGGCAAATCCATTCTGGCGGGCGATGTCAAAAAAGACCCGCGCTACCGCCCCTCGCCCTTTCCGCCTGCCAACACCCGCTCCGAACTGTGTGTACCGCTGTTATACGACAACAAAGTCGTGGGCGTGCTGGATATTCAGTCGGACCGTGTCAACGCCTTCACTGACGACGACCGCATCATCTTCGAAGCCGTAGCAGATAACATCGCCACTGCCATCCACAACGCCGACCTGTACCGTTCCGAGCAGTGGCGGCGGCAGGTGGGTGAAAGTTTGCGCGAGGTGGCGGGTTTAGTCTCTGCCAACGTGGGGGTGGATGATGTGCTGGAAGCCGTGTTAGACGAATTAGACCGTAACCTGCCGGTGGATATTTCTGCCATCTGGCTGTTCGACGATGACGAGCTATACCTGGCGGCATGCCGCAACTGCGACGAAGACCTGCTCGAACAGACGCTCTACGACAACGCCGATGCCTACGAAGGTTTACTCACTGCCCTGTATTCCGAAACGCCCATCATCCGCAAGCCGACCGACCCGCTCTGGGTGACCGGTTTAGCCGCTGGCTTTGATACGAATTATTCGGCGCTGGCGGTGCCGCTCCGCATTGGCAATCAGCCCCTGGGTGTCATTACGCTGGCGCATCACACCCCCGGCAGGTATGGTCACGAAGCGCAGACCATGGCAATGACCTTTGCCGGCTATGCCGCGGTTGCCATCGAAAATGCCCGTCTTTACGATACAGCGCAGGAGCAGGCGTATGCCTCCGCTGCTTTGCTGCAGGTGGCGCAGGCGGTAGTCAGCCTGAACGATTTGGATGAAATTCTCGGCACAATCATCCGCATCATGCCCATCCTGGTGGGCATCGAGCGCGCCGCCCTCTACCTGTGGGACGCCGCACAGGAAGCCTTCATTCCATCAAAAGAATACGGCTTGAGCGAAGCGGACAGCGCCGAGTTTTGGAATCATACCTTTGCCCCCGGCGAATTTCTGCTTTTAGATGTTTGCCGTGAAGGACTCGAACTGCGCGCCTGTCCCTTGAGCGAACAGAGCGGTTTCAACGCCTGGCGTTCGATTGACTTGAAGCAGGAAATCAACCTTGCCCAGCCGGGCGCCTTTCTTTTTGCCGTGCCGATTGCCGTCAAAGGCGTGCTTTATGGCGTCATGCTCGTCGAAGAAGCCGCCGGTGGGCTGCGCTTCCGCAGCCGCCGTCTCGAAATCATCACAGGGATTGCCCAGCAGGTGGCGCTTGCCATTCAAAACGACATGCTCCAAAAAGAGATGGTCGTCCGCGAACGCCTCGAAACCGAAGCGCAACTGGCGCGCCAGATCCAGCAGACCTTCCTCCCCGAATCCCTGCCCGAATTTTTAGAGTGGGAACTTGCCGCACGCTGGAAAACCGCCCGTCAGGTAGGCGGCGACTTCTACGACGTCTTCAACCTGCCCAATAACCGACTTGGGCTCTTCATCGCCGATGTCTCCGACAAAGGCATGCCGGCCGCCCTCTTCATGGCGCTCACACGCACCCTTGTCCGCGCCGCCGTCCTCGAAACCGATTCCCCCGCCGAAGCCCTGCGCCGCGTCAACGAACTGCTTGTCCCCGACACCAAACAGGGCATGTTCGTCACCGCCGTCTATGCCGTGCTGGATATGACCAAAAGCGAACTAACCTACGTCAACGCCGGGCACAACCCTCCCGTTTGGGTGCGCAGCGACGGTTCACTCGAAAGCCTCACCCGTACCGGCGTTGCCCTCGGCGCAGCGGAAGGCATGCGCTACGAACAGCGCGTGATTCCACTGGCGCCCGGTGACAGCATCCTCTTCTACACCGACGGGCTGACCGAAGCCTACAACGCCGACGGCGAATTTTACGGCGAAGCCCGCCTCGAACAGGCGCTCAAAGCCAATCATTGCTCCTCTGCCAGCGAATTGATAGACATCGTAGAAAAATCCCTGCTCGACTTCGTCCAGGATATGCCCCCCGCCGACGACCTGACCCTCTTCGTCCTGCGGCGTAAATAACCCACCCCCATTTTCAGCGAGTTGCCATGACCCTCCTCCACGCCTTTCTGCTCGGTATCCTCCAGGGACTGACCGAATTCATCCCCGTCTCCTCCACCGCCCACCTGCTCATCGGGCAAACCCTGCTCGGTCTTCCCGCCAACGACGCAATGTTCTCCTTCCTTGTCATCGTCCAGCTGGGAACGCTCATCTCCCTCTTTGCCTTCTATTGGAAAGACCTGCTCTCCATCCTCAAAGCGACGTTCGACTTTCGACGTTCAACCCCTGAACGAAATTTGGGTATTTCTATCATCATCGCCACCCTCCCAGCGCTCCTCGCCGGCTACCTCCTGAAAGATGCCGTCGAAGCGCTCTTCAAACAGCCCATGCTCGAAGCGTCCATCCGCCTGTTTGCCGCGGCAGTCTTACTCACCCTCGCCGAATGGCTGACGAAAAAAGACCGCACCCTCGCAGCCATGACCTGGCTGGACGCCCTCTTCATCGGCATCATGCAAATCCTTGCTGTCTTCCCTGGCGCATCCCGAAGCGGAACAACCATCAGCGGCGGCATGTTCCGCGGCTTCGACCGCCCCTCTGCTGCGCGCTTTGCCTTCCTCATGTCGGTGCCGGTCATGCTTGCGGCTGGCGCTTACCAAATGCTCGACGTGTTTGCCATGCCAAACCTGGGCGAATTTCTGCCCCTGCTGGCGGTTGGCTTCCTCACTGCCGCCGTAGTCGGCTGGTTTGCCATCCAATGGCTGATTGCCTACCTGAGCAGGCGGTCACTATACATATTTGCGGCGTATTGTGCGGCGCTTGGGCTGATTACCTTCTTTGTTTACCTTACCTGAATGAAGCGCCTCCTCCCCGCTGGATTCATTCTTCTCCTGCTCGCCTCCTGCGCGACGGAAACGCCTCAGACTCCGCCGCAAATTGTCTCTGTCTATTCGACCTCTGCCGCCGCCCCCTGGCTCGACCGCCTCTACGCCTGCGCCGGCGACTCCATCGTCCTCTCCCGCACCGCCGACCCCGCCTCTGCCGACATTTCCCTGCACATTGGCGAGACGGAGTTCCCCCCCTCGTTCATCTACCAGATTGGTGAAGAGGAAATCCTGATTGTCGTCCATCCTGACAACCCACTCCAAACTTTGACCGCTGAAGAAGCGCAAGCCCTCTTTGCCGGGCTGGGCAACCCGCCGGTGCAGGTGTGGGTGTATCCGTCAGACGAAGACGTGTTCCGGGTGTTTGATCAGTTCGTGATGAAAGGAAGAAGCGTTTCCCCGTCGGCGAAGGTGGCGGTTGACCCGGCGCAGATGTCTGATGCGCTGACCGTCGAAGCGGGAGCGGTCGGCATTCTCCCGCGCAGCTGGCTGACAGCGTCTTTGCGCGAGGTGTATTCGGTGGCAAAAGTCCCCGTGCTGGTGATTACGCAACGCGAGCCGCAGGGGGCAGTGGGCTGGCTGATTGACTGTTTGCAAAAATAGCGCCTGTGAAGCAGGCGGGCGGCTCATTTCCAGATGAAGACTTGAATCCATGCCACCCCCAGCACGAGAGAAATGACGGTGATGACGAAGCCCGGTTTGGTGTATTCCCAGAATGTCAGTTTTATGCCGCGCCGCGAAGCCACCTCTGCCACGATGAGGTTCGCCACCGAGCCGAGCAGAGTGAGGTTGCCTGCCAGCGTTGATGTCGCCGCCAGAGTCAGCCAGCCTGCCTGAGGGTTGGCAAGCGCCGGAATGACAGGCTTGAGCAGGAGAACGGCGGGCACATTCGAGACCAGGTTGCTCAAGCCGACCGTGATGAGCGAAAGGGTGACCGGGCTGCCGTCCAAAGAGCGGGAAACAGCCTTGAACAGTGAAGCGGTAATGCCGCTGGTTTCCATCGCTCCGCTGACGATGAACAAAGCGGCGAAGAAGACCAGCAAATTCCAGTCAATTTCGTTCATCACCTTTTCCGGGCGGATGCGGCGGGTGAGCAGCAAAACGCACGCCGCGATGAAGGCGGCTTCTGCAATGGGAGCGCCCAGAATGAATGCAACCAGCAAGCCGCCGGTGACGAACATGCTCTTGGTGAGCAGAGGGCGGTACACAAACGGCGGAGGCAGTTCGGGCAGGTCGAACCGTTCGGCGCGAAATTCCTGCGGGTAGAACCAGAGGATGACCAGCCAGATACCGCCCATTCCCAGCAGGGCAACAGGGGTTAGCGCGAGGGCAAAATCCACGTAAGAAATGCCCGAGGCAATGCCGATGATCATGTTTTGGGGGTTTCCCGTCAGCGTGGCGACAGAACCGACGTTGGCGGCAGTGGCAAGCGCAATCAGGTAGGGGAGAGGGTTGCGTCTGGCGCTCAGAGTCAGGTCCAGCACGAGCGGGGTAAGCATCAGGCAGATGGTGTCGTTCAGGAAGAGCGCGCTGAGCGTGCCTGTCACCAAAATCAACAGGGCGAGCAGTCCGCGCGGGGTGTGGGTGAAGCGCAGGATGCTCCTGCCGGCAAGGCGGAAGAAGCCCGCCAGCTGCAGGTTGGCGTTCAGAATCATCATGCCGAACAACAGAATAAGTGTGTTCAGGTCGAGAAAGTCGCCCATGTGTTCATAGGCAATCTGCCCTGTGACGAGCAGCGCGCCCACTCCCAGGAGCGTGATGGTGGTGCGGTTGACGCGCAGGCGCGGAAACTCGCCGAGCGCAATGCCAGTATAGGTAACGACAACAATCAAAAGGGTAATCCATGTATTCATAGCGGCAAATCATACCAGCGGATTGTATAATAGCGGTGTCGAACTTACGCCATGCCAAGGAGAAGCAGCTATGCGGAAGCCTTTGTGGACGCCTTCGGAGGAACGCAAACGAAACGCCAACATCACACGCTTTATGGAAGTGGTCAACGCGCGCTACAAGTTAACTCTCGCTTCTTATTCGGACCTCTACAACTGGTCTGTGAACAACATCCCTGATTTCTGGCAGACGGTTTGGGACTTTGCCGAGATCAAAGCCTCGAAGCCATACGACGCTGTGGTGGAAGACCTGTCCGTCTTTCCCGGCGCAAAGTGGTTTCCCGGCGCGCGGCTGAACTTTGCCGAAAACCTGCTGCGTTACCGCGATGACCACCCCGCCTTCCTCTTCACAGGGGAGACGCAGGTCTCGCGGCGCATGACCTACGCGGAGTTATATGATTCAGTCGCAAGATTAAGCCGTTCGCTGGCAGAGGCAGGCGTCGGGGTGGGAGACCGGGTGGTCGGCTACATGCCGAACCTGATCGAGACCGTCGTCGCCATGCTGGCGGCTTCGAGCCTCGGCGCGACGTGGTCCTCCTGCGCCACCGACATCGGTCCTGCCGCGGCGATCGAACGGCTGGGGCAGGTCGAACCGAAGGTGATGATCACCGCCGATGGATATTTCTACAAAGGGAAGACCTTCGATACGCTCGGTCACGCTGCCGAGGTGGCACGCGGAATCCCATCACTGCAAAAAGTGATTGTGGTCTCGTACACCCGTCAGCGCCCCGACCTTTCGCAAATTCCCAACGCGGTGCATTATGACGATTTTTGTTCGCGGGAAAAGAACCTTGAAATTCCGTTCGCGCAATTGCCGTTCGATCATCCACAGTACATCATGTTTTCGTCTGGCACAACCGGCAAGCCCAAGTGCATGGTGCAGGGCGCAGGCGGCGTGTTGATCAATCACCTCAAGGAATTGATCCTGCACACCGACCTCAAACGCAGCGACCGCATCTTCTACATCACCTCGTGCAGCTGGATGATGTGGAACTGGCTCATCAGCTCGCTGGCGGTCGGCGCGACGGTTGTCCTTTACGACGGCAACCCGAACTATCCCGACCCCGGCGCCATGTGGAAACTGATTCAGGACGAGAAAATTACCATCTTTGGCTGCAGCGCCAGTTACCTCCACTTCCTGAAAAAAGAGGGCTTTTCGCCCCGCCGGCAATATGATTTATCTTCCCTGCGCGAAATTTCGCAAACCGGTTCGCCGCTCTCCTCCGAGGGGTTCGAATACGTGTACCACGAAATCAAACCCGACCTGCATTTCAACTCCATCTCCGGCGGTACAGACATCAACGGCTGCTTTGCGGCAGGCAGCCCCATCCTGCCGGTCTATGCAGGCGAACTGCAAAGCCCTGCCCTGGGGATGAAAATCAAAGCATACGACGAAAAAGGGAACCCCGTGTACGACGAGCAGGGAGAGTTAGTTTGCGAAGCGCCCGCTCCCTCGATGCCGCTCTACTTTTGGAACGACCCCGACGGCTCGAAATATCACAGCGCGTATTTCGATGTCTATCCTGGCGTGTGGCGGCACGGCGATTACGTGCTGATTCACTCCGATACCGGCGGCGTGACCTTCTACGGCCGCTCCGATGCCGTGCTCAAGCCCTCCGGCGTGCGCATTGGCACAGCCGAAATCTACGCCCAAATGGAAAAACTCCCCGAAATTGCCGACAGCCTCGCCATCGGTCAAAACTATCAGGATGACCAGCGCGTCATCCTCTTTGTAAAACTTGCCGCCGGCTATTCTCTGACCGATGAGTTGAAAGAGAAAATCAAAAAGACCTTACGCGAAAACGCCTCCCCCCGTCACGTCCCCGCCCTCATTCTCGAAGCCCCCGATATTCCCTACACCCTGAACATGAAAAAAGTGGAAAGCGCCGTGACGAACATCCTCAACGGGCGGGCAGTCACGAACAGAGACGCCCTCATCAACCCTTCATCGCTGGAGTTTTTTGAAAACATCGTTTCTCAACTAGCTACCTGACACTTTTCAAAATCGTGAGTCCTTCGCCTGGTCTTGCCGCCATCGCCAGCGGATAAATCCGCTGGCTACGCCTACAAAGTCGGCTAAAACCGACTGCCAGCCCGCTTCAGCGG
>Ga0272446_1005644_pt1 | contig 13611 bp, 10 predicted proteins | sample YNPCB0061_FD_194587 | JGI IMG/M metagenome (GOLD analysis project Ga0272446, IMG submission 194587) | Hot spring microbial mat communities from Yellowstone National Park, WY, United States - YNP-CB-006-1 | ecosystem: Environmental > Aquatic > Thermal springs > Hot (42-90C) > Sediment | place...
AACAGCAGCGTCAGGATCGTGAGCGGCATCCCGACGCGCAGATACGCCCAGAAGCCCAGTTTTACGCCCTTGCCAAGCGCCACCTCCGCCACGATCAGGTTGGCGACGGAGCCGAGTAGGGTCAGGTTGCCCGCCAACGTGGAAGACATCGCTAGCGTCAGCCACGCCTGTTGCGGGTCGGGGAAGGTCGGGACGAGGGGGCGGAAGAGCAACACGGCGGGCACGTTGGAGACGACGTTGCTCAGCCCAGCAGTGATCAGGCTCAGGGAGGCCACGCTTTCCCGCAAAACGGGGGCCACCAGTTTAAACAGGTATTCGCTAATCCCAGATGCTTCGATGGCCCCCGTCACAATGAACAGGCCGATGAAGAAGGCCAACAATTCCCATTCAATATCCAGTAGTTTGCTGGGCTTCAAGCGCGAGACCATCAATGCCCCCGCCGCGATGAACGCCGATGATGCAATTGGCACACCAAGTAGAAAAGCTACCAGCAACCCCACCACAACGCCTATTGTGCGCCACAGCAACGGCGGGTAGATTTTCGGCTCCGGCAGGCGGACCGCCTCAAATGTACCGCGAAATTCTTTGCGGAAGGCCAGTACGATCACCGCCCACGCCATGCCCATACCAATCAGGGCGACGGGGGCCAACGCCAGCAAGAACGTCAGGTACGGGATTCCGCTGGCCTGCCCGATGATCAGGTTTTGTGGGTTACCCGTGATCGTGGCCGTAGAGCCGATGTTGGCCGCCGTCGCCAGCCCGATCAGGTACGGAATCGGGTTGCGGTTGAGGCGTTGCGTCACATCGACGACCAACGGCGTAAAGAGTAAACAGACGGGGTCGTTTAGGAACAGCGCCGAGAGGATGCCCGACGCGAAGATCACGAGCATCAGCAGGCGGCGGGGCGAACGGGCCAAGCGTAACACCCGCCCCCCGACCAGATCGAAGAACCCGGCCAAGCGCAGGTTGGCGTTAATGACCATCATCGACAGCAGCAAGATGATCGTTTGCAGGTCGATGGCGGCGAAGGCTTGCTTTTCGTTGATGGCCTGTAGCGCCAAGAGCAAGGCCGCCCCGACGAGGGCGATAGTGGTGCGGTTCATACCGAGTTTGGGAATCCGTCCGAAGGCGATCCCCAGATAGGTCAGGACGATCACGAACAGGTTGAGTGATTGGGAGGGCGTCATAGCGCAGGTGGCGGCTCCAACACACGACACAGGGCGGGACAAACCGAGTCAGCATACCACCATTACCCCGCCCAAGCAAAGAATACCCAGATTCAGTTTATACTTGGCGGAATCGTACGCTCCAAAAGGAACCGAACCCATGACAGACTTGCCCACCAAACTGACCGGACTTACCACTGCACAAGCCACCGAGCGTGCCGCACGCGGCGAGGTCAACCAGTTTGAAGTGCGTATTGGCCGCACCAATTGGGAAATCTTCCGCGATAACGTCTTCAACATCTTCAACCTTGTGCTGGCCTCACTTGGTGTGGTGATGATCATTTTCCAAGACTACGTCAATTTGCTGTTTGCCAGTTTCAGCGTCGTCCTCAACTCCATTGTCGGCCTCGTGCAAGAGTTCGCCGCGAAACGCGCCCTTGAAAAGCTCGCGGCGCTCTCCATTCAGCGGGTCAAGGTCTACCGCGACGGCAATCTGGTCGAACTGCCCATCAACCAACTGGTGAAAGACGATATTCTTCCGCTAGAACCCGGCGAGAAGATCGTCGTTGATGGGAAAGTCCTGCATTCCGATGCGCTGGAAATGAACGAATCCCAACTCACGGGCGAATCGGACGCTATCTTCAAAGAGCGAGGCGATAAAGTTTTTTCGGGGTCGTTCGTGGTAGCGGGTTCCGGCGTGATGCAAGTCACGGAGGTCGGCGCGAACAGCACGATCAACAAGCTCGCAGCGACGGCGAAGGCCTACCGCCGCCCAGTCACCCCCACCCAACGCCAGATCAACACCCTTGTCGAGCTGATGGTGGTCTTGATGGTCATCTTCAGCCCAATGACGGTCATTGCAGGCGTCGTAACCGGCCAACCGACGATTGAGATCGTCCGTAACGCCGTCGTCCTCGTGACCAGCATGGTTCCGCAGGGGTTGGTGCTCGTCACCACCATCTCATTGAGCATCGGGGCACTGATCATCAGCCGTTCACGGACGCTCGTGCAGCGTGTAAATGCCGTCGAATCGATGGCGAATGTGGATGTTCTGTGCTTCGATAAGACCGGCACACTGACCAAAAATGAACTCAGCGTCACGTCGATTATCCCGTTAAACGGCATGAGCGTCGAGACGCTGCACATCGAACTGCGGCGGTATGTCGAAAATCTGGCCAATCAGAACCGCACCGCAGGGGCGATTGGGAAGTTTGTCGGGGCGCAGGCCAACACCCCGCAGACCAAGATCAAGGAAATCCCATTCACATCCGGGCGTAAGTGGGGCGCGATCATGTTCCCCCCCTACACGCTGATTCTGGGGGCGCCAGAGCGGGTGCTGCACCCCCAGCGGGATGCCCAAGCCATCAGCCATGCTAGGCAACTGGCGGCGGAGGGGCAGCGCGTGCTAGCCTTCGCCCGCACCAACGCCCCATTTGAAAACGCCCTGCCCGATGACCGCGAAGCGCTCGCCCTGATCGTCATGGCCGACCAGATGCGGCCCGAAATTAACAGCACGATCAAGGCCTTCGCCGATCAAAATGTCGAACTCAAGGTGATCTCCGGCGATAATCTGGAGACGGTGCGGAGCATTGCCTACGCTTCTGGGATGCGCCAAACGTCAGCCTACACGGGGGATCAGTTGGAGAAGATGGACGAAGCCGCCTTCGCCAGCGCCGTCAGTGAGGCGAATATCTTCGCCCGCATCGAGCCGGAGACGAAGCGCCGCATCATCCGCACGCTGAAGGGGCAAGGCCACTATGTGGCAATGGTCGGAGACGGCGTGAACGACGTGCCCGCCCTTAAAGAGGCCAATATGGCCGTCGCCATGAACGACGGGGCGCAAATTGCCAAAGATGTGGCCGATCTCGTGCTGCTGGATAACGCCATGACCACGCTCCCAAACGCCTTTGAGCGCGGAAAGGTCATCACCCAGAAGATTTTCGGCACGACTCGGCTGTTTTTGGTCAAGAACCTGTATACGGTCTTGGCCTTCATCTTCATTGGGTTTATGGCCTTGCCCTTCCCCACCACGCCGATCCTGATCAGCTGGCTGACGTTTGGCATGGTCAATGTGCCGGGCGGCCTCGTCACTTTTGGACTGTTGCGGCCTGCCTACGTCCCGAGCTTTGGGCGGGTGGTGCGCTATGTAGCGGCGGCCATGATCGTCGGGGCGTTGTCGACGGCGATCCTGTACGCGACGCTGTACTTGCTCACGGCGGGCCTCACCCCCACTCCTGACCTCGCCGTACTGGCGCGGGACACAGCCCGGAGTGGGGTGTTCGTCTTCATGGCCTTGTACGGGTTGCTCGTCTTTTGGGATACGATGGGCCTCGACCTGATGCAGCCGCACACCCTACAGGCCAAACCGCGCATCGCCTTGCTGGGCGTGATTCTCGTCCTGCTCACCCTAATTCCGCCGTACCTCTTGCCGGACGTGTTCATGGGCTTTGTTAACCCGTCGGTGGGCACGTTCGGGCTGGCGATTCTCGCTGCCCTAATTGGCGGGGTGACCCTGCGGTTGGTCTTCAACAACCGCCGCCTACAAGAACTGGAAGGCTAAACGGCCCGCGCAGGAGAACAAAAAAGGCACGTGCCGACGTGCCTTTTTGATTCCCGCATGCGTTAGGAGACCGGATTTAGTGACAGCCGCAGCCGCCGCCGCTAGAGGCGCTCGTTTCGCCCTTCGTGCGGAAGGACGACCCACACCCGCAAGACGAGACGGCATTCGGATTGTCGATGCGGAAGCCGCCGCCCATCAGGCTATCGACGAAATCGATGGTTGCGCCGCCCACGTACATGATGCTGGTAGGGTCAACGCACAAGCGCACGCCGTCTACTTCGATGAGGGTATCGTATTCTTGGGGGTTCGCTTCAAAGGCCATGCCGTACTGCAAGCCGGAGCAACCGCCACCGGAAACGAACACGCGCAAAGCGTGATTCGGGATGTTCCGCGCTACCAACAATTCCTTGATCTTGGCTACGGCGGTGGGGGTGACCGTCAGCACTGGGGTATCGGTTGCGTCGGTTTCTACCCGGTCAGTCTGGACGATTTCGGTCATGGTTCGCTCCTGTCGCTGGTCGAATCGAATACTTGGTAAGAAGAATACCATAAACGCGGCACATCGTCAATAAAAACAATGCGGATTAGCATAATTGACGGGAACCGTACCTCCCTACCCCGCTCTTTCAAGGCAGGAGAAGGCAGGTCGGGGGGATTCGGGTCATTTGATCTGGTACAGGACGGCGATGAAAGGCGTGGCGGCCAGCCCACACAGGAAGAAGGCAAGGGCGGCGTTCTGTTCACGGATCACTTCACGCCGGATGTAGGTATACACGTTCTCGCCGGGCAAACGGCCCATAATGCGGTGGGCAAGCATGAACAGGATGCCCGTATACAGCACGCTGGCGAGCAGCCCGCCGCCGATCCACAAGGCCGTTTCCAACGGTGGAGCCTCTGTAGGGTTATCGGAAGATAGGGTACTTACAAACAAGGCCGCTACCAACGAGACGGAGAAAAAAATTGCCCCTACTGCCGTATTCTGAACGTCCTCAATCTCGTGGACGAGCTTACGCGGCGGCAGCCCCAACGCCCACATGATGAGTACAGAGGCAAGCTGAGAGACGACAACGGTAAAGGTCGCCCATGCCAGCGCCGACAAGACCAGATCAACGAACATGCAAGCCTTCTTTCTTAAAACCTGCGACTACGCTAGGGTTCAGATGATACCCGAAACGCCGACTCCGACCAGACTGCCGTTACCTGTGCTGCCTCCGGGTACAAGTGGAGCGTCTGCCACCAGACGGTCTCCCCTCGTTGGCCCCACCACAGGCGGGTCAGGGGGAGATGCCCATGGATTGCTGGAAAGCGTACCTCTAGTTGTGGGGGAGGAAGGTCATCCAACCGTGTTCCTGCCGAACCTGCCGAAAATGTTTCGAAGCGGACAGCGCCAATATACCCCTCAAGGGCCACACGGTGGGGCATCAGATCGGTGAAGGGGTGATGCACCCAGCAGACCAATGGCGAGATCGGCACGCAGGCCAGCACCTCCGCCCAGACCGGCTTCTGGTCAGCCTCCACCTGCACCCAGTGGCTCTCGCCAATGACGTGAAAGGCGAAGCGGTAACGCCCCACCACGAGGCTCCCCGCCGCTAAGACCGTCATCGGCACAGGCGGGCGGGAATCCAGCAGGGCCAGCACGAGATCAGCGGGGTGTTGATGCACCGCCACAAGGGACGGCGGGGTCAGCGGGCGTTCATCTGAGTTTGTCATGCCCCCATTGTACGCGAAAACGGCAAATTGTGACCCCCGGTGTGTAGATATGGGGGGGATCGAACTTTCTCCCCTCCCCCTGTTCCGCATCAAAAGACGCAAGTGACTTTTTTCCCCCCAACGTGTGACACTTCTCACTATTTCCCATGCGCCTTCGTGGAATAATAGTGTTCAGATGGTTGTGAGCGCAGAAGAAAACATCGAAAAACAGCTAGCCATCTATAACAACCTGAGGCCACTGCTTGCTCTTAACCGGTTAGTACCTCCTCTGACCTAGGGGCAAGTTCAAAAATCCTCTCTACAATCGGGCGAGCCGGGGGATGGCCCCAAGCTACCCCCCGGCACTTACTTACATCGAATAAATTTCTTTCTAACGGCGGAGGAACGGGCAACCTCCGCCGTTGACTCTTCTCCCAACCCCAGTTAAAATCTCGACCTGTATAAAAATCCATCGCCCTAATGACGGTGAAGGAGAGGAGTAGGCGGGTGCGTAAGCGCCACCAGAGAGGCAACCCCTTGGCTGAGAGGGTTCCCGAACTTGCCCCGCCGAACGTCGCTCCGGAGTCGGTGCCCTGAAACAGCCGTGTACGGCCCCTGAAGGGCATCCGGGTTGGCCCGTTACCGCCACGTGTCGCAACGAGCGCCCCAATCTCGCATGGTTGGGGAAGCAAGGTGGAACCACGGAAAGCCAATTTTGAGCCTTTCGTCCTTGAGTGACGAAAGGCTTTTTTGTTGGGCTTTGTGCTCCACCCCTAAAAACTGAGGATGAGGAACAACCGATGTTCAAATTCAAGGGCCTTCGCGCCACTGCAACGCTACCCGCCGCCAACCTGACCCCTGCCGAAACGCCCAAAGACCCCGGCGCGTACTATGACGCTATCGCCGAAAGTTACCATTACTTCTTTCGGGATTGGACGGCGGCCATGCAACGCGAGTCGGGGGTATTGCGCCGCCTGTACCGAGATCGGGACGTGAGGGACGTGCTAGACGCCTCTTGCGGGGTCGGCACGCAGGCCATCGCCCTCGCCCTGAACCATTACGAAGTCACTGCCGCCGACCCTTCCCCAAAAATGCTGCTCAAAGCGCAAGAGAACGCCCGCGCTCATGGCGTGGTGGACGATATTACCTTCGTGAAGGCTGATTTTCTGGCGCTCCCCCGCACGGTGATCGGCCCTTACGACGCCGTGATCACGAAGGGGAATGCCCTCCCGCACCTGATCACCGATGCAGAGTGGCTCGCGGCCTTGCGCGGGTTCTACGACCTGCTCCGCCCCGGTGGCCTGCTGACGATTGGGATGCGGGATTTCGACCTACTGCTTGAAGATCGGCCCCGTTTTGTGCCGCGCCATCTGCATGATGCTGACCCCAGCCAAGATGTCATCGTCTTCGACGTGTACGACTGGCAAGATACTGACCCGCTAACCGTCACTTTCAACACCTTCTTGGTGAGCGGCAAAGGGGACGACTACGCCGTAACGCGCTTCCCCGTCACTTACCGAGCCATCACCCGTGATGAGGCCGTCGGGCTGGTCATGGCGGCGGGCTTTACCGATGTACAGGCCAACACCGAAAGCTGGGAACTGATCCTTAACGCTGTGCGGCCTACCTAGACCCGTTTCCCCCATGTTCTGCCCTTCTAGGCTTAAAGGGACGCTGAGGGGAGTGTGAGGTTCTTTACCCTTAGGAGGATTTCCGATGCCCCATATCGACGAGATGCCGAAGAATTTCCCCTTTCAAGAGGCGGAAAAGCGCCTCTACGCCTACTGGGAACAAGGCGGGTGGTTCAAGCCGGAGGCCGCCCCGCCAGACGCCAAGCCGTTCGTGATCGCCATTCCGCCGCCCAACGTGACGGGGGAATTGCATCTCGGCCACGCCATGTTCGTCAGTGTGGAAGACCTCATGATCCGCTTTGAACGGATGCGCGGCAAGGCCGCCTTGTGGGTTCCCGGTACGGATCACGCTGGGATTGCCACCCAATTGCAGGTGGAACGCCTCTTGCGGGAGGAAGGCAGTAGCCGCGAGCAAGTGGGCCGCGAAGAATTCCTCCGCCGCACGTGGGAATGGAAAGAGAAGTACGGTGGGCGCATCGTCGAACAACTGCGGGCGCTTGGGGCCAGTTGCGATTGGGATCGGCTGCGCTTCACCCTCGACGAGACGCTCTCTGCGGCAGTGCGCGAAGCCTTTGTGACGCTTTGGGAACAGGGCTTGTTGTATCGCGGCACGCGCCTGATTAACTGGAGTCCCGGCTTGCAGACGGCGGTCAGCGATCTGGAAGTGGAGTACGAGCAGGAAGACGCCCTGCTATACTTCTTCAAATACCCAATTGAAGGGGGGGCCTTCTTGCCAGTGGCCACCACCCGCCCTGAAACGATCCTCGCCGATACCGCCGTCGCCGTCCACCCCGACGATGACCGCTACAAGCACCTGATCGGCAAAACGGCGTATGTGCCCATGCTCAACCGCCCGATTCCGGTCATTGCCGATGAAGTGGTGGATCGGGAATTTGGGACGGGGGCACTCAAAATCACGCCCGGCCATGACTTCACCGATTACGAGATCGGGGCGCGGCATCATCTGCCCATCATCAACATCATGAACAAAGACGCCTCCCTGAACCAAGAGGCCGGGCCGTATGCTGGGCTGGATCGGGAAGTGGCGCGGCAAAAACTCTGGCAAGATATGACCGCCGCCGGCCTGACGCTCAAGACCGAACCCTATGTGCGGAACACGCCCCGTTCGCAGCGCGGCGGCGAAATCGTCGAGCCGATGGTCAGTATGCAGTGGTTCGTGAAGATGGACCCCCTCGCGGAGAAGGCCCTCAATGCTGTCCGCACGGGCGAAATCAAGATCGTGCCGGAGCGCTTTGAGAAGGTCTATTACAACTGGCTGGAAAACATCAAAGATTGGTGCATCAGCCGTCAGTTGTGGTGGGGGCATCGTATCCCGGCTTACTACTGCCCCGATGGGCACATCACCGTCAGCCGCCAAACCCCAACGCAGTGTGCGACGTGTGGGAGCAAAGACCTCACCCAAGACCCGGACGTGCTGGATACGTGGTTCAGCAGCGGGTTATGGCCGTTCAGCACGCTCGGATGGCCGGAAGAAACGCCTGATCTGGCCCGCTTCTACCCCACCGACGTGCTGGAAACGGGCTACGACATCTTGTTTTTCTGGGTGGCCCGGATGATCATGTCCGGCTTGTGGTTCACCGGTAAAATCCCGTTCCACACCGTGTACTTACATGGCCTCGTGCGCGATGAAAACGGCGAGAAGATGAGCAAGACGAAGGGCAACGTGATCGACCCGCTGATCATGATGGGCAAGTACAGCACCGATGCCCTCCGCTACGTGTTGCTGACGGGTGGCACGCCCGGCAACGATATGAATCTGGGCGAACGGCAGATTGAGTATGGCCGGAACTTCGGCAACAAACTCTGGCAGGTGGCGCGCTTCGTGCTGAGCAACCTTGACGGGGAAGCACCCGCCCTGCCCGCTACGCCTGATCTAGACGTGCCTAGCCGTTGGATCGTCAGCCGCGCCAACAAGCTCATTGCCAACGTTACCCGCTTGTTTGAAGCCTACCAGTACGGGGAGGCCGGGCGGCAAATCCGGGACTTCCTGTGGGATGAGTTCGCCGACTGGTACGTTGAAATTAGCAAGAATGCGCTGTATGGCGACGATGCAGCAGCTAAATCCCGCGTGCGGGGGGTGTTGCTGTACGGCCTCGATGTGGTTTTGCGGCTGTTACATCCCTACATGCCCTTCATCACTGAAGAGATTTGGGGCTATCTGCCCGCCCGTACCAGTCCGCTAATCATGGCGAAGTGGCCGGAACCCGACCCCGCCCGCATTGACGACGGGGCCGAGTCCCAGATGGATACCCTGCGCGACCTGATCGTGAAAATCCGAGACGTGCGAGCGACCTACAAAGTGGAACCGGCCAAGCGCATCGCAGTGGTGGCCGATGCGGGCGGCTCAGCGGGCCTGCTGGCGGGCCACGCGGACGTATTCGCCCGCCTGTGCAATGTGGAACGCATCGATCTGTTGGCGGGGGCGGCCCCCGATCAGGCGGCGGCGGTGGTGTCTGGCGAGGTGACGGTGTACATCCCGATGGCGGGCATGGTTGATCTCAGCGCCGAGCGCGAACGCCTGACTAAAGAGCTAGAGGCGCTCACCAAGCAGATTCAGAAGACGGAGGGCATGTTGGCAAACGAGCAATTCGTGAGCCGCGCCAAGCCCGAAGTGGTCGAGAAGGAACGGGCGAAGTTGGCCGATCTGCGCGAGGCGCAAGCGGCCATCGAAGACCGCCTCAAGATGCTGTAATTTCCCCCGGCCTCCCCCTTCTCCCTGATTGAGAAGGGGGACGGAAGGTTGAGGGCCGCCCATGATCGGTTACAATAGTTCGTGTCGTGATGGTTGTGAGGACGAACTACCGATGCCGCATACCCTTCCCCTAGCCCCCGAACTGACCCCGCCGCTGCCCAGTTGGGCGCAGCAACCGGTTAGTGTCGCCCTTTGGTACGGCCTGTCTCGCCTTGGCGATCATGGGCGGCTGCCCCCCTTCCGCCACCTGACCCAGCTCAGCCAGTACCTGTATTTGGGCGGCCAAGTCAGCCGGAGTGGGTGGCGCGTGCTGGAAAAATGGGGAATCTCAGCCGTCGTCAACATGCGGGCCGAAACCGATGACCGGGCCTACGGCATTCACCCCCCCCATTACCTGTGGATTCCGACCATTGACGGTACGCCGCCCACTGTTGAGCAACTCGCGGAGGGGGTGCGCTTCATCCATCAGCAACGTGTGGCCGGACGGACGACCTATGTTCACTGTGCGGGGGGGCTAGGCCGCGCCCCGACCCAAGCCATCGCCTACCTCATCGCACGGGGGATGACGCCTGACCGCGCCATTGGCTTTGTCCGTGCCCATCGGCCGTTCATTCAGCTTTCGGCATGGCAACGCAAGCAACTCGACCACTTTGCCACCTATTGGGAGGCACAGCGTTCCGCTCAACGATAATTAAACAAACTTTTAGAGACGCCTCACCGCGTAGAAAGTACCTCAGAATGACTAGCCTCAGTACTCCTGCGACTTTTCCCTCCAACGGCAAGCAAGCCAACAATGTGATCGCCGCCTACAGCCCAGCGACAGGCCGCCCGCTAGGAACCGTCACTGCCGCCACGCCAGAGGAAATCCGGGCGGCTATGCGCCGTGCCCGCGATGCCCAAAAAGCGTGGTTCGCGGCGGGCCTCCCCTACCGCATAGCGATCTTCAAACAGTGGCAGAACACCCTCCAAAACAACATGGAACTGATCATCAATGCCGTCGTCAACGAGCGCGGCGGCCCCCCCTTTGAAGCACTCGTCGAGTATTGGGCGAGCATCGAAACGATCGCTCAGACACGGCGGATCGCGCCGCGTGCATTAGCCCCGCGTGAGGTCTTTACGCCCCAAGTGTTCTGGATGAAGCACTGGGTCACGCGGCAGCCTTACGGGGTTGTGTTGGTGATCTCGCCTTGGAATTACCCGCTCTACCTTGTGCTGCCGCCCATCGCGGAGGCGCTCATTGCGGGGAACACCGTCATCCTGAAGCCGAGCGAATTTTCGCCCCAAGTCGCCGAGATCGTCGCCAAGACCATCCAAGAGGCCGGGTTCCCGCCGGGCGTCTTCCAGATGCTGCACGGGCGCGGCGATGTCGGCGCGGCGCTGATCCGCGAAAAGCCAGATAAGATCAGTTTCACGGGCAGCGTCCCGACGGGGCGGAAGGTTGCAGCGCAAGCCGGTGAGATGCTGATTCCGGTGCGGTTGGAACTCGGCGCGAAAGATGCCGCCATCGTCCTCGACGATGCCGATCTCGACTTTGCTGCGCACGGCGTCCTATGGGGCGCGATGTTCAACGCCGGCCAGACCTGCATCGGCATAGAGCGCTGTTACGTATCGCGGGCCGTGTACGAGCCATTCGTGCAAAAATTGGTTGAAAAGGCGGAACAATTCATCAAGGTGGGGCCGGGCGAGGCCATCGGCACAACGATGGGTGCCCTGACCACCGAAGCCCAGTACCAGATCGTCGAGAGCCAAGTCCGGGAGGCCGTCGAACAAGGGGCAAAGGTGCGCTGTGGCGGCGGCCCAGCGGATACCCCCTCTGGGCGGGGCTACTTGCCCACCATCCTGACCGATGTAACGCCCGACATGCGCCTGATGCGCGAAGAAACGTTCGGCCCAGTGTTGCCCGTCATCCCTGTCGATAGCGATGAAGAAGCGATCCGGCTAACGAATTCCCTGCCGTTCGGGATCACCGTCTCGATCTGGACGCGCAGCCGAGAGCGCGGCCTGCATATCGGGCGTCTGATCGAAACCGGGCACGTCAGCCTGAACGACCACATCCTCGCCCATGCGGTGCCGCAGACGCCTTGGGTAGGGGTCAAGGAGTCGGGCATGGGCAGCAGCCACACCATAGAGGGGATTCAGGAGATGACCTATCCAAAATCGTACAGTGTGCCGCGCTTCCTCCCCATTTTGAGTAGCTTAATGTGGTATCCGTATGCTAATTGGAAGTATGCCGCCTTGTTGCGGATCATCCGTTTCGGCTATGCGCCGAACTTGTGGCGGCGGCTGATGGGGTTGCTGTCTGGGCGGTAGCGGGGAACTTCATCCCCCCAGCCCCCTTCCTCCACATGGGAAGGGGGAGCAACGCGCCCCCCACCCCTCCGGTTCCCCCGCTCATCATCGAGAGGGGGGAGGTTCAAGCATGGAAGCCGTATCCACGCCGATGACCTTGCAAGAATCCGATTTGAAGGTTGGTAGAGGCTGGTCAGAATCGGCCCGTTGCCAGATGTCCCCGCCTATAATCAGGCTGAAGATAATACATCAGCAAGATCGCAAGATCGCCACGCATCGGGGAGATTACGCGCATGTTCCCTGCTTCGCCTTTCCGCCTGCCGACTAAACGTCTTTTTGCAGTTGCCGTCTGCCTTGCTTTGCTTGCAGCAACCCTTGTTTTTACCCCCATCCCTGCCCGCGCTGCTGTGACCGACGTGTTTGTCGCTAACGCGACCTGTGTCAGCGCAACTGTCGTCGTCAGTTATTCTGGCTTGGTGGGGGCCAACCCAAACTTTATCCGAGTGTATGCGTACATCACCGCGTTAGGCCTTCCTGCGGGTGATCTGGGCCAGATCAACAGTGCGGAGTTCACCACCGCCAGTGGGAGCGTCAACGTCACCCTGACCTTCACCACCCCCCAACTGACGGGAACCAACATCACGTTGTGGGTCAGCCAGTTTGAATCGATCACCTTTGCTACCGTCTCCGACGTGCGGCCTACTTTCAATTGTGAACAACCCGTCCCCGCTGGGCCGTTTGCACCTGCGGGCTACACCAACCGCCTGATCACCTGTACCGTCCCCGTTCGGGATGCCCCCAATGGCAACGTCGTGCCCGGCGCAACCCTGATCGCGGGGCAAACATGGCCCGTGAGTAACACCCCGATTGGGGGGTGGTACGGCGTCTTCGTGGGGAGCGTGGTGTACATTCCGGCCTCCTGTGTACAAGGGGGCGTTGTCGGCGTCGTGCCCCCGCCGCCCGTCCCGACCCCGCCGCCCGGATTCGTGCCGCCGCCGGTCTTCCCGCCGTTTGTGCCGCGCCCGCCCTCTGCACCAACCAATCCGTTCCTGTACGAGCCGCCCAGCTACCCCGGCAGCGGTTATGTGTACATCGTCCAGCCGGGCGATAACCTGTTCCGCATTGCGCGGCGCTTTGCCGTGCCGCTCAGCGTGTTGGCGGCCTACAACGGGATCACCAACCCGGCCCGCATCTTCGTCGGCCAACGGATCGTGATTCCGTAGGCACGGAACGCTAGCCATCGCCCTACTGAGGCGGACTCACGAAGGGGGGCCGCCTCAATGTTTGCAAGGCGGGCTATAATCCCAGCACTTTGTCTTGCCGTGCTGAGGATGGACGCCCAAAATGACCCTTACGGCCCGTTTTCTGACTCGCCCTTCTCCCGCTGAGATGCCCCGTAGTGCCGATGTTGTGATCGTTGGCGGCGGCCCTGCCGGAACCGCCACGCTGTGGGCACTCCACCGCCTAGACCCGACCCTGCGCCCCGTCCTGATCGAAGCGGGCGGGCAGTTAGGCAGCGGGGCCAACAACGCCTCTCTAGAAAACTTCCGCACCTGCTGGCCG
>Ga0272446_1005645_pt1 | contig 13609 bp, 13 predicted proteins | sample YNPCB0061_FD_194587 | JGI IMG/M metagenome (GOLD analysis project Ga0272446, IMG submission 194587) | Hot spring microbial mat communities from Yellowstone National Park, WY, United States - YNP-CB-006-1 | ecosystem: Environmental > Aquatic > Thermal springs > Hot (42-90C) > Sediment | place...
GGATAAGGCCCAGAACCACATACTGAACTGTCTGAACTTAATACCGCCGATATTATCGCAGGATTTTTCTCCACCTCATCATAACAACCCAAAACGTAAATCGTACTATCGGTACTATGAATACCCCTAACAGTGATTTCGTCACCATCAGTTAGAGAAGAAGCAGGAATTGTTATAGTTGGTGATGACCAAGTGCCTAATGGGGTTAGGTAATCACCGTTTTTGTAGGCTTCATAATTATAGCCCGGGACGGGGCTATTGATGGTTATGACGTAGTTTGCGTCAGAACAGACGGGATCGTTGGTCGAGAAATCATGAAAACTGGGAGGTTGAACAAAAGTAGCATTTGGTTTTACATTAGTTATGGTACAAGAAGCATTCCATCGATTGATGGTACCGGTTCCTGGTCCAGTTTTCCACTGGATACCGGGGTCACTACCACAATCTCCAATTCTATTAAAAATAAGTCGGGCAATTCTTGTTCCTATAGCTGGTACGCTTACTCCATTAGTAGGGGGACAACTGCCCGTTATAGGATTTACTGTAACGTTTACACATTTGTCGCCTGATATGGTTATCACATTAGAACCCATGTCCAAGTATGAAGATGGATTGGCACCATTATCCCATGGACCTTCAAAAATTAAATCTCTACTCGCAAAGCTCCATTCTGATTCGTTAAAATTCACTACAAAGTTAGCAGAGGCAAGATTCCAAGAACCAGAAGTAGTCTTAATAAATAAATCAACAAAAATTTGGTCTCTATTGGGGTGATTATACTGCGTCTGTAAGTAAAGATCGTAAGTTTGGGCAGAGACAAACCGGCTGAAACCTAAGAGGTAGAACAAAAGTATTACAAAATATTTTAAATTTTTCATGGTTATTTCAATTCAATAATTTGAGAAGAATAAATTTTATCGTTTACGGATAATTTCACTAAATAAGAACCCGCAGTCATATTTAATTTTACAGCAGAGAACTCATAATTATACTTACCCGCAGACTGTTTTTCATTCACAATAGTATGAACCAGTTGCCCTACCATATTATACACTTCCAATTTTACGTTAGATAATTGAGTGAGCTGATAATAAATATTGGTTTGACCTTTGTAGGGATTAGGATAAACACGGAAACCTAAGGAAGGGTCAATAGTTTGAATGGAGGTAATAGACCAGGAGACGGGGTCAGAAGTTGCATTGCCACAAGTATTAGAAATTTGTACAGTATAAATACCCTCGGCAGTAGGAGTATAAGAAACTCCATTTGCGCCCTGAATAGCCACTCCGTCTAAATACCATTGAATATTTCCGCCATTAAAATTCAGGATGACAAGGTCAGAACCTTGAATGGAAATAATCGGTTGAGTAGGGAGATTCTGAGCTTGTATAGCATATTGTGAAGATACCTGACAACCGTTGTCTAAGGTTTCAGTTACAGTTAAAGTACATGCACCAGTTTGATTGAATAAAACATTTACAGAATTTCCATTATAATTCCCTTGAATAGAACCGTTTCCAGATATTGACCATTCAAAACTACCGCCGTTGGGACTACTCACCGTATAAGTTTGGGAGCCTTGATTTAAACAAACGAATTGATTACCCGCAATAGTAGGAGCAGTAGCAGGAGCACCTTGTAAAATAATAGGTTCGGAAGGTTGAGAAGTACAACTGTAATTTTTAGCTACCACAGTATAAGTTCCGGGTTGTGAAGTTGTAAAAGAATTTCCTGTTTGACCTTGAATTTCGACACCATTTAAAAACCATGTATTAACACCTGAAAATCCGGAAGTTAAAGTAACGGGACCGCTACAAACCGTAGTATTAGAAGCGATTAATGTAGGTTTAGCAGGAACTTCACAAAGGGGAAAATCGGGTGCAGGATTTACATATTCACAGTATTCACGAATTTTTGTCCAGGTATTATAACCTGCAGTAGTGATTGAAGTGGGAGCGATACGCCATGTGAGCGTATTGAAACCCGCAGGATTTAATATAGGCACAACCAATCTACCCACTTTGGTACGAGTTGAAGTTACCAATTGCCCCTGACTTGGGCTATTCAAAACTGCATTCACATTCATTACCAAATAATTAGAACCATGCCCCTTAGTCATTTCGTAGTATTTGGGGTCAGTCTGAGCGTCATAAGGACCGTCTTGGGAATGGTCAATTTGAACACCACTTAAGTCTAAATCAACATTATTCACATAAAAAGTAAAATTTGATGACCCTAAGGGAAAATCATTTCCTAATAATTTTTGAATGTAAACATCTATTAGAAGATAAGAACCCACTACTTGTTGTTCCACTTCCACTTTAAATGTTTTTTGTTGAGCAAGAGTTTGTGAAAAACACAAACAAACAAATATGATAATAAAATTTTTCATAATCAGTTTAAGTTAATTGTTAAGGAATTTGACTAAAATACAATTTTTCGACATTATTTTTAACTAATTGAAAATCTTTTTCATTTACAATGCCATCTAAATTGGCATCTTCAGAAACATAACCAGCAAAATGCTCGTCCATTGCTTTAGAAACCATGTAGAAATCTGAAGCGTTGATTTCGTTTACATCTCCAGGTTCATTATGTACATTACCCGCAATCATTACAGATTTTCCATTGACTAACTTTGCTTCGCCATACACTTGGGAAGGCAAAGTCAAATCACAAAAAGATTGATGATTTACAGCAGTTTTTGAAGCAATAGGTAAATGATTACGATGCTTCACAACTATATAATATGCGTTGCCGGAAGCATTAAATACTAAATTAGGCTGAAGTGTAACATAATCTACTACGGTACCATCTTTTAATAAATAGGCTTTTTTTGTTTCAATAGGTAAAGAGGCAAGATTTGTTCTAATTTCAACTTGAACTATATCTACAGCGTCCAAAGGAGCATGAGAATGAATTTTCTTCAGCTCGGTATTTAGATGCGTTGACATAAAAGTACCTTGAAAAGGACCTTCAAGAAATACCTTGATTTTTACCTCGAATGCATAAGATTGAGCATAAAAGAGCAAAAGCAATAGCGCTAATAAAAATTGATTTTTTTTGTTCATATAATTTTTTGGTTTTTTAAATTGAAAAAGAAGTACCACAACCACAAGTCTTTTTAGCATTAGGATTGATAAATTCAAATCCTCTATCATTTAAACCGCTGTGGTAGTCCACATGCATACCGTTCAAATACATTACATGTTTTTTGTCAATAATAAAATGAACATTGCCTATTTGAAAATGTAAATCATTGTCTGTAGGATTGTCTAAATTTAAAACGTAGGTTAAACCTGAGCAACCACCACCTTTTACACCTACCCTAACATATTGAAAATCAATAGATTTTTCTAATTCATGAACTAACTGCTCTAAGGCAGATTCACTAAAAGTTAATTGTAAATCTTTTACTACCATAGCATTTTTCTTTTCTAAACGACAAATATACGAAAAAATACTTACAATAGTTACAAAACTAAAAAAAATTTATTCACAAAATAATTGAAAAATTTCTTTTGCGGAAATCAATTTTAACAATAAATTGCGTCCAAATACAAAGAATATGCTATGTAGGTTTTATATTATTTGGGTAATTTTAATTGGTTTTCACCAATTGTTAGGTCAAAATAATTTTTTTACAACAAATTATAGTACCAAAGAATACAATGCCACTCCCATTATCTGGAATATTCAACAAGATTCAAGAGGTTTGTTATTTATGGCAAACAACAAAGGAGTACTTATCTTTGATGGAAATTGGAAACTTATACCGACTCCCACTCCCGTTCGTTCTTTATTTATTACCAAAACTAACCAAGTTTTAGTAGGTTGTAAATCAGATTTTGGTATCTTAGACTACCAAAAAAATGGTTCTTACTATTATAAATCATGGCGTAGTTTCCTAAATAAAAAAGACCAATTGCTAGTAAAAGATGTTGAAAAAATTTACCAAAATGCTGATGCTACCGTTTATATATCAGATAATGTAATATTGGTTGCAACAGACAATGGTCAAATTAAAAATTTTAAAAAATTTATTTTAGAAGACCGTGTTTTAGGTTCGGGAATGGTGAACAATAAAATTTGGGTAAATATTAATGGAAAAGGACTGCATGAAGTAGACAAAGAACTTAAACCCATTTCAGGAGGAAATATTTTTAAAAATTTAGAAATTTCTGGCATTGCAAAAAGTAAATCAGGGACTTACTATATTGCAACCTATGAAGGTGCTATTTATTCCTATAACGGTAATTTCAACCTTATTACTACACCCGCGGACAACTATTTAAAAAACAACAAAATCTATGATATTACCACCATTGAAGATAATCTTGCTATTGCCACCATGAGAGGTGGTGTAGTTTACATCAATAAAAAAGAAAATTCAACTTATTACTTCAATAAAGAAAACGGTCTTCCTGATAACGATATGTATTCGATTTTTGGGGACAAAGAAAATAATTTGTGGTTAGGTCATGGTAACGGTCTGACCAAAATTTCTGTAAATATACCTGTAAGAATTTTTGGACCCGCACAAGGATTGAAAGGAAGAATTGCTGATATTCTTCATTTTAATGGTTCCACCTATATTGCTACTACTCAAGGTGCTTTTATTTTAAAAAATGAAAAAATTACCAAAATTCCTTCCATCAATACAGAAGCTTGGAATTTGCAATTATTAAACAATCGAGTTTTGATAGCAACCAATCAAGGGGTTTTTGATATCACCGAAGGTGCTTCTAAACCCATTATTCAAAATGATTTTACTGTTTCTATTTTACCATCAGAAAATAAGAATTTTGCTTATGTTTTGACTTTACCCGGTTTATATCGTTTAAAACATGAAGGAGAATGGAAAATTGATAAAAAATTTAATGAAGTGAAAATGGACTTTAATTCCTTAGCAGAAGAAAAAGAAGGTAAAATCTGGGCAGGGTCTGCTATTCAAGGAGTTTTTCTCTTAGAAATCAATGAATCCGTTAAATTTTTTAGATTTGATACCTCATCAGGTCTTCCCGAAGGAAGTGTAAGTGTTTTTCAATACCAAAATAAAGTATACTTTAAAACTCAAAAAGGAATTTTCCATTATATCAATAACAAATTTCAAATTCATAACGAACTAACTTCCATTCTAAAAGTTTTTGATTTTGACATAAATAACGAACAATTATGGATAAAAAATGATGCAGGTTATATTCAAGTGGTGAATAACCAATTGGATTCTACTGGATTTCATAATTTACTAAGACAAAAGCCAGATGTAGGCTTTGCAGATGAAAATCAAGTATTTCTTGGTTATGGAGATATTTTAATTGCTTCTAAAAAGCAAACACTAAAATCGGAAAAATTTCAATGTTTAATTCGCCAAGTAACAATAGGAAAAGATTCCGTTTATTTTGGTGGTAATTTTCTAAACAGCGAAGGTTTATTCCAAACTACTCAACAACCTAATTTTAAACCTTCCATTATGTATTCCCAAAATACCATTCATATTGATTTAGGTACAAACAGCTTTATGAATCCTTCTGCGAATCGATATAAATATATTCTTATAGGTTCTGATAATAATGAATGGAGTGAATGGCAAAGTTTGCCGTCTATCAGTTTTAATGGAATCGTTGAAGGAAACTATGAATTAAAGATTATTGCAAAAAATGCTTACGGTGAAATTTCTGAACCGGTAAGTTTTGAATTTAAAGTTTTACCACCTTGGTATAGAAGTATTTGGACATATATATTACTAGCTTCATTATTGGCTTTTGCTATCTATTGGATTATTCGATACAATGCGAAAAGATTAGAACAAGAAAATTTAAGACTTGAAAGAATAATCAAAGAAAGAACCGCTCAAATTGAAAAGCAAAAACAAGAAATTGAAACTGCGTATCATACCCTCCAATCTACCCAAGAACAATTGGTACAATCAGAAAAAATGGCTTTCTTAGGTCAATTGGTTGCAGGTATTGCTCACGAAATCAATACGCCCATCGGTGCGATTAATGCCTCAGCAGATAATATGAGTAAAAATTTACCAATAAGTTTACAAAAATTACCTCAAATTATCAAAAAACTAAATGATGACAGCTTAAAACTTTTCAACCAAGTTGTTGATCAAATTATCCATGCTAATGTCAGTTTGACTTCCAGAGAAGAAAGACAGTTTAAAAAAGAGGTTGCCCAAAAATTAGAAGAATTGGGAGTGGAAAATAGTAGCAGTTTATCAGCGGAACTTGTCAAAGTTGGTCTTTTAGAAAATATTGAAAAATATAAAGACTTATTCACTCACCCCGAAGGAATAGAAATTATTGGTACAGCTTCCAGTTTGGGAAAAATCAAAAAAAATATTGATACTATTCAAACAGCAGTAGCGAAAACTCAAAAAATTGTTTTTGCCTTAAAATCTTATTCCTATAAAACCCAAGATGAAAAAGCTGTTGAAGTAGATTTGGTTGAAAATATGAAAACCATATTAACCATTTATGGCAACCAACTAAAATATGGTGTTGAGGTTACTACTCATTTTGAAGAAAACCTTCCTACTATCAACGGTTACCCTGATGAACTGAGCCAAGTTTGGACAAATATTATTCATAATGCTTTACAAGCGATGGATAATAAAGGAAAATTAGATATTAGTATTCAAAAAGAAAATAACGGAGTTTTAGTAAAAATTACCGATTCAGGTCCGGGAATTCCAAAAGAAATTCAAGAAAAAATATTTCAACCCTTTTTTACTACCAAAAAGCAAGGAGAAGGTTCTGGCTTAGGCTTAGATATTTGTAGAAAAATTGTAGAAAAACATAAAGGAAAAATTTGGGTAGATTCTGAACCCGGTAGAACAACATTCCTAGTTTGGATACCCGTACAAAAATAAAGTTGTTTAATAAAAAAAAATTATCTAAATTTGCATTTTAAAAACGAGTATTATGAAAAAAGGTAAAAGAGCCATACTATGTGTTGATGATGAAAAAATTGTTTTAGACAGTTTGCAAGAACAATTAAATGTAGCATTTGGTGATACTTTTCAATATGAAATAGCCGAAAGTGTTGACGAGGCGTGGGAAGTAATTGATGATTTAGTGAATGAAGGCTATGATATGGTTTTAATTATTTCAGATTGGTTGATGCCCCGAGTAAAAGGAGACGAATTTTTAATTGATGTACATGAAAGATATCCTAAAACCGTAACGGTTATGCTTACGGGACAAGCAGACCCCGAAGCTATACAAAATGCTTATGAAAATGCTAATCTTTATGCTTACATAAAAAAACCTTGGAAAGAAGATGATCTAATTGCTAAGGTTAAAGAAGCTTTTGAAAAACTTGGTATGGAAATTTAATTTTTAGAATGAAAAAACCCATCATTCTCTGTGTTGACGATGAAAAAATTATTTTAGATAGTCTTGAAGAGCAAATAATCAACCGATTGGGTAAAGAGTTCAGTTGTGAACTCGCCGAGGGGGGGGAAGAAGCCTTAGAGATTATAAATGACATTCTTGCAGACAAAAAAGATATCGCAGTTGTTATATCAGACCAACTCATGCCAGGAATGCATGGTGATGAATTTTTAATCAAAGCTCATGCTTTGTTACCCAATACACCAAAAATTTTACTAACGGGTCAAGCGGGTTTAGATGCAGTCAAAAATGCTATCAATAATGCAAGACTTTATCGTTATGTAAATAAACCTTGGGAAGAGAATGATTTAATGCTTACCATTGAAGAAGCCGCAAGGTCTTACCAAAGGTATTTGCAAATGCAAGAATATAATAGGCTTTTGAGAAACCTAAATAAAGCTACACAAGAAATTTCTGGTGAAATGGATTATCATCTATTAGTAAACAAACTAATGACTAACGTTGTGCTAACCATTGGTGCAGAAGTGGGTTATCTCTTTACCGCCCAAAATAATAAAATTCGAGTGGAAGCTTCTTATGCTCTTTCCCAAAAAGAACTTGAATTTGTCACTAATGAACTAAAAAATAACTACCAACAATTTAATCAAAATACGGTAAAAAAATTAGTAAGTTTAATTGAAGAAGATAACTTAGAACATTGTTTTGTAGCACCAATATCTAAAAAAGGAAAAAATTTGGGTTATATTTTATTGGAAAATAAAAATAATAAAACTGCCTTTAATGCTTATCAAAAAGAAGTCATTCAAATGCTTGCTTCACAAGCTGCTATTTCACTAGATAATTCTAATCTTTACAACCGAATTGAGGAAAGAAATAAACAATTAGAAGAAACCAAAAAAATTATTGAAGAAAAAAATAAGGACATCCTGGATTCCATTCGTTACGCAAGAAGGATTCAGGAGGCAATAATGCCTGAAAAAGAATTGTTAAATTATTATTTTCCTGATTCGTTTATTTTTTATCATCCTAAAGATATAGTATCCGGTGATTTTTACTGGTTTTTAGAAAAATATCATAAATTTTTTATAGCTGCTGTTGATTGTACAGGTCATGGTGTTCCCGGCGCTTTTATGTCAGTGATTGGTAGTAATTTGTTAAATCAAATCCTCAATGAGTATTCTATTTTAGAACCTGAAGCCATCTTAGACCACCTCAATTTCAAAATTCAAACTGCTTTAAAACAAGACCAAAACGCTGAAACAAAAGACGGAATGGATATTGCATTTTGTAGCATAGACCAAGAAAACGATTTGTTGCAATTTGCTGGTGCTAATAGACCTCTTTGGTTAGTTCGTGACAAAGAAATCATAAAATATGAAGCAGATAAAATACCCATTGGTGGCGGGCAATTTGGTGTTCAATCCTATAAAAGTCATTCAATACCCCTCAAAAATAATGATGTTATTTACATTTTTACAGATGGTATAGTAGACCAATTCGGTGGTGATAACAATAAAAAATTCACTTCCAAAAGGTTTGCCGAGTTAATTTCCGAAATTCATCATTTACCTTTATCAGAACAACTTAATATTATTCAAAAAACTTTTTCCCAATGGAAAGGTACTCAAGAACAAACTGATGACGTTCTTGTGATTGGTATTAGATACCATTCTTCCTCTGAAACTACTTAATTTCATTGGTTGAATTGGAGTTATTAGTTTTAGGTTTTATTTTAAAAACAGGCTTTTTTTCATTATTTTCTGATTTAGATTTTTCTTCTGAAGCAATTGCATTCAATTTTGCCTGTTTTTTAGCTAATTCATATTCTTCCCACTCTTTTTGTTTTTTGATAGCTTCCTCGGGCTCGATATCCCTCCAATGAAATGTCATTTCCGATATTTTTTGAGTGGAATAATCGTATTCACTGGTCATAACTAAACATTCCGTAGGGCAAACAACCGTGCAAAGACCACAAAAACAGCATTTTGCCATGTCTATATCAAACTTAGGTAAATATAATTTTTTTTTCGTACCATCAGAAGTAAATCCTAAATCCTCAACAGAACGAATAGTCTCGATTTCAATACAATTTACAGGGCAAATTCTAGCACACTGGTCGCAGCCTATACAATCTTCAATATCCAAATGCAATTGGTATCTTCCAATATCCGGAACAGGTATTTTTTCTTTTGGATATTTAATAGTAACCAAACCCTCTGTAACATTGAAATATTTATCATCTTGTATAGAAAGTGATGCTTTTCTTTGATTGAATTTCAATAAATGCTGAAATGTTAAGAGCAAACCATCCAATAACTTTTTAATATAGCCCCACATTTTTTTTCCAAGAGTTACTTTTTATAAAATCTACGATTAGATCTTTTAGTTCAGAAAGGTTCCAAAAATCTTTTGTGGATATATATATTTTCTTTTCAAAATTTAATGAATTTACAATCACTTCAATATCAGCAATTTGATTAGGTGAAAGTAAATCACATTTATTTAAAATCAAAAAATTAGGTTTTGTATGAGCGTTTAAACTTATTAAGGTATCATGAACCGTTTGAATATGTTCCTCCCATTGTGGATGGCTTGCATCTACTACGTGCAAAAGCAAATTTGCATCTTTTACTTCATTCAAGGTACTTTTAAAAGACTCAATTAAATGATGAGGCAATTTTTTAATAAAACCTACAGTATCCGCTAATAAAAATTCTGTTTGTTTCCATTGAACCTTTCTTACGGTTGTATCTAATGTTGCAAATAATTTATTTTCTGAAAGAACATCAGACTTTGCTATCAAGTTCATTAAAGAAGATTTACCGGCATTCGTATATCCCACTAAGGTAACTCTAAATTCCGATTGCCTATTTTTTCTTTGAATATCTGCATTTTTTTCAATTTCTTTCAATTGATTTTTGAGTAATGCAATTCTATTTTTGATAATACGTTTATCGGTTTCGATTTCTTTTTCACCGGCACCCGATTTTGAACCAATTCCCCCCCTTTGTCTTTCTAAGTGTGTCCACATTCTAGTAAGTCTTGGAAGCAAATATTGTGATTTTGCTAATTCTACTTGTACTTTTGCTTGTGAAGTTTTAGCATTATTAGAAAAAATTTCTAAAATCAGCATACTTCTATCCAAAATTTTACACCCTAATGCTTTTTCAATATTTTTAGTCTGAGAAGGAGTTAAATCATCATCAAAAATACACAAATCAATTTGGTTTTCTTTGATATAATTTTTGATTTCTTCACATTTTCCCTTACCTATGTAAGTCTTAATATCAGGTAATTTTAACGTTTGAATAAACTCTTTTACTACCTCAGCTTGGTAAGTTTCCACAAGGGATTTAAGTTCTTTTAAGTCTTCTTTAGCTCTTGCAAAATTTTGATGAACAGCAATCAGTAATGCTCTTGGCAATTTTACTGTGTTATCAAACATATTCAAATTCAACGATTTGTTTTATTTCAGGAGATAAACTTTTAGCAACCGGACAATGCTTAGCAGCATTTTCTAATAATTTTTTTTGTTTATCTGTTAAGGAACCCTCAATATAAATTTTTGCGTGGAGTTCTCCTATTCTTCTTGGTTCAGAATACATGATTTTCATTACTGAACCTTTCATATTTACCTGAAATTCATGTTTTTCCATAGTAATACCCATGATAGTAAACATGCAAGAAAGCCAAGCCGTAGCAACTAAATCAGTAGGAGAAAAAGCTTGACCCTTTCCATTATTGTCTAATGGAGCATCGGTGATTATTTTTTCATTCGATAAACAGTGAACTGCTAAGGTTCTTAATTCCCCATGATAAACTACCTCAGCAGTAGGTTTAAATTCCATCAATTCATAAAATAAGGACAATACATGGTAAACTCTGGAATTCTTGCTATCAAAACTTCTGAAGTTTCTAGATTAATCATTTTGTAATAACCTTGCATCTTTCCGATTGGAGTTTTAAAATGGCAACCACTTATATAAGAATATTTATTTTCAGGTAATATAATGGGCTGGTCTCCCACTACTCCCAAACCACTAACATGTCTTTTACCTAAAAGTGCATCAGTAATAACCCACTTTCTCGAAATCAATTGAATGGGAAAGTTATTTTGATTTTCTATTTCAATTTCGTAAGCAAAAACAAAATTGTTTTGGTCTAATGAAGACTGTTCGGGAACAAAAGCCGTTCTTACAGAGACAGTGATACCGTTGGTTGTTAAAATATTTGAAGGAGACATCATGCTTTTAATACAGAATGTTCTTTAATAATTTTTTCTTGAAGTGTCATTAAGGCGTGAATAACGGTCTCAGGTCTAGGAGGACAACCGGGAATGTAAATATCCACAGGAATTAAATTATCTATTCCTTGAAGAACTCCATAAACTCTGTGCATACCACCAGTGGAAGCACATGCTCCCATGGCAATACACCATTTAGGATCGGACATTTGATCCCATATTCTTTTCACAGCATGAGACATTTTGTAAGTAGTCCAACCGGCTACAATCATAACATCAGCTTGTCTTGGTGAAAAACTAAATCTTTCAGAACCAAACCTTGCAACATCAAATTTAGGACCTGCAAATGACATCATTTCAATAGCACAACATGCCAACCCCATAGGCATAGGCCATAGAGCATTTGCTCTTGCCCAATTCGTTATTGCATCAACTGTAGTAGTAATAAAACTTCCTTGTGATAATACTTTATCTAACGACATGATTTTTCTTTATTATTTTAAACGAATTGATAAATTTAATTAGTTCCAATCTAATCCACCTTTTTTTACTACATAAATATAGCCAACAAACAATATTACTACGAAAGTAAACATTTCAACAAATCCTATAATTCCCAATTGTTTATATTGAACTGCCCATGGATACATAAAAATGATTTCAATATCAAATAGAATAAAAAGCATGGAAATTAAATAAAACTTAATTGAAAAACGGTCTCTTGCTGTACCTACGGGGTCCATACCACTTTCGTAAGGCATTAATTTCTTCTCTGTTGAACGCTTCCTAACTAATAAATTTTGCATGTTACCTAACAACAAAGCCAATGCAACCCCAATAGCAATCATTATAAATGCACTATAATACTCTTGCATACTTTTTTAAATTCGGTGCTAAAATATCACTAAAACTTGGGTTTTGCAAATATTGTTTAAAATAAATTCCGTTTTCAATTTTTTCATTCCATAAAATTTTGATAACCAACTTTTAATAATTTGAACACAAAAAAATTTAGCAAATTTGTTGCAAATGCAATTTTGTTGCATTATATTTGCACCATTAATTTTAATTATTTATGAAAAATATCGTATTAGTATTTCTGCTCTCAAGCTTCGTACTATTTTCTTGCAAAAAAGAAAAAAAAGAGGAATTAGACAACCAAAAGCCGAGTATTACGGTTAATAAACCAATCAACAATTTTGTTTCAAAAGGTGGTTCTGATTTCGAAATTGACATAGTTTTTAAAGACAACATGAACTTGTCTCAGTATAAGTTGGAGATTCACTCAAATTTTGATGGTCATACTCATGGTAAGACGGATGGAGAAGCTACTGTACCCTGGGAATGGGATACTATCGTAAACATCTCAGGCAAAGAACATCAGGCAAAATTCAAAATCAAAGTTCCTATGAACATTACAGCGGGAAATTACCATTTTTTGGCTATGTGTACAGACGCTGTGGGTTATGAAGCACCTTTAAATTTAGTGAACTTCAAGGCAATTAATCTAGAAGATACGGTTTCACCGGTTTTAAGTATTTCCTACCCTTCATTAACTTCTGAAAACGTTATCCAATTTTTACCCACTGAAAACGAAAAAATCATAAATTTTGACGGTTCTATCACTGATAACAAAAGATTAAAAGGTGTAAAAATTCAGTTCATGGAACAGGGACATGGTAAAACTTTACACGATGAAAAAATTATTTATGAATACCAAAATATGAACTTAAACGGCACTTCTTTTAATCTCTCTAATATTTCTCTCAAATTGTTTAGAGAAGACCTTGAACACGACCAAGAATACGTACTTAAAATTATCGCATATGATTCTGTTGGAAACTCAACCGATAAAGAAGCCATAATTGACATAAAACTTCAATAATAACAACTTCATTATTTTAGGAGCTGCTTTTTTAGGCAGCTTTTTTTATTTCATCCGTCAAAAAAATGTTAATGCTTCTATCGATTTTTACAATATATGAGCTAATGCCAAACTCAC
>Ga0272446_1005646_pt1 | contig 13608 bp, 16 predicted proteins | sample YNPCB0061_FD_194587 | JGI IMG/M metagenome (GOLD analysis project Ga0272446, IMG submission 194587) | Hot spring microbial mat communities from Yellowstone National Park, WY, United States - YNP-CB-006-1 | ecosystem: Environmental > Aquatic > Thermal springs > Hot (42-90C) > Sediment | place...
CGGTGGGCGGCACGCCGCACGCGTTCTCGTCGGGCTCGTTCACCGAAGGGCGGCTGGCGGCGAAGGCCGCGTGCAAGTACATCGACGACGGCAAGGCCGAAGGCATTGTCGTCTCCCAGAGCCAGATCGACCGCCTGAAGCAAGAGGTCTACAGGCCGCTGGAGCATTACCGGGTCTACCGCAATGCGGTCGTCGCGGGCGACGTCAACCCGCACTACATCACGCCGAAGCAGGGACTGGACCGCCTGCAGAAACTGATGGACGAGTACTGCGGCGGGGTGACGGCCAATTACATGACCAACGAGAAGCTTCTGAACATCGGCCTGAAGAAGCTCAAGATCATGGAGGAGGATCTGGAGAAGCTCGCCGCCTCCGACCTGCACGAGCTGCTGCGCGCCTGGGAACTGAAGCACCGCCATCGCGCGGCCGAATGCGTGACGCACCACACCTTGTTCCGCAAGGAGACGCGCTGGCCGGGCTACTACTACCGCGGCGACTATCCGAAGCTGGACGACCAGAACTGGCACGTGCTGACGGTCTCGCGCCGCGATCCGAAGTCCGGCGAGTACACGATGGAGAAAGCGCCGCTTTATCACCTGGTGGGAGACGAGAAATAACGGAATCGCCGGTCGCGCGCGTGAACATCATCGAGAAGTCGGACGAAGAGATCCTGGCGATGGCCTTGCCGTTGTGGCGCGATCTCGTCAAGCATTCCAACGAGGGCAACTACGGCGAGTTCGCCAAGAACTTCTCCGCTTCTCTGGCGCGCGCGCTCGATCAGGTCGCCGTCGGGCACCAGTTCGCAAACAGCGAGCTGGCGCGGAATCTGTCCGAGCAGTTCGATCCGCTCGGCATCATCCGCCGCGGCGAGCACGTGACCGTGCTGTTCCGGCAGCGCAGCACCAAGAAGCCCGGCGAGTGGCTCGGCCGCCTCGTGCTCGGCTACGAGGACGGCAAGCTCAGGATCTTCGGCGCGTCCATCTTCTGATCACGCGGGCGACATCCGATATGAAAGAAGTCATCCGGGCAGGCAAGTACGTCGAGCTGAGCTACAAGGTGACCGACAGGAAAACCGGCCACGTGCTGACGCGCGTGGAGTTCCCGCTCGGCTACGTCCACGGTTACAACGAGATCCTGGCGCCATCGGTCCACATGCAGCTCGAGGGCAGGTCGGCGGGCGACGTGATCGATGTCGTGATCGACGGCAACCAGATCTTCGGTCCGCGAGACGAGTCGCTCGTCTTTACCGATCGGCTCGAGAACGTCCCTGAGGAGTACCGGCAGGTCGGCACCTCGATCCTGATGGAAAATGACGCGGGCCAGACGCGCACCTTCCTCGTGACGCACATGGACGACGAGACGCTGACGGTCGACGGCAACAACCCGCTTTGCGGCCGGGAGGTCGTCTTCACGCTGGAGGTTCTGACCGTGCGCGACGCAACCGCGCAAGAGCTGAAGGCAGGCGGAGCGCCCGAGGCCGCACCCGCGGTGGACGCGTCATTGCTGAGGCCCATCTGATCGACGTCTTGTTCGAACAACACGCCGGACGAAGCATTCGCGCAAGGCGTCCGGCCTTTCGGTGAAGTGAGGTGAACGATGAGTCAGAGCGAGCAGAAACCCGTCACCAAGGTTCCCGACGGACATTCGCGTTTCGTGACGACGCGGCAACTGCCGCCGAACGAAAAGGGATTCGTCGGGTTCGAGACGATCTGGGAGCCGTTCCACAAGGAGGCCGAATACCAGACGCCGAAGCAGCCGTAGGGGCGACGGCGCAGGCGCGGCCGGCGGCGCGGCGTTGACCGGCCGCCGATCGCGCGGCGCGAAGTCCGCGCCGCTTCGCCGAACGGCCCGGCGGGCTGCCGCCTCCATCATTTTCCGCGACGAGACGCTCGATGAAAGTCGGCCAGTACATGAGCCGTGAGGTGCTCACGGTGACGCCGCAGACGGAGTTTCACCGCGCGCTGGATCTGATGCGCGGCCGCAACGTCCACCACCTGCCGGTCGTCGACGGCGGCCGCGTCGTCGGCATGGCGGCCGAACGCGATCTGCTGCTCGCGGCGGCCAACTACGGTTCGGCGGAAGTCCCCGTCGGCGAGATCATGAGCGCTCCGGCGGTGTGCATCGCCGAGGGCGCGCTGCTCAAGGACGCAGCGCGTCTGCTCGTCGAGAAACACATCGGCAGCCTGCCCGTGGTCGATGCGAACGGTACACTGGTCGGCATCATCACCGAAACGGACATCTTCAAGATCGCCGCGGGCATGCTGCGCGCACGTCCTGCGACGCGAAAGACCGCCGCGAAGAGGATCGCCGGCAAGACGTCCACCCCGAAGAAACGTGGCGCGAAGAAAGCGCCGCGCCGCACCGCGTCGCGCGCCGGGCGGCGTTGAGGGATTCCCGCGGCATGCAGCCGAGACACAGCGCACCGGCGCCGCCCGCGCGGATCGCGCGGGTGCGACGGCGTTCGCGCGACAGGACTCGCCTGCCTGGCTGCCCTGCTGGCCGCGGCTGCAATGGGCGCCTCGCAGGCGCGCGACCGAGCGGTGTCGCACCGTTTTCCGTTGCGGCCGAGGTGCAACGCTGACCGACACGTCGCTGCAGACCGCGAAGTCCGCGTTACCGCCTACCGATGACGAAGGCTACCTGATCGACCCGGACGACTGGAACGACAGCGTCGCCGAAGCACTCGCTCGCGCCGAAGGCATCGCCCTCACCGATTTGCACTGGAAGGTGCTTCGGTTCATGCGCGACTATCTCGAAGAGCACCAGCTGATCCCCGACGCGCGCTTCGTGATCTGGTTTCTGGAGAAAGACGTCGGCCTCGGCGCGGCCGCGCGGCAGCGCCTGTTCGAGCTGTTTCCGTACGGCTACGTCAAGCAGGCGTGCAAGATCGCCGGCATGCGCCGCCCGCGCGCCTGGAGTACGGGCTGAGGCGCCGCCGCAACGGCTTCACCGCGTCAGTCGTGCGGGGCGGTCGAAGTACCAGAGGACGACCACAAGTACGACCGTCATCGGCGGCATCGCCAGCGGATTGACGATCCCGCCGACCAGCGGCGCAACCATCAGAAAAAAGCGCAGCCCCCAGCTGTACAACAGCCCCGCACGCTCGACGTACTCGCGCGCCAGCGGGTCGAGCGGTTTGCGCTGTTCGGAGTCGGCGGGCATCGACATCACGAATCCGGCGTGGTTGAAGTAGCGCATCGCCATCGCCGAGCACACGTACGAAGCGAACAGCGCCAGCATCAGCAGGCCCTCGAGCACCGCGCGCAGCTGCATGCGACCGGACTGCAGTGCGGCCATGCTTTCGACCAGGCTGCCTCCGGCCAGCGTGATCGTGCCCATCAACGCCAGCGCCGCGGTCGATGCGCCGATCGTTGCCGACATCAGCGAATTGCGCAGCGTCTGTACCGCGACGATTTCGAAACCCGGGCGCCGGCTCAGGGCATCGGCCCAGTCGATCCGCATGCGCGCATGCGCGTAGCGCGCCATGCGGCCGGGATGCCGGCGCCCAACCCAGAAGACCCATACCTCGTACGCCGCGAAGATCAGCGAACTGATCGCGAAGGCGGTCCATGCCACGGACTGGTCATGCATCTCGGTGCTCCATTTGCGGCGGTGAGTCGCGGCACCGCGCCACCGCTACACGAAGCTGCGCGGACGGCAACGCGCATCCGGAAGCCGTGCTTCGGACGATGTCGCGACGCCGCGGACACGAGCGCACAGCGCACGGCGAAGGATCAACGCCGTGCGCGTCCGCGGCATTTCGTCCGTCGAGCGTCCGGCATGACGACACAGCGCTTCGTTCTTTCTCAGCGTTGTACGTGCCTGCCGGGTTCAACCGAGTTCGTCGGGCCGACCCGTTGCGCGGCGCGGCCCAGTGTCGGCGATGCGCCTTACGCGACCTGCGCCGCTTCAGCCCGCTTGGCCTCGCCTTCCGGCGCGCCCTGCCACATCATCTCGTAGCCGAGCTCCCGCGTTTCCGTGCACCGCTCGGCCAGCGCCGCGAACTTCGCCTTGAATACCGCATCGGCGTGCGACCGCTCGTGCTCCTCGAACGAACGCCAGTAGGTGACGATGACGAGGTCGTGGTCGGCGGCGTGTCGGTCGCCGAGCGACCCTTCCTCGGAAACGAATCCGGAAAAGCGGAAAACCTGCCCGGCGATGAATCCGCCCTTGTCGCCGCCGTAGGTCTCCTTGACGACGCTGCACATCTCGGCCAGCGCCAGTTCGACGTCGTCGTAGGTGACGCCGGGCTTAAGCTTGACGGTATTGAACAGCAGCTTCGCACCGAACGGAATGGTGATCGGACCAAACATGCTTGCCTCCTCGGATCGTCGACGACCTGCAACTGGGGACGCCCCGCCGCCGTTCAAGACAGCAGCATCGCTCCAATGGAACCGGCGAACCCGCGTGCACGGTAACGGCGTTATCGTACGCGGTACGATGCAATGGTGCGGACCGTCCGCCTGCTCGCCCTCAGGAGAAACCCCATGCTCGTCCGCGCTTTACTCGTTTCGCTGATCGCCCTTCCCGCTGCCGCGGCGCTGGCCGCCGAGCCTCATCCGATCGTCACCTACGCCACGCAAGCGAAGTTCGCCGACGTGCGCGACGATCTCAAGGCCGCGATCGAAAGCAAGGGACTCGTGATCGACTACGAGTCGCACGTCAATCGCATGCTCGAACGGACGGGCAAGGATGTCGGCTCGGCGCGCAAGATCTACACCGACGCACAGGCATTCGTCTTCTGCAGTGCAGCGCTGTCGCGCAAGACGATGGAAGCCGACCCGGTCAACATGGCGATGTGCCCGTACGCGATCGTGGTGTACGCGACCGCGCAGGCACCGGACAAGGTGTTCGTCGCGTACCGGCGCCCATGGCGGCCGGACGGCTCGCCCGCTTCGAAGGCAGCACTCAAGGAAGTCGAGGCGTTGCTCGACTCGATCGCCCGCGAGGCGGTCGGCCGCAAGTAGCGCTACGCGACGCTGCCGAAGCTCGTGTCGACGGCGCCGCCGGGCGGTTTGAGTCCCGCCAGCCGGCAACCCTGCGCGATCGGTCCGCCCGGCAGCAGCGTGTAGAGATACCGGAAGCCGCCTTTGTGGTGGAACTTCTCTTCGAGCGCGTCGTGCAGTTCGGGCAGCTTGACCGGAAGGTCGGCTTCTTCGTGGCGCGCATAGAAGGCTTGCAGCGATCGCACGACCTCCCAGTGATCTTCGGCGGGCTCCAGTCCCTCTTTGTGCGCGATCCGCAGCGCCTCTTCGAAGGTCCAGCCCGCAGGCGCATGGGGGAAGCGGGGATCGGGCGGCTCGGTGCGGCCCAGGATCGGATCGGTCGATATCGTCATACGGCCTCCTGCGATTCCAAAGTGGCCCGGCGCGCAGGTACGCGCCGGACTGCGACGGCCCCGCCCGCGTCGCGCGGACGATCGCATCGCCGCACGCGACGCCGGTGGCGATGACCGCCATTTTCCGCCGCTACGACGGGCACCGCGCGTCGGGGCCGAGTCCCATGTGCCGAACGAGCCAGTGGCGAGCGCGCTCGCGCGCGTGGCGTTTGGCGATTTTCTCCTCGGGCGTGGCGTCGCGCCGAAAGTCGAACGCGCGCCGCGCCATCGGATACATCTGCAAATCGACGGCCACTCCGCGCTCGTACAGCGCATAGAAGGCGCGCCCATTGACGATGCGCCGCAGCTCGAAGTCGGCGTCGCCGATCAACATCAGCACCGGCACGCGGATCCGGTTGACCTCCGGCGCGATCGAGAAAAGCTGCTGTGGCTCGGGCGCGTTCGGATCCTGGAAGTGTCCGTAGTAGGAAACGATCGCCGCGATGTCCCGCGGCCGCTTTGCCGCCAGACGAATCGCGAAGTACGGGCCGCGCGACAAAGCGACGATGCCCACCGGCCCCTTGCAGACATCCTTGCGCGCGAGCAGCGCATCGAGCCCGGCCTCGACGTCGTCCTCGGTTTCGGGATAGTGCCGATCGGGCCAGCGCTCGATCATGTTCGCCCGCTGCCAGTCCGGGCCAGCACGAGGAATCCCTGCGCAGCGAGTTCGCGCATGTGCGCGCGATCCTCATCCTCGAAGCCGCGCCGCGCATGGATGTAAAGCACGGGGGGGAACGGCCCCGGCCCCGCGGGCCGCGCGATCTCGATCGGGACCTCGTACCTGCCGGCCGATGCGCTCGACTTCTCCAGCATCTGCGCGGCCACGCACGCCGGCCCCGCGACCAGTGTCAGCGTCACCCAGACGATCGGCCGCATCATCGCCTGCCTGCCGCGTCGCCGAGGAACACGATCTCGAAAGACAACCGCTCGAGGTCTGCGAGCACCATCGTCCGCTCGGCGCCGAGCCCCGCGACCGTGCCCGGATTCACGAGCGGCGTCCTGCCGTGCGCGCCGGCCACCTGCTCCACACACGCGACATGGCTGTGGCCGCAGAACACCGCGTCGAAATCACCCGTGCACGCCATGCCGCGGGCCAGATGCGGATAATGGGTCATGAAAAGGCGGCGTCCGCCGAGGCTGAGCGTCGCATCGCCGCCGTAGTAGACGAGCGCGCCGTTGGACGCGTTCGCGAGCCGCTGCATCGACAGCAGGTCGCCGAGATTGTTGCCATGGACCACGTGCAGCGGCAGGCCCAATGCGAGCGACGCCCGCAGCGAGTTCGGCCCGATCACGTCCCCGCAATGCAGGATCGCCTGCGCGCCCCAGTCCCGCGCGCGCATGACGGCGTCCGCCAGCAAGGCGCCATGGTCGTGGCTGTCGGAGACGACACCGATTTTCACGTCTTTCCTCCGCCGGGGCTGCCGCAGTCCGCACGCCCTTCGCTCGAAACCGCCCGCATCGTGAATGCGAACGGTATCGCAGCCGCCGCCACTGCGCTTCCTACCGAAGTGGGTAACCCGACGGCCCCCTTCCGTGGGAATAGACTGCGCATGCCGCTGCCCGCCTAATCGGCGGCGAACCGTTCGGCGCCCCGGCAGCGGTGTCGCCCACGAGCGTTTCGCACACGTCGTCCGATCCGCCCTTCACTTTCCGCGCGTCGAGCACCTGCCCATGCCAGATCCTTCCTCGAACGACGCGCCGACGACCGACGTCCGCACGACCACCTGCTACATGTGCGCATGTCGCTGCGGCATCCGCGTGCATCTGGAAGGCGGCAAGATCCGCTACATCGAAGGCAATCCCGAGCACCCGCTGAACCACGGCGTGATCTGCGCAAAGGGCTCGTCGGGGATCATGAAGCAGTACTCGCCGGCGCGGCTGACCAAGCCGCTGCTGCGCAAGCCCGGCGCCGAACGCGGCGCCGGCGAGTTCGAGCCGATCTCGTGGGAGCGCGCGTTCGAGATCCTGACCGAGCGGCTCGCGAAGATTCGCGCCACCGATCCGAAGAAGTTCGCGCTGTTCACCGGCCGCGACCAGATGCAGGCGCTGACGGGGCTGTTCGCACGGCAATTCGGCACGCCGAACTACGCGGCGCACGGCGGCTTCTGTTCGGTGAACATGGCCGCCGGAATGATCTACACGATCGGCGGCTCGTTCTGGGAGTTCGGCGGACCGGATCTGGAGCGGGCGAAGCTCTTCTTCATGATCGGCACCGCGGAAGACCACCACTCGAACCCGCTGAAGATCTCGATCTCGAAGTTCAAGCGCCGCGGCGGCCGCTTCGTCTCGATCAATCCGGTGCGAACCGGCTACTCGGCGATCGCCGACGAATGGGTTCCGATCAAGCCCGGTACCGACGGCGCGCTGCTGCTCGCGTTGATCCACGAGATCATCGCGCAGGGGCTGTACGACCGCGACTTCCTGGTCCGCTGCACCAATGCCGGCCAGCTCGTGAACGTCGACGAGGCGAGCGACGAATTCGGCATGTTCGTGCGCACCGAAGTGCCCGAGGAAGAAGCCTGCTACGACCCGCAGAACAAGCTGTGGTGGGATCGGATCACCAACCGGCCCGTCGTGACCCACACGAAAGGCGCGGATCCGTATCTGTTCGGCGCATTCAGGCTGCACGATGGCACGCCGGTCAAGCCGGCGTTCCAGCTGCTGCAGGAGCGCATCGCGCACTGCACGCCGCGGTGGGCGAGCGACATCACCGGCATTCCGGCGGCAACGATCACGCGGCTGGCGCACGAGATGGGAATCACCGCGCGCGACGAGAAGATCGAGTTGCCGATCGCGTGGACCGATTCGTGGGGGGTGGAGCACGAGAGCGTGACCGGCAACCCGGTCGCGTTCCATGCGATGCGCGGGCTCGCAGCGCATTCCAACGGCTTCCACACGATCCGCGCGCTGGCGATCCTGATGTCGCTGCTCGGCACGATCGACCGTCCCGGCGGCTTCCGCCACAAAGCGCCCTTCCCGCGGCCGATCCCGCCATGCGCGCGGCCGCCCAACGATCATCGCGCGGTTCAGCCGAATCGCCCGCTCGACGGCATGGCGCTCGGCTGGCCGGCGGATCCGGACGATCTGTTCGTCGACGACGACGGCAACCCGGTGCGCATCGACAAGGGCTTTTCATGGGAATACCCGCTCGCGGTGCACGGACTGATGCACAACGTGATCACCAATGCGTGGCGCGGCGATCCGTACCGCATCGACACGCTGATGATCTTCATGGCCAACATGGCGTGGAACTCGACGATGAACACGGTCGAGGTCCGCAAGATGCTGAACGACCGCGACGAAAACGGCGAATACCGGATCCCGTTTCTCGTCGTGTGCGACGCTTTCCAGTCCGAGACCACCGCGTTCGCCGATCTCGTCCTGCCCGACACCACGTACCTCGAGCGGCACGACGTGATGTCGATGCTGGACCGCCCGATCTCGGAGTTCGACGGACCGGTCGACTCGGTGCGCATCCCGGTGGTGCCACCGACCGGGGAGTGCAAGCCGTTCCAGGAGGTGCTGATCGAACTGGCCTCCCGGCTCAAACTGCCGGCGTTCACGCGGCCGGACGGCTCGCGCAAGTTCCGCGACTATCCGGACTTCATCGTCAACTACGAGACCGAGCCCGGATCCGGCATCGGGTTCCTGGCGGGCTGGCGCGGCAAGAGCGGCGAGAAGTTCATGCACGGCGAGCCCAACCCGCAGCAGTGGGAGATGTACCGGAAGAACAACTGCGTGTTCCACTACAAGCTGCCGCCGTCGTACCAGTACATGCGTAACTGGAACAAGGGTTATCTGGAGTGGTCGCGACGCAACCGGATCACCCGCTACGACGAACCGATCCTGATCCACCTGTACTCGGAGGTGCTGCAGAAGTTCCGCGCCGCCGCGCAGGGCAAGGGGCCGACGCGCAAGCCGCCGGCGCACCTGCGCGAACGCATCGCCACCTACTTCGACCCGCTGCCGTTCTACTACCCGCCGCTCGAGGTGCAAGTCTCGGACACGCAGAGCTACCCGCTGGCGGCGATCACGCAGCGGCCGATGGCGATGTATCACTCATGGGACTCGCAGAACGCCTGGCTGCGCCAGATCCACACGCACAACTATCTGTTCGTCAATCCGCGCACCGCGCGCGCCGCCGGCATCGCCGACGGCGACTGGATGTGGGTCGAATCGCAGTGGGGCCGCGTGCGCTGCATGTGCCGCTACTCCGAATCGGTCGAGGCCGGCACCGTCTGGACCTGGAATGCGATCGGTAAGGCCGCCGGCGCCTGGGCGCTGGCACCCGACGCGAACGAGTCGCGCAAGGGTTTCCTGCTGAACCACCTGATCAGCGAGGAACTCCCCGCCGACGGCGGTCGGGTCGTTTCGAACTCCGATCCGATCACCGGGCAGGCCGGCTGGTACGACGTGCGCGTTCGCATCCGCAAGGCCGATCCCGCCGAAGACACGACCTCGTCGCCGCAGTTTCCGCCAATGAAACCGTTCCCCGGAATGGCAACCGCAAAAAGGATCTGGCTCGCGTACACGACGCGGCGCAACGGAGGCGCGCGATGACGCAGCTCGCCCTGGTCATCGACCTGAACGTGTGCGTCGGCTGCCACGCGTGCGTGACGAGTTGCAAGGAGTGGAACACGTCGGGGGCGGCCGGCCCGATGGCGGACTTCAATCCGTACGGAGCGGACCCGACCGGCACGTTCTTCAACCGCGTGCAGACCTTCGAGGTCGGCGAGTATCCGAACACGCAGACGGTGCACTTTCCGAAGTCCTGCCTGCACTGCGAAGAGCCGCCGTGCGTGCCGGTGTGCCCGACCGGCGCGAGCTACAAGCGCCCCGAGGACGGCATCGTGCTCGTCGACTACGACAAATGCATCGGCTGCAAGTACTGCTCGTGGGCCTGCCCCTACGGCGCGCGCGAACTCGACAAGAAGCAGCGCGTGATGAAAAAGTGCACGCTGTGCGTCGACCGCATCTACGACGCGAATCTGCCACCTGCCGAACGCAAGCCCGCGTGCGTGCTCGCCTGCCCGACCAACGCGCGGCTTTTCGGCGACGTCCACGATCCGCAGTCGGAGGTCTCGCAGGCGATCCGCGACCGGGCCGGATACGCGCTGATGCCGGAATGGGGCACGCAGCCCGCCAACCACTACCTGCCGCGCCGGCGCACCGACCTGAAGATCGAGGTCGAGGAACTCGCGCGCGTCGACAACCCGCTGAAGATCGACGGCAAGCTGCCCAAGCCCGCGCACTCGGATCCGGCGCTGGACGACGTCACCTCCTGGTAGCGCAAGTCCCCCGGAGCCGCACGATGCGACCCGCTTTTTCTGTGATCTTCCTCACAACGCTGATCGGCGCCGCCCAAGGACTTTTCCTGGCGTTGTACCTTGCCGAACTTGCCGCGCGCTTCGGCTGGATCGCCGGGGTGTCGGGCGCCTTCTACGCCGCCGGCAGCGCGCTCGTCGTCGTACTGATGATGCTCGGACTCGTCGCTTCGATCTTCCATCTGGGCCGTCCCGAGCGCGGCTGGCGCGCCGCTGCGCGGTGGCGCACGTCGTGGCTGTCGCGCGAGATCATCGTACTGCCGCTGTTCACCGCGGGGGCGTTCTTCTACGGTCTGGTGCACTGGCTGCTGCCGGCGGAGTCCGCGGCACGCATCACGGCGCCGCTCGGTGCGGCAACCGCGGTGCTGGCGGTCGCGCTGTATGTGTGCACTGCGATGATCTACGCGTGCCTGAAGTTCCTGCAGGAGTGGGCCACGCCGCTGACCGTCGTCAACTACACGCTGCTCGGGCTCGCCTCGGGCTTCACGCTGGCCACCGCGTATTCGGCGTTCGCGGCGCCGGCGCTGGCGGGCTTCTTCGGGCCGTACGCCTTGCTGCTGACGGCCGCCGCGGTGCTGACGCGCACCGCCTCGCTCGCGCGCAACGCGCGGCTCAAGCCCAGGTCGACGCTGCAGACCGCGATCGGCATCCGGCATCCGCGCATCGTGCAGACGTCGATGGGCATGATGGGCGGCGCATTCAATACGCGCGAGTTCTTCCACGGCCGCACGCGGACGATGCTGCGCGCGGTCAAGTGGCTGTTTCTGCTGCTCGTTTTCCCGATCCCCGCCGCGCTGCTCGTCGCCGGGCTCGCGCGGGATTCTGCGCCGCTGCTGGCCGCAGCGTTCGTGCTGCAGTATCTCGGACTGCTGGCCGAGCGCTGGTTCTTCTTCGCCCAGGCCAATCATCCGCAGAATCTGTACTACCAGTCGATCGCCTGATCCGCATGAACCGCCACCGCCTTGAACGCAACCGGCCGCCGCCCGGTCGCGACGGCGGCGAGTGGTATCGTTGGGTGCGCCCGCGGACCGGCGGATCGGATGTGCAAGTGAAGGTCGGATCGAACGAAGTGCGTGCGGCGACCGCCGCGGCCGAGGTGCCGCTGCAGCGTTACGGCGCGCGCGACATCGACGGCGGCGAGACCGGCTCGATGCTGGTCGACTTCCTCGGGCTGGTGATGCGCCTGACGGGCGCACGCGCCGGCGCGATCCGCGCGCCGACCAACGACGGCGCGAATCTGCGCCTGCTCGCCGCGATCGGACTGTCGAGCGACGTCTGCGAACGCGACGCCGTGATGCCGGTGTCGTGCGGGATGTGCGGCGCGGCACTGCGCGACGACGAGACGCACCACGCCGCGCCCACACTCGGCTGCGCGATCCGCGGCGGCGAAGGGCCGCTCGGCCCCGCCGGCGGCCGGGCCGTCGCCGTCCCGCTGAATCACCGCGACCGCCCGATCGGCGTACTGAATCTGTTCTTCGCCGAAGGGCTCGACCCGCCGGCCGGCATCACGCGGCTGCTGCGGCCGTTCGGCCAGTTGCTCGGGCTGGCGCTCGAAAACGAGCGCCTCGCCCGCGAGAACCTGCAGGCGCGCGTCGTGTCCGAACGACAGGCGATGGCGGCCGACATCCACGACGCGCTCGCGCAGTCGTTGACCTTCGTGCGGATGCGCATGTCGCTGCTGCAGGATGCGATCCGCGCAGCCGACTGCGCGAACAGTCTGGCCTACGCCAACGACATCAGCGACGAGCTGCGCAACGCGCACGGCCGGCTGCGCGAGATGATCAGCCTGTACCGCGCCGGCATGGATTCGCGCGGCCTGGTCGCCTCGCTCGGCGAGCTTGCCGCGGCGTTCCGCCGTCGCTCGGGAATCGACCTGCTGTTCGACTGCTCGGCGCAGGATCTGGACCTCTCGGCCGAGCAGCAGTTGCAGATCTTTTACATCGTCCAGGAAGCGCTGGCCAACGTCAGCCACCACTCGGGCGCGCGGCTGGCGCGTCTGACGTTGGAGCGCGACGGCGACCAGTTGCGCGTCGTCGTCGAGGACGACGGTTGCGGTCCCGACGAATCGATCCTCGACCCGCGCTGCGCCGGCCGACTCACCGAGGCCGGCCACCATGGGCTGCAAATCATGCGCGAGCGCGCTGGCCGCGCCGGCGGCACCTTGCACATCGGCGCGCTGCCGGCGGGCGGAACGCGCGTGACGTTGACCGTTCACTGCCCGCAACGCGCGCATCCACGCACATGACCACACCCGCGATCAAGCTCGTGCTCGTCGACGATCACTCGCTGGTGCGCCAGGGGCTCGCGGACCTGCTTTCGCGCGGCGCCGGCATGCAGGTGCTGGCGACGACCGGCCGAGCCGACGAGACTTTCGCGCTGCTGGAGAAGCACCGCCCCGACCTGCTGATCCTCGACCTGCGGATGGCGCCGACCGACGGCATCACGCTGCTGAAGAGCCTGCGCGAAAAGGGCATCGACACGCCGGTCGTCATCCTGACGATGAGCGAAGCGGCCGAGGATCTGGCCGCGGCGCTGCGGCTCGGCGTGCGCGGCTACCTGCTGAAGGACATGGAACCGTCGGACGTGATCGACGCGATCCGCGCGGCCGCGCGCGGCGAGCTGGTCGTCGCACCCTCGATCGCCGGCAAGCTCGCGGCGATCCTGCAAGGCGGCGAAGAACCCGGCAGCGCCGCGGCGCTGGTCAAGCAGCTCACCGGCCGCGAGCGCCAGATTCTCGGTTACGTCGCCGCCGGCATGAGCAACAAGGCGATCGCCAAGACGCTCGGCATCAGCCACGACACGGTCAAGCTGCACGTGCGCCACATCCTGGCCAAGCTCGGCCAGAGCTCGCGCGTCGAGGCTGCGGTGTTCGCGGTGCAAAACCGCGCCGTGCTGGGCATCGACAAA
>Ga0272446_1005647_pt1 | contig 13607 bp, 12 predicted proteins | sample YNPCB0061_FD_194587 | JGI IMG/M metagenome (GOLD analysis project Ga0272446, IMG submission 194587) | Hot spring microbial mat communities from Yellowstone National Park, WY, United States - YNP-CB-006-1 | ecosystem: Environmental > Aquatic > Thermal springs > Hot (42-90C) > Sediment | place...
GTAAAATCACGTTTCTCAAAATAAAAGCTGACCTGATCCAGTTGCTCCAGTTGAGTCAGTGCCCAGAGAGGGTCGATTGGCGCAACCTCCACCGAAAAACTAAAAACCTGAGCCTGTTTTCTTTGTTCAAAAGACTTCTGAGCAGACAAAAGCAGTTGATATATCTCTCGACGGGTTTGAAAATGCTGTTTGCGAAAGGGTGTAACAGTCATGTAACAGGAGTTATAGAACCTTATCCTCAGTATAAATGGGCGATCGCCCTCTCCTAGCGGTTTACAGAACGTAACGCGGCCTGATACCGCACCCAGATGATCGCCCTCTCGCAAGCGCGGAAGCCACCTCCCGCTAGCAATCAATATTCCAACATTCTCTGACACATCCAGCGCTCATCCTCTCGTCTTCTCCCTCCGATTAGCCGCCACCAATCGAGTGCCCTTGATCGCGCCACCCCTGACTAGTCAGGCCATTGCTCAAGCAGATAGGTATTGTCCCCTAGAGGCAGATCGCTCCTAATCCCACCATTCCAGTGTTTTTTTAATGAAGAGAATATATTTCTGTTGATCCTGGGGATGCAATGTTGCAATTTGAAATGGCAGAATAACAATGAAGCTTATTGGTGAAGCCTAATGATCAACCCAGAAGGTGAAGACCTATTTGGAACCGACACCCTGGAGCCAGACACCAATCCATTGTTAAAGTATCTGCAACTGCAACCGCCCGAGATCCTGGCTCAGGTAGCCAAAGCCCTTACCCCCGAAGTGAAGCAAATCATCTCCAACAATGTGCAGGGTTTGGTGGGAATGCTGCCTGCGGAGGCATTTAATGTCAAAATCACGACTGATCGCGATAACTTGGCAGGCTTATTGGCTTCCGCCATGGCGACGGGCTATTTTCTCCGCCAGATGGAGCAGCGTATGGAAATGGAAGATCTGATTTCTGGAACGGTATCCCTTAAGCGCGAGTCAGGCGATCAGTAGTGGCTCTTTTTTCTCTGGTTGATTTACAAACGCCTCACAGTGGATACCATTGGCAACGCGGGCAACGTCGCTTTTTTGAAGGCTGGTACTTTCGCGTTACCTTACCCGATATTGGGCAGAGTTTTGCCTTTATGTACTCGATTGAGGATCCGGCAGGTGGTCAAACCCATTCTGGAGGAACGGCCCAGATTTTGGCGATCGCCGATCAGTATCTTTGCCGTACCTTTCCTGCTGTCCATCGTTTCTGGGCCTGGCGAGAAGCTTTAGGGCTGGGGCATTGGCGCAGCCTCCAGGATAAAACGGAAGCAAATCTGCGGTGGAATGCTGCAGCAAGCTGGCTTACACCTGAGGTGTTTGAGCAGCAGATTAAGGAAGGCTATCAGGCCACAGCCACCTGGCACCAGGGCAAGCTGACCGAGCCAAATGGTCATACGGCTCGCTGGCAATATCAAACCCGACCCGTTTACGGTTGGGGAATCCCCACCCAGCCCCAACAATCTACTGCTGGCTGGTTATCCTTCCTGGGTATTTTTGAGCCAGGCTGGCAAATCTTAATGGCCCACGGGTTGGCCACCGGCTGGATTGAGTGGCAAGGTCAGCGTTATGACTTTACCAATGCCCCGGCCTACAGTGAAAAAAATTGGGGAGCCGCTTTTCCAGAAAAGTGGTTCTGGTTGCAATGCAATTCCTTTCTTGACCTGCCCGATTTGGCTTTGACGGCTGGCGGTGGCCGACGGAGCGTGCTGGGATGGATGGAAGAAGTAGCGATGATTGGCCTCCATCATCGGGGGCAGTTTTATGAGTTTGTGCCATGGAATGCTGCAGTCAACTGGCAGATTGCCCCCTGGGGTGATTGGCAAATGACCGCTGAAAGTAGGGAATACTCGATTGAACTGAAAGGAACTTGCCCAGCGACGGCAGGTACCCCCCTGCGTGCCCCAACCCACCGGGGTATGCAATTTGTCTGTCGGGATACCCTTCTGGGAACCATCGATCTGCAACTGCGGCGTCGCCACAGCAGAACCTTGCTCCTAGAGGCCCACAGTTCTCTAGGCGGACTGGAAATTGGCGGTGCTCCCTGGGATCAACCCTGGTTAAGCTGAGGGTCGCTGTCGGCGTAGCCTGGTGAAACCAACCATCACATGATTCACCTGCAACTCTTTCAACCGGCCGCAATAGGAATGGCAGTGCTATCATAGAGCCAGATTTTTGCTCTAGGGGAAAGACAGGATTCACTATCCCTGCGAGTTGATGAATGGGGCTGTAGCTCAGCAGGATAGAGCGACCGCCTCCTAAGCGGTAGGTCGAGGGTTCGAATCCCGCCAGTCCCGTTTTTTTCTGCTTCTGGTTAACCCAATTGCTGTTGGAGCGGTGCAAATACCGGGCAGGGGCGACGCTCTTCCAGGTTTTCTGGCTTATTCCAGGTGAAGGGTGCCTTTTGCTCAGCGGCCATCCATAGTAATCGTTTGGCCCGAGTCATGGCCACGTAGAGTAAGCGATATTCTTCGGCGGTTTTAAGGTTTTTTGCCTGCTCCCAGGCGGTAGTGGCATCCCTGGGGGGAGGCAACTGATGCAGATGGGCACGTAGTTGGGCGCGGGCGATTTCAGCCAGGGTAAAATCTCCCAAAAACCGGCGTGCTGGCGGTACCCATTGACTTCCAGGAATTAGGGTTTCGAGTAGGAAGGGCAGAAAGACCACATCCCAATCCAGCCCTTTGGCTTTGTGCATGGTAATGATGGTGAGTTGATCTGGACGGGTGTAGCGCTCTTCTGGGTTATCGGTATCGACGGGCTCAAATTGCTCGGTCGCAACAATTTCACCCAAGGCGTTGAGGATGGCGGCGAGGGTCGTATCTCCGGCGGTCTGTTGAGCCAGGCGATCGCTCAGTTTGTCGGCAGTCGCCAACTCACTCTGGTCGTAACCAAGGGCCAGAGCCAAAAAGGCAATCAGTTGTTGGGGAGAAAGCTGCAAATGGGCATGAAGCAGGCTGGTGCAAAAGCGTCGTGCCTGAGCCGCCGCTTCAGTGGGGGGTGGATCGAGGGGACCGGGGTAGAGAAACTGTTCTGGAAAGGGCACCAGGGCGTTGAGGTCTTGACTGGGAATGCGACGACGCTCCACCAGAGTTGTCAGGGCAGCTTTCAGGTATTCGGGGGAGTGGGGCCGATCAATAAAGTTTAATAGGGTCAGGAGTTCCGAGGGTACATGGGATTGGCGATCGCGCTGACCGACTTCATAAACCTGCATCTCAGGATAGAGGCGGCGTAGTTCCCGTGCCACAAACTCCCCCTGCTTATTTTCCCGCACCAGCACCGCCATATTGCTAGTGGGATTTTGCTGCCAGAGGGTGATCGCCCGTTCTCCGATCATCGCGATACTCTGGTAAATATCTTGAGGGGTTACCAACTCCACCCCTGCACCCCAGGCAGAAGGATTGGCATTGGGTTGAGGATCCTCGGCTCCAACGGGTTCAATCCGCTGAACCTGAAAGGGGGTTTCTCCCTGACCTGCTTTCCAGCGCTGGTTCACAAGCTCCAGCAAAAAATTCGCTGCTGCCATCACGCGGGGGGTACTGCGTCCGGCCTGAGTGATGGTTGCCAGGCGTTGCTTGGCCTTACAACGCTGACAAAACTCCCGAAAGTAGAGGGGATCTGCCGGAGTAAAGGTGGAGTTAATCGCCTGGTTGGGATCGCCCACTCGCACTAAGTGGCGCTGCTCGGGTCGGTCTGGATCGGTCGCCAGCCACTCTAACAAGCGGGTTTGTAGCGGGCTGGAATCTTGAGCCTCATCTTCAAACACGGCAAAGACCTGCCGTTGCCACACTTCGCGTAGGGTTTTATCCTCCAGGACTTCTAAGGCCGCCAGAATCATGTCGTCATAGTCGATCAGGTTTCGCTGGGTGAGTTGGGCCTGGTAGTTTTCATACAAACCAGCGGCGATCGCCAGTACGCCGTAGTCATCGGCTAGGCCACTCATCTGACGCAACTGCTCTGGGTTCAGCCCCGAGCTTTTGGCCTCGCGAATCACGGTACTGGCCAGCTCTGGCAAAACCTCCGTGCGCAGCACCGATTGTCGCCGCAGGCGTTCCGTTTCTTCGCCATCAAACTGGCGTCCCTCTAGCAGTTGTTGATAATGTCGAGGATTTGCCCCAATCCATTGCTCAACCGCAGTGCGAATAAGCCGATGGCTCCGGGTCGGCGTTATCAATGTGGCATCGGTTGCAAAAGCCGGTCGATCAGGGTGGGAGCGGGCGATCGCCCAAGCCAGGCCATGGAGGGTATTCACCATAAATCCGGTAGGGGGTAGGCCCAACTGCCGCAAATTAGCGCGAATTTTGCCCTTGATGTTGGCCGCTGCCGAGCGGGTGAAGGTGACGACCACCAGATAGCGGCGGGCATTTAACTGGTGGCGGGCAATCACGATCGCCGCGGCGACCGCCATCCCCGTAGATTTGCCAGAACCCGGTACGGCGGATACGGCTAATTCTCCCCCTTGCCAGTCAGCAATTTCGCGCTGCCCTGGACGCAAACGATGACGCAAGTGTTGGAGTTCTGCTTCCAAAGAAGTGACCGCAGGCATAGATAGGGGCATTTAATCGGCATGGGGTTGGATCAGGTAGCCGCAGCGATGTTCCCCATTCACCAGCCAGTGAGTACGCTCAACCTGGCAATCAAGGGCGATCGCAAACATCTCTAACTCATGCCCACAAACACTGGGATAGGACTCCGCAATATGGGAAATAGCACAGTTATATTCCGTCAAAATCAGGCGATCGCTGTGTTCTACCGAGCCATCCGTCTCATCCACCGGGTAAAACTCCGCCATGTACCCCTCTTGCCGCCGAATTTCCACCAGCCGTGCCACCCGCTCCTGTAGAGAACCCGTGCCAACGCGATCGCGATACTCTAGGGCCTTGCGTTCCCACTGTTTGCGCAAAATCGACCCCATCTGGTCTGGGCCTACGGTTTCGGCCAGGGTATCCAGCAAAGAAACCGCAAACTCATCGTGGCGGTTAGGAAATTGCTCCCGCCCCCGCTTACTCAAGCCGTAGCGGTAGTTTGGCCGACCCATCGCCGCAGGCACCACCTCATGGGCAATCAACCCCTCCACCTCCAAATCCTTCAGGTGTCGCCGAATTGCTTGGGGCGTAATTTGCAAACGAACCGCTAGCTCCTGGGCCGTGGTTTGGCCATGCTTCAGGAGAAAATACAAAATATCTTGCTTGGTGGAGTGCTGGGTCGTTGCCATGCCGCTTCCAGAGTAACGCTAACGGAAAAAAACTGGGCTTGCTTGACTTTAGCAACTTGTTTGTTGCTAAACTACGTTTAGAATGAGAAAAGCAACAGAGAAGTTGTTTTAATTATAGAATCATCAAGTGAATCTGTCGTTAATTGATTGTGCTACCTCATGAACACTGAGATAACCCCTAGTCAGGCGAACCCTAAGCAAGCCACCGAGAAAGTCCTCAACGATATGAGGCAGTTTGCAGAACGGTATGCGAAGAACACTGGCACCTACTTTTGCGTTGATCCAGGTGTCACCGCCGTCGTGATTGAGGGGTTGGCAAAGCACAAGGAAGAATTAGGCTCGCCCCTGTGCCCCTGTCGCCACTACGAAGACAAGGAGGCCGAGGTCAAAGCCGCTTACTGGAACTGTCCCTGTGTTCCCATGCGTGAACGTAAGGAGTGCCATTGCATGTTATTTCTGACGCCTGATAATCCCTTTGCCGGAGAAAGACAAGAGATCTCCCTTGACGAGATCCGGGCTGTCACCACTCCCCAATCATCTTGATGCGGAGCCTGGTTGTGCTGTAACTGTTTCCGTTCTTGAGCAAATTATTCCCTTAGCTGTTGAGAGAGCGCCGCCGATGACTGCCACTGTTCAAAATCTAGTCAACCAACCCTATAAGTATGGGTTTGTTACAAACATTGAGTCTGACACGATTCCAAAGGGGCTGAATGAGGATGTGGTTCGGCTGATTTCTGCCAAAAAGCAAGAGCCAGAGTGGATGCTGGAGTTTCGTTTGCGGGCCTATCGGCAGTGGCTCAAGATGACGGAGCCTACCTGGCAGCATGCGACCTATCCGGCGATCAACTACCAGGAAATTGTTTACTACTCGGCCCCCAAGGTGAAAGAGAAGAAAAAGAGCCTGGAGGAAGTCGATCCCCAACTCCTTGAAACCTTTGAGAAGCTGGGAATTCCCCTGTCGGAGCAAAAGCGGTTAACTAACGTTGCTGTGGATGCGATTTTTGACAGTGTGTCTGTGGCCACCACCTTTAAGGAAAAGCTGGCCGAACAGGGAGTGATTTTCTGCTCGATTTCTGAAGCCCTGCGGGAGCATCCTGATTTGGTACGGCAGTATTTGGGGAGCGTTGTGCCGATCGCCGACAACTACTTTGCCGCCTTGAATTCTGCAGTCTTTAGTGATGGCTCCTTTGTCTATATTCCCAAAGACACCCAATGCCCGATGGAGCTTTCTACCTACTTCCGCATTAACAATGGGGAGTCGGGACAGTTTGAACGCACCCTGATTGTGGCCGAGTCGGGCAGCTCTGTTAGCTACCTGGAGGGGTGTACAGCGCCGATGTATGACACCAACCAACTCCATGCTGCCGTAGTCGAGTTGGTGGCTCTCGATCATGCAGAGATCAAGTACTCCACGGTGCAAAACTGGTACGCTGGCGACAAGGATGGTAAAGGCGGTATCTACAACTTTGTCACCAAGCGGGGGTTATGCCAGGGGGTGAATTCCAAGATTTCCTGGACTCAGGTGGAAACGGGTTCTGCCATTACCTGGAAGTATCCCAGTTGCGTCCTGGTGGGGGATAACTCCGTCGGTGAATTTTATTCTGTGGCTCTGACCAATCACCATCAGCAGGCTGACACGGGCACCAAAATGGTGCATATCGGCAAAAACACCCGCAGCACCATTATCTCTAAGGGGATTTCGGCAGGGCACTCAAAGAATAGCTATCGCGGGTTAGTGAAGTTTGGCCCAAAAGCGACCGGGGCACGCAACTATTCTCAGTGCGACTCTATGCTGATTGGCGATCGCGCCGAGGCCAATACCTTCCCCTACATTCAGGTGCAGACCAACACAGGCAAGGTGGAACACGAAGCTTCGACTTCCAAGATTGGGGAAGATCAACTGTTTTATCTGCAACAGCGTGGTATTTCCCTGGAAGATGCCGTATCGATGATGATTAGCGGCTTCTGTAAGGATGTGTTTAACCAGTTGCCCATGGAGTTTGCTGTGGAAGCTGATCGTTTGCTGAGTCTTAAGCTCGAAGGCAGTGTGGGGTAGCGATCTGCACCTCTGTCAGCCCATTGCATGGGATGCTGGAAACAAAATGCTTCAGACACTGCAAACCCCAAAAGGGATCTAGCGCGATTTGACTGACCATTTTGGCTTACCCCAGGTGTAGGCTGCAGCCGCCTTTCTGGAATGGTAGACGCAGCTCCTCGAAATCGCAGGTGACGCCAACCCGAACGTCCTTCCCGATCCACCACTTCCGGGCAATGTGCAATGTACCACCAGATGGCTCCATACCGTGTCTGTCAGGTTTTGAGGAAAATTCGTTGTTTGTAAAATTCTCGCAGTGAAAGAGGTTGACGGGTGATTCGAGATAACAGTGACGTAATTTTGGCGATTCAGGATTTGACGGCTGAGGTCGATGGCACCCCAATTTTGAAGGGGTTGACTCTAGAGATCAAAGCTGGCGAAATCCACGCGATTATGGGGCCAAATGGCTCTGGCAAGAGTACGCTGTCTAAAATTTTGGCGGGACACCCAGCCTACACTGTTACGGGCGGTAGCGTTACTTTTCGAGGAGAGAACCTGTTGGAATTAGCGCCGGAAGCGCGGGCTAAGGCAGGTATTTTTCTGGCTTTTCAATATCCCCTGGAAATTCCGGGGGTGAGCAATCTAGATTTTCTGCGAGTCGCTTACAATGCCAAACGCAAACACGAGGGCCTAGAGGAATTGGATGCCTTTGATTTTGATGAACTGGTGCAGTCAAAGCTAGGGCTGCTGAAAATGGATGCGTCATTTCTGAGTCGCAGTGTGAATGAGGGCTTTTCTGGCGGCGAGAAAAAACGCAATGAGATTTTACAAATGGCGCTGCTGGAGCCAAAGCTATCCATCCTGGATGAGATTGATTCAGGGTTGGATATTGATGCGCTCAAGATTGTTGCCAATGGGGTTAACGAGCTGATGACTCCTGATAACGCTGTTCTGGCCATTACCCACTACCAGCGGTTGCTCAATTACATCACGCCTGACTATGTGCATGTGATGGAAGGGGGCATCATCTTAACCACCGGGGGGAAAGAGTTAGCCTTGGAGCTAGAAGCGCGGGGCTATGGCTGGGTGCGGGAAGAAGAGGAGGCGATCGCCCGATGAGCAGACAAGTCTCGATGGTGCCCGATGCTGCGGAACCAGTAAGCTCGCCAAAGGTTGACCGGGCTGCTTACCTTTCTGGGTTGGTGCGATTGCGCCGGGAGTTGGATGAAGCTGGGAGTGGGCTACAATCTTTGCGCGATCGCGCCACTGCCCTAGTGCAAGAGCAGGCGATACCCTCGACGCGGGAAGAAGAATGGCGCTTTACGGATTTAGCCCCTCTTCTGCAGCAGCAGTTTCAGTCGGTGGTGCCTCAAGCCATCACCTTAGAGGAGATTACCCCCTTTTGTCTAACCGATGCTCCTCATCGTTTAGTGTTTGTAGATGGGGTCTATGCACCTTCCCTATCGACTCTAGAGAATTTGCCCCCTGAGGTCCAGGTGGGCAACCTGGGGATTGTGCCCGGTGGAATCGCTCACATTGGCCAACAACAGGGTGCTGAGGAAACCTTTACAGCCCTTAACACGGCCTGTATGACGGATGCGGCTGTGATCTGGGTGGCGAAGGGGCAGGAGTGGTGCACCCCGATTCATCTGCTGTTTGTCACCACCACGAGGACGGCTACCCTTTCTCATCCCCGTTGCGTTGTCATAGCCGAGGCTGGGAGCCAGCTCACTCTGATTGAGGAATTTATCTCCCTGGCAGGGAGCGCGGCTGCCTGGGTCAATAGCGTCACTGAGATTAAGCTGGGGACGGGGGCAACAGTTAACCATACCCGCATTCAAAGGCAGGGAGAGCAAACCTTTCATATCGGCAAAACGGCTGTATCCCAGGCTAGGGATTCTCGCTATGTCGCGACGGCGATCAATTGGGGAGCGCATCTGGCTCGTCATCATCTGGAGGTTTACCAAACAGGAGAACAGACAGCGACGATTTTGAATGGCTTGACGGTGCTCCAGGGTGAGCAGTTGGGTGATACTCATAGCTTGATTGCCTTTACCCAGCCCCATGGCATGGCCCATCAGGTGCAGAAGTGCATCGTTGGCGATCGCGCCCACGCCGTCTTTAATGGCAAAATCTGGGTTCCCCAGGCTGCTCAGCTCACCAATGCTTCCCAACTCAGTCGCAATTTACTGCTCTCTCCTAGGGCCAGGGTAGACACCAAGCCCCAATTAGAAATCACAGCAGATAACGTCAAGTGCGCCCATGGAGCCACTGTGAGCCAGCTTGAAGAAGATGAAGTGTTTTATCTGCAAAGCCGTGGCATTCCTGCTGAGATGGCTCGACAACTCTTGACTTTTGCCTTTGCTGCTGAGGTGATTGATGCCATGCCGTTACCCACTCTCCGCGATCGCATCCGCTCTGATCTATCCCTTCGCCTTAACCCTGGCTGAATTGGTCTCTAAAAATTTAATCGGCACTTGTTTTTTGTCTGAATTCTGTAGAGTCGCTCAACTACTATGACCCTTACCACCGCTAGACCCCTCGCTGCCCAGGTGCGTGCTGACTTTCCCATCCTGCACCAGGAAGTCCACCACAAGCCCCTGGTGTACCTCGATAATGCCGCCACTTCTCAAAAGCCAGCAGCGGTGCTGGATGTGTTACGACACTACTACGAGCGGGATAATGCCAATGTGCATCGGGGTGTCCATACCCTCAGTAACCGGGCCACCATTGCTTATGAGGGGGCACGAGATAAGGTCGCAGCCTTTATTAACGCGGCTTCGCGCCAGGAGATTATTTACACCCGCAATGCTAGCGAGGCGATTAATCTGGTGGCCTATGCCTGGGGAATGGATACTCTGCAAGCAGGGGATGAGATCATCCTGACAGTGATGGAGCACCACAGTAACTTGATTCCCTGGCAGTTTGTGGCCCAGCGTACAGGGGCAGTGCTGAAGTTTGTCCAGCTAACCGCAACGGAAGAGTTTGACTTTGAGCACTATCAATCTCTGCTGTCGGATAAAACAAAACTGGTTTCGGTCGTGCACGTGTCAAATACTCTGGGTTGCATTAATCCGGTGACAGAGATTGCCGCCGCTGCCCATCGGTATGGGGCGAAGATTCTGGTGGATGCCTGCCAAAGTGTGCCCCATATGCCGATTGACGTGCAAGCCATGGATTGTGATTGGTTGGTGGCCTCTGGGCATAAGATGTGTGCCCCTACAGGTGTTGGCTTTCTTTATGGCAAGCTTGACTTGTTGCGCTCTATGCCGCCTTTTCTGGGAGGGGGCGAAATGATTGCCGATGTCTTTTTAGATCATGCGACCTATGCAGACTTGCCCCATAAATTTGAGGCAGGTACCCCAGCGATCGCAGAAGCCATTGCGTTGGGGGCTGCGGTAGACTACCTGAGTGAGATCGGCATGGAGCGAATTGCTGCCTACGAGCATGAATTAACGGCCTATCTGTTCCAGCGCTTAAGCACTATCCCAGAACTCCGCATTTATGGGCCATCCCCAGCAGCGGATGGTTCGGGTCGAGCCGCCCTGGCTTCCTTCACAGCGGGAGAGGTGCATCCCCATGACCTGTCCACCATTTTGGATCAAGCTGGTATCGCCATTCGTGCTGGCCACCACTGCACCCAACCGTTGCACCGTTATCTCAAAGCCCAATCTACTGCCCGTGCTAGCCTCTATTTTTACAACACCCCGGAAGAGATTGATGCCTTTGTGCATTCGCTGAAAGAGGCGATTGAATTCTTCGGTAGCATCTTTGGCTAAGGAATCAGGCCTTTATCACCTGAAATGTCCCCCTTAGAGACCCCTACGGTGTATACACAGGTCTGGTCGGTTCCAGTTTGAAGCCTTTTAGCCCCCTCAATCCCCCAATCCTGGGGGACTTTGAACATTCAGTTTCCCCCAAACTTGGGGGGGGAGGGGGGCGAAACCCAGCAATTTGAAGATCATCCAGAGATCTGTATACACGGCAGCCTAGAGACCCAGAGGGCACAAAAGAACTTGTATAGTAAAGGAGTTCTTTCGGTGTAATGGCAGGAGCGGTAGAGGTCAGACAGACATGGATGCAAATGCTAATTGCCGTTTAGAACGGGCATCCGCCTTGGGGGAACTGACCTCCTGGCAGGTTACGGTTTACATCACCGCCTATGCTGATAGCTCTGCCTTAAACTGTTGTCTGGCAGGTATCCGGGCGCAAACTTACCCGATTCAGCATATTTTGATTGTTGACAATTCGCCCACACCGCTGGCGATCGCCCCAGAACATGCCACCGACCCCCGTCTACGCATCTGGCATCACCCAGAAAATCTTGGGATTTCGGGTGGTTTGGCTCTGGCGGCCAAGTTTGCTACCCAGGCAGCAGTTGATTTTCTCTGGCTATTTGACCAGGATAGCTACCCCGCCGCTGATTGTTTGCATACCCTGGTAACGACCTATCAAACCTATACCAAACAGGGAGATCAGGTTGGGATTGTTGCCCCAACGGCAGTTGATAGCCGGACGGGAGAAGTCGTCAGGGCCGGACGATTTTTGGGCGATCGCTTTCGGGGGTTTCCTCCTCCCCCAGGCGATACCCCCTATGACTGTGATGTAGCCATTACATCCGGCTCTCTGCTGCGGCTGGAAACCCTGGCGCAGGTCACCCTTCCCGACCCGCGCCTGTTTATTGATGGGATTGATCTTGATCATGGTCTGCGTCTACGGCAGGCCGGTTATCGAAATCTGGTTGTGCCCACAGCACAAATGACCCATCGATTTGGCCAACCGATAACCATCCAATTCTGCGGCCAAAAAAAGAACTTGCAACTTTATTCTCCCCTGCGTCATTACTATATCTGCCGCAACCATACCTATTTAGAACTGCGCCATTCCCAGGGTTTTGCCCAGTTTACCTGCGGCCTGCATCGACTCCGCTACCTGCTGGTGAGTAGCGTGTATATCCTATTGTTTGATCGCCAGAGCACCTGGCAAACCAAACGACAAAAGATTCTTGCCTGTTTTCTGGGCACCTGGCACGGTTGGTTGGGGCAGTTAGATCCACAATGGCAAGATTAGCCCCAGTGAGCATGCAGTGATGAATGACGGTTCTGCCCCCCTAGCCTCAATCATCGTAGTCAATTACCATAGCTTTCCGGCCCTTGGAGATTGCTTACGCTCCCTTCAGACCCATAACCAGACGATTCCCACAGAAATAATTGTGGTCGATAATGCCTCTAGGGATGACAGTCTAGAGCAGCTCCAGACGCAATTTCCCTGGTGCCGCCTGATCAGCCTGCCGCAAAACCGGGGGTTTGGCGCAGGGAATAATGCTGGAGTCGCCATTGCCAGAGGCGACTATCTCTGTTTTCTCAACCCCGATACCTATCTGACGGAAGACTTTCTGCCGATTTTACTGAACAAACTGGAGCAAAACCCCCAGGTAGGCATGGTGGCTCCCCGTCTGATTCATCCCAATGGCCAGTTGCAGCTCTCGACAGCCTGGGAAATTAGCTTATGGGGAGAATATCGAACGCGCCAGCGTTTACAGCAATTTAGCCAGGGTCGATATCAGGCAGACATTGCTGCGACCTATACCCAGGAGCACACGGTTGATATTGTTTTGGGGGCTGCCTTTGTAATGCGCCGCAACCTTTTTGAGGAGGTGGGCGGCTTTGATGAGCAGTTTTTTATGTATTTTGAAGAGTCGGATCTGTGTCAACGAGTGCGCGATCGCGGCTACCAGATTTTGTATACTCCAGCGACCCAAGTGGTACATCTCAAGGGCACATCGGTGGAGCGAGTTCCCGATAAAATGGCCCTAGCCTACCGCCGCAGCCAACTTTACTACTACCAAAAGCATCGCCCACTGTGGGAGCAGAGCCTCTTGCGGGGCTATCTAGCGGTAAAGTTTGGGCTCAGGGCGCTACGAGGGGGCGATCGCCTGGCACGACAACAACTGCAACAACTTCTGCGATCGCCCACACCTTGAAAAAGCGAGGTTCCCGTTGGGGCGATCGCTCTGATGCTAACCGCGCCTTGGCTTCTCGGTCGTGGCCTGGAGGGCACCCGTCATTAACCGACAGAAACTATCACCGTTGTCATACCAATCGGTTAATGGTGAGCCAGAAGTGATTGCAGAAAGTGTTTTATCCTTTGATGTCAATGCGCAGCAAGAAATTGTCTACACCAATCGCAGTGGCATCTACACCCTGAAGCCAGGCGGAGTCCCTCAGCGCTTCCACACCAGCCGCGTGATTAGAACAGATTATGATAATGACCTGGCCACCAGTCTTTGAGGCAATGCTGCTGCGCTCTTCAAACTGAAACCCAATGAAACGCCGTCAACTGCTTCAGC
>Ga0272446_1005648_pt1 | contig 13607 bp, 7 predicted proteins | sample YNPCB0061_FD_194587 | JGI IMG/M metagenome (GOLD analysis project Ga0272446, IMG submission 194587) | Hot spring microbial mat communities from Yellowstone National Park, WY, United States - YNP-CB-006-1 | ecosystem: Environmental > Aquatic > Thermal springs > Hot (42-90C) > Sediment | place...
CGGCGACGAAAGCGTCTCTTATTCACACTTGGCGGCTCTGATCGAAAAGGACACCATCTTGACCGGGCACTTGCTCCGGCTGGTGAATTCGGCCATCTATTCCCGCGGTCGAGAGGTGAACTCCGTGCCCCGCGCCATTTCGATCGTCGGCATTTCCCGGCTCAGAAATTTCGCCGTCAGCCTGCTGGTGGCAAGAATGTGGACTCGCATCCGCCTTCCGGAGACCTTTTCCCTGGCGCGCTTCAATCTCCACGGCGCGGCGGTGGCGATTGCTGCCGACCTGCTGGCGCTGAACACCCCGGTCGAATACGCCGAGGGCGCTTTCACCGCCGGCTTGCTGCACGATGTGGGCAAAGTTCTCGTGGCGGTCGCCCTGCCGGAAGAATATGATCTGCTTAACCGCGCCGGCGCTTGGGAAGCAGGACTGGAGGCGGAACTGCTCGGCGCCACCCACGCCGAACTGTCCGGCGCGGTTTTGGAACACTGGCGGCTGCCGCCCCAAATCTGCCAAGCCGCCGCCCTCCACCACTCGCCCCCACCCGGCGCCACGGGTCTGGCTCACCTGGTCAAAGCCGCCGACGACTTCTCCAAAACGGCGGGCGCCGCCGAAAGCCAGCCATCCGGAGACCCCCGCCAGGCTCTCTCCGGAGTGCTTCCGGAAAGCGAAATTGAGCCATTTATGGACCGTTTTCAAGCGGAATTTGACGCTTTACGGCAATTTTTTTGACATTTTCCCGCCTCCCGGCGCGGCCGCAAAGCAGGCTATCATGAAGGGCAAATGCCCACTCGGCTGATTGTCGGCATCACCGGCGCCTCCGGCGTCATCTATGGCATCCGCTTGCTGGAAGTCTTGCATGCGGACGCCGAAATCGAAACCCACCTTATACTTAGCCCCGCGGCGAAAGCCACCATCGCGCAGGAAACCACCTGGAACGTGAAGCAGGTAGAGGCCTTAGCCAGCGTCGTGCATTCCTACGCCAATATTGGGGCATCCATCTCGTCCGGATCGTTTCCCACGCGGGGCATGATCGTCGCCCCATGCAGCATCAAGACGCTTTCGGCCATCGCCCACAGCTACGATGACGACCTGATTGCCCGCGCCGCCGACGTCCAGCTCAAAGAAGGCCGCCCGGTGGTCTTATTGGTTCGCGAGACTCCTTTGCACGCCGGTCATCTTCGCCTGATGCTCCAGGCAGCCGAAAACGGCGCCGTCATTATGCCTCCCACGCCCGCCTTCTACGGTAACCCTAAGACTATTGACGACTTAGTCAATACAACGGTGGGCCGGGCTCTGGCCCGTCTGGGCATAGATAACGACCTTTACGCCCGCTGGTTGGGCATGAATCAAGGTTCCCCACTGTGAAACGGTTTTGCGCATGACACCTTCCGATTCGTCCCATGGCGGCCGGATTCTTAGTTCCTGGAAGGACATTGCGGCTGAACTGGGCGTCTCTGTGCGCACCGCTCAGCGGTGGGAGCGGACAGCCGGGCTGCCGGTGCACCGGCAGGGCTCGGGGAAAAATGCCCGGGTGTTCGCCAGCCAGGACGAACTGAGGACCTGGGTGCAGAAAGGGGGACCGGCGGCTGACCCGGTCAAGTCCCGGCGGTGGGGGCGGGTCGTGGCCGGAGCGCTCATCACAGCCGCGCTCGGCGCAGCCATGGGCTGGCGGGCGCTGGGGCACGGGCCACCAGCTCAATGGCGGTTCGAAAGCGGCAAGCTAAAGATCCTGGACGCGCGCGGAAGGCTGTGCTGGGAGCGAACATTTGGAGAATCCCGCCGCAAGGATTTGACTTACGACGAGGTTCTGCTGGCGGATGCCGACGGCGACGGGAAGAAAGAAGTTTTTTACAATCACGTGCCCGCCGAACTCGGTCCGGAAAGGGGCGTTCTCTATTGCTTTGAAGGATCAGGCAGGCTTCGCTGGCAACTTTACCTGGGATCGCACAGGACGTTCGGCGACCGGGAATTCTCCGCGGTTTACGCCGGTCAGATCCTGAGGCTGGTGCGGCTGGAAGGGAAGCCGTTTCTGCTGGTCGTATCCAACCATCACATTTACTATCCCTCCCAGGCGGTGATCCTCGACCCTCGCGATGGGCGAGTATTGGAGGAGTATTGGCATCCGGGCGCGCTTCGCCATTGCGTGATCCAGGACTTGGATGGGGACGGATTGGAGGAAGCCATTTTCGGAGGCATTAATAACCCCGGATTGGGCTTGGGACACCCCGCGCTCGCCGTATTAACCCTGCCATTTTCAAGGGCGCAACAGCAGGCAGCGCGCGTCCAAACGGAATTTCCTTCTGTCACCGGAGGCGGCGAGCTGGCTTACCTGTTGCTTCCGCGCCCGGATGTGTCGACCGCGCTGGGTTTGTTGCCCCAGGTCGCCAGCCTGGAAGTGGAGGAAAGCCGGCGGCTGATGGTGCGAGTGCCGCTTCCAGAGAACGGCGCGGTCTTCTACCATCTGGACTTCAGTCTTACAGTTGTCGAACACCGGTTTTCCGACAATCTGCCTTCTCTGCACCGGCGTCTTCATGTGCAAGGGATATTGGAGCACGATTGGAGTGACCGGGAAGCGGCGAAACTCGGTCAAGCGTTGAGATTTCCCCACGCTCCGAACGGTAACGATCCAAGACTGGCGCGGCTGTGGCGCTGGTAGGGGCTGTTGTTTTTATCCACAGATTACCGTCTGGATGGCCACTTAACCGTTAAGACGGGAGCGACAAATGACGCCATGCGCCGTGGCGGTACTACCGCAGCGTTCCCTTTTCGGACGAAATACTCCAAAATGACGCAAGGAGGATCGTCGATGCGACTTTGGCTTCGCCTTTTGTTTGTAACCTTGTCGATGACGGCAGCCTACTGCCAGACCACCGGTCATTGGGCGCTCATCGAGAAGAAGCAGTACTATTTCGAACAACCACCTCACCAATTCGGCTGCTACACGGGCTCTGGGAAGGGATCGGAGGGCGACTTCGTTACGATTCACACAGCCACAGCCACGTGCTTTAAAGAAAACCGTAGCTTGATTTCCGAGCTCAAGTGGTCGGATCCGCCGGGCGTTCTCCTACCTCGGGAAGTGGCGCCTTTCAAGATGAGCCATAGGTTGGCGGAAAACGGAATCGGCAGCATGTTGAGCCTTGGGAACAGGATCACGGCGCGAATAGACGCGGCCTCTGTAGCCCCAGATCGCGTGGGAGGCGGAGCCTTGAAACTCGGGGAAATTGGAATGTCCTCAGACAGGAATACGGCAGGCGCCATGGTGACGATCGTCAACGAGGAATCCAAGGAACCGGTGCGGATGTGGGGAAAGGCGTCATACGACGTGGTGTTGCGGGTGACGGTGGATGGGCGGCATTCGTGGGTATGGGATGCCATCTATCGATGGCGCGATGAGGCGGTAGGGTGGTGCGCAGGGTCCTGCGAGCTGGGGGCGCCCGGTCAAACGGTGGGCGCTGGGGGCGGGACCCTCAATGTGGGGGTAAAAACACGTTCAGGAACCCAGTGGACGGCTACCAGCGGAGCGACCTGGGTTCGGGTCACCTCCGGCGCCACAGGCACGGGGGACGGGACCGTGACGCTGACGGTGGAACGCAATGGCGGTCCGCCGCGCAGCGGTACGGTGTATGTCGCAGGGCAGAAGTACGCCGTGCATCAGGACGGGACCCCGTCCGGCGCCACGGCGGGCTGCAACTACTTGATTCAGCCCACGTCGGCGTCAGCGGCGGCGGGCGGCGCGAGCGGGATCATCCAAGTGATCACGGCGCCCAACTGCGCTTGGAGAGCAGAGAAGGCCGCCAGTTGGCTGACTATCCGCTCGGGCGAGTCGGGAACGGGCAACGGAGCTGTCTCGTGGGCTGCGGCGGCGAATAACACGGGAGACCCAAGAAGCGCCGCCGTGGTGATCGCGGGACAGTCGGTAGCGATCAACCAAGCCGGGGGAAGCGTGCCCGGCACGCCGGTGATCAACCGAGGCGGAGTGGTGAATACGGCGAGTTACCGCGCCGGGCATCCACCCCAGGGGTCGATTGCTCAAGGCTCGTTTTTCAGCATTTACGGCGACGAAATAGGGCCCGAGACTGCGGCGCGGGTGCAAAGCTACCCCCTGCCGCGGACTTTAGGCGGATTGCGGGTGGAGATCACCCAAGGCAACACGCGGCAGGACGCCTACTTGGTGTTCGCCTCCAAGGGACAGATTAACGCCATCATGCCCTCCAACTTCCCGATTGGGGAGGCGGAAGTGACCATCCACTATGGAGGCAAGTCGAGCGTTCCCAGACCGATCGCCGTATCCAAGACTGATCTCGGCATCTTTTACATGCGCCTCAACGATAATGATGTGGCCATCGCGCAGAACGTAGCCAGCGCAACCGATTACCCGCTGAACACGTTTGACGTTCCCGCCCGGCCGGGCCAGATTGTGATTCTTTGGGCCACGGGACTCGGTCCGGTGAGCGTTTCCGACGCCAACGCCCCCGGCGGGGGCGACATGACCGGCGTTCCGGTGGAGATCAGAGTGGGCAACGTGGTTGCGGAAAGGTTATACGCGGGACGGCAACCGGAGACCGCCGGGGTGGATAACGTCTACTTCCGCGTCCCGGCAGGGGCGCCAACGGGCTGCTTTGTGCCAGTGGTGGTGACCGCCGGAGGCAAGGAAGCCAACCGGACGACCATCGCGATTACGAGCGACGGGCGGCCATGCCGCTGAGGCGGCCGCTTGGATTGAGGGCGCATAGGGAGCTAACTGAGGGCAGACAGTGGCATTTAGAGGGCCAGCCGAGGCTGGCCGTTCACAGCCGCGCTGGGTCCGGGGAGTCCGGGTCCAGGCCCAACTCGCGGAAAACCGAAGCAGCGCGGGCAGGGTCAAACTGGCCTTCCTTGGCCAAGCGCGCTAACGCAAAGGCGGTGATGGCTTCCGCGTTCACTTCGAAGAAACGGCGAAGATGCTGCCGGTTGTCGCTGCGCCCGAAGCCGTCGGTTCCGAGCGACCACAAGCGTCCGGGAAGCCATGGGGCGAGTTGATCCGGGACCATTTTCATGTAGTCTGTGGCGGCGATAATAGGCCCCTGTGCGCCTTCAAGAGCTTGTAAAATATATGGCTTACGCTCCGGCTCGGAGGGGTGCATGCGGTTCCAGCGCTCCACCGACAGCGCCTCGCGGCGCAGCTCGTTGTAGCTGGTTACGCTCCAGACGTCGGCGGCGACGCCAAACCGTTCGGCCAGAATCGACTGCGCCCGCAAGGCTTCGTTCAAGATCGGACCGCTGCCGAACAGTTGCACTACGGCTTTGCCCTCAGGCGCGGAGCGATAACGGTAAATGCCCTTGAGAATGCCTTCCTGAACCCCTTCCGGCATGGGGGGCTGGGCATAGTTTTCGTTATAAACGGTGAGATAGTAAAAACGGTCTTCATTCTCGTGGTACATCCGCCGGATGCCGTCGTGGATGATGACCGCCAGTTCGTAAGCGTAGGCTGGATCGTAAGTGGCGCAGGTGGGGACGGTGCTTGCTAGCACGGGGCTATGGCCATCTTGATGCTGCAATCCTTCGCCGGCGAGGGTGGTGCGCCCGGCGGTTCCGCCCAGCAGGAATCCGCGCCCGCGGGAGTCGGCAAAAGCCCAAATCAGATCGCCGACCCGCTGGAACCCAAACATCGAGTAATAGATGAAGAAAGGGATCATCGGCACGCCGTAATTGGCGTAGGAGGTTCCCGCCGCGGTAAAGGACGCCATGGCGCCGGCCTCATTAATCCCCTCCTCGAGGATTTGCCCGTCTTTCGCCTCCTTGTAGTAGAGCAACATCTCGCGGTCCACGGGCTTGTACAACTGGCCCTGGCTGGCGTAGATTCCGATCTGGCGGAACAGGGACTCCATGCCAAACGTCCGGGCTTCGTCCGGGATAATTGGAACCACCAGCTTGCCCAAGTTGGGGTCCTTGAGCAGCGACTTCAAGATGCCGACGAAAGCCGCCGTGGTGGAGGCTTCGCGCCCCCCCGATCCCGCCAGGGTGTCTCCGAAGATCTCCAATGGAGGCACGGGCAACCGCACGGGTTTGGGCTCGCGCGCCGGTAGATAGCCGCCCAGCGCCTCGCGCCGCGCGCGCAGATACTTCATCTCCTCGCTCTCTTCGGGCGGGCGGTAGAAGGAAATGGTGTGCACCGCTTCTTCGGGAATGGGGATGTCAAAGCGGCGGCGGAAATTTTCCATTTCGGCTTCGTTGAGCTTTTTCTGCTGGTGGGTGACGTTGCGCCCCTCGCCGGCTTCGCCCAAGCCGTAGCCTTTGATGGTTTTGGCCAGAATGACCGTCGGACCGCCCTTGTGCTCGACCGCCCGGCGGTAAGCGTTGTAGACCTTCTGCGGGTCATGCCCGCCTCGCCGCAGTTTGGCCAATTCGTCGTCAGAGTAATCTTTGACCAGCTCCAGCAGCTCGGGGTACTTGCCGAAGAACTCCTTACGAACGTAAGCGCCGCCACGGACGGCGTAGTTCTGGTACTCGCCGTCCACGCACTCGTTCATGCGTTTGACTAACAGTCCGGAGGTGTCGCGCTCCAGGAGGGGATCCCAGGAATCGCCCCAAATGACTTTGATGACGTTCCAGCCGGCGCCGCGGAACGCGGCTTCCAACTCCTGAATAATCTTGCCGTTGCCCCGGACGGGGCCATCCAGGCGCTGCAAATTGCAGTTGATGACGAAGATGAGATTATCCAGCTTTTCGCGGGACGCCAAGGTGAGGGCGCCTAGCGTTTCGGGTTCATCCGTTTCGCCGTCGCCGATGAAAGCCCACACCTTGCGCGGGGTCGGGGGGATGAGCCCGCGGTTTTCCAGGTAGCGCATGAACCGCGCCTGGTAAATGGCGTTGATGGGTCCCAAGCCCATCGACACCGTGGGGAACTGCCAGAAGCCGGGCATCAGCCAGGGATGCGGATAGGAACTCAAGCCCGGCGTGTCGCGCAGCTCGTGCCGGAAGTTGATCAAGTGTTCTTCCGTGAGCCTGCCTTCCAGAAATGCGCGCGCGTACATGCCAGGGGAGGCATGTCCTTGGAAGTAGACGAAGTCGCCGGGTTGATCGCCGTAGCGGGCGTGGAAAAAGTGATGGAAGCCGACATCGACCAGGGTCGCCAGTGAGGCAAACGTCGAAATGTGGCCTCCGATGCCGTTATCGTACTTATTGGCGCGCACCACCATGGCCATGGCGTTCCATCGGATAAGGCTCTTAATGCGGCGTTCGATGGCGCGATCGCCTGGGTAGGGATGCTCCTGGTGGGCGGGTATGGTGTTGACGTAGGGCGTTTGCAGGGGCAGCGCCGCGGCTGCGCCGAGCGAGGCCGCCCGGCCGGCCAGCACGCGCAGCAGGAAGGCGGCGCGTTCCGGACCCATCTCCTCGACAACTTGTTCCAGGGCCTCAATCCATTCGGCCGTTTCTTGAGGATTCAAATCCTCCCGGACATCTGCTGCTGTTTTTATGTCGAGCATCGCAATCTATGGAAAAGGCGGAAGCCCAGCTCCTCTTCCGCGTCCCCAAAACTCATCTTCATTTTATCATTCTGCTTGACGAAGCCCGGCGCCGCGTGGCATGCTCAACCATTCACCATCTCAGGGCTGAACCGATATGAGACGCCGAGACTTGGTTTATCGCGCCGCTGCGGCGGCTCTGGCCGCAGCACCTCGCCCGGCGAAGCCGGCCGGGCGCACATTGCCCGCCCGTATGAAGGCCGGCACGCAGCACAGCACCGCCGACGACGTACTGAAAGTGATGGCCGCCTTTGGGGTCCATCACGTCTGTTCGACCCTTCCCTCGCGCCAATTCGACGAACAGTGGTCCGTGGAGGCGCTGTCCCGGCTGCGCGAGCGCGTCGAATCTTACGGCATAAAGCTCGAAATGGTTCCTTTGCCGCTCAGCTCCTTACCGATCGAGCGGGTTGAGATGCCCAACATTATGCTGGGGCGCAGCCCGGAACGCGACCGGGAAATCGACCAGATCTGCCAGATGCTGCGCAATGTTTCGCGGGCCGGAATTCCTGCGGTCAAATACAATCTCAGCGTGCTTGGGGTGGTGCGCACGGAGCCGACTCGCGGCCGCGGCGGGGCCCGGTATTCCACTTTCGTCTACGAAAAGGCCCGGCAAGATCCGCCGCTCACGGCCGCCGGCCGCCTGACCGAAGAAATGTCCTGGGAGCGCATCACTTACTTTCTCAAACGCGTCGTGCCCGTGGCTGAGGAGTACAAAGTCCGGCTGGCTTGCCATCCTCATGATCCCGGCATGCCCCGAGACAAAGGCTTCCGGGGCGTGCAGCGGGTGCTGGGCAGCGTTGAGGGGCTGAAAAAGTTCGTCTCGATTTGCGAGAGCCCGTATCACGGCCTGAACTTCTGCCAGGGCACCGTTTCGGAGATGCTCGAGGATCCGGCCCGAGAAATTTTTGATGTTATCCGATATTTCGGATCACGCGGTAAGATTTTCAATGTTCATTTTCGAAATATAAAAGGGAAATTTCTTAATTTTCAGGAAACCTTTCCGGATGACGGCGACGTAGACATGATCCAGGCCATCCGGACTTACCGCGATGTGGGCTACGACGGGATGCTGATGCCGGACCACGTCCCGCGGATCGACGGCGACGAGGGAAGCCGCCAGGCTTTTGCTTTCGCCTTCGGCTACATCCAGGCTTTGATCCAACTGGTCCGTTCCGAGTCGTGAGGGAGGGGCAGGACAGGTTTAGGATAAACGGCGGCGGGGGCGAAGACGCTAAGAAGCGAGGATGACTTCCTCGAGCGGGCGCCGCAGACTGAAGGGCGCCAGCTTGGCGCGGCCGATCCGCACCATCAACTGCGGCGTTTCGCCTCGAAGCCCTAACCAAGATTCGAATTGAGCACGCAGAGGGCGAACCTCGATGGGCTGGTTGAGGAAGGCGTTGCGAATTTCCAGGGCTGTGGCCTGGAGCGCGAAGCGTTCGTAGGCACGCCCCACTTCCACCCACGCCGCCCGGTCATCGCGTTGGGACACGAAGATGGCGACGGCGGATGAACTTCTGATGTTTTTCGCGTCGGTATCGGCTTGCGATTTGGGTGTGAGGACGAAGCCGATGATCCAGTTGGCCAACCAAGCGGGGAGAGCGGGTTGCCCGGCCGTGCGTCCTGACAGGCCGTCTCTCCGGCGCAATGCATCGCCGGGATTGAAGCGAATCCAGGAAACCAGCTCTCGGCGGAAGGCGGGATCCGATAATTGCGCGCGGTTGCCCTGATTTACAAACTCGACGACGGATTCGAGCTGATTTCGCTGGGTGATGAGGATGGTTCGCACCGCGGACCCTTGTCCGGCGTACTCCAGTTGCTTCATCTGGCTGGTCGTTAGAGGGCTCCCATCATAGAGGGTCTTCGTGCATTGCCGCGTGGTGATGGCGCGGAAAAGCTCGGTGCTGCGCGCAGCCGCCGAGCGCTCAAAGCGGACAATGACGGATTCGGCAGCGGCATCAAACTGCACTTCGGCGGCATAGCCTTGCGCGGCTCCCGCGTGAACCAAGTTTTCGGCCGCGCATCCGAGGCTTTTGAACAAGTGGGAATCGTCCGGGTCGACGACCGGGCAGCGCCGCGCGAAGTCGGGGAGCACCGCAATGAAGTCGAGACCGATGCGAAACTTCCAGGGTTGGGTGTTGTGGCTGGACGCCGCCAGGGTGGCGAGGCGCACCAGTTCCCGCATATCCGCGGGCGGTTCAGAGCGTTCGCTGCCGGGCCTTCGTATCTCACTGGCGGCGCGATCGTAGTCCTGGGCCGATGCCATGATATTTTCCTTTCCTCTCGGCTCTTCGTTATCCGTCCTATTTGGCGAATTGATACTCGAGTTTGGTAATACGGCCGCGCCAATAGGGCTTGGCGCCTTCCGGCAAGAGCCAGGCCACCTCGCCTTCCAGCGGCACCAGCATCCCCGCGTGCTGTTGGTAATTCCACAGACGTCCTCGCCATGGGGTGGGCGTCACCTGTTTGCCGACCGTGCGCCCCCGGGCATCGGCCTGCACCTCCTCGATCAAATCTTCTTCATTGAAGCGGAAGCGCATCGAGACGGCGACAGCGCCATCACGAAGGGTTACGCGCGCGGAACGGGAGTCGACCGCCGTCCAGTCGACTGTTTGACTCGGGAGCAGCGCCGTGGGATACCATGCCGCCTCGGCGAGGAAGCGCATGAGCTGCCCCGCGGCGATCTCGTGGCGCCCCCGGAGACTCATTACGGGGAACAAGCCTAGCAGTGCGGCATACAGGATTCCTTCACCGGCGACATATGCATCGTGCACCCGGACAGCCAATCCGGGCAGCAGCCTGACGGAGGCATCCCAGACGAATCCGGGGGGTTCGGTGGTCACCTGCTGTTGTGATCGGAATGGCTTCCAGCGCTCGGCGGCATCGGACAAATTGAACTGCCCCACATGCTCCACTCGCAGGCCGGTGATGGGCGGCGCCCCTTGGCTGAGCACTTTCCGAAGGTATCGCTGGACGGGCGCCGGCAAGCGTTCGATGTCACCCGATCCAACGACTCGGGGACCGGCTGCCATCTGGGACGACTCCAGGCTCGTCCGGAGGGCGCGGGTTCTTGCCGCCCATCGGAACCAGCCAAGAATCCCTAGCGCCAACGGGGCGGCCACTGCGGCTACGGCTAGGGCTGGCTTCCACATGATTGCCTGCTGAGGACCAGAGTCCTATGGCAAGCATAGCACCTCATTTTTTCGCGCAGATGCTGGTGCGATGAAGGACGGCGCGCAGGATAGAGAGATTCGAGGTCTGGCGGAACACAGCCGGGAACCGTCCACTGGGCCGGAATTCATTCCCTTTTGATGAAGAATTGACCGGAAAGTAATTTTGGGAAGCTATCATCGTTTTGCAGCTTTCATCGCATCGGAAGAATCTATGAACAGTTCAACATTGCCAATCGTGGCGGCGCTGTGTCTTGCGGCTGCAAGCGCCAGTGCACAGAGCACCCTTGGGGTTATCCTTGGGACGGTCAGGGATGCCTCGGGAGGGGTGGTGCGTGCCGCCTCAGTAAGGCTAACCAATGAGGGTGAGAATACTTCCAGGGAGACGGTCACCGGCGAGAACGGCGATTTCGGCTTTTATAACGTGAAACGGGGCATCTACGCGCTGCGCGTGACGGCGCCGGGATTTCGCGAATTCACAACCGCGGGAGTGCGTCTGGAAGCCAGGAATACTGTTCGCGTCGATGCGACGCTGACGGTTGGAGAAATGACGCAAACCATTGAGGTCAGCGCTGCGGCGGGCGTCATTGCGACCGATTCCCCGATCATCAACTCCACGCTCAGCACCGAGCGCGTGGCGGCGCTACCGGTGAACCTTCGCGCAGGGGGTTCCACCAGTCCGTACAACATCATTGCGACGCTGCCCGGTGTGCAACCGGACAACGGCAACGGGTTCGGCATCCAGGGCGGGATTCCGGCGCAGTCGGACTCTTCGGTGGACGGAATTTCGATCACGAACGCCGCGGGCAACAGCCCTGTGCGCGCGCTGTTTCCCTCGGTGGAGAGTATCGCTGAGATCAAGGTTCAGGGGGTCGGCAACACGGCGGAATACGGCACTCCCGGCGACGTGACGACGATTTCCAAGTCGGGCACGAACCAGTATCATGGAGCGCTGTTCTGGTACCACCAGAACAAGGCGCTGGATGCGCGCTCTTTCGGGCAAGCGAGGCTACCGGCGAAAATCGGCAACACCGCCGGAGGCAACCTTGGAGGACCGGTGCTGCTGCCGCGGCTTTACAGTGGCAAGAACCGCACGTTTTTCCTGTTCACTTGGGAAAGCTTCCGCTTTCCGCGCCAATCCACCGTACAGAACTCGGTTCCGACCGAACGCCTGAAAGCGGGCGACTTCAACGCCGAAGGAGTAGCGGTGCGGGATCCGCTCACCGGGCAGCCATTTGGGGGCAACGCCATTCCCGCCAGCCGCGTGAATGCGATTGCCAAGGCCATTCTGCCTTTCTATCCCGATCCGAACAATGGTCCGCGAGACCGGTTCACGGCGGCGAACTTTATCGAGAACCGTTCGGCCAACATTGAGTCGGATCAGTTTGACGTGCGCCTGGATCATCATTTCTCGGCCCGCCACTCGGTATTCAGCCGGTATTCGTACAAGTCGAATCCGTCGTTTTCTCCCAATGTGCTGCTGCTGCCTACCGACACGGTTGAGGACGGCCATCATTCGGGGGTTATCTCCTACACTTGGTCGATCCTGCCGGCGCTGCTCAACGAATTCCGAGGCGGCGTGAACTACGCCTTCAGCCAGCGCGAGTTTCCTTTCGACGGCCGAGGTTTTCTGAAGTCGCTTAATCTGAAAGATATCCCGCCGAATCCGATTTACAACGGCATTCCGGCGTTTTTCGTGGACCGATTTACGAGCTTCGCCAAGGGGCGTCCGGGGTTTTCCCGGTCCTGGAACACGCAGTTCATCGACAACATGACCTGGAGCCGCGGCAGGCACACCTTGAAGTGGGGTTTGGACATCCGCAAGCTGCGAGGCGAATCAAACATCAGCTTCATCACGGGGGACTCGTATGGCGAGTTCCTGTTTTCAGGGAACTTTTCGGGCCATCCGTGGGGTGACTTTCTGCTGGGAGCCCCGGTGCAGTCCGCCTTCGCCGATCTCCAGATCGACAACGACGGGCGCGCGACTCACTACAAGGCGTATGTTCAGGATTCGTTCCGTGTCACGCCGAAGCTGACGGTGGATTACGGCGTGCGCTGGGAATTCCACCCTGGCTACTACGATGCGGGCCTAAACATCGCCAATTTCGACCGGAGCATCCCCCGCACGGGGCGGGTCATCATTCCTTCCGATCCTCGCGCGCGATCCTTCATCGGGCCGGGCGTGCTGACGACCATCAACGCGTGCCCCGGCCCGACGATCAACGGAGTGGGCTGCACGCCCATTGTGACAGCTAAGGAGGCAGGGCTGCCGGAGGGACTGCGGAAGAACTACTACAAGCAGTTCCTGCCCCGTTTCGGCTTGGCGTACCGGCTGAATGAAAAGACGACGCTGCGGGCTTCGGCGGGTGTTTACAACATGATCATCATGGGATCGGTTTTTTATTCGCTGACGAGCACTGTGCAAGCCGACGTACGCTCGTTTACCAATGTCGCCGCTGACGGGAAGCCGGTGTTTTTCCTGCCGGAGACGCGGACGCCGGGCAGCGGGGTGCGGGCGGGGTCGGTTGGGACCTTCGAATTTCGCACCGCCAATCAAATCGACTTCCGCCCGCCGCAGATGTATCAATGGAGCCTTTCGGCGGACCGTCAACTCAACCGCAGCACCGGGTTGCGCCTGTCCTACATCGGGAACAAGTCCTCGCACATGCCCTGGGCGCCGGACATTAATCAGCCGCAGTCGTCCACCCAGTTTTTTTCCCAGCGCCCGCTGACCGACCGCCCGTTTCCGCACTGGGGTCTGATTTACTCGCGGGATGCGGGCGCCAATTCGGTGTACAATGCGTTGCAGACGGAAGTCAACCGCCGGCTGAGTAAGGGGCTGTCCTTCAACTTCGCGTACACATTGGCGAAGAATCTGGCGGACAACGCCGGTCCCAACCCGAGCGGGTGGGCGGGTGAAACAGGAGGCGGACGGGT
>Ga0272446_1005649_pt1 | contig 13605 bp, 14 predicted proteins | sample YNPCB0061_FD_194587 | JGI IMG/M metagenome (GOLD analysis project Ga0272446, IMG submission 194587) | Hot spring microbial mat communities from Yellowstone National Park, WY, United States - YNP-CB-006-1 | ecosystem: Environmental > Aquatic > Thermal springs > Hot (42-90C) > Sediment | place...
TAGTTATCTTGGTGCAGGGCTTGGCCGCGTGCGCCGGGCGGCTTGAAATACAGCATCGTCTGGACGCCGTAAGGCTCCCGTCCTAGTATCGCCACCATACACTCGCGAATACGATTGTCCAGCATGTAACGCAAGCTAGTTTCATCCCAGCGGTGCATGTGGATCATGCGGGGGTAGCGCTTGAGGGGGTCGGCGTTGGGGTCGCCGGCTTGTTGCACGCCCAAATCGTCACCATCGTAGGAGCCATTCTCGCGCAGGTACATATAATGTGCGCGGAAGTGCGCGGCCTCATCGGGGGAGAAGAGGCCACGCGCAACGATGTAACCGTTCTCGTGGTAAAACTGGAGGTCGGAAGCGCTAAACATGCGTTTTTTCCTGCCTTGCTGCAAAAAATGTGTGGGGTAGACGCCCTTCATTATAGAAGAAAACACGCCTAGACTTCCACAATTTCCATAGGTTCACAAGTTCAATCATGCATCCTTCGCCCGCCGACTGTGAAATTCATGAATAAAATGGCCCGCACCCAACACGCGGGCTATACTAGCGCTCACAACTTGTGATGAGGGGGCAAGGGAAGCATGTATACACGGGGGCGGCGAGAAACGCCCGTGTGGTGGATCATCCTTCTGGCCAGCTTAATGACTTTTGGCGGGTGTATGCTATGGCGCGGCCTCACCGATTTTCTCTCGTCGGCGGGGGACATCACGGCCCCCGTGACGCAGGCCGCCGCCGCCACCGCCCAACGCACCCCTAACGTCCCGACGCCGGACGTGGAGCCGCTGAATCTGGTCTTCCGGACGCCGCCCACGCCCCGCCCGTGCCTTGACTTCTACGTGACCGCCGTCCGCGCCCGAATTCGGCAATGCCCGAACGAACGGTGCGAGACCCTTAAAATGCCCTATCAGGGCAACAAAATTTGTGTGTTTGGCCCCGCCAAAGACGCCCCCGATTGGTACGAGGTCGATGCGGAGCCGCAGCAGGCGATCCCGCTGCTGGGCTACATGCATCAGAGCGTTATCGCGGCGATGAACCCCACGCCGCGCCCGACCCGTACCCCGCGCCCCTCAGCCACGCCGCGCCCCAGCCGCACCCCGACGGCCTTCCCAACGGTGACGCCCCTCCCGACGGTTACCCTCAGCCGCTCTGGGCCGCTCCCGACCCCTTCGCCCACGCTGGGGGCAGATTAAGGCAGGCTACAACTCCCACTCGTAAATGAGCATGGCTGCCGCTGCAATGCCCGCCGTTTCCGCCCGCAAAATGCGCGGCCCAATGCTGGCGGGTTTGGCCCCCGCACGAATGGCCGCCGCCATTTCTTCGGGGGTGAAGTCTCCCTCCGGACCTACGATCAGGGCAACGGCAGGGACATCCTCAAATTCAGCCCGGAAATCCCCGATCACGTCGCCGAGTGTGGGCGCATCTGGGCGGGTATCGAGGATCAGGCATAGGTCGAAATCGGCAAACTGATCGAAGATGGCTTCAAAAGCCATCGGCTGGCTCAATTCGGGGATGATTCCGCGCCCACACTGCTCCGCCGCTTCGGTGATGATGCGGCCCCACCGTTCCAGCTTGTTCTCATCGATCTCACGGGGGATGCAGCGGGCCGTTATGATCGGCACGAAGGCCGAGACCCCGATCTCAGTCCCCTTTTCCAATGCCCACTCAAAGTGATCTTTTTTGAGGGCAGCCTGATACAAGGCAATGTACGTCTCTGGTTCGCCCTCCGCCCGTGCCGACTCAACGATTTCCACCGTGACCTGTTCGCGGCTAATGCTCGTGATGCGTGCCGTGTAGGTCATGCCGTTCCCGTCCAGCAGGATGATTTGGTCGTTGGGGTGCATCCGCAGCACCGTGCGGACTTGGTGGGCAACGTGGTCGGGCAGGATGACGCGGGAGCGCTCCAACAAGGCGGGGGGAATGAAGAATCGGTGCATATGGGTTCCTCTTTTCGTGGGGTGATGGATAGATTAGTACGCCTCATGGTATAGAAATTATAGACGGTACGGGCTACCCTTTGTTGTCCTGATCGACGAGCGCGGTGAGGGGCGGCTCCCACAGCAGACGGCGGAAGGCGAGGATGCGGCGCGGGGCGTCGGGCGCGAAGCGGACGCCCTCCGCTGCGAGCAGGTCAACTTGCAGGTCGGCATTGAGATGGTTGGCCCGCTCGCTGACCTCCCCCCGAGCGTTGACGACCCGCTGCCAAGGCACATCCGTGCCGATGGGGAGCATGGCCAACGCCCATCCAACGGCCCGCGCCCCGCGAGGCACACCCAATGCCGCCGCCACCCCGCTGTAAGTCATCAGGCGGCCCGGCGGAATCTGCCGGACGAGGGCATAGACGCGGGCGTTGAAGTTCGTCATGGGCATGGGCTGGGTCAGCGCGGGACGATGTGATGTTGGCGGCAGCGGGCTTCGTAGCGCTCTTGTGCCCCGATCATGATAATGGGGTCATCGTAGCGGGCGGGTTGCCCATTGACGAGCCGTTGGGTGCGGCTAGCGGCCTCTCCACACACCACGCAAATCGCATGGAGTTTGGTCACCTCTTCGGCGCGGGCCATCAGTGCGGGCATCGGGCCGAACGGTTCGGCGCGGAAGTCCAGATCAAGCCCGGCGATGATGACGCGCAACCCCCGTGCGGCCCACTTATCAGCGAGGTCTATCAAGGCCGGGTCGAAGAACTGAGCCTCATCGACGGCGACCACCGTCGTGGACGGCACAATCTTCGCATCGATCTCCTCGGCGGAGGCGCACGGAATGGCCCCAAAGCCAACGCCATCGTGCGAGGTGACTTTCTCCACCCCGTAGCGGGTATCGATGATCGGCTTGAAGACCTGCACGCTCTGTCGGGCAATTTCGGCCCGCCGTACCCGCCGGATCAGTTCTTCGGTTTTGCCGCTGAACATGCTGCCGCAAATAACTTCTACGCGGCCCCGATAGTGGATCATGTAAAACGATTCCTGTTCCTCTCGGCAAAAAAAAGCACTCCGGTGCGGGCCGAAGTGCCACGAGAAGGCCGTATAACGGGCCGAGTACTATTCCTGAACAGTGGGGAGTTCGTAGCCGCGTGCGCGGAGCTTCTTCTTGATGTCGGTCAGGACTTTGCGGCCAATGCCCCGAATGGAGACAATGCCCTCATCGCCGACTTCCCTGAGGCGTTCCACAAATTGGCCGGCCGTCGAAATGCCGTTCTTTGCGAGCAGTTCAATGTATTGGCTGCCGATGCCCAACTCCGACAGGGCAAATTCGGGGGAGCCGGGCGTCTTGGCCGCCTGTTCCTGCACGAACGCGGTGCGCGTTTCAAGGCGCTTGTAGAAGCGGTCTACGCGGCCTTCGGTGTCCACGATGCGCTGTTCGCCCGTGTAGAAGGGATGGCAGTTAGAGCAAACGTCGACGTTGAGTTGGGGGCGGGTAGACCCAGTGGTGAAGGTATTGCCGCACGCAAGGCACACAACCTTCGCCTCCGGATACCACTTGGGGTGGATTCCGTCTTTCATGGTACTGATGTCCTTTCGGTGCGCGACGGACGCCAATTCCGGTGCAAGGAGGCGTTAGCGTCGCGGCTGATGCCGTAGAATGGATACATGCACTGGCTCGGCTTGCACTGACCGAGCCTGACCAAATGCCCCCCGGTCAGAGGGCGGGGGGCCAGCCGACTAGTCGGCGGCAGTTTCAGCGCTGGCCGTAGCAGGTTCCGGGCGAACCGCAATGATGCGACGGCCACCGCGCACCCATTCAAAGCTGACGTAGCCTTCTACCGTCGCAAAGATGGTGTAGTCCTTACCTTGATCGGTGCCGGGGCCGGGATAGAACTTGTTCCCGCGTTGGCGGATGATGATATTCCCGGGGATCACATATTCGCCCCCAAAGCGCTTGACCCCCAGCCGCTTGGCGTGGGATTCGCGCCCATTGCGGCTAGAACCGCCGCCTTTCTTGTGAGCCATGACTTACGCTCCTCTCTCTACGTAACCCGTACTAGGATGTGCCTTTTAGACCGTAACGCTTTCGATCTTCAAGCGCGTATAGGTCTGGCGGTGTGCGCGGCGCTTGCGGTAACGCAGGCCGGGGCGGTATTTCCAGATCAGGACTTTTTGGGCGCGGTAATTTCCGAGGACGGTCGCCTGTACCGCAGCACCGGTCACCGTCGGGCGGCCCACGATGGGCGCACCGGAATCCGGCACGACGAGCAGTACGTCGGTGAGCGTGATCACTTCGCCTTCCGCCGCCGTCATCTTCTCGACATCGATAATGTGGCCGGGTTCGGCGCGGTATTGCCGCCCGCCCGTCCGTACAATGGCATACATGGTGTTTTCAGGCTCCAATCTTCGCTTCTCTCCGCTGAAAGCAGGCCGGCTGAGCCGCGCTACAGCGGGGAAAATTGGCGTAGTTACAGGGTGCGGGCAACCCCGCCCGCGAACGGCTATTATACGGGACAGAGGGAAGGTCCGTCAATTAGAAGTTTTCGGCGTGGCCCCCTGCCCCCTTCTCCCTCATGGAGAAGGGGAGAAACGGTGCAGCTCGTCAGCCTCCTACGGGGGGTTAGCCGAACAGATCGGGGCGGGTGGCCTTACCCGCGCCCGGCTGATTGATGATCTCGACGATCTTGCCTTGCGCGGCGGGCTGGAGCAGGGCTTGTACCAGCACTTCGGCCACATCTTCCCGACTGATGGAGCCAAAGCCGGTCAAGCGTCGGGCCGCTAACACATCGTTCCCACCGGGACCGTTGGTCAGGCCGCCGGGCCGGACGATGGTGTACGGCACGCTGCCCTGTTCAAGGGCTAATTCGCCGCGCCGTTTAGCCTTCAAAATGCGGGTGAGGGGCGGGATGACCTCAGGGGTTTCAGTGCCCATTGAAGAACACATCACAATCTGGCGGAGGCCATGTTCAATGGCCGTTGCGACCAAATTCACGATTACTTCGTACTCAATCGCTTCCAGTATCTCATCGGAATAGCTGGGGCGGCTCCCCAACGTGCTGATCACCGCCGCCGCACCGGCCAGCGCCCGCCGTAAATCGGTCACCTTCAGCACATCCCCGATGAAGACTTCGACGCCGGACGCGTTGAGTTCGGGAACGGCGGCGGCTTTCTCTGCAGAGCGCACCACCGCCCGCACCGCGATGCCCTTGCCGCGCAAATTCGCTACCGTGCGGCGGCCCGTTTCGCCGTTTGCGCCCAGTACAACAACAGTTCCTTGAAAGGTCATCGTTTCCCCCTAGATGCCGTACACATTGGGGCGGCGGTCATTGGCGACAGGCAGCCGGTTCTGAACTTCGTTCACCAGATCGGTGTTGATTTTGACGGTCAACATCGTCTCGTCTGGTCCAGCCTCGATCACGATCTCGCCCCAAGGGTCGACGATCATCGAATGGCCGCCGTAGCGCGTGCCATTGTATTCCCCGACGCGGTTGCAGCCGATCACAAAAGTCTGGTTTTCGATGGCGCGGGCTTGGATCAATGCCCGCCAATGGGCGATCCGGGCGGCGGGCCACTCGGCAGGGATAACCACGATCTTGGCCCCGTCGATGAAGTAGCGCCGGAACAATTCAGGGAAGCGCAGATCGTAGCAGATGGCGCAGCCGAGCGTCCCCCACGGCAAGTCTACAGAGAGGGGCACTTCGCCGGGCGAGAGGTAAGATGGCTCTTGCATCGGCTCAAACAGGTGAATCTTTCGGTAGACGCCCTGAACGCCCACCGTCGGGGAGAACACGGCCATGCTGTTATACACCCCAACGCCGCGTTTTTCGAGCATCGAGCCGAGAATGACCATCTTGTGAAGGCGGGCAAGGGCCGCAACTTGGGCAAACAAGCCTGCCGCTAACGGGCTGGAATATTCTTTTGCTTTGTCCAGCATGTAGCCGTTGTCCCACAATTCGGGGAAAACGACCATCTCTGAACCGCGCCGAGCGGCTTCTTCGGTCAGGGCTTGCATGGTGGCCCAATTTTTGCGCGGGTCGCCGTCTTTGATGTTCATTTGGGCGAGACTCACGGTAAATGCGGGCATAGTTCCTCACTTCTTTAGGTGAAATGTAGTCAGCATGGGCGGGGGAAGGCCCCCGCGCTTACAGCGTTATCGTTTCTTGGGCCTGCCAGAAGGCTACCACCTGTTCGGCGACCTCTGCCACGCTCAGACGGCTGGTATCCAACGTGGTGAGGCCGGGCAGTTGGTGGATTTGGCGCTCTCGCCGAAGTTGGTACATGGCCGCACCGCGTACTTTGGGGTCGTGGAAGCGTGCCCCCTGCGCGGCGTGCATCCGGCGCAGGACTTCGTTTAGGGCGCACGTCAGGACGATCACGAAACTGCTATCTAGCAGTCGGTCTCGGTTCTCGTCGTCTAGCAACGTCGGCCCGCTGAGCGAGAGTAACGCCCCACGTTGCAGAGCCAGTTCCCGACAGAGTTCATGCTCGACGGCCTTCAAACGTGATTCGCCGAATAACTCGCGCAACTCGTCCGGTGGGTAGCCGCTCCGCAACTGGATTTCAGTATCCAGATCGACAAACGGCACCCCGACCCGCTCCGCAACGGCGCGACCAACCGCCACCTTGCCGACGCCCATGTATCCAGTCAGGATCAGGTTATGGTAGGGGCTGAAACGGCCCTTCACAGCCCCAATCGGGGGGACTGGAACTGGCATCACGGGGCGACTCGCCATGTGGGAAACCATTGATCTAACAGCGTGAGTAGATCATGAAGGGTGCCAATCTTGCCGTCAGGCCGGATGTGATCCCAATCCGAACGGCGGTTGGCCAGCACCCGCAAAACGGCCCGCATCCCGACGCCTTGCGCCCCCCGTATATCGGCCTCGATGTTGTCCCCGACGAAGACCGCCTCCCCCGCCCGGACGCCGATACTCTCGAGGGCGTGTTCAAAAATGCGTGGGTGCGGCTTGAGGAAGCCGACATCAGCGGCGGAAAAGCGGCATCGGCCAAAGTGGTGCAGCAAGCCCGCCATCTGGAGTTCGTGATCGCGGTAGGCCATCGGGATCGAGGCGTTCGTCACTAACCCGACCTCAATCCCGTTGCGGCGCAAGATGCCCAACACTTCATCGCATTCTGGAAAGGGTTGAACCCCCGCGAGCATCCCCCATCCGAAGACATCGATGCACTTCCAAATATCGAGCGTCTCAGCGGGCACGCCCATTTTGAGGATGGCCTTCCTGAGCGACTCGGCGTAGCTTGGGGCGCGCAGGGTTTCTTCGGCCTCTTGCCACGACTGGCGGTTGTAGTAGCGTACCAGATCGTAAAATTCGTCCGGTTCGTCGATGGGCGTATCGACGCTGGCGAGATAGTCCACTACACGGGCTAGATGGGAGCGCTCATGTTCCACCCAATCGACGGTGCGGGTACTCCAATCCAGCAAGGTATCGTCCATATCAAACAAGACTGCTTTGAGCATACTTCTCCGATGTTTCCGGCTGTGCTTGATTTCAATTCTACACCGATCATGATCCGCCGCCGATGAGCAGCAAGCGCATCCCCCCCCCGTCACCCGGCACGATCAGCACGTCGTAGCGGCTGCCCGCCTTCGCGGTGAAGGTCAGTTGCCCCAGCACGCTCCCCGTTGCGGAATCTTTGGCTTCAAGGGTGTATTCCCCCACCCGTAGTGAGACGGGCCGAGAAATATCTGGGAAGGGCAGGCGGCTAACGTAGGTGTTCACCCGAACCGACGGCGTGGGGGTCGGGGCGTTGGGGTTATTAGGGCGGGTTCCAGTGAACGTGCTGGTTGAAGAAATGCCCACTGGCCCGCTCTCTGGCGCAGCGTGAATAAACCGAATCACGGCGGTGTTGCTGGTTGGGAACTGGCGTTCATCAGCCTGCAATAATTGGGGTTGCGCCACCGTCCCAATGGCGAGGAAGGTCAGGGAACCGCGTGGCAACGAGCGCAGCGCCGTCTGAACGATCAGGTCTCGCGTGCCGGCCCGCACCAGCTGTGCCGGACGAATGGTGTTTGCAATCGGAATAAAGGCCGATGCACTGCCATAGGTCACATTTTCCGCCACGACCTCCTCGCCAACGATCAGGTCAACCGCCCCGACGCCGATCAGGGCGTGGATCAGGCGCACGCGGACGGCGTCGGTAGGCGTGGGGGTGATCACGGCGGCGGCGGCAGCGCTTAGGTCGGTTTCAAACAAAATCCGGATGCCGGGCTGCCCCAAGATAACGAAGGTATAGCTAATATTCGGGCGGAGTTCTAGCCCTTCTAGCTGCTCAAGCGTGTTTTGGCGAGCGACATTGGCGGTGTTAATGGCCAGATTGAGGCGTCCGGCGGGCAGGGGCACGGCGGGGCTGGCCTGTCCGTAGGGGATCGGGTCAAAGCCGCTGATCGGGTTCGTCGGGTTGTAGGGCTGAATATCCGAGCGCCGCTGCGTAACCAGATTGATCAGGGTTAGCCGAGCTTTTCCGGCGGGAATCGGGCTGGAATCTTCGGGGAAGAACCCGGCCCGCAAACGGTCTTGCCCATCGGAACCTGTGAACGTGTAGAAGGCGAGAATCCCTTGTGCGTCTTCTGGTAACTGGATGTCCTGCTCCAAGACTGGATCGACCTCCGCGCCGGGGATAGTCAGGCGGAGCGTGTACGCCCCTGACGGGTAAACGGCGTATGGGACCGCCGCGCCAAAAGCCAACGCCTGCGCGATCCGCCGTTCGCCGAGCGAAACATCTAAAGCCCGCTCGCGGGGGTAGGCGTTCACTAGCCGAATTCGGGTCTGGCGCTGGGTGGGACTGATGACTTGGGCCAATTGCAGTTGCCCGCCGACCTCTCCCCACAAGATCAGGGTGTAGGCTTGGCGGGCCTGCAACCCGACCCGTTCTTCAAAGGCCGCCGCCCCGCCCACTGTGAGCCGGAGCGTGGCCGCGCCGGGCCGGACTTCTCGCGGCGGGGTGGATTGCCCGCCCGCCGTCGATGCCCCCAGCGGGGAATCGTCGAGGAATGCGCTCCCCGATAGGTTACCGATCACGGCGTTGATCAGGGTCACGCGGGCGGCCCCGTTCGTCGTCGGGCGGAGGTTTTCAAGGTAGGGCAAGGCGGTGAGGCCATCGGGGGTTTGGCGCAACACAAAAATGGTCGTTTCGCCCGCCATGAGGGTGATCGGCGTGTTTAAGACGGGCGCGGCGTCCGGCTGGCGGGCGGGCCGTGCAATGAGCGCATAGCTTCCGGCGGGGGGCGTCACCGTGTTACTGATCTGACCGGGCCGGAGGTTGGCGGCTTGTAAGGCCCCCTCAAAATAGACATCGAGCGCCCCGCCCGTGCTGGCCAGAAAAAAACGGACAGTGGCCCGTTGCGCCGGATCGACCTGCGGCAAGGAGGCGATCAGGGTGGGGGTAGGCGGCGGGGGCTGCGTAGGCAGGGGCGTCACCGTCGCGGCGGGCGGCGGGGTCGGGGTGGGGGTAGGGGTCGGGGCTGGCCCTGCGCCACACGCGGCAATCGCCAGCGCAAAGAGCGCGATCAGGGCGGCACGGGCGGCAATATAGAAGCGATTCATGCGGCGACTCCTCACCAACAATGGGCGCAGTACGTCCCTATTGTAGCCCGGAATCGGGGAAAGGGAACCACTGCCTCCCCCTTCTCGCGCATGGAGCAGGGGGAAAAGCGTTGCAAGGGCTATACCGGCTTACGGAACGTCCCGTTACGGACTTCAGCGAGCCGATCTCTGGCGGGGGTAAATTTGGGGTTAATGGTCAGGGCGCGTTGGAAGGCGCGAATGGCGCCGTCGGTGTTGCCTTGTGCGGCGAGGGCCATCCCGCGCCAATAGTGGGACTCCTCGAGGTCGGAGGATGTGCCGAGCGTGGCCTGTGCCAGTGCTTCTACCTCGCCGTACTGCCCGACGTTGTAGTACGCCTCGTACATGGTGAACTGATACCACAGCATCCGGAAGGGGAGCTGCTCCCCGACACTACGAGCGAGGTCGAAGGCGCGGGCGGCATTCTTATAATCGCCGAGCAGGGTATAGGCACTCCCGATGTTGAACCATGCAAAGGGGTTTTCAGGCCGCAAGTTGGCTTCCTCCTGCGCCTTCGCAAGGGCGGCCCGCACACCGTAGGTGGGGTCTTGGTAGGGGCCGAGCACGGTCGCCAGTTCGCGCTCCCGATCTTGGGGGTACAGGACAATGAACAAGCGGTTAAACTGCTGCCAACGTTCGTCGAGCGTATCGTAGGCTTCCCACCGGTCACCGAGGTAGGTATCCAAGCCGTGCATTTCGCGGCGGGTGTCATCGTAGCCTTGCACGGTCAGGTAATGGCCCATCCAGCCCTCGCCCGCCACAAAATAGCCTTTTTCAAGGATCACGCCAAAGTTGTTGGCTACCAACCGCTTGATCAGGTTCATGTCCCCGCCGACGCGCATCAGTGCCCTAATCGGGACGTTGCGCTGGGCGTTCAGGTAATCGTTGACGTAGTTGACCATCTCCCAAGGCGAAACATTACGGTCTTCGACGTTCGGCTTAAGATAATCGATAACCTGTTCTTTTGTGCCTTGCCAGCCCAGATATAGCAAGGCTTGGGTCAGGTTAGCCGGGCCGCACGTATTCCACGTCTGTTTGATGAAGCGGAAACCTTGCCCCTGATAAGCAACGGGGGCCGGAATTTGCGTCGGGAGGGGCGTCGGTGGGAGGGTCGGGGTGGGGGAGGCCGTCGGCAAGAGGGCGATGGCCGTCGGCGGGAGGCGTGTCGGAGTGGCGGCTAGCGGGCCGAGCACGGGCGTATTGGTCACTAAGAGGGAGGTCGGGCCGGGGAGGGGCGTACTGCTGGCCGTCGGGATCGGCGTCTGTGGGTTGAGCAAGGCCGTCTTGGCCGCTTCCAAATCGACCTGAGCCGTCGGCAGCACGTCCGCCGCGTAGACGCGGGTGGGTTTGAAGGCCTCCAACATCGGGATGCGGTTCATCCACACCACCTGCTCGCTGGTCGGCAGGCTCCGGAACCAGATCGGTGTGATGATCAAGATCGCCAGCGTGACGCCTGCGAATAAAATCATGCTGAGGCCCACGCACCCTAGACCGAGCTTCAGCAGGGTTTGGCGCCGTATGGCTGCCACGTCATAGGGGGGGTAATCGGCGTAACGGTAAGCCTGTCTGGGATCGACTTGTTCAGCCACCTAACGTAGCCCTCCAAAAGACAGTGATAAGACAAGGTGATTGGGCAGTGCTTGGGCTGCACGCCTCCGCCGTATGGCTCGCATGAAATCTATCTGCCACGGTTTCACAATCGGGTTTGAACCCTCTGCGGGCTATTTTTCGGTATGATCATCATACAGCAGCGCCGCCTTCGCCCGTCATGATAGCCGATTCCCCATCCGGTGACAAGCGGGGCAGCAGGAATACACCTATTTTGCCCGCCTGTGATCGGGCTTTCCGGCCCGTATGAGGAAGTGATGAAAAGGCCACCAACGGCCAGCGAGGAACAGCATGGAGACCCTACAAACGGTGGTACGCACCTTTTGCACTGAACATGCGCTTTTCAAGTCGGGGCGGGTGGTGGTGGCCGTCTCCGGCGGGGCGGATTCACTGGCCCTGTTGCACCTGCTCAACGCGATTCGGGAGGCATTCGGGATCGTTTTGCATGTCGCCACCTACGATCATGGCTTGCGGGGCGCAGCGGGGGCCGAAGATGCCGCCTACGTTCGGGAGACGGCGGAAAAATGGGGCTTGCCGGTCACCGTCGGGGGGGGCGATGTGCCGACTCTCGCGGCGGAGTGGCGGCTGGGGCTGGAAGCGGCGGCGCGGCGGGCGCGGTACGCCTTTCTGATCGAAACGGCGCGGGCCGTCAACGCTGAGACAGTCGCAACGGGGCATCATCAGGACGACCAAGCCGAGACGGTGCTCCTCCACGTCTTACGGGGGGCGGGGTTGGCCGGCCTGCGGGGCATGTTACCCGTCACTCAGTTGGGGGAAGTGCGCCTTGTGCGGCCTTTGTTGGCCGTCGCCCGCGCCGAACTAACCGCCTACATCGCAGCGGCGGGCATTACCCCCCGTCACGATGCGACCAACGACGACCTGACCTATACCCGCAACCGGCTCCGGCATCAGGTCATGCCGCTCCTGCGCGGGATTAACCCCGACGTGTCGAGCGCGCTGGCCCGCCTCGCCGAAACTGCCCGCGAAGATTACGCTGCCTTGCTGGCGACGCTCCCGCCGGTTGCCCCGCCGCGCCTGCCCCGCCCAGACTTTCTGGCCATGAAGCCCGCCGTACAACGGCTGTGGCTGCGCTGCGCGGCAGCAGAATTGCGGCCCGGCATCGAACTCAGTTTTGAGCGCACCAGCGCCGCGATCCGCTTTGCAGAGGGGCTGACCGGGCCGGGTGTGGTACAACTCGGCGGGGGGGTGAACTTCCGCGCCACTCACAAGCTGATCTGGTTGGAAATGGAGGGCGAAAACTGACCCGCTGCAGCGTTCAGTACCCGTGAGCTGAGTTCGGGCAGATGCCTCCGGCAATTTGTAGCGCGAGAGGTGTAACCCGTTTACAATTATCCCCGCACGAGTTACGACGATTGGGACTTCAGAGCATATGACCGACGGCATGATCGGCAGGCAGTTTGGGCAATACACCATTACAAGCATCCTCGGCGAGGGGGGGATGGCGACTGTTTACCGTGCCCATCAGCCCTCGATGGGCCGTGATGTCGCCATTAAAGTCATCAAGGCGGGCTTGCAGTCTTCAGATTTTGTGCAGCGCTTCCAGCGCGAGGCGCGAACGGTAGCCAACCTCAGCCACCCGCACATTATGAAGATCTTTGATTATGGGCAGATCGACGGCAACATCTATTTGGTGATGGAAGTGCTGACCGGCGGGAGCCTCGCCGCCGAGATTCGGCGCGGCCCCATTGCCCTTGAGCGCGTCGCCCGCATCATGGATCAGATTTGCGGCGCGCTAGATTATGCCCACAGCCGGAATATCATTCACCGCGATATGAAGCCCCATAACGTCCTGCTGGATGACAGAGGGAACGCCTTCATCACCGATTTTGGCATCGCCAAGATCATCACGGATTCCGGCGGAACGTCCATCACCATGACCAACCAGATGATCGGCACGCCCGCTTATATGGCCCCCGAAATGTGGCAGGGCGAAACAGCGACCAGCGCTGTCGATATTTACGCACTCGGCACAATGCTGTACGAGATGCTGACGGGTGAATTGCCATTCAAGGCCGATACGCCCTACCAAATGATGTTCTTTCATACCCAGACGCCGCCGCCTTCGCCCCTGACCGTGCGCCCGACCCTGCCGCCCGACATCCACACCATTATCTTGCGGGCGATGGCGAAAGATAAGGCCGACCGGTTCCAAACGGCGGAAGAAATGGCAACCGCTATCCGCGATGTGATGGCGGGCCGCCCGATTGCCGCACCCCCGCCCAGACCCGTAGCGCCCCCCTCTGGACGCACCGTTGCCGACGGAACGCTGCCCGAACCTGTCCCCGCACTCGGTGGCCGCACGCCTACCCAAGAACGCCTGCCCAACGCCATGAACGTGCGCACCATTGGCGGGGCTACCAACGTGCCCTCCGCTGTGAAGCGGAGCCGTAGCCCGTTGCCCCTGATCGTGGCGGGCGTGGTGGTCATTGCTGTCTTGGGGGTGCTGGTCGCGCTATTGGTCGGGCAAAACCAGCAGGCCGCCA
>Ga0272446_1005650_pt1 | contig 13605 bp, 12 predicted proteins | sample YNPCB0061_FD_194587 | JGI IMG/M metagenome (GOLD analysis project Ga0272446, IMG submission 194587) | Hot spring microbial mat communities from Yellowstone National Park, WY, United States - YNP-CB-006-1 | ecosystem: Environmental > Aquatic > Thermal springs > Hot (42-90C) > Sediment | place...
ACGCGTTCGGAGGCGGTGATTCAGGAACGCAGGATCAAGGCACGGGGCATTGGGCGGTATTTATCTGAGGTTGGGAGCGGGTAGCGCGTGGCGCTGAGGCGCCAAGGTCTGGCGCTCAAAGCGCCACGCCCCGACTTGTGGTGTATGTATACATTCTTCGAAGTCAGCGGCTGCAACGCTACTATGTTGGAACAAGCGAGGATGTAGAGAGGCGGTTGCAGGAGCACAACGCGGGGAAATCGAAATCCACCCGTGTGGGTGCGCCGTGGGAGTTGATTCGTGTGGAAGAATATGCAACGCGTTCGGAGGCGGTGATTCAGGAACGCAGGATCAAGGCACGGGGCATTGGGCGGTATTTATCTGAGGTTGGGAGCGGGTAGCGCGTGGCGCTGAGGCGCCAAGGTCTGGCGCTCAAAGCGCCACACCCCGACTTGTGGTGTACGTTTCATTTATCTGAGATTGGGAGGGAAAGTGCCATCCTCCGACAAATGCCAGCGACAAAGACACGAGTGTTTTTTGTGTCTTTGTCGTTTAATGCTAAAATTTACGCGGAGATTTGCTATGGCACAGAAGTACGATGGAGTAATCGAAGCAGTACATTTCAAGAACGGGCAGATTGCCCTTGTGCGCGCCTATGAACGACGGGGCGCCTCGTTTTCGGATCGCGTCTTGATCGAACGCAAAGACCTGTTGGAACGTCTGAAGAACGGAAAAAAATTCGTAACCGGTTCTCGCAAGGAATTCTGGGGTGGGACGTTCGAAGTGGGAAAACCTGTGTTGATTGTAAAACGCGACGGCAAAGAGTACCTCTCCACCCGTGAAGGGGCAGACCGCGACGAATTGGAAAACGTGCCGGTTTTCTAATCGAAATTCGTTCTACAGGAATCATTTGACCACTTTCCTATCCGTCATCATCCCGGCGCACAACGAAGAAAACCGCCTGCCTGCCTCGCTGGAGCAGGTTCTTCGCTTTCTGGCGAAACAAACCTTCCCCTCCGAAATCATCATCGTCGAAAACGGCAGCTCCGACCGCACCCTCGAAGTGGCGCAGGAATTTGCGCGCAGACACGAAAATGTGCGCGTCGTACAGAGCGAGCAGGGCAAAGGCGCAGCCGTGCGGAAGGGCATGCTCGAAGCGCGCGGCGAATACCGCTTCATGTGTGACGCCGACCTCTCCATGCCGGTGGAAGAAATTACCAGGTTCATCCCTCCCGCGCTCGAAGCATTCGACATCGCCATTGCCTCACGTGAAGCAAAAGGCGCAGTGCGTTACAACGAACCTGCCTACCGTCACGTAGGCGGGCGCGGCATCAACCTCATCATTCAGGCGCTCATCCTGCCGGGCTTAAACGACACCCAATGCGGCTTCAAATGTTTCCGCGCCAGCGTGGCAGATGACATCTTCCGACGGCAAACCCTCTCCGGCTGGTCGTTCGACATCGAACTCCTCTTCATCGCGCGGCGGCGCGGCTACCGCATTCACGAAGTCCCCATCCGCTGGTACTACCACCCCGATACAAAAGTCAGCGCCCTGCGCGACGCCTTGCGTATGATTCGGGACATCTTCCGCATCCATGCCAACGCCCGCCGCGGACTTTATGACCATGCGCACTGACCCAAGCCTTGCCTTCGAAACAGAACTCTGGCAGAGCGGACTGCTCTACATTGCAGGATTGGACGAAGCCGGACGCGGATCGCTGGCAGGACCGGTTGCCGTCGGTGCGGTAATACTCCCCAACGACCAAACGCTTCTTTCCTCGACCTTGAGCGGGGCGCGTGACTCCAAGCAGATGACTCCCCTCGAGCGCGACACGCTCGCGCCGCGCATCCGCGAGACTGCCCTGGGCTGGGCGGTGGGCTTTGCTTCTGCTGAAGAGATAGACATGCAGGGCATTGTGGGCGCCGTGCGGCTTGCCGCCATCCGCGCCCTGCGCCAGATCACAATCACCCCTCAATATCTGCTGACGGACTTTCGTCTTGAACTGCCCCAGGTTGATATTCCCCAAAAATCTCTCCTCAAAGGCGACGCGCGCTGTTTGAGCATCGCCTGCGCCTCCATCCTTGCCAAAACCGAACGCGACGCCCTCATGCACGAACTGGACAGGCAGTATCCCGGCTACGGGTTGGGAAAAAACAAAGGGTACGGCACCCAGTCTCATCGGTCCGCGATGAAGCGGCTGGGGTTATCGCCGATTCACCGCAAGTCGTTCCACGTCAGGGCGTTGGAACGGACGTAGAAGCAAAATTGTCATGTGGGGGCCAGGGAATTTCCACTGGTCCGCCGTAGCCGTGTTTTTCCTGCACGAAGACTCGTCCATGCGAGGGGGCGCTGCAGCCTGGTTCGTCGTTCTCCACTGTGATGAATGGGAAATTTGTGCCAAGCGTTTCGAAGACGATTTCTCCTCCTTCGCATCGCCACACTTCAACGATGTACTGATGCATGAATTCGTCTGCGTATTTGCCCGGGCTGATGGGCACCGCCTCCCACGTAATCTCAACTTTGTTGCCGTTTCGGACTGCCTTTGCCCAACTGGGACCAGGATAATAGGGAGAGACAATGAGTTTTAAGCCGGGGTAGAGGATGGGGAGCGCTTTAGGGTCTCCCTGGATTTCGAGGAATCTGGCGTTGACCCAGCAGTAGGGGGAGTTTTCTACCAGCACCCATTGGTTGGCGTCGGTGCGACCGACCAGTTTGATGTTGGCGCCGCCGTTCAGGGCGAAGAGATAGAGGTATTCTGCGCCGGGTCCATAGCGGCAACTGAGTTTTTCAGCAGTAACTCTGGCTTTCAGGCTTTCAACCGTTGGGATGGGCGTCTGGGAGGGTGTTTCGGTGGGCGGGGGAGTGAATGTCCGTGTGGGGGGCGGGGTGTCGGTGGGGAGGGCGGGGGTAAAAGTTTCAGTGTGGGGCAGGCTGGTGGGTGGAGCGGCAGGCGCGGGGGAGGGTGAGGCGGGTGTCTGTGTCGTCGTCAGGCTGCAGGCGGTTGTGGTCAAAATCAGCAGCAGGGGCAGCAAGCGGTTGAGTTGTTTCATGGCATGATTGTACTCAAAAGCCGATTAAGTAGCTCACCCCGGCCTGAGGGGGGCAGGTCGGGGTGAACTGTGCATATTTTACTCAGAGTTCGATTTTTGACAAGAGGTTGGTTTCTTAAAATTTTGGGGCGCGTATTGTTCGGGCGATGTTTTTCATGTGAGCCAGAATGCCGGCAAACCCGTTGAGCCGCTGCTGGGAGATGGCTTCCTGCAGGTTCATGGGGAGGAAGAAATCGGCGGGGACGCTGAGGATTTCGTCGGGCTGGCAGCCGTTGAGTCCGTTGGCGAGGATGGTGGCAAGCCCGCGCACGGTGGGGGATTGGGGAGGGATGTCCATGTGGAAGATGATGCCGCCGTCTGCCTGTTGTTCGCCGAAGAGGAAGACCGGGGTCATGCATTCGGGGACGGGCTCCATTTGAGAGCGGGCGTTTTTGAGGTGTTCGGGCAGAGGGGGGAAGGTTTCAGCGTAGGCGATGAGGGTTTCGAGTTTTTCCTCGCGCGACATGGCGGCGAAATCGTCCACGATTTCCTGGAGTTTTGGGGGGAGGTTCATGTTGACCAAAGACCGATGGAGGGGTAATTAGATTTATGGTTTATTTTTCAATTGGCGCATCCACCAGGTTGCCCCATTCGGTCCAGGAACCGTCGTAGTTTTTGACGTTTGGGTAGCCGAGCAGGTATTTCAAGACGAACCAGGTGAGGGAGGAGCGTTCGCCGATGCGGCAGTAGGCGATGACTTTCTCGTCTGGTTTGATGCCTTGCCCTTCGTAGAGGGCGCGCAGTTCTTCAGCGGGTTTGAAGGTGCTATCGGTTTCGTTGACCGCCATTGCCCAGGGGATGTTGACGGCGCCGGGGATGTGTCCGCCGCGGGTGGCGCCTTCCTGGGGGTAGTTGGGCATGTGCAGGAGTTCGCCGGTGTATTCTTTGGGGGAGCGAACGTCCACGAGGGGTTTGCGCTCGTTGCTTTGTGTGAGGACTTCATCGCGGAAGGCGCGGATGGACTTATCTGGCTCTTTTGCCTTGTAGGTTGTGCGGGGGTAGGATGGAACGTCTTTCGTGAGGGGGCGTTTTTCCTGTTCCCATTTGAGTCGCCCGCCGTTCATGATTTTTGCGTTCTGGTGTCCGTAGTATTGAAAGAGCCAGAGGGCGTAGCAGGCAAACCAGTTGGATTTGTCGCCGTAGAAGACGAGGGTGGTGTCGTTGGCGATGCCCAGGCTGGAGCAGACCTCCTCAAATTGTTCTTTGGTGATGAAATCGCGGCGCAGGGGATGTTGAAGGGTGGTGAACCAGTCCACCTGCACGGCGCCGGGGATGTGACCCATTGCGTAAAGCAGGGGGTCTTCGTCAGATTCGATGATGCGGACGCCGGGGTCATTGAGGTGTTGGGCAACCCATTCGGTTTCTACTATGGATTCGGGGTGTGCGTAGGACATGTCTCTCTCTCCTTTCTAATGTGGTTTCTGTCCGTTTGGAGTTATGTTACCGTCCTTACGGCGCATGTCAAGCCGGAAATTACTCTCCCTGGCGGGAAATCTGCCGGGGGCAGGGGATGCAGGGGAGGGCGAAACAGGCTGCGGCGGCGGGAGAAGCGGAAAAAGGCTGTAACGGAACAGAGTTTTTTTCATCATGTAGTAGAACTTGTCTCAAAAATACCTGGCCGCCTGACAGTTTCATTTTCCGCCCCACCGCCCGACGATCAATCGTCGGGCTGATCCCCCAAAGCCCGCTGAAGCGGGCTGGCAGTCGGTTTTAGCCGACTTTGTGGGCGCAGCCGGCGGATGTATCCGCTGGCAATGGCTCAGGGTGACATTTTTGAGATGATTTGTAGTCATCCGAAAAGGCAGATTTTGCATTTTTGAAAATTCGTTGTCTTGCTGGCATTTTGGCAGCGTAAACGGGAAGTGGTATGATTTACCTGACAAGTTTGAGTTCTTGATGTTTTATCAAGGAGCAAGCGCTTGGAATTCAACGAAAAATTTTGTCCTGTTTGTAAGAACAAGAATGACCGCAATGCGGTAGTTTGTGTGCATTGCGGGGCTTCGTTTGACCGCTTCCCTTCCGAGACAGGGGTGACCACCAAAAATACCGATGACATTCCAGACCTGGTGGTGGCAAAAGTTCTGGATGCTCCTGTGAATAAGGAGCTGATACCGGAGGATGGAATTGCGGTTTATGCGGCTGGTTCTGCGAAGCCGGTGTATCTGCGTTTCGATACGGAACTGATTTTTGGGCGTAAGACCGACGAACCCTCCGACGTGCCGATTCTCGACCTGACGGAGTTAGGCGGGTATCAGATGGGACTCTCGCGGCGGCATGCCATGATTCGCCGCACGGAAGAGGGGTATGAAATCATTGACCTGTTTAGCACGAACGGTTCCTGGCTGAACGAAGAGCGGATGATGCCAAACAAGCCCTATCGCCTGACGAACGGCTCGCAGTTGCGGTTTGGGCGCATGCGCCTGCTCGTGTTTTACAACCCCCGAAAAAAGAAGGCAGAATAGACTTTTTGGATTATCATTGTATACATGTCCACCTCTGGCGATCTCCTGAGCGAGAAACTCCGCGCTGCGGCGGAGTTTCTGCGGGTCGGTCAAAAGAAGGAGGCGCGCCGGTTGCTGCGTGAAGCGCTCGAATTAGACCGCAATAACCTGGCAACGTGGGAACTGCTCTGGCGCGCAGTGTATAACGTAAGGGAGGAGATGCATTGCCTGAATCGCATTCTGGCAATTGACCCCAATCATTCCGCTGCCAAACGCCGGCTGCAGGCGCTTCGTTCTTCGAACAGGGCATCTGCTCGTTCATCTTCTCGCCAAAAACAGCGCGAAGGGGTGATTTTGTTACTGCTGCTGGGGTCTTTGTTATCCGTCATCTGTATCGGCATTGCTGGCATCGCTGTTTGGCGCAGCGGTTATCTTCCCTTCGGTTCTGCAAATCTGACGGCAACCGCCATTGCCGAGAACAACGCCGCCTGCCAGGTTGTGATTGACCGGGCTATTCAGGCTTCCGGCGGGTATTGTGAAGGCACCGGCGCCAACCGTGTTTGTTACGGCAACACCACCATCCGAGCCGAACTGGCGCAAACTGCCTCGCAGCGCTTCGCTGAACGCGGCGACATCATCCCCGTCCGCGATTTGAGCCGCCTGACCGCCTCGCCGCTCAACCTGACCACTCAGGAATGGGGAATTGCCGTCTTCAAACTGATTGCCAACCTGCCGCGCTCTCTGCCCGGCGAAACGGTGACCATGGTGGTCTTTGGCAGCGCCACCCTCGATAACCAGAGCGGCAACAGCGACAGCCTGGAGTCGTTCTATTTTTCCAGCGAACTGGGGCAGATGGTTTGCGAAAAAGTCCCTTATGACGGCTTGCTAATCAATGCACCAGATGGGAGCGGCATTCGCCTGCACATCAACGGCTCAGAATTGACCCTGATGGGCACTGCCAGCATCAAAGCCATTAAAAACGGCGATATGGAAGTAACGGTCTATAAAGGGTCTGCCCGCATCGTTTCGAACGGAGAAGAGCAGTATGTGGGTGCCGGGCAAAAATCCCGCGTCAAACTGGGAGGCGAAAACGGCGTGCAATCTATCAGCCCGCCTTCTGAGCCGGAGCCTCTCGACCAACGAGAACTGAACATGGCTTGCACGCTGACGGGACAATACTGCTCACCGAGCGAAATTGTGCCTCTCTCCGTAGAACAGGCGCGCAGCCAGATCGAAAGCCAGATCACCTCCACCCCCAAACCGACCCTCACCCCCACCCGCACGTTTACCCCCTCGCCCACCATCTTCCCAACCAATACGCTTCTTGTTCTACCTCTTTCCACCCCCACCCGCACTCCAACGCGGACGCCCACGCGCACACCTACGCGGACGCCCGGTCCCAGCCCCACCTCAACTGCCACCCCCACCATCACCCGCACACCGACGGCAACCGCCACCTTCACCCGCACCAACACCCCTACTCAAACTCGCACACCGACCCCCACCGCTACCTTCACCCCTACCAACACCTTTACCCCTACCAGCACCTTTACGCCTACCAACACCTTTACACCCACTAACACTTTTACCCCCACCAACACCTTCACTCCCTCGCCGACCAACACCTTTACCCCGACGCCGACCAACACCCCAGCAGGACCTCTTGAGCCGTTATGCGCCAATGTGGCGCTCAGCCCCCTCACAGCGAGCGGCGCCGACCTCAGCATGGACATCACCAACAACACCGGCGGGACCATTATCATCAACCGTATCTTCGCCTACTGGGTCAAGCCTTCGCCCTCGCAGAAACTCGACCGCATCTTGCTGGATGGAAACGGGCTTTGGAACACGTCCGATCCCGATTCGCCCAGCGACATCCCCGCCGAGGGCGGCTGGAGCGGTGGAGACCGTACCATCCTAAATGCACAGACACGTACTCTGATATTGCGTTTCCAAAACGCCCTCGAACCGACCGGCTACGAAGTGCATATCGTCTTCGACATTGTGTGCCAGGTGGTTGGCAACAAGTAACGTCCAAATCCTTCCGTCAACATGACACCCCCCGCCCGTTCAACGCTCAGTACGCTTGTGCCCGGTTCATCCTTCCGCCACTACACCCTGCTCGAGCAAATTGGCGTTGGCGGGCAGGGCGTTGTCTGGTCGGCGCTCGACCCGCTCGAGAAACGCATCTATGCCATAAAGTTCAACGAAATTTTCGAAACCGACGAAGCCCTCATCGAGGATGAGCGCACCGCTCATCAACAACAGCAGCTCATCCATCTCCGTCACCCGCACGTCCTTCCCCTCCGCGAATTTGGCGTCGAAAGCGGGAAGCGTTTTACCGTCAGCCCATTCATTGCCGGCGGCACCCTCACCCAAAAGATCAGAGCCAGCCTCCCGTCAGTAGAAGAAGCGATCCGCTATGGGATGGAAATTGCCTCCGCGCTGGATTTTCTACACTCGCAGGGAGTTATCCATCGCGACCTCAAATCCTCCAACATTTTGCTCGACCTCAGCAACAACACCTATCTCTCCGACTTCGGGCTGGCGCGCATCGTCTCGACCTCCACCCTGGCATTCCACACCGGGCATGGCACCCCCCCCTACGCCCCTCCCGAACAAAACCGCCTCAAAGAAATCACCCCCAAATCCGACATCTTCAGTTTCGGCATCCTGTTGTTCGAATTGTTCACCGGTCATCTTCCCTGGGATGGGCGGAAACAACTGGGCATGGAACAACTCCACTCCGATGCCCAACTGCCTGACCCGCGCGAAATCAACCCTGCCCTGCCGCCTCGCCTGGTAGATGTTCTGCGGCGCGTCACCTCTGCCGACCCAGCCCTGCGTCCACGTTCGGCGGGCGAAGTCATGCGCGCAATCTGCTTCATCTTCGGCATTCCCTGCCAGCCGCCCGATCAAAAAGACTACGACGAAGCGGCGCTCTACAAAAAAGATGTGGACGAACTGCTCTGGCAGGGACTCTCCCAATGGAAAACCAGCGAAGGCACATACAACCTCGGTCTCACCCGCTTTGCCATGGTGGACCTCGAACGCAATCGTATTGACAAGAAACTCTTCAGCGGTTTTTTGCTTGCCCAGGCGCTGACCTATGGATACGAAGATGACTACTGGTGGACAGCCACCGGCGACCCGCGCGAACGGCTTTCCGTCGTTTCGCTGCTCCTCCGCCGTGAAAGCGACGTCATCATCTCGCGTATCCTCCGTCACCTCACCGCCGACATGGAAATCCGCGCCTTTTCAAGAGGCTTGCCCGAAAGCATCGCCGCCTCCCTCTTCGACCTCGGCATCCGCACCACCGACGATGACCTCCGCCGCCGCATCCTGCAAAGCCTGCGCCTGCTCACCCAGCCGCAAAGACAGTGGAGCGAAAAAAAACTTCCCCTGAACGCCAACCAGATTGAGCAACTTGGCGATCTGGCGCTCGAAGACTCAGAAACCGGCGACGACGCCGCCAGGCTTATCGGTCACCTGCGCGCCGCGTCAGCCATTCACGTTATCGTCGATCGCAGCAATGACCCGCGAAGTATAGATACCCTGCTCATCATCCAGCAAACGGCCGGCAGCCTGCCCTCCTTTTTGCAGACAAATATCCGCTTGCGCCTCACCCTGGAATGGATCTTCCAACGGCTCATTCAAAAACCTGTCAACCTGGTGGGGGCTTACTTTGCCGCCTTTCTTGGTTCCACGCTGGGCATTGCCGCTCAGGTGTACCTCACCATCAACCTCACTGCATTGTTTGACACCGCCCGCATCACCCTCTCCCTCGAGCGTGGGCTGATTACCGGCCTCATCTTTGGCTTGGGCATTTTCCTCACCCGTGCAGCCGTAGAACGATTTCACACATCCCCGCCTCTGCCGCGTTTGTTGCTTGGCGCCTTTGCCGGCGCCATCCTCCTCAACATCGCCCTGCTCGTCTTCCACATACTCTTCCTGAAAACCCCTCCGCAGGGAACACTCATTCCGCTTGGCTGCCTTGTCATTGCCCTGGCGTTTGCCGCCGGCGGAGTCACCCGTTCCTATCCCTTGCGGCTGCTCCTGACCAGCGCCGCCGTCTTTGCAGTCATTCTATTCACCTGGTGGTTTCACACCCGCTACGCTTCAACCCCCGAAGAACTGACTCCCCTCTTCCGCTATGACTACACCTGGACTCAAACGCAGGTGGCATGGACGGCGCTCAGCGTTGCCCTGCCCATTGGCATTTTGGGGAATCTGGTGGATCTCACCCTCAATAAACCGGACGACGAACCGCTCCTCCCTTTAGGGTGAACTTTCCGCCTCTTCCTACCGTTCACCTGCGCGGACCCCAACAAAAACCATCTCACCCTCAGCCTTTTTCTCCCCATCCTCACCGGCAGGATGTGGTAAAAAACGGCTGGTGGTGGAAAAATTTCCAAATCGGAGGGCATCATGACAGACTACGACATCATCGTCATCGGTTCGGGCGCGGGTGGGTTGACCGCCGCCGTTGCTTTGGCTCGCGCAGGGAAGAAGGTCCTTGTTCTCGAACAGCATGACCGTCCCGGCGGCTGGACGCATTCGTTCACGCTGCAGGGTTATCGCTTCAGCCCGGGCGTGCATTACATCGGCGACTTGCAGGAGGGCGGCGGTCTGCGCCGCATTTACGACGGGCTGGATGTGTCGCAGGATTTGGCGTTCGTGGAACTCAATCCCGATGGCTACGACCACATCGTCGTCGGCGAGAAGCGGGTGGATTTTCCCAAAGGCAAAGAGAATCTCATCGAACGGTTGAAAAGCCACTTCCCGCACGAGGCGGAGGGGATTGACGGCTACTTCCGCGACCTGACCGCCATGATGGAGGGCTTGCGCAACCTCGGCAGGCTGGATAAACCGCTGACGGCGGCGCGGGGCGCGGGCAACATCTTGAAGTGGCTGCGCGCGACGGGCGCGGACTTGATTAACGCCCACGTCAGCGACCCTGTACTGCGCGGCGTGCTGGCGGGACAGTCAGGCGACCACGGGCTGCCGCCCTCACGGGTCAGCGCGTTCATGCACGCGGGCATCACTCATCACTATCTCAATGGCGGATACTACCCGATGGGAGGCGCATTCACGATTCCGCGCGCGTTCGTTCGGGCGTTGAAAAGGTCGGGCGGGCAGATCAGGCTCAAGTCACGCGTGAAGCGGATGCTGCTCGAGGGGAAGAAAGTCATCGGCGTGGAGTTGGAATCGGGCGAGGAAATCCGCGCGGGAGTCGTCATCTCCAATGCCGATCCCGAAGTGACGTTCGGCAAGTTGATCGGGCGCGAGAACCTTTCGGTCAGACTCCGCCGAAAACTGGATACCGTTGAATATTCCACTTCGTGCCTCAGCCTGTTCTTCGCCACCGACATGGATCTTCGACGCGGCGCGGGACTCGACTCGGGCAATATGTGGTATTACGACAATTCGGATGTTGACAAGATTTATTCGGATGGACTGACGGACGCGCTGCTGCGCGAGGAGACGCCGCCTGGGATGTTCCTGACGGTGACGACCTTGAAAGACCCCTCCAAAATGCACAAGACGGGACCGACGGCGGGACATCACACCTGCGAGTCGTTTGCCTTCGTGAGTTACGATGCCTTTGCAAAGTGGGCGCACACGCGCTACGGGGCGCGTCCCGCCGACTACGAGGCGATGAAGGAAGATTTGGCGTGGCGCATGGTGCGCGGGCTGGAGAAGCGCATCCCTGGGTTGAGCAAACACATCATGTTTTGGAGCCTCGGCACGCCGCTGACGAACGAGCATTATCTCAATGCCACGCGCGGCAACCTGTATGGCATCGAGAAGTCGCCGACGCAAGTGGGTCCGCTCGGCTTTACGGCGCGGACGGAGTTCGATGGGCTGTACCTGTGCGGGGCAAGCACCACCAGTCACGGCGTGGCGGGGGTCACGGCTTCGGGAATCGAGGCGGCAAAGGCGGTGCTGAATTGCCGCACGCGGGATTTGCTGACAGGGAAGGGGGAGGGGTTGAGGTTGTTGAGGGCGGAGGAGGCGGAGCAGTTGCGCGGCTGGGTGGAGGAGGATGAGGGGGAGGGGTGAGCGCGAAGTGCGCTTACAGCAAAACATACTATAATTGCTTACAAGAAAATGTGGAAATACGAAACTTGTTGAGGCACAAATGAGACAATCAAGTCTGGATAAAATTCAGGAATATAAAAAGGAATTGCTTGATTTGGTCACTGATCCTGTTCTCAAGAAAATAATTGAGGCTTATAGCTTTCCGAATCCCGTCAACCAAATGGAAACTGAATTAGATAAGATTCTCCTGGAGATACTCAATGAAGAGAATAAAGAGAATAAAAAGTCTAACAGTTCAAGGCTTTAGAGGTTTTAATAAACTTCAAGAGCCAATCGAATTTCATGACAAGCTGACTCTTATTTCAGGTCAGAACAGTTATGGGAAGACGAGCATATCTGAGGCACTAGAATGGCTTCTTTATGGAATCACTTCCAAGATTGAAGATGCTTCTCACAACAAATCAGAGTATCTTGGTTCATATCGCAACATCCATTTCCCAGAAGAGCAAACCCCATTTGTCGAAGCAGTTTTTGTTATGGATGATGGGTCTGAAGTTGTATATCGTGGGGAACTACAAGCTGATGAAACTATTCAAAGATACTTTAATGGGCAAAAAATTGACAATTGGACTTGGGCTATAGATGCAATCAATGACCCACGCCCCTTTATTCTTCAACATGCGCTTAAAAACCTCCTGCTAACCAATCCATCTGACCGATATCAGCGATTCACTAAACTTATTGGCGAGGAAGAATTGGCAGACTTGCAAGATCATTTTATTTCCTTGTCAACTAAATATGACCCGCCAAAAGAGGTCACGAATTTTCTCAACAGCTTTTCAGACCTTGAAGAAAAAATTAAGTCGCTTCCAAATTTGGAAAAAATATGCAAGCTGTATCAAAAAGGCGATTTTGATAAATTGTTCGCGACAATCAACACAGAATGCTCATCTAGGATTGGAAAGAGCCTTGCAGACGCGGATGAAATTCTTGTTGAACTAAAAAATCTGAGGGGGATTTCTGTTGCAAAGTATTTTGACCAGCAACTTATCTTGGAAGCTTTTTCTGACGAAGAAGAGAAGCAAATCTCAGATGATACGAACTTTCTTATAAACGCTATAACGGACGAGTTTTCAAGCGAATATTTGGGTCTGATTAAACTTGCAACTATTCAGCACATCATTGATCATGCAAAATTCCTTAATCACGGGTTAGCAGAACTACTAAACAGACCAAAAGAATGTCCATTTTGCGGTCATTCACTAACTGAAAGTGAAACAACGAAGATTCAGCATGAATGTAGCAGAGTAAACGAGGAAGAATCGAAAACTAAAAATCTACAGGCAAAACGAGAAGAAATAAACTCTAAACTTAAAGCATTGAGAAAACGATTTGAACAAGGCTACTCGAGGCTTGTCACCAAATCTGATGCCTTATTATCTTTGGACACACAAGAAGTTTTGCATAAATTAGAAGCGGTTTTTGGCATTGAGAATAAGGCCCATTTCGATGCAGTGAAAGATGCAATTCAGGATATTCGATCCAAGAAGGAATTGCTTAATTCTTCTTACCAAGCTGCTGTTATTTGTTTGGACGACATGGATGATTCGTTAATCAAGTCAACCGAGACTCCCGAAAAAATAAAAAATCTTGCAGACGCTCTTGTTAAACATATTTCCGACATTGATGCTTACAAGAAAAAGATAAAAGATCATGCCACAGCGATTTCGTTTGCCAGTAAGGTTCTAACAAATATTCTCGATATGCAAGCAGGCACACAAGAGCTATCGGTATTTATAGAACTTCTTGAAAGAAGAGAGATGCTCAATAAACGCGCAGTAATCATTGGCGTTTTAGGTAGAGTAAAAGAACTTCAGAAACAAGTTAAGGAATATGTCTCAAATAAGATTGAGAACACAGTCAATGTTGATTTAACTGTAGTTTCGCCAAAAAATGGCATAGAACCTTAAAAACCTAACCGAAATACGGCATATTCTGAACGTTTCAGGGAATCCAAAAGACGGGAAGACAGAGCGCTTGTCTCCCGATGGCC
>Ga0272446_1005651_pt1 | contig 13605 bp, 15 predicted proteins | sample YNPCB0061_FD_194587 | JGI IMG/M metagenome (GOLD analysis project Ga0272446, IMG submission 194587) | Hot spring microbial mat communities from Yellowstone National Park, WY, United States - YNP-CB-006-1 | ecosystem: Environmental > Aquatic > Thermal springs > Hot (42-90C) > Sediment | place...
CCCCCTCTCCCCCACCCCTCCCCCCGAGGGGGAGGGGAGTTATTCAGCACTTCCTTAGATCCCGGCGCAGGGGGATGGAGCTATTTTCACCCTCCATCCCCGCCGCGCCTTAACCACTGTCAACTCCCGCAGCCGCCAGAGCCGCAGCCGCCAGAGCCGCAGCCACCCCCACCGGAACCGCAGCCGCCGGCACTGGCCTTCATGAACACGAAACGGGACTCGCCCGGGCTCACTTCGGCGAAATCGATGGTCACGTCATCCAGCATGGGGGCGGAATGGGCGTTGATGAGCAGGGTCACGCCCCAGGAATCGACGGCAGCATCGTTCTCCCGCTCGTCGTCGAAACCCATGCCGAATTCCAGCATGCCGGCATCGTTCACCCGGGCGGCGATGCGCAGGGCCATGTTCTCGGCGCCGGCGTCTTTTTGCGCCACGCGAATCTGTTCGGCGGCTTCCTTGGTCAAACTGATCATGTGAGATTCCTTTCTGGTGTGCGCAGGGCGTCGCGCGTTGCATCAAGCGGCCTTGCGGGCCGCCTCTCGTTTCGACCGGTACGCCCTCGCCTGGTCGAGAAATGGGTTGATCCAACCTTGGGGACCGCTGCCACGGCGATGGCAATAGCTGGCCAGCAGATGCTTGTGGACGAATCCATCCATGCCGTCGGCGATGCCATGCCCACGCAGGACCCGGTAGGCATAGCTGAGGCCGGCGGGCAGGTTTTCCAGGTGGGAGTAATGGAATTCGTGGGCGGGGATGGCCTTGGCCTGGGCCGTCCAAGGGATGTCGGCGGTCTCTTCCAGCACGGCGTAGCCCCGGCCCACGGGCCGGCTGCCCATCACCACGTCACCGGGCACCACCCCCACCATGTCAAATTTCGGGCCGTCCCAACGGAGGCTGCGGGACAGGTACATGAGGCCGCCGCATTCGGCGTAGACCGGCAGTCCCGCCTCCACCGCCCGCCGGATATCGCCCCGCAGGCTGGCATTGGCCGCCAGCCCCTCGGCGAACACCTCCGGAAAGCCACCGCCGATGAGCAGGCCGTCGCATTCCGGCAGCGCCGCGTCCTCGAGGGTATCCAGGCGCAACAACTCCACACCCGCGTCCCGCAGGGTGTCCAGGTCTTCCTGGTAGTAGAAACCGAAGGCCCGGTCCTGGGCGTAGGCCAGGCGCAGGCCAGACTTCCGCCTCGGGGTGGAAAAGCTGATCTGCCTAGCCGCATCGATCATCGGCGCGGCGCGGGCCAGGTCGAGGATGGCATCCAAGTCCACCTGCTCGGCCACTCGCGCGGCGATGGCCTCGATGCGTGTCTCCGCTTCTTCCGTCTCGTTGCCGGGCACCAGTCCCAGATGACGCTCGACGATGGCCAAACCGGGGTCGGTCCGCACCGCGCCCAGTATCTTCACGTCGGTATAGCGTTCGATGACCGCCCGCAGCTTTTCCTCATGGCGTGGCCCCCCCACCTTGTTGAGAATGACCCCGGCGATGTTCACATTCTGGTCGAAGGCCTGGTAGCCCAGGATCAGGGGGGCCACGCCCCGGGTCATGCCCTGGGTGTCCAGTACCAGCACCACGGGGGCCTTCAGCAGCTTGGCCAGGGCTGCGTTGCTGTTGGCGCCTTCCAGGTCCATGCCGTCATATAGACCCTTGTTGCCCTCGATGAGGCTGATGTCCGCACTGGCGGCATGGCGCGCGAACAGGGCGGTGATTTCGCCCTCCCCCATCATGTGAAAATCCAAGTTGTAGCCAGGCCGCCCCGCAGCCAGGCCATGCCAGATGGGATCGATGTAGTCCGGCCCCTTCTTGAAGGCCTGGATCCGTTGCCCCCTATTACGCAGGGCGCGGCACAGGCCCAGCGTGACCGTGGTCTTACCGGAGGACTTGTGGGCGGCAGAGATGAACAAATGAGCCATGGATGAATTTTACCGGCATGAAAGCAAAAAGCCGACAAATTTTGTCGGCTTTTGTTCATCCACTGCGGTCGATCAGTTCTTGTCGCCTTCCAGGGCGGCAAAATCGTCCTGGGGCAGGAACTTGAACACCCGCACGGCCACGGTGGTGGCAAGGAAGGCGATGCCCACGCCCCCCAGACCCAGCAGCCATTCATAGAGGCCGGGCGCATAGTTCGTCACCACGCCATCGAAGAAGCTGCTGCTCTCGGCATAGCCCGGGAACATGTCCAGGGGGAAGGCCTGGCCGCCAACGATGGTCACGAACATCTGGGCATGGCCGCCGAGGATGGTCAGGAAAGCCGCCACCATGACGGTGACCATGGACTGACGGGAAGCGGGGCTGAACAGCAGGGCCAGAGGGAGCAGGTAGCCCACGATCACCTGCCCACCCCAGAACAGGGCGGTGTACATGCCGCCTTCCAGCAGGATGAAGCGCTCGAAGGCCCACTGCTTGGCGAAGTACAGGTTGGTCAGGTGAAAGACGAGGGTGAAGTACATGGAGGCGGCGATGAACACGGCCAGCAGGTTCTTCATGCGGGACAAGATGCGCTCGTCCAGCTCGATGTCGTTCCACCAATACATGACCGTCTGCACCATCAGGAACACCGCCAGGCCATAGGCGAAGGACATGATGATGAACATGGGCGCCATGAGGGCGGAGTTGTAGCCGGCCCTGGCGACGATGAAGCCGAAGATGGAACCCGTGGCCGTAGTCAGGGCCAAACGCCACAGAAAAGCGACGAAACCGACAGGGGTGGACCACTGCTTCAGGTTGCGGGACATCAAGGTGATCAGGTACAGACCCACAATGGCGAAGAAGCCGTTGTAGAAGATCATGTTCCAGGCAAAGATGGACTTGAAGTTGTAGTGGGTCATGGCCACGACGAGGCGGTCAGGCCGCCCCAGGTCCAGCACCAGCACCGCCAGGCCGCCGGCCAACATGGCCAGGGCCAGCATGCCCGACAAAGGCGCCCGGGCCTTGTAGAGGGCCTTGCCGAACACAGAGCCGATGGAAGCCACATTCAGTACCCCGGATGCGGCCACGATGAGGAACACCGCGAACACATGGGGCAGGCCCCACACGATCTGGTTATTCATGCCGGTGAGGATGTGGCCGTGATGTTCCAGGGTGAAGAAGGCATACAGCGCCCCCAGCACCACCAGTCCACCCAGGGCCAGCAATAGCCAAAACTGGCTGGTGCGGCACTTGCCGCCTTGACTGATGCAGACTTCGTTCGCCATGACTTAGATCCCCTGATAACGAACGCCGGTGTTGAGGCCCAGATCGCCGCGCACCTCCGTACTGGCCTGGGTCGCCAGGGCCTTGGAGATGTCGCTCTCGGGGTTCTTCAGGTCCCCGAACAGCATGGCTTTGTGGCCATGGGCGTTGCAAGCTTCCACACAGGCCGGTTCCTGGTCCCTATCCACCCGCTGCACGCAGAAAGTGCAGGATTCCACACAGCCCTTGCCCCGGGGCACTTCCGGGTTTTGATCCGTGAGGGGTTCGTGCACGAAGGAACGGGCCTTGTAGGGACAGGCCATCATGCAATAGCGGCAGCCGATGCAGATGTGCCGGTCCACCAGCACGATGCCGTCGGCCCGCTTCATGGAAGCGCCCGTGGGGCACACGTCCACGCAAGGCGGGTGCTCGCAGTGCTGGCACAGCATGGGCAGTTCATGCACACGGCCGTTGCGCAGGTCCTTGATGTTCAGCTTGCGGATGTACTGGGTGTCCTGGGGACCCGTCTTGCCAGACAGGCCGTTCTCGGTGTTGCAGGCGGTCACGCAGTCGGCACAGCCGTCACCGCATTGGGCGGTATCGATGAGCATGCCCCAGCGTACGTCACTGGAGGCCGCCTCTTCCGGGGGACGGCTGTGGGCCACGCCGTAGAACAAAACGCCGGGGCCCAGGCTCATACCGGCCACCAGGGCGCCTGCCTTGATGAAGTCACGTCGTTCCTGCATCGGGTTATCCGTGGATTGGCTCATTTGCTTTCTCCGCTGCCGCCATGCTGGGCCGTGGCCATGAGCGGCGAGACACCGGGCATCAGGCTCTGCTGTGCCGGTTTCTTGCCCGGCTTGGTGGCATGACAATCCCAGCAATCCAGCTTCACGCTGGCATAGCTGTGGCAGGCGACGCAGAAGTCTTCCTTGCTGGCGGCCACGCTGCCGGTCTTGTCGCTGGCATGGCATTCAATGCAATGCTTCAGGCTGTGCTGGGTGGTACGGATACCTCTGCGCAGGGTGTCGTCACGATGGTGCTTGAGCAGTTCCATGTGATTGCGACGCATGAATTGCGTGTCCTCCACACACTTGTCTCCCTTCCCTCTTTCCAGCTTGGGTAGATCGACGCCCGCCGCCGCCTCCAGCGTGGGGACGGCCATGAAGGCCGCCGCCACCGCAAGGGCGGCAAGGTACCGCCAGGAGCGGATACTTCTCGCCATGCCGTTCTTCCTTTTTCCAGGGGCTGCCTTAGTCACCCATGCCCATCACGATGTAGCCCGTGGGGCATACGTCAGCGCAGATGTGGCAGCCAATGCACTTGCTGTAGTCAGTGTCCACGTAGCGGCCGGTGGTGGGACCGTCCTTCTTCTTGACCTTGTACACGGCGGTCTGCGGGCAGTAGATGACACAGTTGTCGCATTCGAAGCACAGGCCGCAGGACATGCAGCGCTTGGCCTCGTCCACCGTCTGCTGCTCGGTCAGGGGATGCAGGCGATCCTCGAAGTTGCCCAGAGCGGAGTCCTTGTCCAGCACGGTGACGCCGCGCTGGTTGCGGGGCGTGTACGTGAAGTGGCCCAGGAACATCTCGGTGGAGGGGATGACGTAGCGGCCGGAACGATCCTCGAAGTTGTGCAGGGTGTCCTTCCACTGGGAGGTGCCCCATTCCTGGCCGTGGTGCTCCTTGTATTCGTGGCCGGATTCCACCCATTTGCGCACCATGTCCCAATGGGCCACATCCACCTTGGGACGCTTGTCCAGTTCTTCACCCTTCAGGAAGGCGTCGATGCCCTCGGCGCAGATGCGGGCATGGCCGATGGCGGTGGTGAGCAGGTGGGGACGGATCACGTCACCGGCCACAAACACATTCTCCTTGCCGGGGAAGCGATAGTTCTTGTCGGTCTTGATGAGGCCGTTGTTGTTGTTGAAGCCTTCCAGGCCGGTGAAGTCCACGGCCTGGCCGATGGCGGACACGATCAAAGTGGCGTCGATGTCTCGCTCGGTGCCCTCGATGATCTTCATGTCCTTGCCCACCATCTCGAAATCGGCCACCCGCAGGGCGATGGCGCGGCCGTCAGGGCCCTTCACCACCTCGACGGGGGTCACGCCGCCGATGATCTCGATGCCCTCGGCCTTGGCCTGTTCCACTTCATGCTTGTTGGCGGCCATCTTGTCGACGGTGGCGCGGGAGATCAGCACCACGTCGACGCCCTGGCGGGCGGCGATGGAAGCCACGTCATGGGCGGCATGACCGGCCAACACCATCTCCGGCAGGTCAGAGGTGGAGGGGTTGGTGATCTTCCCCAGACGGCGGGCGACCGTGGCCACGTCGATGGAGGTGTCGCCACCGCCGATGACCACCACCTTGTCACCCACGTGTTGCAAACGGCCTTCGTTGAAAGCGCGCAGGAAGGCCACGGCGGTGACGCAGTTGGGGGCATCGGCACCGGGCACCGGCAGGGTACGCCCGCCCTGGGCGCCCAGGGCGAACAGGACGGCATCGAATTCCTTCTCGATCTGCTCCATGGACACATCCGTGCCGATGCGGGTGTTCATGCGGGTCTCCACCCCCATGTCCAGGATGCGCTTGATCTCTCCATCCAGCACCTCACGGGGGGTACGGAAGCCGGGAATGCCGTAACGCATCATGCCGCCCAGTTCGGCGTGGTCGTCAAAGATGGTGCAGCCATGCCCCATGCGGCGCAGCTGATAGGCAGCGGCCAGGCCAGCGGGGCCACCACCGATGATGGCCACCTTCTTGCCGGATTCCTGGGCCGGCTTCTCGTAGGACATATTGTTGTCCAGGGCCCAGTTGCCCAGGAAATGCTCGACGGAATTGATGCCCACGTTTTCTTCCACCTGGTTGCGGTTGCAACCGGACTCACACGGGGCCGGGCAGACGCGGCCCATGACCGCAGGGAAGGGGTTGGCCGTGGTGAGGCGACGCCAGGCGTATTCCTGCCAGCTCATGCCACCGGTGGGCTTCTCGATGCCGCGCACGATGTTCAGGTAACCGCGAATGTCCTCGCCAGCCGGGCAGGAACCCTGGCAGGGAGGCGTGGAATGCACGTACTCGGGGCATTTGTGGGTCCAGCCGGCCTGGAAGATGCGCTCCTGGTTGCTACGGTAGTCATCCGGGGTCTCGCCGTCCTTGAAACGGCGCCACACTTTGCCCTCGGTCTTGGCCACATTCTTGGAAGTAACTGCCATCTTCGCTCTCCTATCGTCAAATTCATGTGGCTGCGACGATACGCAACCAGCCAACTCATCTCGCCGTGCGCGCCTGTGCCACGGCCTGTTCTACTTACTCATCCAGCTTGATGGCCGTGCTCACCAACTGGTGCACACCGCCTACCATGCCCCGGTCGAAACCGTAGTACGGCAATACCTTGGTGAACTGGGCCTTGCAGATGGCGCAGATCAGCGCCAGGAAGTTCACCTGATTCTTCTGCACCACGCTGTTGTAGGCATTCATGCGTGGCAGAGCGCCCTTCACCCGGGCCTCGATCAGATCGTCCGTCAGCATGCCGCCACCGCCGCCACAACAGAAGGTGGCCTCACCGATGGTGTTTTCCGGCATGTCATAGAAGTGGTTGGCCACCGCCTTGATGATGTTGCGTGGAATGGTGAACTGGCCGCCCGGCTCGTCGCCCATGCGGGAAGCGCGGGCCACGTTGCAGGAATCGTGGAAGGTGATGACCCGGTCGTCATTCAGGGACTTGTCGAACTTGAGCACGCCCTTTTGGATCAGGTCCCAGGTGTATTCGCAGATGTGCATGGGCTGGGGATAGCGCATGTCCAGCTGGTCCTGGAGTTTCCTGGAGAATTCGTCCGTTCCCCCCCAACCGATGCCGGTGAGGGTGTTCCAGTAGGCGTAGGCCACCCGCCAGGCATGACCACATTCGCCGACGATGATGCGCTTGACACCCAGCTCCAGCGCCGCGTCGCGAATGCGCATGGCCACGTTGCGCATGGTTTCGTAATTGCCATTGAACAGGCCGAAGTTGCCCGCCTCGGACGCATGGCTGGAAAGGGTCCAGGACACACCGGCGGCGTGGAAGACCTTGGCGTAACCGATGAGGGAGTCCACATGGGGCTCGGAGAAGAAATCGGCGGAAGGAGTCACCAACAGGATCTCGGCGCCCTTCACATCCAAGGGCAGCTTGACGGGCACACCGGTGTCCGCCTCGATGTCCTCTTCCAGGCCCAGGAGGGTGTCTTCCAGAGCCGGACCGGGCAGGCCCAGGTTATTGCCGATTTTCTGGACCTTGGTGAGGATTTCACTGGAGTACTTCTGGCCCATGCCCACGTAGTTGAGGATCTCGCGGCCGGCCATGGTGATCTCGGCCGTGTCGATGCCGTAGGGACAATATACGGAGCAACGGCGGCACTCGGAACATTGGTGATAATAGTTGTACCACTTGTTCAGGGTGTCCTCGGTGAGGTCCTCGGCCCCCACCAGCCAGGGGGCAATCTTGCCCGGCAGCGTGAAATAGCGGCGGTACACCTTGCGCATGAGTTCCTGACGCGCCACGGGCATGTTGTTGGGATCCGCCGTGCCCAGGAAGTAGTGGCACTTGTCGGTGCAGGCACCGCAATGCACGCAGGCATCCATGAAGACGCGCACGGAGCGGAATTTCTCCAACACCTGGCCCATGCGATCAAGGGCGCGCTCCTTCCAGTCCGCCGGCAACTCATGGGGATAGCCCAGGAAGGACTGGGATGCCTCACCGGCGATGAAGGATTTCAGGTGTGCCGTCGCCCCTTCCTTGATCTTGGGGACTTCCGTGTATTCCGTCAGCGTGGGGACTTCGAAGTCTGGACCTGCCACGTTTGCTCCTTATTTCACTAAGCTCTTTTCGGGTTGCCGATCAACCGTCGTGGTTAGGACTTATCGCGTTCCAGGGCGGCGGCCCAAGGAGCCACGTGGCGGCGCTCGCGGGGATTGTCCGCCATGTTGCGCGAGGGACTGAAGAAGATGCCGGGGGCATGCAGCAGCTTGCTGATGGGGAAGACGATCATCAGCAAAGCCACAAGAAACAGGTGAACGAGCAGCACGCCGTCCGCCGGCAGGGGCTGCCAGTCGAAGGTCATGAGCCCCAGCATGAAGGCCTTGAGGGCGACGATGTCGGTATGGGAGACGAAAGTCATCATCATGCCGGATAGGCCGATACCGATGAGCAACGCCAGCATCAGGTGATCGGAGGGCGTGGAGATGTAGCGCACCCGGTCCACTAGGAATCGCCGCGCCCACAGGCCAGCCAAGCCGGCCACCATGGCAAAGCTGGCGTATTTGCCGAAGGGCTGGACGAACTCCACCACGAACCAGACAGGCTGCTGGAAATAGCGTGCATGACGCAACAGCACCAAGGCCAGGCCCACATGGAACAGCCAGCCAAACACCCAAATCCATTTGTTGGACTTGAACAGGGATTCGAAGAAAACCACTTCCCGGGTCATCCGCAGGGCGACGCCCGACCGTGTCGTGGGGGCCGGCGTGGTGGGAATGACGAGGGGAGCCGGGGTACGGCTGTACTCGTAGATGCGATAGGCCACACCGCCGATGAATACCAGCGCGGCGAAGTAAAACAGCCCCATGTAGATAATCGTCAACGAAGTCATCCGTTCCTCTGGATTGGCAGAAAACCGGGCACCGCTTCACACAAGCAGGCAGCGATACCGCAACTCACTCAGAAAGCCCCGGCAGGCAAGCCTGCCGGGCCGATCATGCACGGGCCCCTTGGGGCCCGATGGCATCGATCAGATGCAGCCGGTGGGCTTGGGCAGTCCACCGATCTTGCAGGCCTGCTTGGCCGGGCCGTAGGGGAACAGCTCGTACAGATACTTGTTGTTGCCCTTGTCCGGACCCAGCTTCTTGCCGATGGCCTTGGTCAGCACGCGGATGGCGGGCGCGATCTGATACTCGTCGTAGTACTCGCGCAGGAAGTCGATCACTTCCCAGTGAGCGTCGGTCATCTCGACCTTCTCTTCCTTGGCCAGGTACTCGGCCACATCGCGGTTCCAGTCGGCCAGATTGGTCAGATAGCCTTCCTCGTCCACTTCGATGTCTTTGCCGGCGATATTTACGGTAGGCATTGCGAAACTCCTTCTCTTTGAAATTACAACCAGGATTGGCAGTTGGCCTGCTCTGCGACCAGATCCACAAAACCGCCGTAATCCACCAGATTGACGCCTTCGATCACCCGATCAGCCATCCCACGGGCGGCCAGATCAGGTTGCAGCGCATAGATGGTCACATCGGCCATGGCCGACTTGACCTTCGCCTCGGCGGCGCCGCCCTTCGTGGCCGCGTAAACCGCGTCCTCGATGAGCAGCACCTTGGAGCCTTTTTTCGCATGAGCCAGACAGGAATCCAGGCTGTTGCGCTCAGTGGGTGACTTGTTAACGATGTGCAGCATATTCGTGTTCTCCGATCAGAAGCTGAGGACCACGTCCTGCTGGTTCATCAGGTCCGCCATCTCGGCAGCGCTCACCACCTGGACATCCACCACCAGGTCATCCTCGGTGATGCCGCGCATCTCCATGGACTCGCGCTCCACGTAGAGCTTCTCGATGTCGTAGCCTTCCAGGGCGCGATAGGTCTTGGAAAAGCTCTTCATCTCGATACCTTCGGTGTTGATGTTCTTCATCAACTGGTATACGCCGTCATCCAGGAAGGCCAAGCTCACATCCTGCTCGAAGGCGGCGGAGATGAGCACCACTTCAAGGCTTTCCAGGGCATAGATGGTGCCATAGGGGGCTTTGCGGTTCACAAACATGAACTTCTTGACCGTGCCGCCTTCTTCCATATCCATTTCGTCGGACATTGCTTACCCCTCAATCACCAAATGTCACCAGGCGATCACACTGGATGCCGGCTTCGACCAGTTGACCCAAACCCGAGATACGGAAGGCAGGCGCGATGTTGCTGGCATCCTTGCCCTGACGCTTGGCTTCGTTGTCATCCATCATGCCGCGACGCTGGGCCGCGGCGATGCACACCACCATATCGATGTTGTGTTCCTGGGCCAAGGCGCTCCACCGGTTGACGATGTGGCGATCATCCGCCGGGGGCACTGTGAGTCGGGAGGCATTGTTCACGCCATCGTGATAGAAGAACACGCGGAACACTTCGTGTCCCTTTGCGATGGCCGCCTTGGCAAACAAGTAGGCGGAATCCGAGGCCTGGTGCTGATATGGGCCTTCGTTAACCAAAATACCGAATTTCATTTGTATATCCCTATCTCCGAATATCCGAGTTGGACACGGCCCCGTACTTCACCGGGGCCGGCCCATCAGAAGCGGATATGGGCGGAAGCGTTCAGACTGTTCCGACCACCGCGCCAGTTATCAATGTGATACTTGGTGAAGGGCAGACCAGTCTTCTCGAAGAACGCGGGCCAACCGATGCGGTCGATCCAGTCGTTCATGCGCTCCCACGGGCGGCCGTCGGCCTTGTAGGTGGCCAGGATCTTCTTGACCACAGCGCCCACCTCGGGCCAGCGGGGTGCATTGTTGGGCAGGCCGGCAGCCACCAGCTTGTGGAAGGTGGGACGGGAACGGGCATTGGAATTCTTACCGCCGACCCAGATGGCAATCTTGGAATGCTCGGGGTCGTTGATCTGCATGGGGGGGCAGGGCGGGAAGCAGGCACCGCAGCAGATGCACTTCTTCTCGTCCACTTCCAGGGAGGGCTTGCCGTTCACCAGGGCGGGACGGATGGCCGCCACGGGGCAACGGGCCACGACAGAGGGGCGCTCACACACGTTCGCCACCAGGTCATGGTTGATCTTGGGGGGCTTGGTGTGCTGCACGATGATGGCGATGTCGGCCTGACCGCCGCAGTTGATCTCGCAGCAGGAGGTAGACAGCTTGACGCGGTTGGGCATTTCGCACTTGACGAACTCGTCGTACAGCTCGTCCATCAAGGCCTTCACCACGCCGGAGGCGTCGGTACCGGGGATGTCGCAATGCAGCCAGCCCTGGGTGTGAGCCACCATGGAAACAGAGTTGGCGGTGCCGCCCACAGGGAAGCCATTGTCGGACAGGGCCTTGATCAAGGGCTCCACCTTGGCCTGGTCTGTGACCATGTATTCGATGTTGGAACGGGTCGTGAAGCGCACGTAGCCATCAGCGTACTGGTCGGCGATGTCAGCCAGCTTGCGGATGGTGTAGTGGTCCATCTGGCGCTGGGTACCGGCCTTGACGGTCCAGATCTCGTCGCCGTTCTCGGCCCGGTGATACAGAACACCCGGCTTGGGATGGGAGTGGAACACCCACTTGCCATAGTTGTTCTTCATTACGGGGTGCATGTAGGGCATCGGATCCGGGGCACCGGATTCGATAGTCTCGTGAGTCCTTTCAGCCATACTTCTCTCCAACTTATGTGAGTTTGGAAACTTGTTTTTCCCGGCCGGCCCGGGGTGCGCCCGGGCCGGCCGTACTGATCACCTCGCTCAGGCGGCCGCCTTGCGCTCGAACCACTTCTCGGCTTCCTCGTCCCAGCCATCGGTACGCACATAGGGGTTGGTACGGGGATGGACGATCATGTTGGGATCCACATCGATATCCAGGCCCTCGAGGAAGTTCACCAGACCGATGCGCTCGATCATCTCGCCGGTGCGCTCGTGCTCCAAGGCGTTCTCGGCGAAGAAGTCCAGGATGTTGCGGGCCAGGTCGTTCAGCTTCTCGAAGTCCTCATCCGACTCCAGCTTCATGAAGGGGATCACCACGGTACCCATGGTGGCGCCGATCTTCAGCACACCCTTACCACCCACCAGGATGGTCACGCCCTTGTCCTTGCCAGGCAGCAGGGCGCCAGGCATGACGTTCAGGCAGTGCATGCAGCGCACGCAGTTGTGGTTGTCGATCTCCAGGCAGTTGGCATCGGACACGGCCACCTTGGTGATGCCTTCACCGGCAGGGGCACCATCGTTCTTGACCAGACGGATGGCCCGGGTGGGGCACATGGACACCACCATGTTGGTCAGGTCTTCAACGCTGTGGGACGCCATCCATTCGCGGGCCAGTTTCTCATCAGCGCGGATGCTGTCGCGCCAGGTGCCGATGGTGGCCATGTCGGAACGCTGGATGGCGTTGACGCAGTCGTTGGGGCAGCCAGAGAACTTGAACTTGAACTTGTAGGGCAGAGAAGGACGGTGCATGTCGTCCAGGTTGTTGTTGATGACGGTGCGCAGGGCGCGGGCTTCGTCATAGCAGGACATTTCGCAACGGGCGGCACCCACGCAGGACATGGAGGTACGCAGGGCAGGACCGGCACCACCCAGATCGAAGCCCATCTCGTTGAACTTGTCGAAGGAACGCTGCACATCCTCGGTCTTGATGCCCTGGAACATGATGTCACCGGACTGGCCGTGGAAGGCGATCAGGCCGGAGCCCCCGGTCTCCAGCCAGGCGTCGCACAGGTTGCGCAGCAGGTCGGAGGTGTAATGCATGCCGGCGGGAGGCTGGATGCGCAGGGTGTGGAATTCGGCGGCCTCGGGGAACAGGGGCTTGCCATTCTCGTCTTTCAGTTCGGTGAAACGGGGGATCACGCCGCCGCCGTAACCCACCACACCCACGGTACCGCCCTTCCAGTAACCGAAGCGGGTTTCGTAGGATTTTTCCAGCTGACCCATCAGGTCAACGGCCATATCGTTGTCTTTGGCCAGGCGCTTCAGACCGGTCACGAAGGAAGGCCAGGGGCCCTTCTCCAGCTCGTCCAGGTTGGGCGTGTTGTGCATCTGCTTAGCCATCTGTGTTTCTCCTTGAAGTCTCAAACACGGTGTCGTCACATCCTTCACTTCCCGGCGGCCTCTCTGCCGACGCGGAACAAGTGCCAGCATATTAGGGAGCGCTTATCCACGCCACCATCATTCCAATGGAGTAAGCGGGTATTTCACTCGGGTAATCACCACCTACCCGATCGGGTAGGTTGCAGACCCCCATGGCGGGCATACCTATACCTGAGTGGAAATGTCAGATAATTGGCATATCAACACATACTGATGGATTATGGATCAAATCACCTCGATCACGAAATTCAGAAATCCTTATGGCAATCAGGAAATCGAGTTGCAGGAGGTCCGTTTCGAGGCCGGGGGCACGCCCATGATGCGCCTCCGGATTCGGGAGCGGGGCGCCCGCTTCACCATCTTCGACATCGATCCGGTCACAGCGAAATTCTGGGCGGAGGAGATGAGCAAATGGGCCAGCACGCTGGCCGCCGATGCCCCTCCGCCCGAAACTGGAGTCTGACCCATGCGCCTGTTCAACCCGGAGTGGGAGGCCATCAAGGAATTCCAGCACGCCGCCATGGTCAGGGATGCCCTGCTCGACCTGGCCGGCCAGGAACTGCCCGAGGACCACGGCCAGGCGCTGTATGAGGCCCTGCTGATCCACCTGCCCTGGCTCAAGGACACCCCGGACGCGGGCA